>Ga0114960_10000028_pt1 | contig 110111 bp, 139 predicted proteins | sample C_130625_MF_Meta_FD_92637 | JGI IMG/M metagenome (GOLD analysis project Ga0114960, IMG submission 92637) | Freshwater microbial communities from Lake Croche, Canada to study carbon cycling - C_130625_MF_MetaG | ecosystem: Environmental > Aquatic > Freshwater > Lake | place: Lake Croche...
AACATAAATTATCAGGAATGATAGATGTAACTCATTCTACATGTGAATATATAGGATGTACTATTCAACCAACTTTTGGATTACCTGGTGGTAAAAGTCGTTTTTGTAATCAACATAAATTATATGGAATGGTAAATATAAAAGATAAAAAATGTCAACATCCAAATTGTAAAGTATTACCATCATTTGGTTTACCTGGTGGAAACAATCAATTTTGTAGTAAACATAAATTAGAGGGTATGATAAATGTATATTCTAAACACTGTGAACATAATAATTGTAAAATTTCGGCATCATTTGGATTACCTTGTGGTAAATTACAATTTTGTAGTAAACATAAATTAGAGGGTATGATAAATATGCATGTTACGAATTGTGAACAACCTGGGTGTAGTATTATGAACCCAAATTTTGATATTCCAGGTGGGAAAGGTCGTTTTTGTATTACCCATAAATTGAAAGAAATGATAGATGTAAGGTCTAAAACATGTGAACAAGAAGGTTGTAATGTTCGTTCACATTTTGGAATACCAGGTGGTAAAAAACAGTTTTGTATTAAACATAAATTAGCAGGTATGGTAAATGTTGTATCTAAAACATGTGAATATTTAGTTTGTGATATATCATCTCCTGTCTTTGGATTTAAAGGAGAAAAAGGGAGATTTTGTTTTGAACATAAATTAGCAGGTATGGTAAATGTTGTATCTAAAACATGTGAATATTTAGATTGTGATACAATACATCCATCTTTTGGATTTATAGGAGAAAAGGGTCAGTTTTGTAATAAACATAAATTAGCAGGTATGGTAAATGTAAAAGATAAAAAATGTGAATATCCTAATTGTACTATTGGACCTGGTTTTGATAATCCAGGAGGCAATGGTCGTTTTTGTAGTCAACATAAATTAGATGGAATGGTAAATGTAATAGATAAAAAATGTCAACATCCAGGTTGTAAAGTTATACCAACTTTTGGATTGCCAGGAGAAAAAATAAAGTTTTGTAGTAAACATAAATTACAAGGAATGATAATTATACACGCTAAATGTTGTGAATATATTGGGTGTAATAGTGTTAGACCTGGTTTTGATAATCCAGGAGGTAAAGGTAGATTTTGTAATCATCATAAATTATCAGGTATGATAAATGTAAAAGACCATATATGTGAAGCAGATGCGTGTAATATTCAAGCATCTTTTGGTCTACCCGGTAAAAAAAAGAGTTTTTGTATTAAACATAAATCAGACGAAATGATAAGTAACAGAAAAATATGCAACTATTCAGATTGTTCAATTAGTGCAATGTATGGAAAACCTGGTAATATACGTAGCCATTGTGCAAAACACCGTCAAACGGGAATGATTCGTAGACCCAATGCTAAATGTAAACAATGCAAAGAATTAGCTATATGGGGCAAAAACTGGGTTCCTGTTCATTGCGAAACCCATAAATTACCAGATGATAAAAATTTAGTAGAGAATCCATGTATTTCTTGCGGGTTAATGTATGTGTTGGATGATAATAACCGTTGCGAGAATTGTAATCCAGAATCGTTTGCCACTGCTCGGTTAGCAAAACAAAATGCTCTCATGTCCTATCTAGATGCCCGCAAACTTCCTGGAAACAGTACCGATATTACGATTGATAACGGTATTTGTGGAAAAGAACGTCCTGACCGCGTTTATGATTTTGGTGATAAAATAGTTATTTTAGAATGTGATGAACACCAGCATCAAGACCGACAGTGTTTATGCGAACAAACTCGAATGGTGAACATTGGTCAAAGTTTTGGTGGAATACCAGTTTATTTCATACGATGGAACCCAGATGATTACAGTCCTGAAAATGTTAGAAAAAATCCAGAAGAAATTTCAAAACGTTATACTTTGGTAGGTGATTTAATTCGTGATATTCAATCCAACAATTATGAGTTGCCTACTGCACTTGTATCTGCAATCTATTTGTATTATGATGGATGGAATTCATTGGCGGAATCAACATGGCAGGTTCTCACAGGGTTTGAATAAATTAATATTATACTAGTATATGTTTACTTTTATAAAACGATATGTACCCAACTCTCTTACTCAAAAAGATAAACAAAAACAAAGAAGCATGTTGACCAAATCTAGAAAAATGTACAAACAAAACAAATACTATACGCGTAAACCAGTTGCTTCCTACAAACACAAAACATCCAGTCACATTACCGATGCAAAACGAATATACGATGTTCAAACGGTAGTTCCTAACAGCGAATTGGCATTAAAAACGGGATGTTCTCTAGATGCGTTACGAAAAATTGTAAAAAAGGGGGAAGGGGCTTATTACTCATCTGGCTCAAGACCTAACCAAACACCGCAATCATGGGGTTTAGCAAGATTAGCCAGTTCTATCACAGCGGGCAATGCATCCATTGTCGATTATGATATATTGGAACAAGGGTGTAATTCTACCAGTAAAGCGTTAAAATTAGCAAAAACACGAAAAAACAAAAATTGAATATAATATAAACTTTTTTAGGGTAGTACACTATGTATAAACAATTGAAGAATTGGAAAACTCCTCTTTTGTATTGTGATTGTGAGTCCTGTTTTGTGAGTCATGTAGCACCATGTCATGTATATGCTAAATTGAAGAACGGAAGTTATGCAAAACATTGTGCTCTCTATGCAATGTTGTGGTATACGATTGATATTATATATTCATTTAATTATTTCTTATACAACACCAGTTGTCCTTCCGAAGAAATACATTATTGTTTACAATTGGAAGAAAATGAATGTGCAGATTATTACATGATGGTCAATTCGGTTGCCACTAAATGTGTTTTTCATGTGGATGCAAATATATGCACCTATGATGAACAATCATGTATACCTCCATCGGAATACAAAGAAGTTAAGATAATTATATTTGTTACTACTGCCATGATGTATACTTGTTTGTGTTTACTACATTACACACTTCGAAAAGAAATTCAAGAAAAAAAGGAAATTGAATATGATGCTACCTGTTGTTTAGCGAATACTTGTTGCTCTACATGTGCCCTTGCCCAAGAATACAGAGAACTGGAATTACAAAATATTAATTAAATTTTATTAAACTATAGTATGTATCATGTTTATCTTAAAAGTATTATTTTTTGTAAAATAATACTTATTTTATTAATCTTAGCAGAAGTATATTTATGGATAAAAGGTAAGAAAGAAACGGAACTGGATAAAAAATTACAATACTTTAAAAGTAAAGTGGAAAATGTATTCAAAATATTAATGTCATTATTATTAGTTTTTTTATTTAATCCTAGAACAGACCGAAGTATTTTAATCGATTATGAAACAAAATTATTATTATGTTTATTTGGAATTATTTTATTAATTACAATGAAACAATGTTGATTTAAACATTAGTACTATGTTAGTATATGTCAACCTATTATGATGTATTGCAACTTCCTAAAAATGCATCGTTTGAACAAATTAAGAAACAATACAGAAAAATGTCACTTGAACATCATCCAGACCGAGTAAATGGGAATGAAGAAATGTTTAAAAAAATATCGGAAGCCTACGAACATTTATCCGATGAAAATAACCGTCGTATTTACGACCAAAGTTTAAATCCTTCTATGAATTTGTTTGATGTTATTTTTGGAAATCCGGATGTTCAAATGTTTGGTCAAAAAGAAATGCCGTTTCCGTTTCCGTTTCCTGTTCAAAAACCAGCACCGTTACTAGCATCGGTTGAAATTACGTTGGACCAAGCTTATACCGGATGTTGTATTCCTATTGAGGTAGAACGCCAAATTGAATTTCATCGAGTACGCCATTCAGAAATGGAAACCATTTACGTGGACATTCCTTATGGTATTGATAACAACGAAACCATTATGTTACCTAAACGAGGAAACCAAGTAGATGGTACAGCAGGAGATATTAAAATAGTAGTTACTGTTAAAAACAATACAAAATTAGAGCGTAAAGGTCTAGATTTGTATTATACTCAATCCATTTCCTTAAAAGAAGCCATGTGTGGATTTACAGTAGAAATTGAATATTTGCAGAATAAGAATTTTAAAATTGTGAATAATGATTTTATTATTACACCGCAATATAAAAAAGTAGTGGCAAATGGTGGTATGAAACGCGATAAAAATCATGGACAGTTCATTATCATGTTTAATATTGTCTTTCCCCAATTGTCGCCTGAAAAAATAGAACAATTGAAGGATATTTTATAAAATGATTGTAACTATCGAGCTATTAATTTATTCAAATAAGATTGGTATACCAGTAAAGTCATCCCCGCCTCCTCCTTTACCTCCGATTGGTTGTATTTCTATTTCTCTATTTGTTGGAAAATAGTGTTTTGCATATTCGCCGCACATATTGTCATTTTTTCTTGCAACACTACAATAATTGTATTTTACTTTTTCTTCTTTTTTCTCTCCTGTAACTAAAAAAGAAGAATCTGTATATTGAATTGGGAAAAATTTACATGTACCAAATTGATTTCCTATTTCATCAGGAATAAAATGGGTGCAATGCAAACAAAATTTAGGAGACGCAACATAATATAAGAAGATAAAAAAATATTTCATACCTTATTACACTAAATATGTTTATATCTAAAATTGAATTAAAATAGTATAGGTTAATATGTTAAAGGATGGATAAAATTATTCAAAAAACAATTTTTGAAGAAATGAAAAAATGTTTGAAAGGTCCAGTACATATTGATGTTGACCAAGGATATATGCGTGAAGAGTTAGAACTAGAATATATACGTGACAAGGATGGAACAAGATATATTGTGAATATATATGATATAGATACATATCATAGTGTGTGGTATGCGAAATATCGTGTACCAGTTATGGAAGAAATGTTGAAAGTGTTTACGGAAGAAACAGCCGACTTGGATTCATTTACACTTTATTTAAACTATATATATGAGAAAAAAACATTTAAACTAAGGATTTAAGTATAATTATTTTTTTACTGTATATAATTTCTAAATATTGTTTAAACATTATTGCATAATATAAAAGTATGGACAAACAACAATTAAAAACCCACATCAAAGATTGGGTTAAATTAGACGATGAAATTTCTCATTTTAAACGCCAAATTCGTGATTTAAACTTAAAAAAAAAGAAAATATCCGACCAATTATTAGAAGTCATGAAAGAGCAGGAAATTGATGCTTTTGATTTGAACAATGACGGTAAATTAATACGCCAAGTCCGAAAAACCAAAACTCCTTTGAATAAAAAAACAATTATGACAAGTTTAGGTAATTATTTTAAAGATGAAGAAAAAGCAAAAGAAGCGTCCACTTTTATTTTAGAATCTAGAACAATAAAAATGAATGAATCCATTTGTAAAAAATAAAAATACAACATATGAATGTAGATAAATTACTTCTGTATACGTTATGTAGTATTATAATGATAGTTATTGTAACTAGCATTATGTCATTTACAAAAGTACCTGCTTATGCATATACACCTTATCTTTATTTTTGTGTTCTTCTTTTTATTTTTGATTTGATTCTTGTCCCTCAACCTGATTTATAATATAGGTAGTAAATATGAGATATAGTCGCTACCGCATAAAAACAAAACGATTCAACCAAAAAAATAATAGAAGAACTATACGGTACAAAAAAAGAGGAGGTTGAGGAATGAAGAACCAACCATTCAATTAACGATTTACAAAACATAAGAATGACGTTGATTCATAAAATAAAGTGAATCAATTGACCATTATGTTTAAATTACTAGGAAAATAATAATAAAATATTTTATGTTTCACATATTATATACGGGAATTATTACATTTATTATTATGGTATTACTTCATCATATATATAATTATTTACAGTCCAATTTAACTATACCCAAAGTGCATGAAATAGTACAAACACCTATTTTGCATGATTTGCAAGAAGTTCAAAAAAAAGAGAATGAAAAAGAGATAAGTCAAGATAAAGATGAGTTAAAAGCATATTTGAATCAATTTAAAAAAAAATAAGGTCATATAGTATGGAGATTAAACTTCCACCAGAAAGTTTTGTTCATAAAGAAATTTATATACCCAATGCACTTTATATTGCACAACCTGTTGGTAAATTAGCGTGTGTTATGTTTTCACTTGTTAATAATAAACCTATCTGTTTTATGTTAGACATTCGAGATCGTCAAATACAAAAAAAACATCTCCTAGATACTGTGTTTGACCCTGAATTATCAGGAACTGTTATTCAAGGTACTTATTTACATTATGAATCACACCCATGTTTTGTGATTCATAATATTTTTCAATATAAAAATAATACACTAGATATAGGTTATTTTGAAAAATATAAATTAATGGAATGTATTTTAGAAAAATACATTTTTAATGAAAAAATGAATAAGTCCCAATGTATGTTTTTTATGCCAGTTACCTCTTTTCGTATCGAAAATATAGAAGCATCCTATAAAATATTTTGTATTAAAATAATGTCAGAAAATAAAATAATGAATTATGTAGACCAAACCGTATTGAAACCATTTTGGATTCATTCTACGGATGTTCGTGATATTTATGAAATATATACATTAGAAAATGTATATCATTCGATTGCACATGTGGATACACATAAACGAAGCGTAATGTTAAATAAATTATTTAAAAAAGATGTTACGTTGGATTCAATTGAAGATAGTGATGAAGAAGAAGAATTTGAAAGTGTACGAATAAAAATGTTTTGTAAATGGAATGAAGTTATGAAAAAATGGGTACCTATTAAGGTTGGTTCAAATAATCCATCATAAACATAGATACATGGTAAGCAAGACCAAACATAATACTTTTTACAACTACACCTAGCGTAGTTAATTCACCTGAATGAGCTACAGATGGAAAAACCCGAATAATAAAGGATTGCACAGTAGGCATTTGAAATATAAAATAAAGAACGGACAATAAAATAGGTAACTTAAATTCTTCAAATAACTTATCTATTTTACTTTGGGTAGGCTGGTGGTAATGAACAGGTTGTTGTTCAATATATTCTGGCTGTTTGGGAGGAACATAATTAGCCGTGACTTGTGCATCTGTAGTATGATTTACAGTTTCACGTGGAATATCACGTGCTGGAAGTTCAGTAGTGGCTGACACAGTATTAGTCGCAGTATTATACGGAAGTTCAGAGATAGGAGTGCTCATATTTATACTATATACCTTCTTTTGTTTGTTTTTACGCAAACATTACTGTTTTTTTAACTGGACTACAGCTAGTATGATGTTGTTCAAAAAGATAACATTTTTCATCGTATTTATACACTTGGTCTTTGATTTTATCTAAAGGAGGTGATTTAAATTCAATACAATTTTTACTGTTGCATGTTTTTCTAAATAAAGTAGAAAGACCAAATCCTAGTATCAAAGAAATGACAATTTTTCCGTAAGGGGATTGTATAAACTTTTTCATAGTATGTGTCTATATTTTATTGTACTGGTATTTCTTTTACTTTATGGTCTTTACAATTTACCAGTTTAGCTGTAAAGTTGAAACATTGGTTTGCGTTATCTTTGTATTGAATTTTTTTAACGTTTTTAGGTGTAGGATATACAAATACCGTTTTATGTTCTACAGGGGATATGTAAATAAAAAAACATCCTACTACAAAACTAATGAAAAATAAAACGATATGAAGGAGTTGCATATATAGTATGCACAAAAAAAGGGTCGTAAGACCCAGATTTAAAAATATACCTTATTCGTCGCATTCGTCGGCCCAAATAAACTTCTTAGGTGGAACGTCGCCAGCTGGTTCTTTTTCTTGCAGTTTAGGCAACGTTACGTCGGGGGATTCAGTGTACCATTTGGACATGTCGTTGCGCCAATTTTTATCTTCGTAAATGCTTTCGAAATGGGCTCGTTGTCTTTCTTCTTCTTCTTCTTTTTCTTCTTCTGAGTCAGAATCGTCCATGAGAGCCGCAAACGCGTTCATGGGCTTCTTGTTCTTCTTCTGTTGAGCAAGTTCTTCTTCTTTCATTGTATTGAGCATGCGAAGTGTTTCGCGGTTCTTCTTTTGTTCTTCTTTTTCGCGCTCCTGTTGAGCTGCGATGTGCGGATTTGCGGCAAGCCAAGCTTTCTCTTTCTTAACTTTGGCAATGTGGCGTTCTTGGTCAATACGAGCACGAGCCTTTCGTTCTTCTTCACGGGTCATGGTTGATTTGCTAGATGAGTTCATTTTCAGTAGTTGGATTTTGTACATTCTCTAACATATAAATTTGATTTCAATTTTTTTAAAAGGATGGTTGGTCGGTAAAAATTTCAAAGAGTTTAGGTTTAGTCACTACATCTACATAATTATCATAAATATACAAACCTGCTATAGTACATGCAAAAACCATCAAGGATTCTTTTACATCTGGTTTAGGATTTTCTTTGTAAGTAAGAGCATATTTGAGTATACTATATAGAGCGCCGATAATAGATGATACTACAAGATAATTATGCATACAGTATTTTAAGAATAAAACTATTCTAAACAAACGATTATTTTAATTCCTCAAAATCTAAATGAATGGGTGGTTCAACGACTTCAATTGGAATATCAATTGCGAATGGGGTTGCGTCATCTACAAATTTAATTTTATCTTCTTCCTCTTCTTCTGCTTCCATTGCTTTACGTTCTTTGTTTCGTATGTCGGCAATTTGTTCTAATGTTTTTTCATCTTTGGGTGCATGTATTGTTTCGTGTTGATTATCGACTGTAATCGCCATATCATTATCAGAAAAGCTTAAATTCTTCTTTTCTATTGGGGTATCTTCTTTCGTTTCTACCTTTTCTTTTATTTTTTCTTCTTTCAACAAATCGGTAGTTTCATCTAAATAAGCTCTCAACAATTTATCTACAGGAATACTATCACGCACAGCATTCAACACAGCTTCCTTAATACATTTGGTAATTTCATTTCTATTTTGCTGGAATACTAAAGGTTGAACATCTTTGTTGAACAAATATACGTTGGAATACAGTTCACGTGCAATGTGAATATATACGGTATGAATAAATGTATTTAATTTAGGGATATCAATTTCTACCTTTTTCTGTGTTTTACTTGTGCGAACAGTAGACAAAATTTTCAAATGTGTAATATGGACACAAGTCAACAAATCTTCTAAATAAGTACATTTACTTTTTTCAATGATGCGTGCAACTTCTTTGGATATAATTTCATCGTTCCATTTTGGAACACGTGATAAAAAATTTTGAAAGGTCATTAAATATTTATCAGGTTCCTCTGATTGGATACATAAAGAATCTGCTTCTTTAAACATTGTCATAATTCCGTCGTAAATAGGAGAATGTATAAGCCTAACCAACCTTACGGCCCATTCATGTTGCGATTCGTGAAGATTAACTACATTTGTATCATCCATGGATTATATAAATAAATTAACAGATATTTCTGTACGAAATACATAAAAATAGAGTAATACGTAAAGTAATAACATTTCATTACGAAATTCACGTTTTATTTTGGAATAATACATTAACCATTTGTACTTTTGCGTAGTACATTCATGCAATACATAATTCTCTAAATCAATAGCAGAAAATGCACGTTCATACATAATAGTAGCCATTTGCATAATAGTGTTGGGTGTTAATTGGTTCATCAATAATGAAAATTCATCATTTGCTACAGTATTCTTTTTAGGAGAAGATATATAAATTTCGGAAAATCTGGATAAAATAGGTTTTAATAATTTGAACTTATCATCTGTGACAATAAAAAAACGTGTATTGAAATTAAATTGTTCAATGCATCTTCGTAATGCAGATTGAGCATCCACGGTTAATTTTTCAGCATTAAACAATACAATGGATTTGAATTGACCATGAATGTTCGTTTTGGCAAAATGTTTCAACTCTTCACGTATAAATCGTATTCCTTTCCCAAAAGCACAATTAATAAACATAACATATTGTTGAATATCTTCTTTGTTATAATTATAAATTTTATGAATAAAATCAATTAACAACTTTTTTTTACCAGAACCTGGTTCTCCATGAAAAATAATATTGGGAATACGTTTTGATTTTATAAAAAAATCAAGTTTATCTTGCATTACTATATAAGAATGCACGTATTTAAGTATAGATTCGAGGTACAATATTCATCGTATTTAATTCTTGGAACAACAATTTACAGGCATATGGAATTTTGACTTGAATGAAATCGGTTCGATTGTCACATGTTTTACAAATATGTATGTTCATTTTATCATTATACACGGCAATCAACCCGCACATTTTACATACATGTACTTTATATTTATCAGATACGTCGTATACTCGTTCTTTCGTAAATTTACTAGCACCATGCGATATCATGCAATCACGTTCCATTTCACCAAATCGAAGGCCACCATCCCTTGCCCTACCTTCAGCCGGTTGACGTGTCAAATTCACCATAGGACCAATCGAACGACTGTGTTCTTTGTCGACTACCATGTGTTTCAACCGTTGATAAAAGGCAGGACCAATAAATATATTGGATTCAATTTGTTTACCACTGATACCATCATACATGATTTCATTACCGTGCGATTCATAATTTAATGATTGCAGCCGTTTAGATATTTCTTCCGATGAAAATTCATCCGTAAAAGATGTTCCATCACCAAACATTCCCAACTCCAACAATACTTTTCCCAATAAGGTTTCAATCAATTGTCCAACTGTCATTCGGGATGGAATAGCGTGAGGATTAATAATAATGTCTGGTTTCAATCCAGATTCGGTAAACGGCATGTTCACTTCTGGAATAATGTTGCCAATCGTTCCTTTCTGTCCATGCCGCGAACTGAACTTATCTCCAATTTCAGGTTCTCGAAAATGCCGAACACGACCTTTCCAACATTCGTAACCGTCACCATTGATACCACGATAAATTTTGTCCATGAAACAGTTTTCTTCTCTGTAAAATTTGCTCATGTCTCTAAATTTGTACACTACATTAGGGTCGTTCTTAGCACCTTTGATTGGACACTTTTTACCCATAATAACATCCATGGATTCTATCTTTGTATTTTCTGGCATGATACCTTCTGCATTTAATTTAGAATAATTGGCAAATTTCATACCAGTTGTGTTGGCAGGGTCCGGGTTACACCGAATTTCATCATCACCATGCATTTTTTTATCTTCGTCTTTTTCTGTATGAAATACCGTAGTTGAAAATAATCCTCGATGAATTGACCCTTCATTGAAAATAATACTGTCTTCTTGATTGTACCCGGTATTCGTCATGATGGCAACAATCACAGTTGTACCCGATGGTAGTTCGCTCATTTTAAGTAATTTCATAATTCGTGTATCCACTAAAGCTCGATGCGGATAGGTAAGAACATAGGCATTTTTATCCATACGCGTATGATAATTTGTACCGTATACACCAATGGCTTGTTTGGCCATCGCACATTGGTAGGTGTTACGGGGTGCTTGGTTATGGTCAGGGAACGGACTGCACGATGCAAGAACTCCAAAAATGGTACTTGCATGAAGTTCACAATGGGTATATTTATATTCTTTTTTCATTTTGGAAACAGACATGGCAATCATCGATGCATTCTGTTCATCAGGGTCAATATATTCAATAATCGATTCAGTGTTTGAATTTACAATCATTTTTTCCCATATTGGTTTTTTAGGTAAAGGTAGTAATGTATTGTTGCGTACTTTATAGACAGGTCGAACTAACCTTCCTGCATCGTTGCATACGCGCAACTCGTTCATAGTATAATCAAACACAATCGAAGTGTAAATGTTAATGATAGATGCATACTTTTTTTCTTTTAAATCCAAGTAGATTGGATATGGATTACTGGTTACGCCGACCCAGCATCCGTTAATAAACACTTTAGTCGTTTTATCGGTTACTTTATCGAGGGATTCAATTTGTGGTAGTATGATATCATACAACGAGGAACTGTCCGATATAATCGTAATATGAGTCATGACACTTAAATTTTTTACAACACCTACTGTAGGACCTTCAGGGGTTTCTACAGGACACAGAAACCCCCAACTGGAGGGAGCTAATTTACGAGGTGGGACCATTTTACCACTTTTTTCTACTGGAGTATTGATTCGTCGCAAATGACTTAGAATAGAAGCATAGGTCATTCGATTCAATACTTGTGCAACACCAACACGAACATTAATCTTATTGATTCCAAAATCACCGGTAGAGAGTGCTCGTTTGATACCGTTTTCAATAGTAGTGGATTTAATACTTTTGTAAACGTTGGTGTAATTTAAAATTTGGGTATAATTATCTGTTGATTTCCAAGAACCATTTTTCATTTCACGAATAATTTGTTTGGACATATCTTTGACCAATTTATTGAAATAATTGCGGAACAAATTATTCAACAGTGTACCAGTCAAATCAATACGTTTGTTCAAATACGAATCGCGGTCATCACATTTAACTGCGCCCGTGGTGCACAACAACAACTTTTTGGTCATGTACCCCAAAAAGTATATCTGTTGTTCTTTGGTTCTGCAATGGGAAAATAAATCAGATTTCAATACTTCTACTGTAAACTCACGTTTTTTCAAAGCACCGTGAGCAACATCCATATTGAGTGGTGTATAAATTGCATGTGATGTAATATATTGAATGGCATCTTCTTGTGTCAAACACTCGTTGGCTTCGTAAATAGACCCTTTCAAAATATCTAGTAATTTTTTATCCATCCTAATCAGTATTTTTTTACAAATTTCCAAATCAGATAGAAGACCCAGTGCACGAAATACAATAAATAGTGGAATGGCTTTTTTAATTCTTGGAATGTTTACCTGTATTATATATTCATTGTGTGAGTTGGTGGTAATCAACATACTAATTTGTTTGGGAGAAATACGTTTATGGTCAGGAGAAGTTTTAATTTCAGCTTGATAAATGTATTTACTTGTATTGTTAATAGGTGGGAAAATATATACTTTATTCTCACGTGCCCGTTCTTGAGCGAGAACGGTTTTTTCAGAACCGTTGATAATAAAGTACCCACCAGGGTCGTATTTGCATTCATCTGTATCGTTGTGGTTTAAATGCGCATATTGACTTAGTATGCATGCATTTGACCTCAACATAATGGGTAATTTACCAATATGAATTTGGTTTAAAATAGAATTGTAATATTGTACATCTTCAAGCTCAGGACCAGTACGTACAATATATTGGATGTGTAAATCAACCGTAGTATTACCCGAATAAGTAAAGTTTCGTATTCTTGCTTCTTGCGGAAACATCAATTTAGTCGCGCCGTTATTTTCAATAATTTGTGGACGATGAAGTTGAAAGTTTTTGAAATGTATTTTAGCTTCTAATGAATATTTTTTCAATTCGGGATGCAAACAATGTTCAGGACGAATAATCATGGGGTTGAACATTTCAATCGTTTGTGGAATTTGATTTGTAATAAAGTCATTGAATGATTCAATTTGGTGACGTACTAATTGTTCCAGATGCCTGTCCTGAAAATAGGAACCGATAATAGGCCAAGAATCCATTGTACTATTATACATTCTACTATTATAATTCAATTTAATCTTTAAATATTTTAAATCGTTAGTATATGAGAAAATCTCTACGAAACAAAAAAAAGACAAGGTCAAAAACAAAAAAAAATTATAAAGGAGGTACCTATTATGCCTATAATAAATTTCCATTACGGTTTACAAGCAGTACGACACAACGAGGTGGTAGTAAATTTGATATGAATACAAGAGATACATTGATACCACAGGGGTTAGTCAATTTGGGGCGTTCATTTATGTATAATTCATCTAGTAATTCTTTTGCAGGAGCATATCCTCTAGTTAATCCAGACCCATCAGTTCAACCTATTAGTAAAAGCTATATGTTGGGTAAATAAAATATAGTATATTATTATGTTTAAACAATTATGTACACCTGCTAAATTTTATTTTATTATAGCAACCGTATCTTATATTTTAATGCTATTTCAAAATATAAATTGCAATGGTAGATTTCATTTAGGAAGTTATTCTTGTCCACAAAATACTTCTATGATACTTGTGTTAAATGCGTTGTATATTGCAATATGGACATATGTTCTTAACTTAATTTGTACCATAAATAAAAATATTAGTTGGATTATTGTTCTTTTTCCTTTTATTTTATTATTTATTGGTTTAGGAATTGTACTAATTAATGGTATACAACAAGAAACATTTTCAAATAGTTCAGCCGATGTGTCTCAAGCAACTTTGAATATTATGCCATCTAGAATAACTTTACCTACAATGTCATATAATTAATTTATAGATTTTTATTCTAGTTAAATTAATATTATATTTATAATTATTATGGCAACTCTTAATGTAGATTATCATAATTTAGTAGTGGGTCAACGTTATATTGTTACTTATTATAGCAATAGTTTACAAAGAAATGCAACTTTTTTAGGAAATTTTAACAACGCGCAATATGGTTTAAATTTTTATAATGTTGAAGGTCCAGACGAAATGGCTACAGTAACCAGTGTTACACCCAATAGACTAGTAAGTATACAAGTATATGTAAACCCACTATTATCAGGTCCTATAAATCAACAAATTAATTCATATTCTGGTGGTAAATCAAAACGTAATCGCCGAAAATATAGACGTTCAAGAAAATATAAGTGAATCATTTGAACCCCCATTTTTTTTTTATAGATTAATAATATGGCAAAGAATATACTTAAGCAAGAAGACGGAATGTACCATGCAAACGGAAAAACGTTCAAAAAATTAATCGGAACTCGCGCAGAAGTGATGCACGGTACCGCGTACAAAACTGCAGGTAAATTAACGAAAGAGCAGTTAGTTTATTCTAAATCAGGTCGGATTGTATCTAAACGCAAGCAACTTACTGCAAAAAGTGAAAAACGTTTACAGAAATATGGTTACACTGCCAAGAAAGGTCATTTTGGACCTGTTAAAATAAGTGAAAGCCGTTCAAAGAGAAAAACGGTCAAAAAGAGCCGTAAAAATAAAAAATGTGTATAAGTTTACTTTGATGTTGGGTTTATAATCCAAAATCAAAAATAAAATAAATATATATGTATCCGGTAACTTGTGTATCTGGATTTTGGAAAGTCAACAATAAACATGGTAATAATTATGCTACATGGTTTCAACATTCATTAAAAATTAATTGTCCCTATGTATTTTTTGGAGACAAAGAAACAATTGAAATGATTAAACCTTTTAGAGATGGTTTACCAACTTTTTATGTAGAATGTACGATTCAAGATTTTGTTACTTACAAATTTAAAAATAGAATGATAACACATCCAATCCATTGTCCAAGTGTAGAACTTAATTTAATATGGAATGAAAAAATATTTTTAATCCAAAAAGCATTGGAACTGAATCCTTTTCATTCTGATTTTTTTTGCTGGATAGATGCTGGAATATGTATTTATAGAAATACACCACCTCCATCTATACCATTTCCAACTATAGATTTAAATACTTTACCTACAACTCAATTTATTTATACGTCAAGTTTACCTTATATAGAGTCGAACGTGACGAATACTCATCATTACCATCATATAAGTGGAACTTATATGTTACATAAAAATATAATTAATAATTTTGCTACATTGTATGAACATTATTTAAATGCATTACTCCATACAAATAATATATGGACTGACCAAGTAATCTTGACACATATCTATAAAAATCACAAACATTTATTTTATAAATTAGGAGATGGATATGGAGAAATAGTTCATTTATTATTTAAACAATAATAAATAGTATACGTATATGGAACCACCACCTAGTTATCGAGAATTACTTTTTGAACTTATAAACATTAACACCTATAATCTTGAACTTGAACTACAAGTTCACGATTTAAAACAAGAATTAGAAAAAACAAAACAAGAATTAGAAAAAACAAATCAAAAAATAGATAAAATTAATAATTCCTATATAAAAGCAAAGCAAAATGAAGTATTATTAACTTCTATCCTACAAGGTAAAAATTAATGATAGTTAAGAGCAGAAAGGGGATTACATGCTAAGGACATATTCTTTACAGCATCGGGGCGCGAATATGAAGTTGCCGTATTAAACTGACTTCTATTAGCACCAACACCACCTAATTGATTCATGCAAAATATAACATACCGTGATTTATTTTGACCATTCGCATTAATTTTAACGTCACGGTTTGACCAATTCTGTCTTCCTACTAATGGAACTAACCCTTGTTTTTTGTCACCACCATAGCTGTTTCCATTAATACTTACATTGTTCATTGACGAACCAGCAAGACCTGCACCCAAAACTTTAGAACGACTAGACATTATAAAATAGGTATATAAAAAAATTTTAAAAGAATAGGTATGAAATTATTGCTAAACTTACAAAACGAACGAATCTCGTTACTATCTTTTATCAATTTTCATTTGTGGGAATTGATGTATGAATTAAATCGCGATATCATTCAACAATATCAATGCATTCAAAAAACAGACACCACATTGGAATATGTTTTTCAATTTGTCCCTTTTTCTTTTTTTCCTTCTTTCTATACTCATATGATGATTCACAAACAAGAAAATGCTTACAGTATTCAATCTGTTCCAACACCAGACCATTTAAAACCTAAAAATTGTATTCAACTTGAAACATTGAACGATACTGTAGTTATTTTAGGAACTGACAATAATCTATCTATTGAATTTAACTTTGATTTACCCGAAGAATCTTCGTTGCTTGAACCTGCAGTGAAACATATGTTCAAAAAAATAGTAAAACGATTAAAAACGTACATTGAATCTTTATAAAAATGGATTTTCGATGGTTGGTTCATAACTTTCTCCGTTGTGTTTGTAGGAAGTTCCTTCCATAGTTTGATAAAACATTTCGCCAGTTACCATATTATGATGATGTTTGGTGATGCAGTACTCCAAATTAGTTAGTTTTGTAGAATGAATGTACAATCTACCATCTTTTGTTTGAAGGAAACCATACTGCCATGTTTCAAGTGTTTCCATATACTTACCAGGAAGAGGCTCTTTAAAATAAACCGTATAGTGATAGTTGAATTGGGTAATCACATATTCTATGATAGTCACCTCTATCTTAAAATACCTTTTGAACCGTTCTGCAATAACCTTTGGAGAAATCTCAATGTTGGTGGTCATGTATTCTAATTTTAAATAATATATATGCTAAAAATTATAACATTATGTATTATAATTTTTATATTATATTTATTTGTGATACAATACAAAGAACATTCTACAAACTATCCGTGCAATCATGATTTAACAGACGATGAATATATAGACCATATGATAACTCATCATGAAGTTGCTGTTTATATGAGTGAAAATCATTTACATAATACAAAAAATCCTATACTTCTTGATATGTTAAGACATCTAATAAGATTACAAACATATGAAATAAATCTAATGAAACGTACAAAAATAACCAATAAGACTAACATTGAATTTAATGATGAAATGAGTAATAAAAACATTAAAATGGATAAATCCTATATTAATACACAGGGGGATTTTACGAAACCAAATACACCATATTTGAGTAACACCTATTGCGACCCTAGTTTTTTTTTAAAATGTCTCATAATTTACACAATATGACAGATGCAATGTATATTCAACATATGATACCGCATCATCAGGTTGCAGTTGATATGAGTAAAAAAATATTAAAAACAACAAATAATGATTTTATTATTGATTTGGCATACAAAATAATTCATAATCAACAATTAGAAATTAGCCAACTTTATCATTTATCAAAATTAAAAAATGTATTTGAAAGTGATATTTTATAATTTTTTAACTAATGTGTATTGACAAAAAATCAATCGTTGTTAGAATAGTTAAAATACTTGGATAAATAGTTTATCAGGACTGTTGGTGACAGAAATATGAATAAACGAGTAATATTGTGTTGTAACTATTTTTACATTTAATTTTTCATTTCAAATATAAAAGATACATTACAACTGAAATTACCCAAAGAATACTTAATACTCCAACTTTGTTGGCGTGTAGTATAATTTGTTTAAAACCTAATGAACTTAATAATGGATATCCTCCACCAAATATAACTAGAAAAATGCCTAAAATACCATACAACACATTGGATGATATTTCCATACTATATTAGTAGAAAATATAATTTATAAAAAAAATACCTGCGAGCAAAGCAAAAGTTAGACATGCAAAATATAAACTTACCTGGAGCGAAGCCCATTTACACGAAGAGTGCTCGGCAGAGATCCATCTCCTTTGCCGATTTTGTGTAGCGTTTGGATTTCTTTTTGTTTTGTTTTTTGATTGGTGCCCATGGTGCTTGGTCCACAGTAGCTGATTCCTCGTCGGAGCTGTTGAAGATGCCTTCGACGCTTTGGATTGTGAATGGTGCACCGTATTCAAGTGGTGCCGTTGCAGCAGAAATAGTAGAGTCGTTAGATTCAAACGAGAAGTCGTCCTCCATCTCGACTTCTTGAATTTCGAACGGATTTTCAGAAGTTGTCACCCAATTAGCCGCTTCTTCATCATAGATGAATACAGTGGTAGGATTTTTGAAATAGCGATGGTACGAACCTTGTTTGTTCACGATGAATTGTACGATAGTGTCGAGCGTCTCGGGGTCGAGACCTTTCGACTTGTCCAACGCAACTTGAATATCGCCTCCGCGAGTACGAAGCGGTTCTTGTCCGGATTCGAGCATCTTGAGGATTTTGCGAGGAAGCGCATTCTTGAAGTGCACGAAGTAGTACGAAGAGTTGGATGTTGCCGTCATGACGTAGTCGACACGGTCTACCTCACATTTCGTCCATGCAGCAAGGCATTCAGAAATGGCCGACGGCGGCACAGATAGATTGTAGGCGAAAACGAAGAGAGAGTAGTTGCTAGCCATGATTTGAAGATAGTTTGACCGAATTGCATTCACTATATTGTAAAAATCATTTCAATTTTTTTTTAAAATATATCCGTTGGAATTTTAATCTAAGAAGAGTAATATGTTGGGATATGTAGTATTCTTTGGTTTGCTTTATTTGTTTTTACAATTTCAAATAGATAAAATACGGGACCCCAAACATCCTAATAAACGTAAAAATTACAAAGAATGGATTAAAAAAATAAAAGAATCTGTAAAAGTTTAGTTTTTTAAATGGCGATATACATAATGACATGATTCGTACCACATTTTATTTATTCTACTCCATAATTTAACCTGTTGTTCTTTGTAATTATACCATTCGATTGTATCTTTTTTATAAACCAATTCATGAATTATATTATTGTTTACTGGAGCATGAGTAATTATAATATAATGTGGTGGTCTGTACAATAGAATAGGTAATTGTTGTTGTATATCATATGTAATATTGTTTTTAGTATGTATAACATAGGAATGATTTGTTCCTACGTTATATATTTTATCGGTTGTCTGATTTAATATAGGTTGAACTATTTTTTCTAGTTGGATAGTATCTAACATTAATGTTGAAAGTATAAACAGAGAACGAATGGTCATTATATTTGTATAAAGTAGACAAAACCAACATCAATTTTATATTTAGTCATACGTTCCAAATAGAAAGATAATGGATAAATTAAAATGTAATAAATTAATATGTCGTTAGTTGATTTATATTCCATAGAAACTAAATTTAATGAAAAAAAAAAGGAGTACCTATCATTGATGGATTCTATTCATTATTCATGTTTAGGGAAACTAAAAAGGAGTGCAAAATGTGTAAAAGCTGCAACATTAAATGCTGAAATGCAAACCTGTTTAATACAAATGTCTAATTTGAGTATCAAATATCCACATGTAAAATCAACTAAACCATTAAAAAAAAAACAATTAGAAATATTGCAATTATCAGATAAACTAGAACATGATTTAAAAAATTTAATGACAGATACCGTTTTAAAACAAGATACGGATGTTCTTTATGAACATCATAAGTTGCGTGCGTTATCTTGGGGATTTATGGGAATTCTAATTACAGCATTGGTTATTTATCAATATAAAAAAATATAAATGTATAATAATATGGATGGAATTATATCGTATACAGACCAAATAAAAAAATTTATTTCTGGTAAAGAATATGCAGGAAAAAATATACAAACCTCCGATGGTGTAGTATCGTATATTACAAAAACAGGTATTGCCAAACCATATAACCATACGTTATCGGATACAAATGGTTGTACGACGGCAATAGAACAAATCGATTCAACCTTGAAAGATTTGGGAATACCTATAGGGTCGTTCATGGCAAAAGGCCAATCGTGTGGAAATGAAACAACTTATGTACAATCGTTGCCTCCTAAGACAACGTTTGATTGGAAATTTTACATTGAATCTAACCCAGATTTAAATTTAACTACAGAACAACAAGCGTATGACCATTGGAAAAGTAAAGGTATACATGAAGGATTATTACCCAATTCAACTATTTTGTCATCCATGGCCAATGTAGGAAAAATAGGATATGTGGATATAAATACAACACTTCATGCCGTTCCTAACGAATCACATGAAAATACAGGTAATTATAATGTAGTTAATATCAAAAACGTCACTGGGTCTGACATGAAAGATTGTACAGTTCCACCTCCATCTATTCGATATGGAGACCAAGTTTTTATAAAATATGGAAACTTATTTGTAAGTATGAATGAACAATCCTATTCACTAATTGGAAATAATAAAACAAAATTTTTTTTACGACCAAAATTTGTTGGGGAAAATGGGACTCCTATTAAATATGGAGACCTAGTCTCGTTGGCGGTATCTTCTTCAAATGGGTGGACTTCAGATTGTGGATGGTGGGGATGTAAAGTAGGCTATATAAATGACCAAACAAAAGTATTATCCTTTGGTCCTCCTGGATTTCAACTGCCTAAATTATTTATGTTGATTCCTCCTCCTGGAACGAATTATCAAACTGGTTCAGAAATAAAATACGGTAATCCGTTTACGTTAATTTCAGATTCGCTAGTAGGTTATTCGTGGTTTGGTGTTATTTTATTTTCCAAAATATATGTAAAATATTTTGATAAAACTATATTTACATTTCAGGATACGGATGAGTCTAAATATGTTGCAGAGTGTAATTTAGATACATTACAAAATATATGTAATCAAGATAATAATTGTAATGGATTTGTTTATTCCAAAAAAGATAATGCATGGCAACAAATAAAAAGTAATTCCGGTCCAGAAATGTATAAAATAGCAGATACTTCACCTGATATATATTTGAAACATGCATCTGTTAATATGAATGATAAATCATGCAATAAAGGTGTAAGTAAATTTATAGATTCAGATACATTTTCAAAATATCCAGTAGGTAAAGAGTTTGCAATGAATAGTGACCAATGTAGTGCAATTAACAAATATCCAATACACCAAAAAAAACAAGTATATAATAATACAAATCAAAAAGCTGCAAAACAAGGTCAAGAAATGATTGAAACCTATCCCAATGTTTCAAATTATTCAAACCAAATAAATTCTATATATAATCAATTGAATTCAAAAACAAATGAATATAAAAATGTGTTGAACACCATTGAAACAAAAAATGAAGAATATAATGATACGTACAACCAACAAAATAATGATTTAGCTTTAATGGGAGAATCTAATAAATTTCATGTATTTGCATGGGGGTTATCTTCTTTTATAGTTATTGCAATGGTAGTTATGTTAAAAAACAGACAAACTTAAAGTATTCTTATTTTATCTAGTATATGGAGTCTCGTATTTTATTTTCACTTTTTTATTCTAAAATACGAACTGAAATTACATTGTATTTACAAACCAACCCAGAGAAAGAAGCTTATTTGCTTTTTATACAAAAAGTGGCAAAACTTTTTGAAGAAAAATATTCAAATAACCAAAAAGTATTTTTGATGAACAGTATATCCAATGATTTAATTGTCTATTTACAAATGGTAGAATTTATCAAAGAGAAACAAAAACCATTTATGACAGGTATTCTGGATGCAACTAATGTAGTAAACATATTCAATCGTTTTTATTTTAATTATGCACTAAGTACAATGACAAACAATTGCAGTTTTTCTTCTGATATTTCAAATCTTATTCATTATTACCTTGAGTGTAGTTAATTTTTTTTGTTTCTTCTATTTCGGGTTCAAATACAATGTTAGTTAAGATGGAAAGGTCATCTTCCTTTTCTTTTTCATTTTCTTCATTTAAATTTTCTTCGGTTAATTCTTCATCCACAATAGGTATTTCTTCTTGTATATCACCTCCTGACAAACTTCTGATTTCAGCATCATTGTATACTCTATAGGCAGGTGAATCTTCTTGTTCTTCTTCTTTTTCTTTTTCTGTTTCTTTTTCTTCTTCTTTTTCTTCCATATGTTTTTCATAAAGTGTTTTATCTTTCATGAGTTTGATATCTTGCTCTAGTTGGTTTTGCTTTTCTTTTAATTCTAAAGTATCCCATTCATCTGACCTAGATAAATGTTTATAAGATTCTTGGTAATAAAATATATTTTCATCGGTAGGATGTTTGAACATGATATGAAATAAATCATTTACATTAGAACGTGGTGTTAAATCAACCATAATATGATGAACATTTTGTGTTACTTCTTTATAGTGGCTTGTTTTGAATTGTAATGAATTCACACCATTCATTTTCCAAATTTGACGGTCAGCACAAATATTTTCCCATTTATGTAATTCTATTTTACTTTCTTTTATTTGTTTGTCTTCTTTTTTCAATTTCTTCACATCATTGGTAGTTTCAAGTTCGTAACCAGGAGTTCCTTCTGATTTATGAGGGCGATGTACTGGAACAATATTATTGATATGAATACGAAATGCTAACGCATCATCTTCTCCTCCCCATCCATAAAAATTGTTAGGAAATCCGTTTATTTGTTGAAATGCCTTTTTCGAAAAGCGAATAATACGCCCAAACGGTGGGTTGTATTCCATATCTTTTACCAAATTACCCAAATGCAAAATTCTATAATCGTCGCATCTACCGTAGTACCGATTTACAATTTCAGACGGCATAATAATATCTACGTCGTGAAAGATGAAAGTGTCAATAAACGGCATATGTTCACATGCGTACAAGTAGCCTGTATTGAGAACTGCACCACGATTGAATTTACGTCCATCGTTACTTTGTTCTACTACTAACACATGAAGATTAGGTAAAGCAGAATAATGAGCTATAAATTGTTCTAATTGTTTTCCTCTTCCTTGGTCGCCTTGGTCTCTAAAAGGAACAATAATCATTGTTTTGGACAAATCACAGTCTTCTTCATGTTTTACATCTTCTTTGAATTCTGGAAAATTGTTTCGTATCGTATAATCTTTATACAGTTTATCTATGGTTTCATCGTGATTCTTTAAGATAAATTTAGCATTTTCAGTTGTTGCTAGTGTGTTGGATACACCATTCAAAATATCAGACATGTAATCATATACGAAATCATCTGTAAAGTATTGTTTGAAAAAAGCTTGTCCATTCTTTGCAATTTGTTCACATTCAGCGTCATGAGATATACACCATTCAATCGTTGTTTCCAAATTGGACATTTTTTCATCAATGGTCAAACAATGAAATTCACTTGTATCAATCGTTGTTTTATTTTTTTCAGTAATGGGTTCTGTTTTCATCATGGGTTCAAACCATAACGTGTAAGGACATTTAATGTTCACGACGCAACAACCGTATTTTAGTAACCCTCCAAAACGGTAGGCAGCAGAGTTACCTTGAATGTTAAAAATGAATTTGTTGCGAACTTGCAATGCCATGGGCACTTGAGCATTTGGAATGTTCCTTGATGGTATAAAAGATAATACAGGTTTCTCAACACCTCCTATTTTCACCATTTTGGTTTTAATACGTTTGGTAATACGTGTAATCTTGACATCCATTAAATCAAAGAATTTGAAATCAGCATCACTGCATTTATTTTCTAATTTAATACGAGGATTTGTATCTTCATCTACCCCACACCCAGTAGATTGACCTCTCCATACAAATTTTTGAGCTCTGTCTTTCCAATGAGGTACAGTAGACAATTCAATCATATCAGAACTATTTACACAACGAACTCTATCACGAGGGTTGTCTGGTGTATAGGAATAAGTTGCAAAAAATTTAGTGGATGTATTTCTAGAAATAAGATTTAAATCATCACCTGTTGGTATAGGAACGTCTGCAAAATCTTTATGTGTACATTGTGATAATATTGGAATAAATTGGTTGTTATAATAAGGTTGAAGAAGCATGGTATTTTTAAATAATTCGTTAAACGGTTCTTTCCATTGTTTGTGCAAATGAGGGAAATCTTTACGATTCAGCATGAAAATACAATCGTTGACTACCCGGTTATTGCAAGTATTGACAAACATGTCATAAATATCGGCCAAATAGTTATCAGTAGGATTTCTATCATCTTTTTCTGTACGAATTAAACAATTGTTGGCATACCATTGGTTTGGTGGTTTGTGTTGTTTGATTCGTGTCGAATCTAAAAATTTCTTCAATTCTGCAGGGTTGCTGCTGATGGGTACAAATTCACCACTTTCAGTTTCAACATGTAACTTGTCTGAAAAGGTGTTGGTATAATTGGTATTGTACAATAGATTAAAATTGACTACTTTGTTGTCTTTGATTCTTACAAATATACCGGTTTTTATATATTGAAACATATAATTCACTGTTACATGAGCTGGATGGGTTTCCAACATTTCATCTTTTTTCTGTAAATGTAATTCAAAACCTTGTTTGCTCGTTGAATTGTAATTATCTACACCGCTTTTACTGTTATCAAATCTGTAAATTTCCAAATTTAATTTATTTTTACAGTATTTAGTAAATGGTGTTAGCTTTGGACTAATAATCATAGCGGATGTTAATAAATCATGTTTTCCTTTTTCATCAAAAATACACGGGAATAAAGTAACGTCCAATTTTGCATCTTTTGAATAATAAAGTTCTTTCCCACGAATAACCAACTCTGCATTTGTATGCAACATGTATTCAAATGTTTTGCATGGGTCCGCCGCTGCCGATGATACAAATAAAGCGTTTGATTTGAAATCGTGCAACAATTTACCCACCAACGTAAATCCTTGTGATTGTAATACTTGGTCAAACGATGTTTTGATAGGGGTCCATCCCATCGAATCGAAATGTTGAATTGTATCCGAAGTGACTAACCTCATCTGAATGTTCATGGTTGCAATTTCTTGCATGAATAATTTGAACGAATAAGGAACATTAACCGTACTTGTTCGTTTTTCATATTTGGGTATAGATTGAATACCTTGATCGGTAATCGTTAACGGACCATCTATAGAAGGACTATAAATACTATTTTTAGATACGATGGATATTAATCCAGTCACATTATCTACGGTGATACGGTATGGTTTTCTTACATGATTTTCCGAATCCAAATACGTTCCGTCACCACGTATCATCATGGATTCTGTTTCAAACATGTTTAACCCGTTGGCAATGACACCATCGCGTTCCATTTCTCCGATACGCAAGCCACCTTCGTTGGCACGACCTTGCACAGGTTGACGAGTTAAACTAGTCATGGGTCCTCTTTCTCTGAAATTAATTTTATCTTTGACAATGTGTTTCAACCTCATGTAATAGGTAGGTCCTATAAAAATATCGGTTTCTATTTGTTCTCCAGTCATACCATTATGCAATATTTCAGTTCCTTTGCTGTTGAAATTATATTCGCGAAGTTTATCTCCATAAAATTCCAAATCCGTTTTTTTATTAAATGCAGTACAATCCCCGTACGAACCGTGTTCCAAATGTACTTTTCCAATCAAAGATTCAATCAATTGTCCAAGTGTCATACGGGATGGCATTGCGTGGGGATTAATAATTAAATCTGGTCGAATTCCCTGGTCGTTGAACGGCATGTCCAATTCAGGAATAACAATACCGCATGTTCCTTTTTGACCTGCACGTGAAGCAAATTTATCACCAATGTTTGGAATACGTTCATCACAAATACGAATTTTGATGGTTCGATGTCCAACTGCATTAGGTGTCATATACGTTTTATCTACATACCCTTGTTGGTCCCGTTTGGTGTAGACTTGTCTTACTTTTGAATTGCTTGTCATATTGATAATAGGTGTTTTATTGTTCATAATAGTTTGTGTCCGGATGATACCGTTTTCATCAAATTGCGGTAATTCTTCATTCGGAGCAAAAAATAACTTGTTCTCTTCATCTTCTGTTTGTTCGTACACTGTAAAATAACTTGTATTGAACATACCCCGTTCTAACGACGATTTATTAATTAAAATAGCATCTTCTACATTGTATCCAGTATAACACATAATAGCAACTACTGCATTTACACCATACGGTATATATTCTTGATTTAAATGATGTAAATAATAAGATTTGATGAGAGGTACTTGACCGTAATTTAATACTAAACCAGTTTTATCCATTCGATTTTGATAATTGGTGTTGTAAACAGAAACGGCTTGTCGAGATTGACCACATGAAAATGCATTACGAGGTAATGGAATGTGTTCTGGGAAAATAATTTGCAATCCCATGTAACCAAGTATCAAAGATGGATGAATTTCCACGTGTGTAAATTGGGTATCCGTATATTCTGGTAAATGGTTCAACGAAATAAGAGCAGTGTTGGATTCAGCGCAATCAATATATTCTATGCTAGAAGGATGAGAAGGAGAACCTTGTATTAATTCATTCCAATCTAACTTTTCATCCTTTTTGGAATAGGATACTTCTTTATCATCATTGATGTATAATACAGGGCGATATACGCGTCCTTCATCGGTATAAATATAAATAATATTTTCACGTATGTTGAAACTAATACTGGTCCATTTATATATTCTACCTGTTCGTCTTTTTTGTTTGATATCATGCACGAGTTCATGAGGGGTAGTGGTTGAATATTTCCAGTGACCGTTTACAAATACTTTTGTATGTAAATAAAGTAATTCAGGTTTACTTTCCAAAATAGCGATACATCGAATATGTTCTTTTTCTGAATACGATTGTAAAAGTTGTAATATTTCTTGTTTACTTGAACCTGTTGAAATTTTTGTACAAATAGAAAATTGTTTATGGGTACCGACATCCCCACCATCTGAATCAACCGGACACATCATTCCCCATTGCGTAGCATGCAAATAGCGAGGTCCTAATACTACTGAATTTTCGTCCATTTGCATTACGCATTTACGTAACAAAGAAATGGCCGTACTGTAACTGAGCCGGTTTACTTCTTGTGATAACCCAATCCGTTTCGTATATATTTCGGACCCCCAGTCACCTTTGAACCCGCTCATAATACCTTTTTCAGTAATTCGTTTTTTGCTCATAATAGGAGGAAGTGTGTTGACTACAAATTCTTTGAATACTTCTGCATCGGAATTGTAGGTTCCTTCATGTTCATTATGGGCAATATCTAAAGTTCGAATAATATCTTTGATTTGAGCTTTATAAAATTCTTTGAACAAATCGGATAACAGTACGCCAGAGGGTTCAACCCGTTTGAACTGAAACGAATCGCGGTCGGTCGGTACATCCAATCCAATAGATACTCGCAACAGTTTGTTAACCATATATCCAAGAAATTGTGCTTTTTCAAGTAAATCATATGTAAAATGACGAGGTGGTTGTGATAAATCATTGATATGGGGGAAAAAATAATCCGACAATATAAAATAAACATGGTAATCTCTCAAATATTTACTAAAGGGTGCCATGTATTCGATGGCTAATTGCTGTGTAAATATTTTACCTGCATCATATATACTTGGACGAAGTAATTCCATCATACGCGGGTCATCATCAGGTACACACATTTTGATGATATCTTTATCAGAAATGACACCTAACGCTCGAAACACGATAAATAGAGGAACGGGCATATTAATGTTGGGAATGTCGACTACCAATTGTTGGTGAACAATTTGAGTAATACGTTTCATTTCTTCTTCTTTTACATTTTCATTTTCTTCATCTTTATACGACATCATACGTACTTTAGTTTCGCGTACTGGTTTCGATTCATCTTCAGATTCACATCTAATTTCTGCAATATAACTGTACGTATCTTCTTTGGGAGTTTTACTTACACGAAGAATATTGTTGGCAAACCGTTCTTGACTAATAATTGTTTTTTCACTTCCATCAATAATAAAATATCCACCTGGGTCAATTTTACATTCTCCCATATTAAATCTAGTTTCAGAAGGCATGCCGTGTAAAATACACATTTCGGATTGAACCATAATAGGAATATTTCCAAAAAATATATCTTTCATTATGACTGTTTTTTCATCGAGTGTATTTTTTATTTTGAATTCAAATTCAATATCAACGATAATTGAAAATGCATAGGTTAAATTTTGAAGACGAGCTATGTTGGGATATAAATAATTTTGTTCATTTTCTACTAAAATAGGTTTGGCAAATCGTATGAATTCTCCTTTTTTTCCTCCAATATAAATATCGCAAGAGTGAATGGCTATATCTTCATCTTCTACTTTTGTTAAATTTTTATTAAAAGAAATGGGATTGTTTTGAGTAATGAGTTGATGAATATCATGATTTACAAAACGGTTATAGGATTCAATGTGATGGTCTACTAAAAAATTGGGATTTTCTTTAAAAAATTTACTTATGATTGTAAAACCAAGGTCCATTATATTATTTACACTATATTTTTATATAGTGTAAATGAATCAATTAATTGAATTACGAAGGTGTAATGACAATATCATGTTGAAGCTGTTGTCTAGATAAATAAATTTTGTGTAAATCACTTGGTGGTGTAAGAGATAGATTGGATTGAATAGGTGTACATCCGGTTTGTTCACATGCTTTACGCCTGTCTAAAGACATGATAGAATTTGCATTCGATTGTAAATAATTACGGTAATCCCAATTGGTATTTATATTTTCACGTTTTCGAATATTTTCATTAATAACAGCACATGGTTGCCAATCGGAATAACTTCTGCCATCTGCCATTATAGCAGGTGAATCAGAATGAATGTTGTTCATACATTAGTCTTATACTTTTTTTTTCAAAAAGTTAATTAATGCTTGTTTTGTTTTTAAAGGAGGTCCGCCTAAATCATTTACCTTTTGTTTCAAGTCTTTCAAACTGAATTGACTGAATTCGTTATCTACAGTTACTTGTTTTACAGTAGATTCATCATCAGATACTTCAATCAATACTTCTTTAGCTTTTTCGTTAGCTTCTACTTTAGCTTTTTCGTTAGCTTCTACTTTAGCTTCTACTTTAGCTTCTACTTTAGCTTCTACTTTAGCTTCTTCGTTAGATTCTTTCTTAAATACAATAATAGGATTAACATCTAAATCAATTATAGTTTCAACAATAGGTATTTGTTTGATTTCTGTTGGTTCAAGTTTAACTTCTTTCATAGGTACATCAGAAATTACTTCATAATCATCTACCGAACTATTGTCTGATTCATTGTCAGTTTCACTATCAGACTCATCATCGGTTTCATCTTCGGATTCATCCTCTGATTCACTTACCGGTTTATCCAGAGCTTCTTGACTTAATTGTTGTTTTTCTTTTTGATATAATTCAGTTGCAAGTGTTTGGGCTAAATCAGTTAATGTGTTTAATCTATTTTCAATAACACTAAGTCGTTGTTTTAAATAAAAGTAAAGAATAGCAGTTAAGCCGCATGACATTGCTAAACATATCAATATCTTCATATTTTAATAATAGATATATATGTAAATATTTATCCGCATAATTTTGCATTTTGAATGATATCCATAGGATAATCCATTTCCATCAATACATGAATTCCCCCATGAATAGTAGATAAACCATTGAATAATTTATAAGTGTAGATTAATTTATTTTGGTGTGTTGTTGTTTTCATATGTTTCATTAGAATTGTTTTATTTTCTTTTAAATTTCTACATACATCTATAAAATGGGTTGTCAATAAAAAGGTACAATTTGGTTGTAATGCTAAATATTGTAAAAAGGCAAAAGCACTTGCCGATGCTTCTTCCGGATTTGTTCCTGAAAATAATTCATCAAATATACAAAATACATGTTTTGTCTTATCATTGACCGAATCAAGTACTTGTTTACACCGTCTTGCTTCCGCTTGAAATAAACTATCTCTTCCTGAAGTATCTGGAATATTAATATAACTACAAAAAGAATCGTAAGGACGTATTGTTGCCTTTTTATAAAATCCACATCCAAATTGTTGAGATAATAAAGTATTGATAAGTGTCATTTTAATAAACGTTGTTTTACCGGATGCATTGGGTCCTGTAATAATGATATTCTTTTTTAATTTGTAACTATTTTTTACAGGTTTATGTGTAGGATAATAAGCTTTGGAAAAAGATGTTTCTTTTGTAAAAGTGCAAATGTTTAATTTTTTATTTAATTGATTCGATAAGTGTTCTATATTTTCTACATATCCACACAATTGAATGGAATATTGAATAGATGTTTTTAATTCAGAATTTGAATATAGTTCATAAAATTGTGCTCGTAACATTCCTAAATGAACAAATTCTTTCCATGAAAATGATAGTTTTGATACGTGGGATATTTTATCATAATAAGTAGACAGAATACCTTCGTGATGGTGTAATGTGTCTAAAAAATCTTTATAGGTAGATAAATCAGAAGTAATCGATTGAATATAGCGTATTGATTCTAAACTTTGTTTAATGTGATGGTTGATAGATTCCATTACTTTATGAATGGCTTGAATATTTGTATAAAATTTATAGACAGCATAGCCATTACAATAGGATTGAATTAAAAAAATAGAAGCACTTGCTATTAGCATCATTCTTTCTTTGGAAGATGCTTCTGAATATCCTCTGAATAAATTAACCAATGCATGACGTTTAGTAACTTCAAATAATTGTGTTTTATACGTATTCCATGATATATGTTGTCCCTGGGTATGAAGAATAGCAAATGGTATCAATACCATAATTAATGGGGAAAGTATAAATAAAATTGGCGATGCAATGAAATACAAACTAACCATAAACATAAATTTAGAGGATTCATTCAAACCACATAATTTTTCATGATTAATGTATTGATAGGTTAATTTAAATTCTTCATTTTGTTGTACTGTATTCCAGTGTTCAATAAATTCAGTATAGGATGATTGAGTATGTTTAAAACGTTGATGAAATAAAATACTATCTTTTAAAAAACTAGTATTTGTAGTGTAATATTTTGCCATTTGGGAAACAATTTGTTTTGCAACAGGAGTAGTTGGTGAAAATACATTATGGTATATAGGAACTCCTGAAATATCTACGGTATTGACTAATTCCAACTCTTGGATAAGAGTTTCATCTACTTCATTAGGAGTTATATATTGAATAGGCAATTGAAACATATAATGTTAGAATAAATATAATTTGGTAAACTAAACCAAATTATATTAGAAAATATAGTATGTTTAAAAAACTGTTGAAAAGAGATAATTATACTATATTATATTCATATCATAAAGTGGATTTATCTAAAAAAATAATGAAAAGGATTGATAATGAAAATCATCTATTTATATCAAGTACTCCTACTATTATTGAATTACCTAACCATGAATTTTTAGTTAATTTACGATGGATTAATTACAAATTAAATTCAAAAGGGTTTTTGTTTGGGATTAATGATGTAGTAAATAATAATGTTAAAAATTTAAATAGTCGGTTTAAAGTAAACACGTCATTTCAACCCATTAGCAATGAAATATTTTTGAACGAAGATTTAACGTACAAACCCTATATGGTTGGATTGGAAGATATACGAATTTTTTATTATAACAATTCTTATTATTATAATGCAACTATAATGGATACAAAACGAAATGTACATGCTACTACTAGTCAAGTTTATCCAATCGACAATACTACATATGAATTAAGTCGTCCTATTATTGAACCTACACATTATGATATCCAAAAAAATATCATTTCAGAAAAAAATTGGTCTTTTGTAAATTACAATAATGAATTATGTATTGTATATTTATGGTTTCCATTACAACTTGGAAAAATAGATTATGTAACAAATCAACTAAAAATGATAAAAAGTAAACAAATGCCAGAGTATTTTAAATATGTTAGAGGGTCAACTCCTGGATATACAAAAAACAATGAAATATGGTTTGTTGTACACAAATCGAATAAAAAAGAATATCTACATTTTTTTGTTATTTTTGATTTACAAATGAAACTACTTCGTTATTCTGAATTATTCAAGTTTGAAAATGTTAAAGTTGAATTTTGTATTAGTTTGATTGTACAAGACAATCAACTTATATTGTCTTACAGTCTAATGGACGAACAAAGTTTTATAGCGACGTATACCATGAATTATATTAAAAAATTAAAATGGTATTAACTATAGATTTTAAGTTAATAATGTAGTGTACGTAGAAGGAAATTCCTTAATTTGAGTTCCATAATGAGTTTCTATTTCCTTCATTTTATCCGTATCATAATTAGTTATAAAATTGATACCTACACCTTTTCTCCCCCATCTTCCCGAACGACCAATCCGGTGCAAATAGGTATCAACACATTTGGGTAAATCAAAATTAATCACCGTACTTACTTGTTGAATATCGATACCTCGAGCTGTTACGTTAGATGAAATCAATACCCTATATTTTCCAGATTTAAATTCTTGGTACGCATTGTGTCGGTCTTGTTTGTCCATATCACTATGTATACAACACACTGGGAATCCAGATGATTTCATGACATGATATAAGTCTACCACACGTTTTACCGAATTACAGTAAATAATAGATTGTGACATGGAGATGAAATTGTACAAATCCTTCAATGCTTCAATCTTGTCTTGGTCGTTTTGAAACGAAATATAAAATTGGGCAATACCTTCTAGTGTCAACATTTCAGATTTTACGAGTAATTTTACAGGGTCTCGCATGATTTTGTTAGAAATTTCATGCAACTCTTCTTTAATAGTTGCACTAAACATAACTACTTGAACTGCATCGGTCAAGTATTGAAAAATATTGTAAAGTTGTGATTGAAATCCTTGTGATAAAATTTCATCCGCTTCGTCCAACACAATCAAATGTATGCTGGCTGAAGAAACCACTTTGCGGTTTAAAAAATCCAATACTCTTCCTGGACATCCAATCAACACTTGAGAGGTATGTTGTTGCATTTTTTTAATATCCTTATCGATAGAAACACCTCCAATTAACAACTGGCCAAATATCCCTGTATGAATCGATAAACTTTCAAACACGGAATGAATCTGGGAAGACAATTCACGTGTTGGAGCAAGAATAATAGATTGTAAGGTTGGGTCATTTGTACACTTTTGAAGTGTAGAAATACAAAAAGCACCAGTTTTACCAGTACCAGATTGTGCTTGTGCAATCACATCTTTTCCTGATAAAATAACAGGTATAGATTGTGCTTGAATTTGACTGGGTGATTCAAACCCCACAGAATAAATGCCGCGTAATAAATTTGTTTTTAAACCTAATGAATCCCAAGTGCTTCCCATACACCATAATAGTTCAATTATGTTTAAGTTTTAATTTAAAAGATATTCTATATAGTTAATATGTACACGTTATCTGATATTAAACAAATAAAAAAAACAACAAAACACGTATTGCCATCTGAAACACTCAATATTATTGCAAAAATATCGAAATTGATTGGAGTTGAAACACAAATACCCATGTTTAAAATAGAAAAAGTACTTACGATTACACAACAAATTACTATTTTGTTGAATAAAATGACAGAAGATAATTATAAAGAAATAGAATCTAAATTAATAAAACTGATAGATACAAATCCAACTGAAATAGAAAACAGTACTACAATTATATTTGATATTATATCGAACAATGCATTTTATGGAAGTATATATGCTAGTTTATATATATCTTTAGTCAAACAATGGTCCATTTTTAAAGATTTATTTCAAGTACGATTAACTCAACATATGGAACAATTAAAAAATATACAACTAGTTCCATCTTCAGAATATGATGAATTTTGTAAATGTAACGAAATAAATGAACGTTATCGTACTTTTAGCCAATTTATAGTTCATTTGACACTACAAGGAATTGTAGACAATACTACTTTCCACACTTTTTTAAATTATTTAATTGATTTATTGCATACATTAAATAATAGTAAAGATAAATCAATTATGGATGAAATTGTGGAACATTTGTATTTATGTATCATCAAAAGTAAACCGATACATTCTAAATTATTTATTTCACGAGATAGGTTACATATAAGAGATGTATCAAATAAAGTAAAATTTAGGTTGTTGGATATTTTAGATATAATTTAAAGAATATAGTATTAGTCTATAGTATGAACAAAAAAATTCATGAGAACGACCTTGAAAAAGAAAAACAAGTATTTGAAGTAACACTACCTAAATATAATATTGAAAAAATGCAAATGTGCGTAGGTAATGCTTACGATTCAAAACCTAACATGAACAAATATAATATTTACAATGTGGATAAAAACACAAAAAAGGTAACCGAATGTGTTGGTTATTATGAACTAGAAAAAGGAACAGAAGTATTAGATAAAGATGGTGATTTTAATGTTGTTGCAATAGGCGAAAATGCAATAGAATTGTATCCTGAATTTGTCTCTGGGTATAGTTCTAAACCTAAAAAATCAAAAGAATCTAAAATAACTAAAGAAACACAACCGAAAAAATTACCTAATACTGTGTCTCTTTCGCCAAAATATGTTGTAGATGACCAAAAGTACATGCAAGATTATTTTGAAAACAAATATGATTTACCTGATGAACAAATTATTCCAACTTTTTTGAAATATGTAAAGAAACCTCAAGTATGGGCAAATGAAGTAGCTATAAGTTTAACTGGCATGTTTAGTAATGTATATATTATCATTGCAAATGAAGATTTGGAATATGATGAAACACAAGGTAACAAACCAAGCACAAGTTCTACCAAACTGATTGATTATAATATGACTATTTTACCTAGAAATGAAGAATTAGATTATGATAAAGACCGCAAATATGTAATCGTATCTTATAAATCACAAACACATTATAGGTTGGTTGAAAGTAATGGTAAAGTATATTTCTTGGAAACAGAATTGCCTAGACAAATAATAGAACGATTTTGCAGTAAACATCATCCATCTGAACAAATGCCAGATGGCGTTGATGAATTTCCAGTAAAAGTGATTGAAACTGCTTCAAGCGGGGATTGTTTCTTTGATTCTATTTATAGGGCAACTCATTCAGTAGATGCGAATGCATCACCCAATACATATTTAAAAGATGTACACAAGTATAGAGAAGAGATAGCAGATGGCGTAGAAAGTAAACCAATGACACAACAAATTATTATGCAAGCTTACAGAGTAAATGCAGTACAAGATGTAGATACTGCACGAAATAAATTTTATAATGATAAATTTGGTAGAAAAGCAACACCTGAAGATGATGCTGTATTCAAATATGCATATAGTTCAATATTTGGCGCCAACAAACATAGTGAAGATGATTTTTCGTTTGCTGAAAAAGAAACTATACTAATGACCTATTTAACATTATTGTATGATTTTTTTCCAGATGTTTCTCAAGAAAACCAAGATGAGTTTAAAGGTGTTTATAATGGTCTTTACGGAGTTGGTAAAACCATGGATATTAAAGATTCTCTAGATAAGCAACGAACCGTTCTTGCTAAATCATTTGGTCCAGACAAACCTAAAGAAAAAGAAGAAACAAAAGTAGATGAATTGAAAACTACAACTAAAATTGTTAAAAAACCTAAAGCACCACCTCCTGTTGTCCCTGTAGTTGACCCTGTAGTTGTCCCTGTAGTTGACCCTGTAGTTGACCCTGTAGTTGTCCCTGTTGCACCAGAACCGAAATCAACCATTGACGTTTCTTCTATTGCCGACCCAACGACCAAAACAATTGTAACTGTTTATTTATCTTCTGAATCACAAGAAGCAAAAAAGGCTAAATTAGGTGGTTATTCTGTAAAAGAATTAGAATCAGCATGGAAAGTAGTGAATGAAAGTAATCCAGATTTGTTTCGAGCAACTCCAGTACCTAAAAATAAACTTTCTTTCGTTGATTGTTTATCTGGAGATGTATCTGAAAAATGTGTAAAAGAACAAAAACAATCTAAAAAGGCAAAAGATAAAAAGGGTGGCAAATACACTCGTAAAAATATATAAATCTATAGTATGAATGAGATTTGTACTCATATAAAAAAATTCAATGATATGCCAAATAAATATGAACGATTTGAAATACAAATAGACCCTACAATGTATGAATGTCCACCTGAAGTAAATGAAGATATGAAAAACTTAACCTATGGTATTGAATATAATAGTGAGTTAACTATTCCTATTCGACTATTATTTTTTACTAAAACACAAAACGATTGTCTAGATAGATTTCATATTGTTATGACCCTACTTCGATATATGTTACAATTTCCTAATACATTAACTTCTGTACAAATTGATTTTGCGTTTACAAGTGTTCCAAAAGAATTACCAAAACAAAAAAATGAAGTTATAGGACCATCTACATTAAATACAGGGTATACCACAGGGAATCAAATTGTTGTATATAGGGAAGAAGAATGGTTAAAAGTATTTATACACGAATGCATGCACTTATTTTTGTACGATTTAGAATTAAGAGATAAACCTACAATATTATATTCATTGTTTCCTATTAGTAAACAAATAAATGTAAACGAATCATACTGTGAACTATGGGCAAGAATATTAAACTGTTGTGTAATTTCTGTAATGAATCATATATCTTTAGAACAATTGTTAGAAAAAGAAAAAAAACATTCATCAGAACAACTAATCAAAGTATTACGATATATGAAATTAACCTATCCACAGTTAATGGATAAAACCACAGATTATAAAGAAGAAACAAATGCGTTTGCTTATTTGGTGGTTCCAGCAATATTAATACAAGACCCTTACCAATTTGTAGTATGGTGTAAACAACATAATGAAAATATGTTACCTATTCAAAGTTCACCTGCATATGTTAAGTTAATTCAAAGTAAATATAAATCTCAAGATTTTTTACAATCTACCAATTCTAGTTTATCTACTAAAATGTCAATTAATAATATTCATTTATAATATGAAAACAAGGAAAAATAGTATAATTCCTAAATTACATATTATAAATGGTTACAAAGTGTTATTTGTTCCACGTGGAAAAGATATATTACATGTAGAATGTGTTATTCGAAATGGGTTTTGTACTGAAACAAAAAAAACGTCTGGAATTAATCATTTATTAGAACATGTTATGGTAAATGCGTGGAAAAATTGTAAAACATCTTGCAATGGTTATTGGGATAATAAAGGATATTACGTAAATGCTATTACAGATAAAACAACAATGAACTATTATATAAAAGGATTAAATAAAGAATGGAAACACATGATTAGTTATATAGCAAGCATTATTGACCATCCTAATATTTCTCATGAAAATTTAAAAAAAGAAAAACAAGCAGTTATTGATGAATTATTAACTTTTTCCAATGACCCGGAGAGTGAAGTACAAAATATGTTCAATAGACATTTTTATAAAACAGAAGGAATACAATATTCAGATGATTGGAAACTACAAATTAACAATTTGAAACACTTATCGGTAGATGATGTTTATGATATTTACAATAACCAATTCAATGTACAAAATATATTATTTGTTGTTATGGGTGATTTTAATGTATCTGCAGTAAAAACTTTATTATACCAACAATTAAAACATCCAAAACAAGAGAAAATACAATCGATTGATTGTTTTACATTTTCTCATGAAATTCTGTTTTCAAAACAAGATATTGAAAATACCAAAATATTGATTGGGTTTCCATGCATAAAAATTCATAATTACATTTATCTAGAATCTATCATGGCATTGTTACACATTTTATTTTTTAATGAATTTAGAACAAAAAAATCATTAGTATATGATATAAGCATTAGTTGTGACTTGAATTCATGTGGAACTACAATTTATATAGAGTTTGATATTCAAACTGAACATACAGAATTAACATTGGTTTCTTTATTCAAATACATTCAAATGTTACAAAAAACTCTTATTACGAATTTAGATGGATTTAAAAATCAAGAAATATATAAATACGTTACTAATAAAAATTCAATAATGAATTACTACACATCCTTAATTTATTCAGATGCACCCATGTATACTAAACCTCAAATTATTGAAAAAATTAAAAAAATAAAATCTCAAGAAATTATGAACGTATTGCAAGAAATATTTCAAATTGATAAAGCATTATGTGTATATCAATGTAAAAAAAATTTAAATTTAACTTGGGAAAAATTGATTTAATACATGTATATTTATACTGTATAATTATGGGAGTTCGTTATTTGAATAAATTTTTGTATGACCATTGTCCAAGAGGAATGCAGTATATAACGTTTGAACAATTGCGTGGTTCTACTATTGTAGTAGACATTTCTATTTACATGTATAGGTTCAAAGCAATTGATGAATTATTGTCATTGATACAAAGTATGTTACAAGATTTTATAACTTATAATATTCACGGTATTTTTATTTTTGATGGTAAACCAAAACAGAATAAAAAAGATGAACTAATCTTTCGAAAAGAACAAAAAGAAAAGGCATGGCAACAATACAAAAAACTGGTAGACGATAACTCTACCAACATACCACAACTACAATTGTTAAAAAAACAGTGCACTAAAATTAATATTGTAGATGTTGCCAACGTGAAAGAATTGATGGATAAATTAGGAGCAAAATATACAGTTGCTCCATATGAAGCTGACGAAGTATGTGCCAAACTATCGGTAGAAAATAAAATATATTGTATGAGCGATGATATGGACATGCTTGTTTACGGGTGCAATCGTGTTCTACGAAATGTAAATTTTACTACAAAAACGGCAACACTTTACAAACTCGATGATATTTTAGATTATTTGCAACTATCCTATAATGATTTCAAGCGATTGTGCATTGTATCAGGGACAGATTATTATAAATCCAACAAAAACATTTTTAATATTTATAAACGATATCAAAATTCAAATTATACTAATTTACAAGAATGGTTGAAATTACATTTAACCGTTAATTTTGAATTAATAGAAACAATTTGTCACGATTTTGACATTTCTAGTACAAAATATGAATATTTAAATGGAATTATACATACACTTAAATAAACACATTTCAATCTTTTTTAAATAAAAAATACAAAAAATTGTATTTTTTATTTTGGATTTATTTTTTGCAAATAAACAATTTAAACGACAGGTGCAACAGCAGGGACCATCTTCTTGAAGTGCTGGGACATGAACTTCTGGAGGTTGAAGTATGTGAGCTCATCCTCTGCCTTTACAGCAAGAAGCTTCTTGAGCTTGGCATCAGGGATAATCTTACGACCGTTGGTGACATCCTGAAGCTTGTTGGCACGGATGTACGCGTTAATCTCGCGGGTCACATCCGTACGAGCAAGGAGCGAACCATGGGGCTTGGAGAGGAAATCAGCAAGCTGGTCGCTGATGAGGGTTGGCTTTACAAAACCACTGGGAGCACGGGTAGCATTCTTGTTCTTGCGCTTGTTGCTCGACTTGAGAGCAGCCTTTAGCTCGCGGTCAGCACGCTTCTGGACATTGCGGATGTCAAGCATGACAGCCGAAAGCTGCTGGCGAAGACCGGTAAGCTTGGTCATCGCACTGGAAAACTCGGTAGAAAGGTCGGAGACAGACTCCTCAACAACAGGCTCGACTACAGCAGGAGCAGCTACAACTGGTGCGGATACAACTGGTGCGGATACAACAGGGGCAGGTGCGACTGGCTCAGTGACCTTAGGAACAGACTTTGACTTAGCAGGTGGCATTATACACTATATAGTAGTAGTTATTTAAGTTATTTTTAATTTATATATTTATCTGGATAAATGCGTTTAAAAATATTAAAATTATAAGAAAAAAATGTACAATAAATAGTATACTAAGATATGCAACCAATATCTTTAGCAAAAGTATATTTAAATATAACGTAAGTTTGGATACTATGTTGTTATTAGAAAATATGGAATCTTATAATAAACAATTTTTATTTTTGTTGCCACCTGTAAAAAATAATTTAATTATAAATAGTATATTTACACGTATTATTTATTCACCTCCTATGATTGCATTTAATGGATTATATTTGTCCATTCCATTTTCAGACTATACTCAACCAACTATATTACAAAAATTAAATGAAATAGAAAATGATATTTTATCGGTATATACATGTTCTTCTTCCAAAAAAAAAAATCTGCACATTAAACAACTTATATTATATAAATCAGCACATATAACAGATAAAATTGTTTTAAAAATATCTGGTATATGGGAATCTGAAACTGCATTTGGGTTAGCCTATAAACTTATACTGTAAACCCATCCGTTTGATAATAAAATGAAATGATATATTGAATGTATACAAAAATGAATAAAAAATGAGCTGCAATAACACCATTTTGTTGGTTACTTTTAGTATCTGAATTTGGTTTCAATACACTGTTAATTTGAATATTCAAAATAGGAGTAATAATAAAACATAAAATAATACCTATAACACGTGCATACCATGTCCACTGTGACGGCATAACATCTTCAGCAATATTATTACGGCTGTTGGCAATACATGCTATATATACACCTAAAATCATTAAAATATAAATAAACATAAATACACCTTGTTCATACATCCTTAATATTTTTTCAAATATAGATGTATTCAATGGCATATTTGTCAATGTACTTAATACAATCAAACATTGAAAAAAAACTCCAAACATATAAGAAATTGTCCCCCAAAACATTGTTTTATTGATAAACATTAATATTCCTGCAGTAATTTCTATAATTCCAAAAAATAAACTTGTATATATTAATATATCTTCTTCTTTATCCACATCAGGAAGTATTGACAAATTCATTATACTATAATTATAAAATAATATAAAGAATTATTACCAATAGTAGTATGTCGCGAGTCATTGGATACGTAAAGTGGTTTAATACTAAAACCGGTTACGGGTTTATCACGTATGAAGGTGAGGATATTTTTGTTCATCATGCTAATCTGACAGTTGAAACAAATCAGTACAAGTACCTAGTGCAGGGTGAATATGTAGAGTTTGTTAAGACAGAGCTTGAGAATGCCAAGCATAAGTACAACGCAACAGATGTTACCGGTGTACATCGTGGTCTTCTTATGTGTGAGACCCGTCAGAAGATGAAGGATTCGCGTGAAAAGTCAGAGTAGATTTTAATTTTGTTTTTGTATTATGACGTTGTAATATTCCCATACAAATATTAGGCAAAGTAGCAATAATGTTCATTACAGTTTTATACTGTAATGTACAAACGCACGAATCTTTTTCAAATTTTATACTATACCACCAATAAGAAGGTATGAATAACATTTGACCTTTTGTTATTGTAATTTCTAAAAATTTTACTTTATCTAAAGTTGTATTCCATACATGTTTTGGTGAATAATATAATTCATTTGCATAATCTTTTTCTGCATTCAAATATTTTTCATTTTTAGGAGGAGTTAATTTTATAGTAACAGACCCATTCGCTAGATAAATATAATTACGATAATGCGTATTGTATTCTAATCTGGTAGTAGACCCTTCAGAACCCATCAATAAATCATATGTAATGGATGCAACCATTGGAGGTCGTAAATAGGCATCGGTTGTAATATAATATCTAGATAACATTGTTTCATTTAAAAAATCAGAATTATGTAATGAAATATAATTTTTTTTATCGAATAATTGAAATGCGTTGTTTAGCGATATGATATTTGAATTGTAACTGGAATCGTATACATTCACATCAAATGCTTTATATTCTGTTAATTTTGAAAAAACAGATTGTAACGATTCATCGTAATATGGAAAAAGAAGTGGTTGGCGTAAATTACAAACCTCTTCTAATTTTATTTTAGACGGGGTATCTAGTTCAAATATTTCTAAATCGTTGCTGGTCGTTAATTGATATACTACATGCATATAAATAATAATTACGGTACAAATAGTTAATAATGTTATCAAAGTATTCATTATTAACATCGTATACTTGTTTTTAGACAGTTTTACGAAAAGGATATACCAGGAGCAAAACTAGGTGGAGGAGTACCATCTGTTAATTCATTCATCTTTAAAGTACTCTTTTTTTTACTAGGAGGAGGTTTAATATTAGCATTACTTTCCAATATGGTTATACGTTCATGTAATGATTCCAAATCCAACAATCGTTTATTAATGTCAGAGAATGCATTATTAAAGCATTCTAAATCAGGTAAATTTTCAGTTACATAGTTTTCATGGTTTCCTAATTTTGTTTCAAGAACATTTGTTGTTTTACTAAATTTATTTGCAAGAACTGAAATCTTGTGACCTAACATATATATAGCTTGTTCTGTTGTAATCATAGAGGGCTTAGACTGTTGACGAAAAACTTTAGAAGTAGGAGTAACGGAAGATTTCATAGTTTTGCTAAAGAATTAATATTTTTCATTTTAACTAATAATAATTTCTTGATATACAACAATGGAAACTGAAAAACCTAATTTTGTTAATCATGTTTTTAATTTTGAAACAGAAAGTAAAAATGAATTTGTAAATATCATACAATATTGCGTATTAGGTGTTGTTTTTATTACATTATTAAATAAATCCGTTCAGACATATTTACCCGATGTAGATAAAGATAAAGGAACTATAGCAATAGTATCTGAAATAGTTATACAAGTTATTATATTATTTGTAGGTGTAGTATTTATTCATCGTGTTATAACTTACATACCTACTATGAGCGGAATACCTTATGCAGATTTAAATGTAATTACTACTATATTACCTGTATTGATTATCATGTTAAGTGTTTCTAAATTAGGCGAAAAAGTATCTATAGTAGTTGACCGGTTCTTTCAAGAACCTCGTGCTACTCAAGTAAAACTTACACCTAAACAACCTATTAGCGGTAGTATGCCATCATCTGCTCCACCTCAAATATTACCTCCTGGATTGAATACATCCAATCCCATGGCAACACCTGAACCTGATTTCAACACCATGTTTTCAGGACCAAATACCACATTACAAAATGCACAAGAACCGTTTGAACCCATGCCATCCAATTTTGGAGGAAGTTTATTCTAAAAAAAATAGTGTACTATAGTATGCCACCTTTTTCAGCTCTTTGCACTCCTGCCAAAATTTATTTAATTTTATTAGTTCCAGTATTTATTTCCATGTTTTATAATAAAACTACTGTATGGAATATACTCGCTACATTAATATGGGCACCCATATGGACATTTGTATTGAATTGGTTATGCACAAAAGGGTATAGTATTGTTTCTTGGTTTTTTGTATTTATCCCTTTACTTAGCATGTTTGTTCTTGCAATTATATATGCAGGATTACTTATTAAAAAATAATGTTTAGGATGTTCATATTTATTTTTATTGATAAAATATATATGAATGAATTCATTGTATATAAAATACCTGATTTTAATGTTACTATAGACTATACAGCGTTTCAACCCTATCCAATAATTGAAGATGACTTTATTAATCAGTTACATGAGTATAAAGAATTTAATCTTCCTATTCAACAATCTACCCCTGCAACAGAAGAAGAGGTGAAACAAATTGTGCATGATACAGATATGTTGCCTTTATCTCTTACCACATATCAAATGTTTGTTCGCAATTTTATGTCCAATTACACACCATATAATGGTATGTTGTTATTTCATGGGTTAGGTACAGGTAAAACATGTTCTGCTATTACTATTTGCGAAGAATATCGTAATTATTTAAAAACATCTAGCAAACAACAACGTATTTATGTTTTATCTATGACCGATGCTATCGTAAAGAATTTTAAATATCAATTGTTCAATGAATCACATTTACAACAAGTAAACAATCGTTGGGTATGTACTAGTTGTGTAGGCGATAAATTTTTACAAGAATTAGACCCCTATCAACTTCTTCCAATGAAAAAAGACAGTCTAATAAAATTAATTTATGCGTTGATTGACGAATACTATGTTTTTATGGGATGCAGAGCATTTGCCAATGAAGTCGGGCATGCTATTGAACGTAAAACAGAACCAGGGAAAAAGAAATATATACAGGACCATTATGAAGGTGCAATGTTCGTCATTGATGAAGCCCATAACATCAAAGATGATACGTCTGAATATATAAGCTTTGCAAATTGTATTACACAAATTGTAAACTATACTACAATTAAATTATTATTGATGACGGCTACTCCTATATTTCACAATTGCCGTGATATTATTTTTTTAACTCAATTGTTAAACCGCAATGATAAACGTCCTTATATTCAAGATGCATCGGATATTTTTGATTCGCATGATACATTTACAGAAGGTGGAAAAGATGTACTCATTCAACATTTGCACGGTTACGTTTCCTATGTAAAAGGCGAAAATCCATATTCGTTCCCGTATCGTATTTATCCTGAGACACACTATACACATCCTGAAAATAGGGATTATACATTGGAACATTTAAAAATTTATCCAGTAAAGTTAAGTGAATTTCAATCACAAAAATACATGCAAGAACAATTGAACACACCTACTTCAGGCTTGGAATTAACCGTATTTAACATTTACAATCAATTAGCGATGATTGTTTATCCAAATGGAGGAAACATCAAAGAAGCAATGTTAATTAACGAAAAGAGTAAACTACCTGATATAGCTTACTTATCCAATTCGGAACGTTTTTTCGACCCTGAACAGATTTTTAAATATAGTGGAAAATTACACAAAATTCAAACTATTTTACAAAAATCAGAAGGTATTATACTTATTTATGTGCGTCAAATTACAGAGGGTATTTATCCCATTGCAGTTGCATTAGAAGCAATTGGATATAAATACAAAGATAAAACAAAACGAACAAATTTGTGCAAAGAATACAATAAAATAGACAATGGATTTTCTTATGTGGTATTGAATCCATCTTTTGCCAACGCATCAGTCAATATCCAAGATACCATTTCTCTTATTAACCAATCTGAAAATAAAGATGGAAATAAAATTAAAGTAGTTATTATTACGGATGCAACTACAGAAGGTATTGATTTCAAAAATATACGACAAATTCATATTTTAAATCCATGGTGGAATTTAAGTCAAATTGAACAGATTATTGGAAGAGCTGTTCGGTTTCGAAGTCACAAAGATTTAGAGTTCAACGACAGAAATGTTGAAATTTTTATGCATACGGCTTTTTTACATGATAATTCTGGACCTACTATTGATTATCGTATGTATTCTGACTGCGAACAGAAAGCAAAAAAAATAGGACAAGTAACCCGTATATTAAAAGAAATTGCGTTTGATTGTCGTTTTAATTCCATACAAACCCAAACGAACGAATCCTTGAATGGATTAACTGTTTATCAAACCACTTCTTCCGGATTAAAAATAGAACACCCTATAGGTGATATGCCCTATACAGTGTTAACCGATTACATGGAAGATTGTAATTATACGTGTACTACTGAATCTCATGAACCAGGAACAAAATTGTCAATGGATTATTTAACCTCCCATACAAATTCAGTGATACAACAAATAAAAGTATTGTTTAATAAAAATTATGTATATACTCGTGAAGAATTAATCGATGAAGTTCAATCTGTTGTACCTGAAGAAAAATTAGATTACGTATTGTCTCAAATGATTGATAATAAGATTCCTATTTTTGACAGATTCAACAGACAAGGTTATATTGTCAATATTGGTGAATATTATATGTTTCAACCACCACAATTAGATTCTAATATTCCAACCTATGAACGACGTATTCCAATGGCCTATGTACATGAATCTATCATCATTGAACCTGTAGAAAAAGAAAAACATGATTTAAATGTTGAAAAATTATTAACTACACTCAAATCAAAATATGATTTGAGTGAAACAGAAGGTACTCAAAAATTACGTGCAGTTGGGGATGAATATTTAGTGTACAGTGCGTTTGAAGATTTATATAAAAAATTAGATACGTTATTACCTATGAAAATGGAAGAATGGAAAGAAGACAAACGAACAATTTATATTCATGCATTAATGGACCGGTTAACTGATGTAGAATCGTTAGAATTAGCAAAATATCTACATACTCGACCGTCGTTGAACGATTTTGAACATCAATTAAAAGCTTATTATAAATTGTTTGAAGTAGATGGAATTTATATTCTATGGGAATATACGGCAACTAGAATAGCTTATTATACGAAAGAGTGGGAAAGATATGTACATTATGATTATCCAACTTTACCTGTTTTAAAACAAGATTCTGAAAAAAATATAGACAATTTAGAACTACCTTTAGGTGGAATATCGGTTTCCAAAGATTTATCGGAACGAGAATTTAAATTATCGCTGCCTACTTTACCTTCTGAAAAACCACGATACGGTTTCAAAATTACAAAGAAACCAGATGCAATTGATATTTTACACCAACTCATACCAACATCAGTAAAAGAAGAAACAAAAGTTCCCAAGATTGAACATTTGATTTGGCAAATTGAATTTTGTTTACGGTATTTTGATTTGAAAAAACATGGACGTAAAGGAAAACGTTGGTTTTTAAACCCAGTCGAAGTGATTCAAAATGTAGCTAGAAACTTTAATTTAATCAATGAAAATTTAAAAGAAAAAGAGAAAGATAAAGAAAAAAAAGAAAAGAAAAAAAAATAAATTTAGAAAAAGTTCCATGATTTTGGTTGACGTCTAATTTGGTGTTTTACTACATTTTTAATTTAGAGCATAACTTTTACTACTTCCTTGAGAACACCAATATTTTTTTTTAAATAAATAATTGAGTTAAAATAAAGAATAGTATCGCTATATACTATGCTATATACGGATTCACTGTTGACAAAATCGGTTCAAATACCCATGTCAGAGTGTGGAAAAAATATAACTGAAATTTTAGAACATACGTTACGACCGTTAGAAGGAAAATGTGTTACCGAAGGATATGTAAAAAAGGGCTCTATTCATGTAGTCAGTTTTTCAAGCGGTATTATGAAAGACCAATATGTTGTTTTTACAGTTGTGTTTGAATGTAAAATAGCTGTTCCATTCAACAATCAAGAATTAAATTGTATTGTTGAAACCAATACCATTGCAGGATTACAATGTAAATTATATCCAGATGATGAATCTCCTTTTATTATATTTTTAGCAAAAGACCATCACATGGAAGATAAAACCTTTTTCGATTGTACGATAGGTTCTATTTTAAAAGTAAATGTTATTGGAAAACGATATAGCGTGAACGATACAACTATATCTGTTATTGCCAAATTGTTATCCAAAGAAAAGTAAAAAATGGGCCGAAGCTCTTTTTAAATTATTTTTTAGTCTTGGATATTTTTGCTGGAATTAAATCTTTACCAGATGTTGCCCCCTATTTAGAAAGTTCTGGTGCTCCTCGGGTCGCGACTTCATAGTTTGAAGTTTTATTTGAGCCTTTAGAGTAGCCATGTCTTTGTAAGTAGGACTGTTATTGTATTTTAATACAATAAACTAACATAATACATTTCATTTTTTTTTAAGAATTGTATATAGTATGAAAATTGAATTATTATTACTAGCAGGAACTATTTTTTTTATTATGGATACGATGCATGATGGTAAATATATGAACCAAGTAAAATCGTATAAAAAATATTTGAAAATTGTAGGAATTGCTTTTGCTGCATATTCTATGTACATGTTTATCAAAAAAAATCCGTCTGAATCCAGGTCAATGATAGGACATTTAAATGGTATGGTTCGATATATGCCTTTAGACAAAACATCGAAAGACTTGTTTACACCTTTTTTAGATACACATTTAGTTCCACCACAAGAACAAAGAATTATGGCATCTGGTGGTGATTCTACTACACGAAGTGTAAGTGGTACCAAAAAAAAATATGTAGCAGCAAGTCAACAATGGAAATGTAACGGTTGTCAAGGAACATTAGATGCATGGTACGAAATTGACCATAAAATAAGGCTTGCTGATGGTGGGTCAAACCATATTAATAATTTAGTAGCGTTATGTAGAAATTGTCATGGAAAAAAAACAATGATTGAAAATTTTTAACTTTTTTATAAAGTAAATGTATCATGCCAGTAGGACCTACATTACCATTTATTCCTTCCATATCATCTAACATTATTTTTTACATATTAATTATTATCATCTTTGCTATTATCTATTTAATTTGGATAAAACCTTATAACAATATTGTTCAAAATGCAAAAGATATTTACCAATCTTCGTTGAATACCATCAATATCACCTATGGTAGTCCAAAAAAAGAGGCAGAACAAGCAGCTCAAACGGCGTTAGATACTTGGAATATATTTTTAACTAAAATTTATAAAATTATTATTGAATCTTTACTAATCATTAGTGGTGTATTATTCAATTATTATAAAGGTTCTATGAATACATTTAGTATTGGTGTTAATTTACTTATTCTCGGAACTATGTTATTTGAATATTTTTCAGACATACTAGATAATTGGTTAAAAAGTAAGTTGAATGATATCAACGCTTCTGCTTCTAAAAATACAGAAGACAATACAGGAGAACATCACAAATCATTAGCATTATTTATTTCAGGCTTAATGTGTCTTGCATCTGTCTTAGGTAAAATAAAATACGGGGATAGTGTATTTATAACAAGTGGTGTTGTATCTTTTGTGTTAAGCATGCTAACTTTATTCAATGCGAATTTTAATTCAACTGCAGCTTTAATTTGTTTTTCAATTATAGGTATATTGTCTATTTTTGCTGCAGTACGGTATGATAATCAACTTTTTTATGCAAGTTTTGTTATTTCAGCAATTATTTCTGTTATGTCTGCGTTCAATATATCTAGTTTTGATTCAGAACCCTATATTTTTATATTATTTTTTTTGGCTAATATACCATTTGTTACTCTCTTCATGTACAATATAAATTTACAAAATTCAAAAGATACTGCAATTTACATACCGTTACTTATTGCATTTTATATGTTGTCTATTATTATATTGAGTATAATAGGGACCGTCGATTTATCTTTGAATACAAATTTGTTCGTTATCGTATCTATTATTGGTTTCAGTATTTTAAATTATGCAAAATCATTACAAGATTCTATTTATAAAACATTTCTATTGGTAGTTGCAATGATTATATTCTTTTTTATTGCGTTACATTATATTCTTGTATCTCAACAATGGATTTTCTATATGATTGCATTTATTGGTATAATGTATATGATTATGAAACGTTCTCCAAGTACTGTGAAATCCATAAATCAAAATAGTAAAGTTACTAACAAAGAAATTGTACTTATTAGCGGTGAAATTTTGTTTATATTAACCTACATTTATATTCGAAGCATTGCAAAAAAAGTGTATACTAAACATGGACAACTTATTGTCAATAATCCTGTATCTTTACATGAACTAAAAGTGGTTAAAATAGATGAAACAATCAACTATGATTATGGTTTGTCATTTTGGGTTTATATTGACGCAATGAACCCAAGTTCTAGTCCACAAGCGAATGAATACACTACTATAATATCCTATGGAGATGCACCACGTGTTAGTTACAATAGTACATTGAACACAATGAAAATTACTATTAAAACAGAATCTAAAAAAATAAAATCGGTAGATGAAATAAAATCGTTACCTTTACAAAAATGGAATCATATTGTATTAAATTATTTGAACGGAACATGCGATGTGTTTGTAAACAGCGAATTGCATGCAACAAAAATAGAAGTAATACCAGTAAAAGAAAGTGAAAAAATATTTGAAATAGGAACACAAGATGGTATTCAAGGAAAAGTATGTAATGTTATCTTTTTTCAAGAACATCTTAATTCTTCAAAAATAAAAGAGTTATATAATGAATTTTCTTACAAGAATCCACCTACTATTTAAATAATGTATAACTAGCTAAACACGAATGAACGTATTGCAATAATTGTATACGTTCTATATTATACGGTCGAATCATGGCAATGGCTTCATCATAGCTAACCCATTTCATATCAGATACTTCTGATTCTTGAAATTTGTGTTTTGCTATTATACTAGTACTAAATCCAATATAATATTTGTGTGTATAGGATTTATAATTAGACCCCATGAAAATTTCTTCATAAGGTAAGATATTTTCTATTAATTGTAAATTATGTTTATCATAACCAGTTTCTTCTTCATATTCGCGCAACGCACATGACAATTCTGTTTCGTATGGATTACGTCTACCCTTTGGAAATCCCCACTCGGGTGTTTCCCATGTAGATGTACTGGATTCTATTAAATCATTCAAACAAATAAATTGATTATCTACCATATACCCTTTTTTAATCATATTAAATTTATCTCTAGCATGTAATTCATCCATAGAATGGTCAGACGAAATACCCCATAAATCGCACCATAATGTATTAAAATCCTGTTCTAATATATTTTTTTTTTCAGTAAGTGTCATTTCATGAATTAAGTTATTTATATTTTTCAAATGTTGAAATGAATATTTTCCTCGAATAAAATCAGTAAATCCCAATGTTTTACGACGACATATCATTAAATATTTTTCATTCATAATATGAATAATACCGTAACTTGTAATCGGCATAATACATGTTTTTGAACTATGTTTTGATTTATTGCAATTGATACACCGTTTCATACGTTTTCATGTAGAATGTTTTTATATTATATTAAATATATGGATGCAACCGTATGGGGACCTTCGTATTGGTTTTTTTTACATAATGTAGCTTTTAATTATCCAACCCATCCTACTACGATTCAAAAAAAAATTCATTATCGTCTTGTTCATAATTTTCACGAATTTTTACCCAGCAAATCTATTGCGAATATATTCGTGAAAATGTTAGAAAAATATCCGGTTACACCTTATTTGGATACACAAAAAGATTTTATCAAATGGATGCATTTTATTCACACCAAAATAAATATACGATTAGACAAACCAACTATTAGTCTACAAGAACATTATGACCAATTTCATGAAGCCTATGAACCTAAACCTACACGTTTTAAACGATTTTTGAAAGAACGATATAAAATAATTTATGGAATTATTATATTAGTATTGATTCAATATGCTATCTATTCTGTTTACCAATAATTATTCTAATACAGATAAATAATGTTTTAATCTACAAGGTATAGTAAATTCATTAATTATACTTTTATTTAATACATTGATTGTAAATGGCATATTTTTTGGATATGGTTTATACATAAGTAAAGAAACATAAGTATGAATCGGCATAAAAATTAATCCTTTATTTGGAAAATATTTGGATGCATCTACTAAAAAACCATATGTACCAAAAACCGATGGATAATGAGGAACAATGAATATACGTAATCTCCAAAATTTAAGCTCGTTGTAATTTGTTAATAAAAAAGAACCAAAAAAAGAAGCTGACCCATTGGGTAATAAATCATTAAAATTATTGGTAAATGTTCGATTATCATTGTTTGATACAAAAATATCAGTTGCATATTGGGGTGTAAAAAAAATGCGTAAATCAGGAATTGGCAAATCATTTATGATATGTTGTAAATTTATATTTAGTACAAGGTTTCCTGTTTTATAGGGTGCACTACTATTGATTATATTTTTATCTTGTTTCGGTGAAACAATATTTGAATAAGGATACGTATACACTCGTTTGTTTTGATAAATAGTGTCATTAAGTGTAAGGTCTTCTGAAATATTATAAGTATTTATTAAATAAGTTATTATTTGTTTAATAGTATTACCTTGTTCTAACATTGTTTTTATAATAACTACATATTTTTTAAATCTACACGGTAATTTATATATTATATTTTTAAAATAAATAACAACATCATTTTGTAAATTTAAGGGTAATTGAATTTCTCCATTGTTTGAACGAAATACACCTGGTCCATTGGTAACATTAGAATGTTTTAAAATTAACATTTTATGTTTAATCTTCATTTCATCTGTTGGTTGTATGTAATCATTTTGATATCGATTACCATAATGGGTAGGTAAATTATATTTAGGATTAAATTGAATATATTGTTGAATTGAATTACATGGATTAATCATAGTTTAACTATATATTTTCATTTTGAATCTTGTACATACCATTGTAACGATAAATAAGGAGGAGTTGATGAAACTATATTGGATTGTTTATTTACAATTAGTGTTGGGCCATCATTTACAATAGACACAATTTCTCCTGGTTGCAATGCATGACTAAAATAACGTAAATCAGATATATATCCTTGAAACCCACCATTTAAAGCAATATTTACATTTCCATAATTTTGTTTGGGAACATTTCCAAGTACATGTCTTTTTGCTAAAGTACCATTAATGTATACATCTAAATTGTTATTCTCAATACGTATAACAACATGCAACCATTTATTTAATGGAATATTTGGAATTTTTATTTCTTCGTTGATTGTTGTAAATGTATTCATAACCACAATCAATTCATTTGTAGTTGGAGATAAATACAACCCAGGTGCGTTATTAGGAAAATTCATTCCAATATTGTCACCTTCGGTTTGAATATTATTATCACCTTTATGAAAAATATGTTGGTATTCGCCTGATTTTCCTAAATCAGATATGTTCAACCAAACTGACCAAGAAAATTCTAAACCGTATATTTGATTGTTAGCTCTCTCAATAGGAATAGAACCTGATATAGAAGGGTCTTGTTGAATGACTAAAGGAACATTTCCTGGAATAAGGCCTTTCACTAAATAAGGATTCGTAGAAGGTCCAACTAAATATCCAAGTAAATTTATACCTATCGTCATACAAATTGTAAAAACAATTAACGCTGACATAATAATAATAAATTTTTGAAATGGCGTATCTTCATCCATATATACTAGTTAGGAAAATTAAATCGTAATGGATGCTTCGACATTATTTCCTTTCAAGAAACTTAGTTGTATTTTATATTGATTCAAAAAATTACTAAACATGTGTCCTCCTGGTCCACTTTTATAAATATTCCAAGCTTGTTGAGGATTTACGGCATCGTTCCAATAATTAAAACGTGACGTATAACCTGAAAAACCAGTCAATGGTGTTAAATAAATAGATGCAGCAGGGTCTACATACGCAGGAGAAGGCAAAATACATGTTTTTACTAATTTTCCATTTACATAAGTATCTAAAGAACGATTATTTAATGTTACAATCAAATTGGTCCATTTTTGAATAGGAATGTCTTGAACCTTACATGTAAATAATTCTTCTGTATTTATCATTGCAACCTTAATATGTATATTATTTTCAATAGGAGATAAAACTACTCCAGGCATTAATTTTTTATTTCCTCTGCAGAATACAATTTTTTCAGAACCATACCGATACGACCAATCGTCAATATAAAACCAAATACTGTAAGCATAATTCACAGAAGAACCTACCGGTAATGAAGCTGCAGGTATGACTAATTCTGTTTTTGCATCAGAAAACGAACTTAATGCTGTAGGTCCACTAAATAACCACGATAAAAAATAAACAATGACTAAAAAGAATACAATCATAAGTATGAATTTTATCATATTATGTAAGTAGAAATTAAATTTACGAGATTATCAATAATGATTCTAATTGACCATATGGTCTTCTTGGAATCGTGATATGTTTATAATTTACTTTTGTAATAGGTACTATGATTTTATTCGTTATTATAAATAATGGATTTTCATGTTTAAAAGCAATTATTTTTTTAATTAATTTATTGTATTCTACTTGCCTATAGTATGAATTCATAGAAAATAAATAATGATAATAATGATATAATAATGGTTTAAATGTAATTAATACATCAGTTGAAATAATTTCCATTCCAGAAAGAATAGGTTCAGTTACCATCGTGTATGTATTATAAATCGTTAATTCATTAAACATGGTAATCAATTCTTGACATACTTTATTATCTGTTTCTTTTTGAATAGTATTATCAATGATATATTCTTTAATTAAACCCTCATGCTTTAAAGAAAACAGTGCTAAATTAAAATTTTCTTGCATAAATAATGTAAATAATGGATGTATAAATAATCCTCTTTTTTGCATAGAAAAATAAATAATATACAAATTTGAAACTGAAAATTTTATATTTGTATATGGATTTTTAATCATTAACGGATTTGAAAAAAAGTTTTCATCTGATTTTGTTAATGAATTAAATATAATATTTGCTAAATCAAAAAGTTTAAACGTATATTTTTTATAGTTATGCATAATATCAATCAAATACTTTGGATTCGTTTCGGACAATGGATTCAATGCTAAATCAGTAGTTACATAGGATGAACGTCGTTTTCTTAGATAACGAATACAAATAGAAGTTAATACATTTTTTTTTTGTATTGCACGACACAAAATATCTAATATATGTTTTTGTAGGCAAGGATGTATGAATGGATTGTTTTCTACGCAACTAGCATATGTAGTTAGGTTGGATGTTTTATACATGTTACAAATGGTTTCAATAAGTTCTATATTGGCATAACAACCATGTTTTTCACAATCACGAATAATATTATCTTTATAATGATGTATTTCATATTTAAAAAAATAATCTATCATAAACATTTATCTACTATATTTTTATATTAGTTACAAATCTAATACATACGTCATTTCCGAAAAATCTTTATTTTCTTTAACATCGCTAATAGTTCCAAGATTTTCTTTGATTTCTATCGTATCACACTTGGATGAATCTAAATGAAATGAGTTTTCTTCTCTTTCATTATGTATTTCGGTTTGTTGAAGTTGGTCAATATCAGTCATCACATCAAACGCATTCGTACCATACAATCCAGGTTGTCCCAACATGACATTGCATGATACTCCTCGAGCAGTGTCGAATTCTGCAAACATGGCTGCTTTCAACAACATTTCAGGAGTTTCTTCGAACGATGCTTTGGCAATAGGACCAATATCATCGTTGTTAATACCGTGTCGCGAAATGGCAATCAGTTTTGAATTACATGTCATTCGGTCACATAGTAAAGATAAGTGATGGTCGTTGATAGTAGAACCGCCCGAAGCAGAAATGACATATTTGAATTCGTTCAATATACTTTCACGAGCAGCTTCAATGCCAAGCACATGAAACATTTCACGAATATCGTTACTATACGTCTTGGTGGAATCAATATAGTCTAATCCAAGAATATCCATCAAATTAGAACCTACAGTATCCAACACATACATTTTTTTATCATCTTCTTTGATGACCATATTTCCGTGTTCCTTCGCTACTATATTTTTTATTTCGCGGAAATTGATTTTATCCACATATTTAATACCACGAAGAATTGTATTGTTCAAAATATGTTCTTGCATGGATTTTAACCTATACATATCATCTAAATCTTTAAAGACATTCTTTTTGTTTATTTTGGTTAACAATTGAATACGAAAGATTAGCTCATCTTCATTGTAATCCGTGTAGATACACTCAATTTCTCGTGTATACTGTTGTTTCAATATGAAATTGATATCGTCCATGGTAATCTTTTTTGTAAACATTTTTTCTTTGTCCAACACTAATCGTATGACCCATTTAGAATCCGTACTGTATTGTTTATCGGTTTGTGTCGTACATCCATCTAGAATAGAATCAATGTCCATACATCGTTGAATTAATTTTGTATCACGACTATTTTTTTCAAATAAAATACTTGCTGAATGTACAATATCTATCAACCGTGTATGTTCAATCATACTGATTAATGTTTTTGCTCGTTCCAAATCATGTTGTTCAAATTCTTTCAAATAAATCGTGTCAGATGGTTGTTTGATATTCGTAGACAAGGACAATATTTCTTCGATACGCGGTACACCAAGTGTTACATTTGTTTTGCTTGCTACACCTGCAAAATGGAATGTATTTAAAGTCATCTGTGTTGTAGGTTCACCGCATGATTGCGCGGCAATGATACCTACCATTTCACCTGGGTTCACTAACGCTTGTTTGTAATGAAGAACTATATTTTCAAGAAGAAGTACTATGGATGCTTTATTCATGTGGTGGGCTACTATTAACTCTCTAGGGGATAAATTAAAATCGTACAATATTTTAAATAAAATGGTAGGTGCATAAGGTCCAAGCGAATTTAATTTTTTAAAATAAGAATCGGTTAATTTATAAATTTCCAATGGAGTAATATCCAAACTAGAATCTTTAGATGCGTTTACTTGATTCTTGATGTTTTGGATAATATGAGCAAAATTGACAGGCAATAATACTTTATATGTTTTTTCACTAACATAATTAAATACATTCTTGATAATACTGTCACGAATTCCAATCATAAACTCAATTAAATGCTCACTGTGCTGTTTGCATTCCATTTGCTGTTCTTGATATCTTTGAAAAGTATCTACATCAAAGATACTAGCAAATTCTTCCAAATTGGTATGGAAATGAGCGTATACTTGCTCTTGTTTGTATCCACATAATTGAATAGTTTGAGTTTCTACTTTAGTTGGGTCAATATTATCATCTCCGTATTTAAATTGCATAATTTTATTTTTTGAATTTCGAACAGTTCCATCGTAACCAGTAATACAATCTTCCAATGCTTTAATCAACCGTCGCTGAATATAACCAGTCGTAGATGTTTTTACTGCTGTATCAATGAGACCAATACGACCACCCATAGCATGGAAGAAGAATTCAATAGGACTGAGTCCTTCAATAAAGGAGGAAGCAACAAACCCTCGTGCATCTGGTCTGTCATCATATTTAGTAAAATGTGGAAGAGTACGGTCGTCGTAACCATATTCAATGCGTTTACCGTCAATTTGCTGAGGTCCCAAACAAGCAACCATTTGTGAAATATTAACATCGGAACCTTTAGAACCTGAATCAACCATTCCTTTGAAACGATTTGATTTGTCAAGAGCATCTGTTCCAATTTTGGTAGATTCTTGATTTGCTTTACCTAACAACCCATTCACTTGAAATTCAAACTCTTCCAAATTTGTTTTTCCAGTATCGTTTTTAAATTCATTTACATGCACACTTTGAATCAATCGAGACACTTTAGTATAATATTCATAAATTTTACTTTTAATATCCTCTTTTACACTTCGTCCATCGTTGTATGGTAAGTATAAATCACTAATACCAACACTAAACGAGTGTGTTTTCATGTATTCATTAACAATATATTGCAAATTATCAATAAAATCACAGGTTTGAATGTGACCAAAATCATTATAAATACGATGAATCAATCCATTTGAATTTCCTCCCAACATACCCTTGTTCATTTGTCCTTTGATATATTTTCCATTTTTAATCGTAACACCAGATGTAATAGACATGGCAGGAATAATCATGGATAAAATATGATAATTTGTAATTTTTTTACTAGTAAATATATCAGGGTCGATATGATTGCATTTATTGAGTAATGCCATTGCATGTAATGGACTAAATTCACGTTCTTCTTGTGAAAATAGATAAGCACCAATCAATGAATCTTGGAAAATACCAATAATAGGTGAACTCGATGCAGGACTTACAATTTGGTAAGGAACTGCTGCCAAATGCCTTAATTCTGTTTCTGTTTCTAAACTTTGAGGCATGTGTAAATTCATTTCATCACCATCGAAATCTGCGTTATACGGTTTGGTATCACCCACATTCATACGAAACGTATCTCCTTTGTACATAATTCGCACTTTATGACCCATCATGCTCATTCGATGCAATGTAGGCTGACGGTTAAACAATATGACATCGCCATCCATCATATGCCGATGCACAACATCTCCAATTTCTAATTTAATTAATGTACGGTTTGCGTATTTCAACGATTTGAAAATAGAATTTTTCTTTTCAATCAATTTAGCACCAGGATAATTATCAGGACCATTAAGAACTAATTCAGTAAGTGCGTGAATATTACGACTGTTGACAACAACTGGTTTTGTCATATTTTTAGCAATTTTGATAGGAACACCTAACTCACGAATCGATAAATTAGGGTCAGGTGTAATCACCGACCGTGCACTGAAATCTACACGTTTACCCATTAAATTACCACGCAACCGACCAGTTTTACCATTCAAACGGTCTTTGATGGATTTGAACGCGCGACCTGACCTTTGCTGTGCTGGCTTTGCATTCGGTATTTTATTATCGACCATGCTTGCGATGTAATATTGCAACAACGTATGGTAATCATCTAATTGTCCAGCAGATACATTTTTGATTTCCATTTTTTCTTGAAGTGCTTTGTTTGTTTTAATAATTTGTACCAGTAAATGACTCAAATCATCTTCACTTCGTTGAGATGAATCTTGTTTTACCGATGGTCGAACTGCAGGCGGTGGTACAGGAAGTACAGAACAAATCATCCATGATGGATGTGACCATATAGGACTCAACCCCATAAAGGAAACGTCTTCATCCGATATTTTTGAAAATATTTTTATAAACATTTCAGGTGGTATTTTCATGTTTGTCGTGGCATCATCTTCCACGTTTTTCATTTTTGCCCATTCGGCAACAATCGTAGCAATACCTTCACGTTTGTATTTGATAGGCTGGATACAACCACATCCATTGTCATTCTCACCACATCGTTTAATACCACTGCACAAATCTTGTACCTTTTTCCATCGTTTTTCATTTGGAAATTGCAACAAATAGTTGTATTTGTGTTTATCCAACAGAATTTTACTACACCGAATACAAATCATTTTAATCACTGAAACAACCGTATCCAAATATTGAATAAAGAATACAGGACGTGCTAATTCGATATGTCCAAAATAGCCAGGGCATTGTATATGGTCTAATCCATCGGTCGGACAAATAGGACCGGGTTCGATTGTTCCCATTCTTGCATCAAACAACCCGTTCGGGACTGGTTTATTATTAATATAGGTATCGCGATTGGTAATTTTGACTACAGAAGCTTTCCTAATTTCTTCTGGAGAGAGAATACTAAACTGAATTCCCAAAATTTTAGCATCTTGAACCAGATTACTCATTATATATATAGCAATACATAATTTGTTCAAATCAATTTTTAATTTATTTTAAAATTGATTTGAACAATTCCTTTTAATACTACTATAAAGTATGAAAAAGGAATATAATTTGAGAAACAAAAAACTGAAGACTCGTCCTCCTGACAGCGAGAGCGAAGAATCAGACGAAGATAGTGATTACACTACTACATCGAATGAAAGTACCGAATCAGAAATTATAAGTTCTTCACCTGATACAGACGATGAAGAGGATGAAGATGAATCGGACCCTGTCAACGTCAATATTACGTTCACTTTATCTAAAGATGAATTCGAAGAAGTACCGGATGAATCAGACGATGAACCCCCACCTGAAAATAATATACAATTGCAAAAAGAAGTATTGGATAAACTACTAGAATTAAAAACAAATTACAAAGATTTGCCTATTATGAAAGATTTAGAATCATTATATGCCACTGAAACAAAAAAATATGAAAAAAGAAAATCAAAATTAGATGAACAACTGAAAGAATCACATATTAAAAAGTTTGAAAAATTAACTTCATTTAAAACAATCACAGATGTAAAGTATTTTTCAAAATTATCCTTAGACGAACAAATAGCCTTCTTATCTAAACTAGAAACCATTACTAATATTGACCCTAAACCATTACGTATCCGTTTAATTGAATCTGATATTCCAAATGAATACAAAGTGTTTGCTTTGAAAAAAATGCAAGCACTCAACCATTTGAGCGAAACAGAAGGAGGCGAATATTATAAAATTAAATACTGGATTGATGCATTCATGGACATTCCATTTGGGGTTTATAAAGATTTACCTGTCTCTATTAATGACGGTGTTGACAAGTGCCATGAATTTATTGAAAATGCCAAATCTATTTTGGATAAAGCAACCTATGGTCTTACCGATGCTAAAATTCAAATCATGCAATATATTGGTCAACTCATTACCAATCCAAAATCCATTGGTACATGTATTGCATTCGAAGGTCCTATGGGTACAGGCAAAACCACATTGGTCAAAGAAGGTATCAGCAAAATTCTAAATCGTCCGTTTGCATTCTTTGCTCTCGGAGGTGCAACCGACAGCAGCACGTTGGAAGGTCATTCGATTACCTATGAAGGAAGTGTATGGGGTAAAATTGTAGATACTCTAAAAACGTGTAAATGCATGAACCCTGTATTCTATTTTGATGAATTGGATAAAGTAAGTGATACACCTAAAGGTGAAGAAATCATCGGTATTCTAACTCATTTAACGGATACATCTCAAAATGATAAATTTCACGATAAATATTTTGCAGAGATTGAATTTGATTTAAGCCGAGCTATTTTCATCTTCAGTTACAACGTACGCGCCAAGGTAAATCCTATTTTGAGAGACCGCATGTACGTCATTCAAACCGAAGGCTACACTACTCCGCAAAAGATGATTATCACCAAAGATTATTTGTCGGTTGCCATTCAAAAAAATATTAATTTTCAACCCAATGATGTCATTATTACAGATGCATCCATCCAATTTATTATCGAAAAGTATACTGAAGAAAAAGGAGTTCGTGAATTAAAACGGTGCATCGAAAACATTTATACCAAGTTGAATTTGTTCCGAATTATGAAACCATCTTGCAATCTTTTTGAAAAAGAATTAAATTTCAAAGTTACTTTTCCATTTACAGTGAATCCAGATATGGTTCAAAAATTGTTGAAACATGAAACTGCTACCGTGAATCATATGATGTACATGTAAAAAAAAGTGTTAGTGATATTTATATTTTTTTGTTTTTTTTGTCATTGTGTATTTTTAGCATTTTGGCCAACCTTTGCCGGTGTACTCTACAAATCCAGGCTTGCATGGGCGGTCGCGGATAGGTCCGCGATGTATGCGCAATGGTTTAATGTTTTCGTATTCAGGTAGAAATGCATCTACCGTTTGTACCGTAGTTTGGGGGCATCCGGTTCGGTTGTACTCGACGAACTCCGTTGTGGAGTGCTCGCGAACTTTACCTTTCATAACCAAATCATGTGTATACTCTTCAGACACGAACGCCTCACGCCACTTACGCTGTTGCTTGACGGCCATAACCACGCGTTTGCGTGCTTTGTCGGCAGGTGACCCCCAAGTTGTTGTTGTTTTCTCTACTGCTTTCCAGCGATGTCCTTCTCCTTTGGGCGTTGCGCGTTGAGGACGAAATTTCTGCTTGATTTTCTTTTCGCGTTTTGGCTCGGCGAGAGATTCCATCGCACACTTGCAGTCATGGAAACACTCGCAATTCTTACACATGGGCAGCTCCTCATCTTTCTTGTAGTCGTTGAGGCAGATAGTAGAGTTCATTCTTAGAGCGTTGGAGGACCGAATAAATATACTATTTGGTATTAATCATTTCAATTTTTTTTCAATCGTCTTATCTAAAGTCTTGCAAGACCGCTTGTTGTGTCCTTCAGCCTTGCAAAGTGAACACTTCACTTTTATTTTAATAGTTACTTCGTCTACAGTTGGGTTTGTAACTGTAGACGAAACAATGGGTCGTGAAAGTGGTACCAATGGAACAACCGGATGTAATACATTAGTCACTTCAGCAATGACTCGTTCTTCAAACAATTTATATTTATCTTGTAGATCATTCCAACGCCGTCGTGCTTCTTCAATTTCTCGAATGAGAGCATTTTCTTCTGTCTTGTGTTTCTGCCAAATGGCTTCGCGAATATCTTCTTGTTCTTCGGTTAATGTTGTCATGTTGTAAATGCCTAGTTTAAAAAGGTAAAATCATTTCAATTTATAATACAACACTATATTAAATCTATATATATAATTTACTTAAAATTGTTTTCTTTACTATAAGTAGATATGGATGAAATGTGTGTTATCAAACGAGATGGGTCTATTCAACCGATGTTGTTTGATAAAATATTACACCGTATTAAAACACTTGGCAATATAGAGCCGCCTCTTCATTTAAATTATACGCAGTTAGTCATCAACATCATGGATAAAATGCACGACAAAATTACAACTACCAAAATTGATGAACTTACAGCAAGTGAATGTGCCTACAAATCTTCCTCCCATCCTGATTTTGGAACGTTGGCAGGACGAATTATTGTTTCCAACAATCATAAAAATACTCATGAATCCTTATGTAATATTGTACCTGTTTTACTTAAACATAAAGTAATTAGTCAAGAATATCATGATTTGATATGGAAACATGCAGGAATTTATGGTGCTATGTTGGACTTTTCAAGAGATTATTTGATTGACTATTTTGGTTTCAAAACGTTGGAACGGGCCTATCTTATGAAAGCAGATGAGGTGATGATTGAACGTCCTCAGCATATGTGGCTTCGTGTTGCGGTTGCCATTCACAAAGATAATTTTGAAAAAGTAAAGGAAACCTATGATTTAATGTCTCTTAAGAAATTTACCCATGCCACTCCCACTTTGTTTAATGCAGGAACAAATTGCCAACAACTTTCTTCTTGTTTCCTAGTAGCCATGCAAGAGGATTCGATTGATGGCATTTACGATACATTGAAGCAGTGTGCTCAAATATCCAAACGTGCAGGAGGAATTGGATTGCATATTCACAACATTCGAGCCAAAGGGTCCCACATTGAAGGTACCAACGGCGTAAGCAACGGAATTATACCCATGCTTCGTACGTTTAACGAAACGGCACGATATGTAGACCAAGGTGGAGGAAAACGCAAAGGGTCTTTTTCGATTTATTTGTCTCCAGACCATGCAGATGTTGAAGATTGGTTGGATTTGAAAAAGAATACAGGTGATGAAAATTTGAGAGCGCGTGATTTGTTTTACGGTATTTGGATTCCAGATTTATTTATGGAACGGGTTAAAAACAATGAAGAATGGTCTATGTTTTGTCCTCATCAGTGTCCAGGATTGAATGATGTATATGGAGATGAATATCGTCAATTATATATACGATATGAAAGTTGCGGAAAACAAATTAAAAAAATGTTGGCACGTGATTTATGGTTTAAAATACTTTCTGCACAAATGGAAACAGGCAACCCTTCTATTTTGTACAAGGATGCATGTAATTTAAAATCCAACCAAAAAAATATTGGAACCATTAAATCATCAAATTTGTGCACCGAAATTATACAGTACAGTGATAAGCATGAAACGGCCGTTTGCAACTTAGCCAGTATTTCATTGACAAGTTTTGTAAAGAACGGTGTTTTTGATTACCAAGAACTTCACAAAGTAACAAAGGTAGTCACTGTTAATTTGAATAATCTAATTGATGTAAATCAATATCCAACTGATAAAGCACTCAGTAACAAAACACATCGACCAATTGGAATTGGAGTTCAAGGGTTAGCCGATGCATTTGCGTTAATGAACATTCCATTTCACAGTGAAGAAGCAGTTGAAGTGAACAAACTTATTTTTGAAACGATGTACCATGGTGCACTCCAACAAAGTATGGAATTAGCCAAAGAATTAGGACCTTATGATACTTTTCAAGGGTCACCTTTATCGTTGGGTAATTTTCAATTTGATTTGTGGAATGTAACTCCCTCTGATAGGTTTGATTGGAATACTCTTCGGGCAGATATTCTACGATATGGTGTGCAAAATTCCCTATTGATTGCTCTCATGCCGACTGCATCTACATCTCAAATTCTTGGAAACAATGAATGTTTTGAACCGTTTACTAGCAATTTGTATGCTCGACGAACGTTAGCTGGTGAATTCATTGTAGTCAATCAATATTTAGTGAAAGAACTGATTGACCTTGGATTGTGGAATGAAACACTTAAAAATCAAATTATAGAACAAAAAGGAAGTATTCAAGCTCTTGACCTTCCTGATGATATCAAACGAAAATATAAAATTGTTTGGGAAATTCCTATGAAACATTTAATTAACATGTCGCGGGACCGTGCCCCCTACATATGTCAATCGCAAAGTTTGAATTTATGGATTGCAGACCCTTCTATTTCTATTTTAACCTCGATGCATTTTTATGCATGGGAACAAGGATTAAAAACTGGAATTTACTACTTGAGACGTAAACCAAAACACCAAGTCCAACAATTTACTATTGTTCCATGTGATAATTGTAGTGCATAATGGCAACAAAAAAGAGATGAAAATATAAATTGAATTTGTTTATTTATAATATAAATAAACAAAATGTCTACACGTGTTCCTGTAATACCAACGCGTACACTTGGAAAATTGCCTTCTACCTACCAATCTTCTATTCAACTATCTAAAGATAGTTTATTATTTGAATTTGCATCTACTATTCAATATGGTCCGCAAATTATAAGTTTAGCTGTTCCGCCGTATAGACATGCGTTTTTGATAGATATTCAATCTCGTAAAATATTAGTTTCTGATTGGAATGGACAAGATAAGGATTCCGATTCAAATTGGCAAGAATATTATGCATTTTTACATCTATTACATAAAAAATATAATAAACCAATTGAATTTTATAATGTGGATAAACAATTATGGGAAGATGCAATGTATACCCAAACCATTTTTAGTGGGGGAGGTTGTGCACACTATATATATGAATGGACCAAAAAATATTATCCAGCTTATACAGTTTGATTACACAATTCTTTCAATCCATCATCAAAATTTTCTTCTATTATCCATCCTAATTGTTTTAATTTGTCGTTGCTGATGTAGTATCGTTTATCATTGAATGGTCTATCTTTAATATAGGTAATCCATTTATCATAATTGTCTGTGTTGTGTATCATCATAATTATTTTTTTTGCTAGTGTATCAATTGTATATTCACATGAATCATCTCCACCAATGTTGTAAATTTCTCCAATTACACCTTTGTCTAAAATAATGTCTAATGCGTTAGCAACATCTTTTACGTGCAAAAAAGACCTCACGTTACTTCCATCACCTTGAATAGTAATGGGTTTATTATCTTTTAATAATTTTATAAACAATGGAATTACCTTTTCAGGATATTGGTTGGGTCCATACACATTATTTCCACGTGTAATGATAATAGGCATTTTAAACGAATGATAATACGATTTTACAATTAATTCTGCTGCTGCCTTGGTTGCCGCATAAGGATTGGTAGGACATAAAATAGAATTTTCATTTTTTTTATTTTCATGTTCTTCCAACATGGACTCTCCATATACTTCGTCAGTTGAAATATGGATAAATTTTGTAATTTTTCCATATAATCTACAACATTCTAACAGTGTATGTGTGCCTACGATATTATCATGTGTATATTTTAACGCATCTGAAAAAGATGTTTCAACATGAGATTGAGCTGCAAAATGAATAACAGTATCTATCGTAAAATAATCTAATATATGTTTCACTAAATCAATAGAAGCAATATTCCCTCTGACTAACGTATAACGTGGTGAATTTCTTATTTCTTTTGTTACATTGTTTTCGTTTGCACAATAATACATTGCATCTATATTGATAATACAACAATCAGAATTATAAAAATAATGATTAATAAAATTAGAACCAATAAATCCGCAACCACCGGTAATCAATACATGTTTCATACTCTAGCTTATTTTTAAAATTTATATTTATTTACGAATAATTAGATTGTACAGCTCGAATACTATTTGCTAATGTACCATAATATGGAGTATTTACCGCTATTGGAGTTGCATAGATAGATGGAGGGGAATTCGGAGGGTTATTGGATACTATTGCTTTTGATTTTCCTGTTGCCGGATTCAACCCTAACATCATTAATATATACACTGCAATAACAGTCATCATAATAAATGGAATACTTACAATTAACCATGAAATAACACTCATATTATTTTCACATAATACGTTTAATAATAATGTTCCTATAGTAGCAATTCCTAATTTAATCAATACCATGTTGTATAACTTATAATACACATCAATACTTATGTGCATGACCATGAATATCAAATACATTAGAGCAGGCATACATAATTGTTGTATCATATACAAAGTATATAAAAAATTTATTTAACAATTTGACCCGATTTTATTTCGTGGATTACCGTTAGGACAGCATCCATATTTGGTAGAAGTACATATAGGAACGTTACAATTCGACCTATCTTTGTTACTAATCGTAACTCCATTTGGACAACATCCAAATTCACTTCGCGCACAACTTCCTACACAATTCGACCTATCTACATTACTTATTGTATTACCATCTGGGCAACAACCGTATTGGGTTCTAGAACATAAAGGGGGTTGACTACTTTTATTGCCACAATTACTTGCGTTTGCATTACTTATAGTAGTATTATCAGGGCAACAGCCATATTGGCTTCGGTTGCATGGAATAGGTTCGGTCAACAATGAACTTGGTATACAACTACCATCTTCATTTTTGTTGGAACCATCTGGGCAACAACCATACGTAGATTTCGCACACCCACAATTTAATTTATTTTTATCACTTACTGTTATTCCATCTGAGCAACAACCATAAGTAGTGTCTGAACATTTCATAGACATACTACTGTCTGGAGTTGTCATAGGGTTAACAGGTGCACTTGTTGCACTTGTAGGAAGAGTGGTACTAGTAGACCATTTGTATCTGAAATAACTTATCACATATAATAAAATAATACATATTGCCCATAATAGAATATATATTCTAAGTTCTGGATGGTTCATTGCATCTGAAAATAATACATAAGATAAAAAGGCAACTATCATTACTTTAATCCACAACATCCACCGTTGTGTAGCATATATATTTATATAATCGTTCAAAAGCCGCTGGGATGTTAAATCTAATTCTTCAATATCACCATTTTTTTCTAAATTAGAAGACATTTGTTTTAAATTTTTTATTTCTTTGTTACTTTGTTGTAAATAACTTTCAAAACGTTTTATTTTATCTTCAATCGATAATTGTAGACTTTGAATATTTTTAGAATGCCCATTTAATATAGATAATTTACTTGTATAACTACTATCTTTATCATTCATTTTGTAAAAAGGATATGCTTGTATCACTTCTGATAATTGCATATAATAAAGTTTATCTTCTTTGAATATTTGTTGTATATACGTATTTTCTTCTAAATTGGTTAATTGTTTTATTTTTTGTTCTGTATCATTATACATTTTTTCAATGTCCATTACACTTAATGTATATTATTTATAGAGTTGGAACAAATTCCCAATTTAATTCTTTACATATTTTTTTCCATATTTCATCTTGTTCAATTTGTTTTTCTCGGTCTTTTAACATTGGAAAATAGGGTAAAAATTCGGTTTCATCCAACAGTTCACATAATTTGTAAATGGTATAGTAGTAATTTAAAAAGTTGACACGGTCATCTGGACAATATTTTGCATAAGGTCTCTGGATTTCCATGAACAAACTACATAATTTGTCTTCTAATTCGGGAGACATAATAGGTGGTTTAATACCTAATTTATCTTTGATAAACGGTATGTGTTCATAATATTTGTTGTAGCCAAACTTTTTTAGTATTTCTTTTGCTTTTTTGTTCGTTATCGTTGCTACATTAATTCTTTCTTTTTTAATTTGTTTTTGAATATTTTTAATAATTTCATCTGGAATTTGAGTACTTTCTTTGGCTTGGAATTGTGCCAATATTTCTCTAAAATGGTTGATACGTTTGTAAGCATAAAAACATACTTCTTTCGGTGGTTCTTTATACGATGTTTTTTCATGCTCGACTAAATACATTATTTGATTTGCACAATTTTTATTATTACATATCAAGACTCCTTCGTAATCTAATTGAATCATTTCGCCTACAGAACATTCTTTGCATACAAATACATTCACCATTGTATTTTGCAAAGAACTCGGTTCTTGAATATTTTTTAAATATTGTAAGTTATAATTGTTACATTTATAATCTTCTGTAGATTTTTCAAGATTAAAAAATTGATGTAATGTTTTAATGGGTGTTTTGCATTCTGATATTTTTTGTTTTTCTTCAAAATATCCAAAAATATACTTACTGTTATCCAAATAATAATCAATTTGCTTTTGTTGTAATTTAGAAATTTGTTGGTTCAATATTTTAATTTTATCCATGGATTCCTTTTTTTGTTTTAACATTGTAATTTCTTGTTGAAGTTTAGGAATAATTATTTTAGTATCTTTGTTGAATTGTTCAATAAAATCAGAGTGTTTTTTATCTAACATGAATGGAATATCTTTATTTTTTTGTTTGTGCATTGATAAAGTATTAAGTTGAACATTTAAATTAAAAATACAATATTATGTAAATGAATAAACATAAGTTTATAATTAATGCAATTGATGATGGATGGATAGTCTACAAAAAAAATAATACCTATATTTTTAAACGTCGACATCATGGGTTAACTAAATATTTTTTAAATTCGTATATTGACAAATTTTTACAGAAATATAATTAAATGTTTATTTTCAATTTTTTTTTCTTTAGCAATATTATAAGATGGGAGGCGGTTTAATGCAATTAGTAGCTTATGGCGCACAAGACGTATACCTTACTGGTAATCCTCAGATTACTTTCTGGAAAGTGACCTACCGTAGGTACACTAACTTTGCCATGGAGGCAATTGAGCAAACTTTCAACGGTCAAGCCGACTTCGGCCGCCGTGTAACATGCACCATCTCGCGCAACGGCGACCTTGCCCACAGCACCATCCTTCAAGTAACTCTTCCTCAGATTGGCCAAGAGCTTGCCAATCCTTCCAGTGGTGGCAAGCCCTCTGCTGTTTTCGCTCGCTGGCTTGATTTCCCTGGTGAGCAGCTCATCTCCCAGGTTGAGGTTGAGATTGGTGGTCAGCGCATCGACCGCCACTACGGTGACTGGATGCACATCTGGAACCAGCTTACCATGCCTATCGGCCAGGAGGATGGCTACTTCAAGATGGTCGGCAATACCACCCAGCTCACCTACATCACCGACCCCTCGTTCTCGGACGTCGATGGTCCTTGCGAGGCTGATGCACCCAGACAGATTTGCGCTCCTCGTAACGCACTCCCTGAGACCACCCTTTACATTCCTCTTCAATTCTGGTTCTGCAAGAACCCCGGTCTCGCTCTTCCTCTCATTGCTCTCCAGTACCACGAGGTTCGTATTAACATCGACCTTCGTCCTATTGATGAGGTTCTCTGGGCAGTTAGCAGCTTAGGGTGCTTAGACGGTTCGGCCAAGGTAACTGCTGCCTACAACCAGTCGCTTGTTGCTGCATCCCTTTACGTCAACTACATCTTCCTTGACACGGATGAGCGCCGGCGCATGGCCCAGAATCCTCACGAGTACCTCATTGAGCAGCTCCAGTTCACTGGCGATGAGTCGGTTGGTTCGTCCTCCAACAAGATTAAGCTCAACTTCAACCACCCCGTCAAGGAGCTCATCTGGGTTGTACAGCCTGACGCCAACGTTGACTACTGCGGCTCGTTCACCTGCAACCAGCTCCTCAACAAGGCTCTTGGTGCTCAGCCATTCAACTACACCGATGCCGTTGATGCTCTTCCCAACGCCATCCATGCCTTCGGTGGGCCCAGCGCCATTGCTGCAGGCGGCCCAGACGGCAAATCGTTCATTGACAAGAATGGTCTCTTCCAATTGGCAGGTGCTGGTGATACGTTGGTTGATGCATCCAACAACGCTTACGACAACTTCTGGAACCACGATGCTGGCAGTTATGATGGTGATACCGCTGGTAGCGGCGGGTACTACTCCACCCCTAACCTTGCTCCTGCTTCCGGCCAAGGCCAAGAGTCGTACGTTTCGGATGCCGGCACCTTCGTACTCTCGCAGACTGCTCTCAAGCTCCACTGCTGGGGTGAGAACCCAGTCGTCACGGCCAAGCTCCAGCTCAACGGCCAGGACCGCTTCTCGGAGCGCGAGGGAACCTACTTCGACCTTGTCCAGCCTTTCTTCGCCCACACCCGCACCCCCGACACCGGCATTAACGTTTACTCGTTCGCTCTCCGCCCTGAGGAGCACCAGCCATCCGGCACATGTAACTTCTCGCGCATTGACAATGCCACCCTTCAGCTCGTTCTCTCCAACGCAACTGTTCAGGGCACATCGACTGCCAAGGTTCGTGTGTACGCCACCAACTACAACGTTCTAAGAATTATGAGCGGCATGGGTGGCCTGGCGTACAGTAATTAGCTGGGACATACAAACTTATATTGTATTATCAAAAAAAAATATTTATATTGTTTTACAAATATTATAAATTATTTTGGTAATTGTTCAAATATCTTCTTTATTTTTTTACGTTGTTCTGCAATTTGTTTAGCGTGTAATTTTTTATATTCTTCATCTCCATACTTTTTACGTAATGCATCGCGTTGAGCTTGTTTTCTAATTCTTTCTTTTTCACGTTTTTGTTCATCGGTTAATTTATTACCTTTTACAATTTGTCGTGTTTCTTCAATACCGTTAATATCATTTTTAGTTTCTTTTTTGTGTTTATGATAAATAAGCATACATTTATTCATAAATGCATCATATGTATTGTCTCTTTTAATATAATTACAATTACCACAACATGATTTACAATTATCTTCAATATAGCCAACTGTATTATCCATACGGTCTAACCCATTTTTATGAGTTTGGCTTGGCATTTTTCCACATAAATAACAAGATTCTTTTGTTTTTTCTTCAAGAAATTCTTTTGATATCATAAAATCAATACTTTGTTCAGATGCACGCATTTTATATTTTTTATAATTTACGGTAATAATGTCTTTAAAATCATCAGGATACAATGTTCCATTCACCATTTTTAAATGGGTTACTATGTGTTCTGCACGATGAATAAATATAGTTGGACCTAAACATCCTTTCATCATGTTACACATTTCACAACAAGATACTACATTGTCCAATTTATATCCTTGTGTTGAATTAACTCTATCTATTCCATTAAACCCTTTGGATTGAATTATTCCACAATAGTAGCAAGGTAACACTACCATATCCATAAAATCTCCTTTGGTAATTGTGAATTCCAACTGTTTTGTTTCTGCACTTCGATTATAGTTTACAAAATGGTAATCGATATTATCATTTTTTTGTTGGTTGATTAATTTCACTTTTTCGGGGTTAGCATCACGCCAATGTTTAGCTTGTTCTGAATTGCGTTTCAGAAATCCTTCCAAATTAGATTCAATGAGCCTTGCTCTAGCTTCCAGCCAGTAACCAGCAACTTTTTCATAATTTGCTTCTTTCCAATCCTTTTTTACTACTTTTCGTTCTGGTTTCTTGGCATTTTGGTTGGCTAATTCACGCACATGTTCTTTTTCTCGCTTTTCATCTGCACGTTGATTTGTTTTTCGGCACAGTAAACAGGTCTTGGTTTCGCCGAGTTTTCCTTGAAAAGATTCCATAGGTTTCAGGATGCAACATATTGAACATTTCTTTTCGGTTTCTGTTTTGATAACTTCTGCACCACGTTTCTCATGGTCTTTTTCACGGTCTGTTTTCAAACAGTGTTCGCATTTTGTGTAACCAGACAAATGCAATTGGTTACGGCAACCACGATTTACGTTAACACAGCATTTTAGTCCGAGTTCGGTAGTTTCATCGATAAACAGACAAAGTTGGTGTTTCCCGCAATACTTGTTCAATTCACTTTTCTTAAATTTGCAATCTTGCTTAGCACATACTATAATTTCTTTTTTAGGTTTGACACGATTTCTGCATTCTTCGCATGTTTTTTGAGTTAAATATTTCATCTTTTTACAACCAGTACAAAGTGTGGAGTTTGTAATCATTTCAGGAGTGTAGTCTTTCATATAGGTATGAAATTTACAAAAGGGACCTTTAAATCGGCAGGCATTACCGTTTACGTCACGTGCAGGGCAAGACATAGGATGTACATATTTAAAATTCTATTACAAGTCAATTTTAAAAAACCATACAAGTAAATTATGGATAAATCAAGTAACTATTATATTATACAATAATCAAGTATCTATTTACTATATTTATGTGTTTGATATTTAGCCATATTTAATATGATTAAATATATATGATTCGTCCATTGTGGTTTTACAGATTTGAAAGTTTAGTTGAACGCCGACAATTGCCCGCATATGCTCGAATTGAAAGTGTAAGTGCGGTCACTGGACAACCTAGTCCATATGGATGTGGATGGAATGTGTTGTTTATGTTAGATATTGTAGATAGAGAATATGCACAAGCACAAACAGATATGATTGTTGCAGCCCATGATGCGGTGGGCGCAATAGCGGGCGACGGCGCAGCACAAGCAGCACATGGTGGATTACATATGACAACTATGGTAGAACTCATTCAACCTTTCTCCGATACACCACTTCATTATATACAATGGACAATTGCACCTACAGATAGAACCCCCGAATTATTTAGAGCTGCAATTCAACAATTGTGTTTTCCAAAAGATGAAATAACGCAACCATTTGCCTATGTAATTATTAAATTATTATATAATATTGAGAATAACATAGGTCATACTATTTTATTACAATTTTCACGAAGAGCAGACGGATTATATGATTGTCATTCGTTTGATGTTCAAATGAATCGTGTAAATACATTTGAGGAATTTATTGTTTATTTACTGCAACATCCTGTTTTTATGGGTATAAGTGTTATTGCTAGACCAACAGTTGGCGGTAAAAATAAAAATAAAACAAAGAATATGAAAAACAAAAGAAATAAAACAAAAAAAATGAAAGGTGGAGGATTTAATTTTAAAATGATTAAACCTCTAGACCCAGAGTTAAATCCTATGTCAGATGAAGATTATGAAATATACATGAGCGGGATGAATACTATTTTAAAGGACGAACCATCTAAACTTTCAACACAAACTACTGCATTTAATTTTTCAAAAAAACATTTTGTTTAAAATTACTTAAAGAATATACTTTATAATATGTATAATGCCCTTGTAGCTCAATCGGAAGAGCGTGTGACTGTTAATCACAAGGTAGACAGATCAAAACTGTCCGAGGGCGTTATATACGCATGGTTTCCCGAGCGGTCAAAGGGGCGGGGCTTAAGATCCCGTGACTTCTGTCTTCGTGGGTTCAAATCCCACATCATGCAAAAGTTCAATTTTATATTAGGGTATAAAATTGAAATGAGTTATCTGGTAAATTTGTATATTTCATTAAGTTATATTTTTATAAACAATAAACAATACAATAGGAACACTAAAATCACACCATAATGATGTAAGAGTAAATGGTTCATTATTATATATGGATGATATATAGGCTACTATAAAAGACAGTGTTATAATCATCGATGTGCTTCTATGTTTTCTACTAAGTAATGCAGGTATAAACCATACCAACACATACATTAACATTGTTGGATTAAAGTCATAAATATCTGCAGCAGTCCAATTCCAATATAAATGATTTTTATTTTTTTTAGTACAAACCGATTCACCTATTAAATAACTATTTTTTACACTATTTTTTGTTGTATACAGTAAACGTGTATATATATATATATATATTAACAATTATCCACGATAAAGATAATGCCATTCCTGTAACAAATATATTTTTTTCACATTTTTCACTATTGGTATAATAAAAAAAGTTCCACATGAGTGGTTGTAAAAGTACAAATAGATAAGCAACTTCCGTCAATAATTTATTGATGGGATTATTGCATTCGTTCACAATGTAATATTGTATTCCTTGTAATATTTCCATGCCGGAATAAAATAACAATAACATGGGTACATAAGTATATTTCAACTTGTTGTAAAAATAAATGTATATTGTTGTAGCTATTCCAACAACTGCAAACGAAAAAGAAATTTTACTTTAATAACACATATAATATGTGACATTTTAATTTTATCAAAATATTATTATAATATATGATACTAATTATTTATTTTATTCTATTAATTTGTTTTTTTTCTACTACTTACAAAGAAGGTTTAAATTTAAGAAAAAATAAATACGATTCTTTTTTTAAACGTAACCATATACAAAATGATAAAGAAAAATCAATATTAACTTATCAAAACAAAAGTGTAAAATATAAATATTTAAACAAAGATACGTACATTAATGAAAAATCGATTGTCAAAAAAATATTAATGGATAATGCAATTCCAACTTCAAATTATTACGTGTGGAATCCATCTATATCAGTAGACCATAATATGAGTAATTTATCTGTATTAAAACGGCCACTTGTCATTAAACCAGATATAGGACATCAAGGAGTTAACGTTACCACGGATATTATGGAAGATAAAGATATTCTTAAAAAAGTGAATAAACTTATTAAAATGAATGCAACTGTATTGATTGAAGAACAAATACAAGGATACAAAGAATACAGAGTTACTGTGTTAAATGACGTAGTTATAGGTGCAACTGAAAAAATATCTGCATCCATTAGCGGAGATGGTACACATAGTATACTTGAACTCATTGACGAATACAATAAAAAAAAGGATTACAAAATACACACCGTAGATTATAATTATATAAAACAACAAGGATACACTAAAAATGATATATTGCCGCATGGTGTTAAACTAAAATTAACCAATGTGGCTAATATGAGCAATGGGTCAGAGATTAAAAATGTAGATTTAGATTTGATAAATCCTATGAACGCTATGATGTTTAAACAAATTAATCAATTGTTAACATATCAGGTATCTGGTATTGATTATTTAGGAGATTTATCGGTTCCTTATATGTTGATGGGGTCGGTGATTGAAGTAAATCCGGCACCAGGTATAGACATTCATTATAATGTTGTAAAAAATAAAAATACATTTTTAAAATCAATTGTAGATAATTTATTTAAATAACCTAATGATATGGATAGTTCCTCTACTAGTTGCACTTCTTTTATGGTTTCGTCTAAAATTTTGGAATCGTCAACCTATACGTCATTATTTGACATTGTATAAAAAAGGAATACTTTCCGACCATCCTCTAGACAACAAGTTTGTAGTTCCACAAGTATTGTTTTACGATGTAACTGAATTAACTAAAGAATTAGAAAATGAACTCTATGATTACGTTAAAGAAAAACAGACTTCTTATCATAAAAAATCCCATTTTATGGGATTTTTAAAAAAGGGATATATTTCCATCTATTATGAAAATAAGTCTATTCGCGGATGTTTGACAAGTCGAGAAGTAGAATTTACATTCAATAAAGAAACAGTAGACGCTTATTCTACGGATTTTTTGTATGCAGACACATCCTATGTTTTGAAATGTTTGATACAAAGCCACGAATATAAAAAACATACAGTTGCTTATCCCACCTCTATTTTTACATCCATAAGTAAAATCAAATGGGTAATGCCAATCACCACCTATGACATTAAATGGGCATATACCAATTCATTTCAAAAATATATATTTCCGGTAAAAACAAGGTTTGTAAAAGCTACTCCATCTTCGTTGAACGAAATTTTTAGTTTTTTTAAAACACCATTTGTATGTCAAATGACACCGACTTTTTATACATTATCGTCTCTTATTGAAAGTCAAAATATATCTATTTATTCCATTTATAATCCGTATTTAGTTGCCATTTTATTTTTTAAAAATACGTATGAGTTAGAACATGATTTATCCATAGTTGATTGGATAGGAACTATTATAAAAGAGGACATTCAGTTACAAGAAGTCATTTCAACCATAATACATGGTATTCGTAACACATTTAAAATCGTACGTATTCACCAACTATCCCATACCCCACCTTATACTACCCATTATAAAACTACACAATGTAGGAAATATGCATACAATTATGGAATTTATTCGTTGCCGCCTTCCCAATGTTTTTTCTTATAATACAGCGTGTTGGAATACATGCATTTCAAATAATTAAATGGATGTTAAATCGTATTAAACATTCATGTATATATCTATCATTATGAAAATATATACATCATTATTGGGTATAAATATAGCAGTCAATAATTTGAATACTAAAACACGTTGGATTTATGACAAACCTGCACTATTACATCAAGCTAACACATGGTATACTCAAATTCCGTGGATAAAACCCTATTATGCGATAAAATCAAATCCATTGCCGTATGTAATCAATGACCTTGTTCAGCATAAAATGAATAACTTTCAAATTGGGTTAGATGTTGCATCTGTAAAAGAAACAAACAATGCTTTAATGTACACAACTATAGAGAATACAATTTATACAAATCCACATATAATACCACATGAAATAAATAAAGATTTTCAATTTAATATAAAAGTGATTGATTCCTTATGTGAATTAGAGTTGTTACACAAGAATAATATCAAATGCCCCATTTTGATTCGAATGAATAGTGGTGTAACGATTGCCAATATTAATCTTAATTCTAAATTTGGAGCAACAAAGAAAGAAGCTTATGAGATTATAAATTTAGCTTATGAGTATAATTATGAAATCAAAGGAGTATCGTTTCATATTGGTTCGGGTGGAACATTTTCAAGAAAAGAAGCGTTTAAAAATGCCTATTATGTTAATGCACTACCCGTATTGAACTATATTGAGTTATTCAATGATGACAAACTAATATTAAACATTGGTGGAGGATTTTTGTATGATACTGATTTAAATGATGCACTCGGATGGACAAAAGATTTACCTTATACAATGATTGCAGAACCTGGAAGATATTTTTCAGAACCATCACATGATTTATTAGTACAAGTGATTGCAAAAACACCCAAAGGAATATTTATAGATAATGGTGTATATCATGAATTAAATTGTTATCATCGCGACCATTGGACTATGCCAAGATTATCCCATTGTATCCACAATGGGAAACTACAGAATATATATACTTATAAGTCACAAGTTGTATTTGGCCCCACATGTGATAGTTACGATACATTGGGTAAACAATTATTGCCTGACGATATAGACGTTGGGGACTGGATACTGTTACCCAATATGGGAGCCTATACGAATGCAGGAATGGTAGAATTTAATGGAATACGCGGAGCATCATCTCTATTTTGAATATAAAATTATATGAACTGATTATATGTATACAATTAAGCAACATAGTTACGATAAGGCAAAAAAGTTGGGCGTGCAAATAAAAGCATCTACACGAAAAAATAAAAAAATAGACGTTTATAAAAAAAACAACCGAATTGCATCGATTGGCGCTTTAGGATATGGTGATTATCCAACTTTCAAACAAACCGAAGGAATTGAATCTGCGAACAACCACCGGAAACGATACAAAATTAGACATGCTAAAGATAGAAAAGTGAAAGGAACACCTGGTTATTACGCCGACCAACTTTTGTGGTAATAAGTTTTTTTATTTTTTTTATTATCCATTTAAAATACATATGAATACAATTCAAACCAATTCCAATTATGTTGTTTTTAAGAAAATATTATCTATTCATTCGGAAGACAGAGACATTTATCAATGGGCAGACCCAAATCATTTTGAAATTACCGCACCTGTTGAATATAAAAATGTGGTGAGTCTTCGATTAAACGATATTGAATTACCTTCTTCTTATTATGTGTTTTCGAATATTAATCAAAATACAAAATTATCTTTTTCTATTCTTCCTTCAGGTACCAGTTCTCCATATGCATCTATATTGTACGGTAAAGTATTCACATTAATGATTACATCAGGTACTTATAATCATGACCAGCTTACAATAGAATTAGCAGGTACACTTAATCAACTATTATCGGATTATATTAGTAGTAATACTATATCTATAGCAAATAATTATAATTACTTTAGCGTAACCTATAATCCAGTAACTATGAAAATGATGTTTTTAAACAAACGTGATAATTTTCAATTTGATTTTACAAAAGTAGAATCTTACAATACATGTGATACAAAATTATCTATAGCGTATTCGGTAACATGCTACGATAATTATACGAATTGGGGGTTAGGAAGTTATTTAGGATTTGATAAAAAAATATACACGTCTAATCCGATGAATATCATATGTACAACTCCTGTATCTTATTACGTAATTCAACCTGAAAACACGTTGAATTTATACGGAGATACCCATATTTATATGGAATTGATGTATTACAACAGTATGGATGAAGTCAATCCTTATGCCTATAAAAGTCATGCATCCAACAATGCCAAATTTGGTGGCAAACATAATTCGGCTTTTGCAAAAATACCTTTATTTCAACCTAATTCTGTTTCATTTTCAAGTAGAGAAACGTATTTGTCCAACATCTTTTTTAGCGACCCTCCTCTAGAACGTATCCAGAAATTTAAAGTAAAATTTCGCCATCACGACGGTAGACCGGTAGATTTCAATAATTGTAACTATACTTTTACAATTGAAATAACAATGTTGAAACCAGATACTATTAAACCATTCATTAAAGTCAATTCTTCAAATTATTGTTTATAATATTTCATTCTTTTTTATATTTTTATACATGATTTTACATTTTTCATAAATAGGTTCAATTACATTTTTTTGTTCTATAATTGGAATAGTTAATGAAATAGTTTCACAGCATAAAGATATTGCATAATACAACAAAAAACGACGACGTTCATTACATGCAGGTGTATATCGAATACAAAATAAGGATAGTACCGATTTCATAATTTTTTGAATCGTTTCATGTAATTTGGATGAATAATGAAGAAATACTTCCCATACTATCCATATAGAATCAGCTGAATGTTTTGCACATAAATTTCGTTCATGTGCAACACATTTTTTTTTACTGGTATATTCCAAAATCCATTCAATCCAATAACAAGCTTCTAATGTATGTTTACTGAAAATTTGATAAGATAACTCATTTAAAGGTACAAATAAGGGTTTAGGGTCACTTGATTTAAAGATGGATTCTATAAAAGTTACTGAAGGAGCTTTCAAACGGTCTGTTGTCAATAAATTAAAATCAGACATGTTAAATTTTATAATTTCATAACTATGATGTTTGTTCGAAAGACACAAAATAGTAATAATTTCAGAAAATAATTTACGAACCATTTCATTATTTCGGATAGACAATTCATCCGATGTTTCGATACATTGTTTGAATATAGTAAATCGTGATTCTATGTAAAATGGTAATTTAGGATTAGATACATGAATATGTTTAGCATAAAAAAATAAAATAGTTTCCCAAATATCAGTTACATGACCACTGCACAACAATTCAATAAACCAATACATAGAAGGTTCAATTTTGGATTGAATCAAACTTTGCAACAATTCTTTTTTTACAGCACTTCTTTGATATTTTGAAAATGTAGTAGTACGAAATTGGTCTGTAGTTCGTTTATCAGAAATTATTTCCATAGTGTTATGTTGTATAAAAAATTGAATAATAATACTCATTTGACTCAATTTCAAAATGGAACTACCATGGATACTTCTAGGCATACTCTGTATTTGTCAATATTTTATAGGGCTTATCCTAATGGAACATCGCAATTCAATGATAGAAAAACAACGGTTTATACTAAACCAAACCTATTCGACCTAAGTATAGATTTTAAATCCTAAAATATAGTATGTTGCTCTATCTATTACTTATATTTACTATTTTAGCTTTTGTTATTTCTTTTTCTTTTTTCAAGAAACAAAAGAAAAACAATCAAACTAAACAAATTACTTTCAAAACCAACAGTGATTTATATGATAAAGAATATGCAGAAATGTATGATACTGTTATCTATGATTATTATCGAAGACAAAAAGAAATTAACACTGTAGTAGCTGCAACATTTCCAGATAGTATAGTGTTGGATTTGGGGTCAGGTACAGGTCACCTTGTACATGAACTGAACCAAAAAGGAATTCAAACTATTGGAATTGATAATTCCTATGATATGATACGCTACTCTAAAAAATATCCCCATCGATATTTGGAAAAAGATATGTTGGAAATGGAATCTTTTTCCCCTAATTCATTTACTCATGTTACCTGTTTTTATTATACATTGTACTACATCAAAAATAAAGACCAAGTTTTTAGGAATGTGTACCATTGGTTGACTCCAGGTGGATTGTTTATACTACAATTAACCACAACATGTAACTATGGAAAATCTGCTGTACAAGATAGTAAATATATGTATAAACGAAAAATAAAAGATAACAATGTATATGAAACCATTACTCGTGGTAAAAACATAAGAAAAAATGAGCATGTGTTTTATATAGAACCTATTCCTGATATTGTAAACATTGCCCAGCAATCAGGCTTTATTGTGGTATCTAGTGAACAATACAAAGATAATGTATTTTATATATTTAAAAAAACAGAATAAATACATCTACATTGCTTCAATTATGGAAATAGAAGTATTTCGACTGTGTTCATTTGACAAAGAAGTAAATTATTCATTTGCACTCAAAACAAGAACAAAAGGTTCTTATCCAAATGAAAGATATTATACAACCAATAAACTTCAATTTGTTGGAAAACATGTTAGTAGTGCACGTTGGGGATATGGTGATAATGGAGGTGGGGCAGAGATATTTGATGATAATGGTAAAAGAACTGAAATTGTCTGTGATGATGAGGGATATACATGTTTTGTCGTAGTTTGACGTCTGCAGTTATTTTTTACAAACAGCAATGATATATTGAAATGGAATAGAAGTAAAATAATAAATAAGTATATCGGCAACCCATTGTGGTAACTGTTTTTTAGTTATAAAAGATATTAACAAATAATTATGATATGGATTTAATGTATTTTCTGTAGTATCTTGTAATTCTACTAAAGTAAACGTTTCTTCCATTTTCATTTTCCATTCGGTATACGATACTTTAGGAATACACAAAAAATCAACTATCGTGTCTACATAGAATGAAGAAGGCGTGTTATCTTTCATGACTATTGTGCTGCATACCAATATTCCATCTTTTTGTAATACATCAACTAATTTAGGTATTGTAGTAGATTCTGTTTCAATTGCAATGATTCTATCCCATTTTTTATTTTTTTTTCTTTTTTTTTCTTTTATGTTACCAAGATGCAATACCGTATGAGTTTGGTTTATATTCGCTTTACTATGCATAAACGAATATAAATTAGCATTTGATTTTTGTATTGTATGATTGTGTGTATCCCATAATCCGTAAGATAATTTATTAGGATTTATATAGTTTTTCCATAATTTATGTATTGTTCCCCAATTCAAATAAGTGTGAACAACATGATTATAATAGGCACGAGATTCAATCAATAATAATATAACAAACAAACAAATGTAACTAATATATTTAATGTACATAAAATGTACCAAAGAAATTAAGTTTTGATATTCTTTTTATTTTCACAAAAAGAATAATGGCTTTAGAGAAAAAAATGAAAAAAAATTGTATTCGAACAACAACGAATACAATATTAAATTCTTTTAAACAAAATGGATTATCAAATACAATTGTTGGATTAATCTATACTTTTGTACATTATGCTATAATGATGGCAGGAGCATTTATTATATGTTTTAATACAAATATTGTTCATTTATGTTGTAGTTTGATGGTTGTATCTTTAGATGCATTTTCTATTGTAGTATTACATGGATGTCCGTTGACGAAATTAGAACAGAAATATTTAAATACAAATTCATCGGAAGAACGTTATCGTTTTTTTAAAAAATGTGGTATTGTATATACGTGTCAACATGAATACGATAAACAAATTGAATTGTTGGTGAATGTATGGATGTTAATTGCTCTAAAATGTTTATTAATTACTTGTTTCAACACTTTTAACATTAAATTACACAATACAAATCAACTTTATACATAAGTTATTATACGATAAATAAATACTATTTAGGTAGTATGACCGAAGATAAAAAAATAAATTTGAAAAAAAAAGTAAAAGAACTAGAACATAAAATAAAACAACTAGAAGAGGTTACAGTTGGAAAATCTATTATTAAAAATATATGGACATGGATAACCATTTTAATAGCTATTTATTGTATTACACCTAATCAATATGGAAAAGGAATATTAACCTATTTTATTTTATTTTTTTCTTCTTATTATTTACATATTGAATCTCATAAAGTGGATACTATATTTACCGTTTTACATAGGTATCATCACGACCACACTAATTTATTTTCTAATTTAATTCAATATTCTCTAGAATTAAGTATTCCTACTATTTTTTTAATTATTTATTATATATCCGGAACTATTCTGTTAGATAAATGGATTATTTTATTTTCTACTTTATTTTATTCCACTATTCATAATATTAATTATGGATATTTACATGTCAATAATGTTCACACGTTACATCATGAACATGTTATGACCAATATTGGACCAGACTTGTGTGATATTATATTTGGTACAAAACATCCAGATGATACCATAGAAAATACAAATCATTATATACCTAATGTGATTATAATTACAATAGGTATTTTGTGGCTAAAACATATGTGTTTGTATGAACCGTTTAACACACTATTTTTTAAATATGGTTGTTATTTTTTACTCTCTTGTTTTTTATGTTGTCTATTTTCTTCTATTTTTTTATTTTATCGTTAAGTTTTTTTTTATTCACAACTTTCATTGTTTCTATAGCAGGTGAAAGAACACAACTCCATGATATATTCAATGAAATAATAGAAACCAAAATAAATAAAAGTATCGCAGTTGTTAAACTGATATCGTATCCTATTATTTTCATATAATTATAGTATATTATAATTGTATGAAAATAATTAAAAAACAATATACTCACTATGTTTCTGATAAAGTAGAAGTTAATTTAAATGCAGTAGAAAAATATAATGTTCATGTCGTTTATTTTATTAATGGTTTAATGAATTCAAATTATTTAGATTGGTTGTATAATCAAATACCATTGGTAGATTATGGATGTCCTATTTATATTGTTGCAACTATAGATAAAGAACAAGAAAAATTTTTAAGACAAACCACTGCCATGTTATTTCCTAAGTTTAACATTCATATTGAATGTTATTTTGAGAATGAGCATGAATATTCTGGTATATTAAAAGTATGGGAATTGGCACAAAAACACAATAAACGAAATGATATTATTTTGTATTTTCATTCTAAAGGTGTAACGCGTCATCCAACTTATAGCATGAATAGAAACGATGCTTATAATATTATTTTGAAAGACTTGAATAAAATAAAAGAAATATTTACCATTTTTCCAAAAATAGATAAAATAGGGTATTCATCTTCAATTAAAGGATTTATATGGTATAATTTTTGGTTTGTACGCGGTTCTTATGCGTACATGGTTGAAAAACCAATCAAAACAGAAAACCGATATTATTACGAAGAATGGTTGGGTAAAAAAGTACAAACAAAAGATAAACAAAATCATATTGAACGACCTTTTTCTTATTATACATATACTGCAGATTCATGTTATGGATTTAATGCCAATGGTAAAACGATTTTGAATATTGGAAGTTGGTTTGATAACACAACTAATAGATACAAACGGTTACCTAATTAAATATATTGGTTAAATATGTACAAAATTTTATTATTTTTAGGAATTTTAATTTTTATATTATTTATGTCATCTAAAGAAGGTTTTGAAACACCTTCAGTTACCTCTATTACTGATTCGACAAAATCTGATACTTCAGGTATAACAACACCTTCAGTTATCTCTATTACTGATTCGACAAAATCTGATACTTCAGGTATAACAACACCTTCAGTTACCTCTATTACTGATTCGACAAAATCAAGTATAACAACACCTTCTATAGGTAAATATGATTATTTAGCACCAATTCCAGTTGGAAATATGTGGAATCCAAATATTATTACTAAATTTGTAAACAGATTTAATAGTGGTTTAGGAACTGGTAATGATGATAAACTGGTGAAACCTGATGATCAACAAGTTAAATCATTTTCACTATATGCATTAGAAGAGGAAGCTGTTTATTACATCAATCATGGAAATTTTCCTGTTTGTTTGCATGTGAAGGATTTTTTTGATGCTAATCCAGATGTATATCCTCCTCAAAAAGTGGGTACTCTGACAATAACTACTAAAAATATATCACAATTTGTACCCAATCGTATACTATATGCATCGTTTTTAGAACCTAAAGAAAGTCAAGTTAACCCTCCACCTGAATCCTATGAAATTTATACAGGGAAGAAACAACCAACTGGCATATCGTCATCCTCTACTTTATCTCCGGCTGATATTGAGACACTGAAAACTGTTTCAGACGTTCAAAGTTTAAAATCTATTTGCAGCAAATATTAACGTCTTGATTTTTGTTTTCTTTTTATTTTTTTCTTTGATTTACCACCTGATGTAGAATTCATGACAGATTCATCAATACCCAATTTTCCGCATATACCCCTATAATATACCTATAGGAGGAGCAGTTAAAAATTGTCTTACTGTTATAGCAGAAGGTTTTAGTCTCTGAATATCATCTGGATATGGAACATTCAAAATTCAATCACTTGGATATACTCTAATAGTATCATAGATTTGGTCTAATGTTAACGGTGGTGAAAGTGCCATACTATACCTACAGATTAAATTTGAATGGCTCTTGGATGGGCTTTCTTGGTTACATAGGCCTTAAAAATAGGTTTGGCCAATTGGGCTTCAGGCGTATGGGCATGCACAGTTCTAGCAATCATCTTGTACAACTTGAAATCAGGGTATCGCTCTTCCCCATTCTTCTTGTACAATACATTTCTCTTCTTATCGTCTAAACACCATTCTTCGACCAATTCGTAGACGGGTGTATCATCTGGGATAATATCAAGCATAGAACAGGCTAACCTGCACAAATCGAAACTGTAATTGGGTTCCAACACTGGTTTACTTGCATCCAAAAAGGGTTCCATGTTGTATTGGGTTGCAGCGTCACCATCCGTATGGAAACTGTCGGACACAAACCGTTTCCCCTCAAACGTGTAAATAGCTCTACCAAAATCAATAATCTTGTAAATACGTCCGAACGTAGGAACTTTGTAATTGACGCTGTTGTGCGTATAGTACACGTATTCTTCGTCCGTATCTACATACATGATGTTGTTGGTGTGCAAGTCGTTGTGCGTGAATTGAAATCTCTTCTGGTACATAATTAACGTCATAATGACTTGCATCAATGCTGACGTAATTTCTTCGGGAGAAATACATTCCACCAACAATGAATCCAACGTATCTTTGCACTTCTCTAATGCGATGATTTGAACTGGAAATTGGTTGATTTCAGCAGTAAGCCCATAGGTATCAAAATCTTCTTCAGATGATTCCAGCTCATCGGTATATTCAGTTTCGGTATTGGACGATTGAGAAGAACTGTCAGATGATTTCGAATCTGCGTCGTATTCTTTATCTTCAGATTCTTCTCCAGAGGCAACTATATTTTCACTTATATCTTTTATTTCTATGCAATGTGTGCATTCTGGACATTCGATGCATTCTGTATTTTCGTTTTTACTTTCGTTTTTACTTTCAAAGGAACAGTCCAAATCGTCGAAAATGAGGGGAATGGATTCATCCTCCAACACTAGTTTTTGTCGGTTTCGTTGAGAAGACGACCCGTTGTTTAATTCTTTGTTCAACGTGAACAATGTGTTGTTGTTTTCATAGAAAAAAGTAGAGTTGTGCAACTGCTCGATTTCGTCTTCGATATTGTATTTAAATTTACGTTTGATTCCCAAATAACTTCCGTGGAATCCGATGCCATGGATAAAATTTTCTTTGGTAAGTAGTTGGGAAGACAAATAAGAAAAAAAGCTGTCGGTATACGCAGAGTTGTTGACTTCTGCTAATTTAGGAAAAGAAGGCGATAGGGAAGGAAGAGTAAAATCGTAAGAAGAATACTTTCCGTTCAAGTACTTTAAGGGGTCTAACAATGGTGAATATTTTAAAAAGATGGGTATTGTGGTGTTGTTTAAAAGAGTTCCTGTAGCAGTATTGTAATCTCCTTGTTGAATTGTGGCTAATTCATAGTCATTTTCTAAATTGATGCTGTTCCAATTGGTAGCATTCAACACGAAAAATCTAGAATAGAGTGGAACATAATTTTGAGCACCTGAAATGTCCAAGACAGATTCCAATTCTTGGAGAAAAGTGCTGTTTTTATTTTTTTTATAAAACACCATACAAGCCGACTATACTTTTTATGGATAGGTTTGAACTAATTAAGTTTCAATTACTTATTAATTTTATATTCCTTAAACATGACTTTAGAACTAAAAAAATTTAATATGAGAGATATTAGTTTTAGACCCAATGAAAATAAGGGACCCGTTATTGTACTTATTGGTCGGCGTGATACCGGTAAAAGTTTCTTGGTTAGAGACCTCCTTTTTTACCAACAAGACATACCCGTAGGAACTGTGATATCCGGAACAGAAGCAGGAAACAGTTTTTACAGTGAACATATTCCTAAACTTTTTATCCATGATGAATACAACAGTTCTATTATTGAAAATATCTTAAAACGGCAAAAAACATGCATGAAACAAGTAATGAAAGAAATGCAAACATACAAAAAAAGCAACATCGACCCTCGTACCTTTGTCATTTTGGATGATTGTTTATACGATAGTTCATGGACCAAAGATAAATTGATGCGTCTGCTTTTCATGAACGGTCGTCACTGGAAAATATTGTTGATTATTACCATGCAGTACCCTCTTGGTATTCCGCCTAATTTAAGAACCAATATTGATTACGTGTTTATATTGAGAGAACCCTATATCAACAATCGTAAAAAGATTTATGAGAATTATGCGGGCATGTTTCCCACATTTGAATCGTTCTGTCAAGTCATGGACCAGTGCACTGAAAACTACGAATGTTTAGTCATTAACAACAATTCAAAAAGTAACAAATTGACGGAACAAATCTTTTGGTACAAGGCAGAAAACCATCCTGCGTTCAAGTTAGGGTCGAAGGAGTATTGGGAATTATCCAAGAATTTACCGGATGATGATGACAATGATACGTATGACCCGTCTAAATCTAAAAAGTCAAGTGGTCAAACTATTCAAGTAAAGAAATCTAAATGGTAGAATTGTTGGAGTAAATCTTTAAAATGTGTGAAGACAAAATGAGGATGATTTTCTTCCAAACATTTTTTGTGTAACATGGAATCTTTTTTGCAAAATAAATGGTCCACTTTTCCAATCACTTTAAAATCAGATAAGCCATCCCCTACATAAATAGATGTATAATTGGGTTTTTCATGCAACTTTATAATTTCTGTTTTTCGAATCGGTAACGTATCATTTACTTTCCATGATTGGTCTTCATTGTAAGTAAAATCGTTGCTGTAAATAATAGAGGAGTCGACATAAGGCAATACATGTTGAATAATAGTTTTAAACCCAGCACTTACAATGTAAAATTCAATGTTGTTTTTTTGTATCCATTCATAAAATTCTTTGAACGTTTCATCTACATCGTTGGCCAACGGCGTAATGTCGTAATGAATACCGTTAAACATTTCTAAATATGTTTCAGCAGATAGTTTGTTTTCTATCATCAACTGTTCAAGTTTTTTGTAAGTAGCGTAAGAATACACTTCTGCAATAATTTTATCAAACGCATCATGTGTAGTAATGGTTCCATCAAAATCACTATAAATGATGAAATTTTTCATAGTATACAATTATATTAAAACTTGGTAAGATAAATACCTGTATAGGCACCAGCTATATCGGCAACAATGTCCAACACACTCCCTATGAATCCTCCACTGCACCAAAACAACGTCTTTTTGGGATGATATTTGCGAATACCAAAATAATGTTTCCAAAATTGGTCTTCATGTAACTTAGTATCACACTCTAAACGAAGTAATTTTACTAATGGATGGGTATGATTTGTTTTGCTGATATATTCCATATATAATTCCATGACTTCCCATGCAATGCCCATAATGACAATAAATGTAAATCGGTTTGGAGCTAAATAGCCAACTATTAAAAATACGAGATAATGTGATAATGTCCAATTCGATAAATATCCGTTAAAATGAAGTGGAGTACAAATAGCGCAATTGTCATACCCGCCAAAAAGTTTGTTAATTTGTTTGATAAAAGTAACTAAAATAATAGATACTAAACCTAGAAAAAGTATTACTTTTATAGAATCATTCATACTATTTATTGTTATTTATTTTTTCATGTAATTTATCGTATAGATACGACAATAAACCTATTGATTTATCTAATTGAGCATTTTATAGATGGTATATACAGTTTGATTATTGATATATAACCATAGATTGTAAATAATAAATATAATTCCTGAATAAAGTATTTCTTTTTTATGAATAGGTTCATTCCATAATAAATAAAGCGGAACAACTTTGATGCATAAATTGATAAAAATGAAACGAAAAATATAGTAAAATTTAGATTGTAACATGAAAAAAATACTAATTATATTTTCAAAAAGTGATGCTATTAACCATAATTTAGGATTAATAGTAACAATATGCGTAAAATAGAATATAGACCATACAAAAATCCAATACGAAAATATAAAATCTGGACGAATAATTTGCATTATAATATAGTTAGGTTTTAACGTCTACGAGATTTGCGTTGTCTGCGTGTAGATTTTCTGCGTCTAGTTCCGCCTAATACTGCATCACTAGCACTATTTCCAAATACATTAATATTTCTGTACCATATTGGTTCAGATAGTTTTACAGTTAAAGGAATCATAGTTGGTTTATGAATTTCACCATCGGATAAATTTTTATAGGTAACTTCTGAAAATGGAGTTGTATATATTTTTGCTACATTATCGAATCTACGATGTCTTGCTGGCATAGATATTTTTTTCATTCCGTTTATAGAATTAGGTTCTAACATGTAAAAAATTTCAGGTAAGCCTCCATTTGGGTCGTAACGTGTATAATTTTTATCTAAAAAGGCAGTTGCTTTTTGTGCCAATAATATAGGGTTCGTGGTTCGTTGTACAGGTTGAGAAGGTTTTGAATTAAACATTTTAAACATAATATACCATTAAATTTAAGTTTTCTATGATGTAATAATTAAACATTCCAAATGCCCCTTTTCTAAAGTTGATATATTATTTTAATAAAATCCACTTAATTCAGGAAATTCAATGCTTCCATTTTCAGGATAGATATAGGGTTGATTGTTGTTGGTTTGCTCATAAGAACTCATGTGCGTTTTATGTTTGTAATTTTTCGATTTTTTGTAAGATAAATGTTTAAATTTAAAATGGGTTGGTTTATCTAATAAAACATCACTTGTATCATGTGTAGAAATAACAAAAGGTTCTGAAGTTTTTAGTTGCATTTGTTTTTTCCCTAAATATGTAAATACTAATAATAGTAAAAGAAGTAAACAACAAGTACCACAATATTTCGTATAGGATTGCATATATTATGTATACTTTATTTTAGGCAAGGGTAAATATGTCATTGCAAAATGATGTATTGTAGTAATTAACCACATTAAATGATACACTATCGAATTGTACAACGTATACACGAACATCACAAATGTATCGTGCAACTCTTCCGTCAATTGTTTTTTTTCGACCGTGTTTTTTAATTCTTTCACAAAAGAATTAAAAGTATTTTCTAGACCCATAACATAATCAAAGAAAGACTATTTAAAGATTTTAACGGCTAACTATACATGAATGTTCTTACCTTAAAAACAGTCCAAATTTCTCCAATGAGAACATTGATGACTGCATTAAAGGATATTTTATTAGAAACCAACATTATTTTTCAACCCGATGGAATGCGGATTATTAACATGGATAAATCGCATACCATTTTAGTTCATTTATTTCTAAAAGCGGAAAATTTTGAAGTGTACGAATGCAAAAAAGACAAAATCATTATTGGTGTTAATTTGCTTCACTTGTTTAAACTTATCAATTCAATTGATAACGATGATACGTTAACGTTGTACATTGAAGAATCCGATTACAATGATGGAATTGTCAACAATTTAGGGTTAAAATTTGAAAACGGCGACATTAAACAATGCAAAACTCAAAAGTTACGATTGATTGAACCGGACCCGGAAGAATTAGAAGTGCCTAATGTTGTGTTTTCGTCCGTCATTAATTTACCTTCTACCGATTTTCAAAAAATCATTCGCGATTTATCTTGTATATCCGACCGTATTGAAATTAAATCCGTTTCCAACGAACTCATTTTCAAGTGCAAAGGTACGTTTGCCACGGCAGAGGTACGTCGTGCAGAATCAGATGACAGCATGAAATTTATCCAGCAGCAAGATTCCAATAAAATCATTCAGGGTATTTTTAGTTTAAAAAATCTGGGGTATTTTATTAAATGCACCAATTTATGCAACCAAATTGAAATGTTTTTGGAGAATGATTTGCCATTGGTCGTCAAGTATTCAGTTGCATCTTTGGGCGACATTAAGCTCTGTCTAGTACCGCTACCAGATGTTTAATGAAATAAATAATAAAATTGAAATGATTTTATCTATTTAGAAGAGGTAATACGGTCTATCTCCAACCGAAACTATGGCAACCACTCGTGTCTTTCACTGCGTCAAAGGTCGTCTCACCGATGAAGAGCAACTTTCTCTCCTCGTATGGTTGTTTGAAGTTCCGCCATCAAACATTCTACTCGAAGGTAATAAAGTTACGGTTCCATCTAGTCGCGAAGTTCTGCATATCTACGACAACTACTGTACGACGCGCAACGCCTACAAGTTCTCTGCATCCAACGTTATAGGGACCAGATACGGCATCATGCTTCGTCGGTTCAATACAACCAGTCGTGAATCACATTTTCAACAAAAAATGGCCAAAGCTTCCTACGAGTCTAAAATTTTGACGGATTACGTTAAAATGCCATTCTCAGTTGACCGCACCGGTAAAACTGCGCTTGATAAAGCATCGGATGGTCATCCAATTGCAGGAGAATGGAATCCAAATACAAGCGAATGGGAATTCGAAGAAGGGCTCGGATATCGTAATACGGGTCTACTATTACCCCTCAGTTCCTCAGGTATTAAATTCCAGACCAACCGAAATGGCCTCGGCTACAACGGCGGAAAAACGCGGCGTTCTAACTCGCCAATCCGGTTCGTCAAACCAGCGGGCGTAGAGTTAGAAGAGGGCGAGGTATATAAAGTGGCGTAAAACTACAAAAAATGTCTAACATTTAAAAAAATATAAATACAGGTATGTGTGGCCATTTATATTTTTTTATATTGAATATAATATGGATTACATTGCGGATAAAATTGCTTTAACTGCATTAAGTAATAATATGGTTTCGTTAGGAGCATATAATTCTTTATCTAAGATACCTGAATATGGTGATATGCTTAAAGCATTTTGCATGTTTTATAGTCTTATTGATGACAATAATAGAGTAATATTAGAAAATTATATTAACAATCATTTGTCCGTAATGAGTACAAAATATAAAATGTTGTTGCTCCTTTGTCAACATGCACCTAATGATGATGTTGAAAAAAATATGGATGTATTGGCTCCAGTATTTACAGTATTAAACATGAATAAAACAGATGGTTTAGACAAATTTAAAGAAGTTTTGAATGTTAATTTTAGCAAAATATTAAATTTACTAGAAGAAAAACAATCTTCAATGGAAAACATACTAATGAGTGGGTTTGACTCTATAAAAAAACAACTTACTATAAAGGGAGGTAAAAGTAAAAAAAATAAACGTAAATACAAACGTAGTCGCCGTGTAAGAAAAATGGTTTAATTTAACTTTTGTTTATAAAAACGTGCTTTTACACCGCATTTGGATTGATTCAAACGGCATGTCAATATATCTTCATAAACCATTTTTCCAAATATATTTTTTTGACCAAATAGATAACACATTCCTATTTGGTCATCATACAATTTGACATAGGGATAATTATTTTTTATGTAATGCACACAGTTTATACAGAACGGTTTTTGTTGTTTGATAAAAGATGTAAATAAACTCATACATATAGACATAAAAATATCTTTATCTTCATTTTAATGAAAAGTGTAATTGTATATAAGTTACCAATTCCAAACGAAGTAGTAGACCATTTGTGTAGTTTTATTTATTATAGAGTAGATGAAACAATATCTAGAAACAAAACAAAATACAACAGTGTAATATGCGATTTATTTTTTACAGTTCGAATCGAACGTGGGGTTCATTATTATGATTGGAATTATAGTTTTAATCAGTGTTATTCTACTGTATTTATTTATAATGTACAATGTAATTTTGATATACAAATTTACATGTGTTGTAAATGCGGTAATTATACACATCCAACTAGGAAATGTAAATGTATGAAATTAAAATACGTAATATAGCTGTCCAATTTCTTTATCATTTTTTAAGAGAGGTGAAAGATGTTGAACACAAATACTACTGTTTCTAAAAACAATTTCTCTATTATTTCTTATATTTTCTGAAAAATATTGTATTATATATTATTCTTTATTGGAAGAAATATATAATACTATAGTATGGCAGCATTAGAACCAGGTCCAGCACGAAGGGTAAAAGAAGGTGGATTTGGAATAATAGATATAGTTCCTGGAATAAACGATGTTATGCAATTTCCATTTGATTTAAATGAAGTAAGTAAATGTAGTCAGTTACAACCAGAAGCATTACAGCCAAGTGATTGTGGTCCAAGTTCTCTATATGTTTTACAATTATTAAGACGAGATGAAGCACTTCAATTAGTAGATAAGCAATACAAATCATCTGGAGGTGTGCCATTACATCAACAACCGGTTACAGCTGAACCATTTACATGGGAGTCTATAACTAGTCATTTACAATTAAGTGATGCTGCTAGAGACCCTACTATGGATTATACATATAGACGAATGACTTTATATGGTTCTACTGATTTGATACGTTATATATTATCCACATTTAAAAGAAATACAGCAACCTTATTGGGATTAATGTTATCTAGATATACCGAAATCACAACAGGTAATCGTGTTAGTCATTGTGTAGTAGTTGGAGTTCATTCTGACGGTAATGTTTTTATAGCAGATTTACAGCAATCTAAAATAATGTTAGGTAGTGTTGCAATTAATGCATATATTAAATTACTTGGATTTAATGATGCGGGTAACACAACAGAGCGTAAATGTAGATTTATATTACCTACTATTTCTGCGGAAAAACGCCCTTCAGCTGTTCAGCCTAGTATAGACCCTTCTTTAATGGGTATGCACTTTACCCCTACACCTGTTATACCAACTTTAGAAGGACAATTTGTTTTTAATATTCAACCAGAAGTAGATGATGATTCAGCTTCTGAAAAATCTATAGGATCGTATAAAGGTAGTCTGTTTTTAGATGGTGATTTGTTAAAAGGATTTGCCAATTTAAGTTTAACAGATGTAGAATGTGGTGGTGAAACTTGTCATATGGGTCCAAGAGAGTTTGTTTCAAGTGTTTCAGATATTTCCCCTAATAAACAATATTTACAATCTATTCTACGTGATTTAGAGATAAATAGAGAACAATTAGTTGAACCTAGACACAACCTAACGTTATCAGATGAATTTTCAGACGTCTCAGATTCTGACAAAAGTGAAAAAAACCCACATGATGAAAGAGACAGTCAAGAAAGTTTTGGAGGTAAAACAAAAAAAGTAAAAAAATATAAAATGAAAAAATCTAAAAAAATGAAAAAATCTAAAGTAAAAAAATCCAAAAAAATGAAAAAATTAAAAACAAAAAAACGATAGTGTAAATCAATCATCTTCTTTACGTTCTTTAAAATACGTCATAATATCTTCTTTAAATTCTTGAATATAGTATGGATACCCTATTTGGATTTGTGTCTGGAGCCGGTTCTAAAATATTAGATGATATATTTGATATTTACGGTAAAGAAAGTGTAAATGTGTATGTATTAGAAATACTAAAAAATGCATTTACGATGTTGTTATTGTATATCATCCAATCTACAACTAATTCTTTTATCTATTGGTATTATTTTTTTATATTTATACCGATTGTCATATTACCCAAAGCTTATACAGTAGAACCTTATTGGGCAACTCTCTCTCTATTATTTTTTCCTATTATTATTTACAAACTTGTTACTTATCGTAAACCTATAAAATTAATTATACTGTATTGTATTTTATTTTATAGTGAATGGAGTTCCATGTTTTTGACGGAAATTGGAGAATGTAAAATACTTTTAAAACCATGCCAAGAGTATTTTCCAACATTGTATTCTTACTTTTTTGAAGAAAAAGATATGGAAATTAGTAAAAAAAAATTACTTGTCAGAAGCATAAATATACTATTATGCATTGTTATGTTACTCTATGGTAATCATCAAATTACCAACTATTTTCAAATAGAAGATAACGATTTTATATCCATTCTTCCAATTACGTCATGGTTTATATTGGGCTACAATTTGATATCTGTTTTCAATCAAAGTTATATGATTTTTTACAAAGGAGTTGAAAAAAAAGAAGGAGTTTTTGAATAACCGAAAAAACATTTTTTTTCATATATGAATATAACATGAAAAAAAGTATAGTTGTGCAACAATTGCCATTACCTCAAGATACAATTGATTCAATATGTAGTTTTATATTTTATACAAAAACACAATCGGTCATACGAAATATAGCCAAATATAATGTAGTAGTAAACGATTTGAAACGTATCCTTCGTGGTGGTTCATTCGAAACCAGAGAATTTCCATGTGCATTCATTTATTATTACCATCCAAGAGATATAGATTTAATTAAAAATATAATTATTTGTAACAGATGTGGTGAATATATCACCAATGAATTTTGTAGATGTGATTAATTATTCATTCAAATTGTTGTCATATTGATTTTCATAATAACCGCATTGACAATTACATGTTTCCATTCCAGCAGATGTATCGCATACTAAGGAACGTTGATTACACTTGGGACACATTCTTACATCACACCACCACGATAATTACGAGTTCTGCGAGTTCTACGTCTACGTTGATTTTTCGAACGTCTGCTAACTCTTTTTGGAATATAGTATAAATATATTTTATTGCTAAATAAAATTGAAATGTTTTTTTTGTATTTTAGAATAGTTACACAATATGGCGTACTTTGATGCTATAGTTGAAATTCCGTTTGCACCTCCTGGAGTGAATGCGTATATGGTTTGCGATTGGTTGGAAGACGAGTTAAACAACGGCATTTATCAGGTTACGGAAGAAACGGTACGCACTCGTCGAGGAAAACACAAAAAAATTACCGTGAACGCCTCCTGCCGAATTCACACCTATATGTTTAAAGAAGCCGACAAAACGGGGCGCGTGATTCGTTATTTGCCGTACAAAGGTAAAACCATACGGGTACGTATGTGGGTAAGTCGACATGTCTAATCTGTTGCTTCGTCTGTTGCTTCGTCTGTTGCTTCGTCTGTTGCTTCGTTTTTTTAATAATAGGTTGAATCATGCACAAGAGTAATCTATTATATCAAATATCCTTACCAACGGATATAATTAATATTATTTGTAAATTTTTATTTTATACGGTAGAACAAAGTATTGAGTATCACAAACAAAAATATTATGATGTAATACGCGATGTACCACGTACAAAAATAACCTATACATTTTCACAAGGATATATGAATAGACTAGAATGTTTGGTTACTATTGTTCATATGAACAATTCTCATCCCATTTGGTTTCGGATACGTATATGCAATGAATGTAGACAATATATTAAAAATCCAATTTGGAGAACACGATTATTTGTGTGCCAATGTTAAAATTGAAATATTTTGAATATTATAGTATAGTAAAAAATGGAGAAAAGCATGATAGTCCAACACCTGGTGTTACCTCAAGATGTGTTGGACCATATTTGTAGTTTTGTATTTTATACAGAAATAGATGTAATGATACGAAATGTAACCAACTATAATATTGTACTAGGTGAGTATAAACGTGTTCGAAAAGAATCACTCTTATCATGGGGACCTACTATAATATCCAACTATACTGTTTATTTCATTTTACCACGTGGTAACCAACTTATTCTTGCTAATCTATGCTCTACTTGCGGAAATTATACAAAACCATTGTACCGTTCTAACCATATTTTATGTCAATGTGTAGTTTAATTAATATATTTTTTTAATATATGAAAACAATAAGAAATAGAAAATTTCGTGGTGGAAATCCAAAAAAATCATGTAAAAAAAATAAAATAGATTGGGAAAGAAATTGGAAACAGAAACTTGGTTATGAAAAATACCATCCACGTATGTTATATCCGGGACCAAACACAGAAAATTTACCTTTGATGAACGGATTAGAAAGTGATGTTGAAGGGGTTCATAGAACTTGTTTTGAGGAATCCAATAAAGATTGTCATGAAAATAAACGTGATTGGGAATTATTTTGGTCCAAACAATCCGAACATACCATCTATAATCCAACTACATTGTATGAGGGAAATGAAGTTAATCTTCCTAAACCAAAAGGTTTAACCGACGATTTAGGAAACCCGAAAACATGTGATAAAGCTCCATTATATTTACAATCCGACCCCCAAATAGATAAAAGTTCTGGATATAAAGTAATAGATATGTCCGTTAGTGATGCATTAGTTCATTTTTCAACTAAAATTGCAGAAGAATATACAAAAAGACTTAAACCTTTAAAATGCGACCATTGGTCTCTTAAAGAAGTAGATACTCAAGAACATTTTCATTTTTTTGGCATGATAAAAAATTATAATTATGTAGTAGTAAATCCCGACATATACTTAAATGCATTTCTAGCAGCTGCGGAAGTTCTTGAACGTAACGGCTATACAGTAGATAGAATGGATCCAGGCAAAGTGAATATTGTCTATACTAATACAACAAACTCATTGGCTGTTAGTTCTGGGTTTGCAGTTCATTGTGATAACGATGGTTATAGAACTAAACGAATTAGTTCTGTAGTTGTCTATGTTCAATCTGATTGTGAAGGAGGAGAGTTGGAAATTTACGACCATATTCCTTTGTTTGGAAAACCCGTACTAGAAGATATTATTTCACCTCAAACAACAGATGAAAGTACACGAAGAGTGGTATTGTTGGATGGAAACAAATATCATTATCCAAAACCAGTTAAAAAAGGAACACGAATTGCAGTAGTATACAACATTAAACAAAAATATTAAATAGTATCTTTAATATATGAAAACAAGAAAAAACAAAATAAATAACAAAATAAATAACAAAATAAATAAAAGAAAAACAAAAGGTGGGTTTTTATATAAAACAGACCCATATAAATCGTGTGATGATAACAAAAAAGATTGGAGAAATGTTTGGAAACATAAACTTGGATATGAAAAATACAATCCACGTACGTTATATCCTGGAAAATATAATTTAGTCGGAAGTTTGCCAAAGGCGTTTGGTTTAGAAGGTGGTAAAGATGGACATTATAGGACATGTCGCGAACCATCGAATAAAGATTGTGCTGCAAACAAACGGGACTGGGAATTATTTTAGTCAAAAAATCCTAGATATGCTACCTATAACCCATCCACTTTATATGAAGGAAATGATGTTATACCTCCTGATATGTATGGGTTAACCGATGAAAATGACAACCCAAAATCATGTCATACAGGTGCTCCTGGTGAACCTCGTCTTACCAAAACCGATTTGTTGCGTGGAATTAAACCTATGAACGAATTGCAGTCTACATAAAATTTGAAACTATTTTTCTTTTTTTTATAACTCTAAAACAATGGAAAAGGCGTTGATTATTCACAAAATGCCGTTACCACAAGAACTAGTAGACTATATTTGTAGTTTTGGATTCTACACATTAGAACAATGTATAGAACAAAATAAAAAAAAACACAAAAAAGTGTTGAAAGATATTAAAGATGATGTTCGAATTAATAATGTACCGTTGTATACACCCAATGGAACAATCATGTATTGTATTTATATAGAATTTCCAATCCGTCAACGTAAAGTAATCTATGCGAATCTTTGTGGTGACTGTAATAATTTTATTCATTTGAAACGTAAATCATTTGGGTGCAGATGTTTATTTTAACATGGTATGTATTTTTTTGCCCATAAATGCAAAAATACTAAATTTAATCCATTTTCCAAGAAAAGAAATAACTATAAATTCCCACAATGGATAGTTGGTTGCACCGGCAGCTATTCCTGCAATGTCAAAAAATGGGTTTGGAACAAGAGACAATATAAAAATAGTAAGTGTACCGTTCATTTTCATAAAATGATTTATTTTAGTATTCCAATCATAATTGGGTAAATAAGAATGTGTAGCGGAACCTATAAAATAAGACAATAATTCGCCCGTGACTGCTCCTAACGTAGTAATAAAACTAGATAGGATTGGATGATATATTGTAGCCCCTAATGCTGCAATCATAGGTGCTGCAGGAGACAAAATAGCCACGTTACCTATTGCGCTAATCAAAAAAATACCTAAATATCCATATTTTTTAAATTGACCAAGTTTATTACGATACAAAAAAGCAATTACCATTAAACCGATAGAAAGAATACCAAGAAATAAATGAAGTTTGTCCATACTATTATTTATGTTTTTTTGTACGACCACCCTTTATACCAAATTCTTTTTTTGTTTTAGTTCGCCAATTCAAAATATTTTGTTCGCCTTCTTTTCTATTTATTTTTACAGTTCCATCTGACCAATATGAATTTTCACGATTGTACAATGTAACACCTCCCACTAGAAAAAGAATACCTGCAGCAACCATTATTATAGTAGGGTTGTTATCCATACCATAGTAATATAAAAAATTATATCCATTGTTATATAAATGTCCATTGATTTTGATAAAGCTTCTAAGGAATGGCGTAAAAATAAAATTAATGTGGGTAAAGGATATTTTCAATATAAATGCTGTAAAATAGATTGTGAACATCCACTTTATGTATATACGACGCAAAATAAATTATTTTCAGAATTTGCAAATAATTTTGATTTAATAAATCAAAATAATCCAAAACAGTATAAGTATTGTGAATATCATTTAAATGAATAATTACGTTTATTTTTTTTAGTTCTTTTATTTTTTTTTCTTTTAGTTCTTTTATAACGTCTTTTGGAAACACCACCATTATATGTCTCTATGGGTGTAACTATTTCAGATGCATTTGGAGGTTTAGGGGGCATTTCTGCTTCTTCAAATAGTGATTCTTGAGTTGGATAACTCACATCTTCTTCAGCTGGTGATTCTTGATGCATATCACTCAATACAGCTTTTTCAGATTTGGATTCTTCAGCGGGTGATTCTTGAGACATATTACTCATTGCAGCTTCAGTTGGAAGATGTATACTACGTTTTATGATTGTAATTTGGGGTGTTTCTGTTACTATTTCAAACTTTAAAAGATTAACATATAAGTCTAAAAGTGCAGCTTTATTTCTGTTAGCAGGTACACCAACTGCGGTAGTACATCCATGTTTTAATAAACCACCATTCTCTAATATAGACTGCAAAAATGTTGTTGCTAATTTACGTATTCTTATTGCCTGATTAGAACAAAATAATGAAATTTCAATACATTTTTCTATATCTAATCCATAATCACTAAATTTAATTTTGTCTGATGAATTTTTACAATCAACATCTATTATTATAAATGCAAGTACATTTTTAAACTTGTCATTTGAAATAAAAAATCCATGCATTCCAGAATCTTGTAATGCTGACAACTCTAGAGTTTCTAAACTTTCTGCAATTACATCTCTATTACATATACCAATTGTTTCTAACATTTTTTCATATTGTGGATAATTATCTGAATGTATATGCAGCATGTCATACATTTTTCCATTAAATTCATATTGCATATATTATTTATTTATTCTTTTTTTTTGGAGGAATGCACCCGCTGTTTCGAACACGATTCAATGCAGATTTTACATCATTTTTATCTTCTCTAGAATAATCAGTTCTTTCTATAGTAGATTTGCTCAACCCTGAAGAAATGATAGAAGTTCGTTGAGAACTATCTAAAATACCAACCTTTTTAAATTTATTATGTTTAATCATATTTTCAAGCACATGTTGTCTGGCTTTTTCTCGTTGTACTGCAAAATTTTGGTCATGGGAATTGGTAGGAGAATTTAATGTAGTAATATCGCTACGATGAACTCCAATCCACGGCGGGACTCGAACCCGCAGCCTTCCGATTAGAAGTCGGACGCTCTATCCATTGAGCCACGTGGACACAATATTTCTACATAGGTTGTGTTTAAGTAGTTTAAATTGAAATGAAATATTTTAAATAATGGACATCTGTAATTATTTAAAATATATCATTTTTAGAATATAAATATATATCTCTGATAAAATTAGAATGTATTTAATATTATTAAACTTATTTGTTGTTACCAGTTTTACTATTAAACATAGATTTCTACCAAATAGAATAATTATAAATAAGTATAATGGTAACAATGATAATAATTTAAGAAAAATTGATGAAGCAATAAATTACGAAAAAATTAAAATGAAGAAATTATTAACTGAAAAAAATAAAATAATGCAAAATATAACAGGATTGAATTTACATAATGAAACATTTATCCAAAATTATATAGAGAATGTAGAGAATGTAGAGAATGAAAACATTTATGATGATTTTGACGAAGATGGATTTAATAATGAATATGATTATGAATTTAAACCAAGGTCAAACAAGATTAATATAATCATTAATACAAATCCAATGAATCAAAACCCAAATAAAGAAAAAAAAGGAGATAATATTCAAAGTGAAAATTTTCAACTCATTCAAAATTCTAGCTATACTTTTAATAATATTGGGGGGTATGAATCCATTAAAGAAGAATTAATGCAATGTGCTGATATATTACTAAATTATACCAAATATGCCAAATATAATGTTAGAATTCCAAAAGGGATTATTTTAGAAGGTCCACCTGGTAACGGCAAAACGTTAATGGCAAAATGTTTTAGTGGAGAAATTAATATTGGTTTTATTCCAGTTTCGGGTGCACAATTTCAAGAAAAATTTGTAGGTGTAGGTGCGTCCAGAGTTAGAGAATTATTTGACTTAGCTACAGAAAATGTTCCATGTATTATATTTATTGATGAATTAGATGCACTTGGGAGAAAACGTTCTTCTGACCAGAATTCAAATACTGAACACGATTCAACATTAAATGAATTATTAGTGAATCTAGATGGGTTTAAATCAGCAAATGGAATATTTATAATAGGTGCTACCAATAGGATTGATTTACTAGATACAGCTCTAATTAGACCTGGACGAATTGATAAAAAAATATATATAGGTAATCCAGATGAACAAACTAGAAAAGATATACTGAAAATACATTTGGTTAACAAACCAATCGAACCATCCATAACCATAGATTATTTGGTTGAATTAACGAATGGGTTTTCTGGGGCACAGATTGAAAATTTATTAAATGAAGCCATGTTATATGTTCTTAGACAGAATAGATACCAAATGGATAAAGCCGATATTAATATCATTGCGAATAGAATTCTAGTCGGTTTCCAAAGCAACAAAAATCAATTAACCGAAGATGTTATCTATCAAGTAGCAGTTCACGAAATAGGTCATGCATTAATTGGTTTGTTCACCAAATATAGAAAATTAATCAAAATTACTATCAACCTATTTTCTCCAAAAACGTTAGGATTTACTTTGTTCGAACCTGCATCCAATACAATTCAGACAAAAGAACAATTGATTCAAGAAATTATGGTACTACTTGGTGGAAGAATTGCAGAAGAGATTATATTTAAAAATACAAACATTTCTTCAGGGGCATCTCATGATATACAAGAAGTAAAAAAAATTGCAGAACAAATGATCGTACATTTAGGGATGGGGGATAAAATAGTAATAAGTGACCCAACTAAGATAAATGCAGAGATAGATAATATAATATCCGTAGCCTATGACCGCGCAAAGATTATATTAACAAACACAGAGCCTTTAATAAAAGATGCTGCAAAATTATTAACGATTCATCATGAATTAATACCAGAGGTAATAATTAATTTAATAAAGAATAAATACCCTTATATTAATATGTAATATTGTTAGTGTAAATAATAATTTATAAAATTTGTATAATCATTTCGTTTATTACAACAATTGCATTTAATATAATATCTCCATCTAGGACAACCAGTTAATTTGTATTTGTAAATTTAAAATCTCAACTAATTATAATAAAATGGATTTTACATCTGTTGAAAGAAACTATTTAGACACACACTCATATAAAATAGAACAATTATGGGAATGTGCTAAAAATAAACCTATAATAAACTTACCTATATCTGCGTTTAATAATAGTCTTTCATCTAAGTATTGGGATGATAAAGAAGGAAATGATATATCTCCGTATGAAGTTCTTGCTAATCCAAAAAAAGCACCATATCATATAGAGGCTATAAATAAGGCTGATTTAAATTATCCATTAATAGTATCTGAAAGTAATTTAGATGTTTTAGATGGACTACATAGATTATGTAGGAGCATACTATTACAAAAAACAAATATAGATGTGCAAAAAATAAGTGTGTCTGATTTAAAAAAATGTATCGGTGTTGTACAAATGCAAAGAAGTAAAAGTAAATCATTAACAGATGGTAAGAAAAAGATAAAAACAAGTAAGAAAAAGATAAAAACAAGTAAGAAAAAGATAAAAACAAAAAATAAAATAATAAGTTTAAAAAATAAAAAAAATAAGTTTTTAATCGGTGTTTTAAATAGATAATGTCTAACATTTTTTTATTTAATGATTTTATAATAATTTAAAGATAACATATAATAATATATGTGCGATATAATTAATCTTTACGATTTTTTGTGTTTTATCTTCAACTAAATAATATTGAACTGCGGTTTCTTTGTAATCAGTACTCTTACGAGTAGTAGGCATTATATACTATTAAGTTAAAAAATTGATTTTAATTTATTATAAAAGTATATAAATAAATAACTTAATAAAAACACAATATGAGTGATTATACATTAACTGATGCAATTAATAACAAAGCATTTATTCCTGAAATATTTGGAATATATTTAAATTCCGATGGAACTATTTATAAAATATTATCCAATATTGAAGGTTGTAAATTAAAAAAAAAATTCATTAGGTACATTCTTATTTACAATAAAAAAAAATTATTTTTCAATTATTGTAATAGAAGACGAGTTTTATTCAAATCATATTAATATTTTGAAAAGATTTGATTATATTGATAAATCAATGACAGATATTCAATTAAAAAATATAATTACAAATAATATAGACAGTTATATATTTTCAATGGAATTTAATTTTGATACAGGATTTAATTCAGTATTATTACATAATCCAAATTAAATTTAAAGATATATTTTTATAATTATATTATATAATGATTAACGAATTACAATATCAAATTAAAAACGATTTATATGAAATATATCCAGAAACATATGAACCTGTTTATAAAATAAAAGAAAAACTAAATGTATTATGTGGAGGTGATTATAACACAAACGTTTTTTCTTTTGAAAAAATAGGAAATGAAAACCAAATTATAACACGTATGAATAATTCCTTTATAGGATTTTGCAAAGATATTTTGTTGAATCCATCTTTTGATTATTTTAAATATTTAAAAAAATATGTTATTGAAGAAACAACTTTTGAAAATATATGGAAAACAATAAATTGTTATAATATTTGTAAAGATATAAAACAAAATCCATTCAATTGTATAAATCACAAAAATTTTATTGAATTCAAAAATTTGAAATGTATTAATAGTTATTATACAAAAAATGATTATTGTTATCACTATCCAATACCTTCTTTTATAAACAAAAATGATTTTATACGGGGAATAAAAATGGGAAATAGTAAATGTTTTAATTTTATTATTGAATTCAGAGAAGTTTTTTGTGTAATTCAATGTATGGGAAGTTAAAATAATCCAATTTAAAAATTGGATTATTTAATATTTAACTTTATAAGCAACTGGTTTTCTGTAATGAATATAATGGACAATACGTTTTACCAATATGTTGTAAAACTAAAGGACGATATAATTATGCAACGGGTTGTATAAAATGTTCGAATGAAAACTGGATTAAATCATATTGTGATTGGTGTAGGTAATTATTACATATTCGCACATTTAAAATACCGATTTTAATATAAATTTATTATAGTATTGTATCTAATTCATTTACTTCATTCCAAAATAATATATAATTAAATATATTGGTATTTATATAATCTTGAACACCATATTTAGTACCTTCATAATAACTATTTGAAAATGATATTAATGGTTCATTGTAATTTGTTAATAATTGATATTTTTTATTCATATTAACATATTTTTTATTTTTATCATATTTGAATTTTTTATAAAAATAATTTAATTGAAATGTTCTTTTTTTACAATTTTCTCCAATACAATATCCATTAAATCGATTAGTTCCTTCATACGCTTGAGATAGCACTATACAATAATCGTCTTTTAGTTTTCTCTTTAGGTAATGACCTAAAAACCATTTATGATTTTTATTTTCAATATAATCTAAATTATCATTTGATAATGGTAAATCAGCAACATGATTATTATGACCCCATAAAAAATGAATATTTGATAATATGTAATTTTTTATTATAATTTTATACATATCATAATCTCTATCTATCTTATCATTATCAATACCTATAATTGTAATCCTATCTTTATGTACTCTAATATATTTTATAATTTCTAAAAAAATATTACTTTCCATCGCATGACCACAATATTGCCATAATTTACCACCAACATAATTGCCATTTTGTATAGGTTTTTCTATTTTAATTCCTTTATGATCTATATGTTTATTATCTTTAATAGACCAAATAGTATTATTCATAATATTATCTGCTTGCCATATACTCATTTCATTAAAAATAATTATATTTTTATTACTATTTTTCATAGCATATTTTAATAAATTAAATCTAAATATCCAACTTTCCATTATACCATGTGAAAATTCACCAATGCCTATTAATTTATAATTTAATATGTTATCCATTATATTATAGTTAGAAAATAATATATATATATATATATATAATGATATTAAATTTACCTGCATAAAAATTGAATTATTTTTTAATTTATAATATGATATATTATAAATTAAAAAATCATGCCTACTATAAGTAAAATAGGTTGTGCTATTATCATCAAAATAATAAAAGCAACAAGTAATATTAATAATTTAGATTTTACTGGTGCGATGACAGAATTTATTACAAATATATCGAATATTCAATTGGACACGATTTTTGATTTTATCCCTTGTGATAAAAAATTACATCTTACTAGACCTAAAATGCGTGAAGTAATACGTATTAATTTAAAACTACGATTAACCAACTTTTTCAAACAAAGAAGTTATGAATCTTTTAATAACATCAATGGTTGTAGTATTGATAAATTTGAAGACACAATTGAAGAAGCAGTTAAAATATTGGTTAAAAAACAACAAAACAACATTTAATATTATCTAAGATTTTTATTTTATTATATTAAAATAAAATATTGATATAAACTAATTACTTATATTCTTAGACACATACCGTCAGTGTATATATTTGTATCTGTTTTAATTATATGTTCTTTTATTAGATTCTTTCTTAAATCAGTATTTAATAAATAGTTTTTATAACATATACTTATTTTATCTTCAACCTTTGATTCAGTAAAAATAAGTTTTATTTTGAATTCATGATATTGTGATAATGCCATTATAAATGTATTTATAATATCATACTCTTCACCACCTATAATAAACGTCATTTTAACATTACTATTAGATGAAACAATATGAATATTATCAATAATATCTGCTTGTCTTTCTAATGAATATTCGTAAATATAATATCTGCTTTACTCTCAATTAAATATCGTATACCGTCCAAATATGTATCTATTAAGTCATTATGAATGGCCGAATTTATAAGATTGTGTAATTCCATTATATGTTATAATATAGTCATTTATTTAAATAGTTTATTATAAACGCAATTTTGAATGAAATTTTTTATAAAATAATTCAATATATTCATTTATTTCAAGTTTCTTATTATAATTACTATTTTTATCAATTATGAAATTTTTTAATAGTTCATTATTAAATAAATATACTTTAATCGTTTTTTTATTTAATTTTTTTGCTTTAATATATCGATGAACACCGTCGAATATATTTCCCTTAAAATCCATAATAATTGGATATTTCAAATTTGCATTATTTATTCTATCATAATCATCTTTATATTTTTTTGGATTTTGTAATACATCATTAACTGAAATATTACCATCTCCCCAACCTTTTGCATTTACAACATAATTAACACTATCTAAATTTATTTTATGTATTTCTGGTTTGAATATATTTATATAAGCAAACATTAAATCAACACTATAAACATGTTTTCATTTTGATGTTGTATGTGGCATAGTATAATATATATTATATTTTATTTATTTATAAGACAATTAAATAAAATGGTACAAAAATCTTTAGAAAGAGTATATTTAAAAAAACATTATATAGTTAATTATCACGACCATTTGATGTATCATCGTTTCCAAGATGACCAAGTTCACAACACCGATTACCATACGTATCAGTAAAGTATGTCCGAACACCATTAACATAATATGCATAGCATTTACCGTTCCATAGTCGTCCATTATAAGGTATTTCACCACCAGAATTAATGTATACACGTCCGTCGTCTTTTCTATATGGTGATGCACCTAGAGAGGTATTGAGTGACGAATTTCCACAACCCGAAGATACACCAGAAACAGTACCCTTTATGCACGCTTCGTGATATTGTGATGCTTCTTTTAGACATTGGGAAATTTTACCTTTTGGTTGAAGAGAACATAATGCGGAATAACCCATCATATCTCTGGTACATTTATCTGATTTACTCATTTTGTATATTATTATATTATAATATATTTTTCAATTTTTTTATTATATACTATTATATATAAACATGATAATACATATATCAGGAGCACCAGGATCAGGAAAAACAACCATAGGGCTAAAATTAAAAGAACATTATAAAACTAAAGTTATTGTTAAGGATTTAGATGATTTATTTGCAGAGTTTATGAAATTAAATACAACAAAATTTAGCAGTAAAAAATATCAAAATTTTATTAATGATTTTATAAATAAACATAATAATAAATCAATTATATTTGTTGGATTAAATAGTGAACATATAACTAACAATTTTTATAACATAAATCCAGATTATAAATTTTATATTGATTTGCCTGTTGATATCAATCTTAAAAGACATTTTTTAAGAGAGATTGATGGATGGCTTGATTGGATGCAGAATAGAGATAAAAATATATTATTTAATCAATTATTAAATGATGAAAATGAAGTTATTAATGGTTTAACAAATAGTTTTACTAGAACATTAAAAATATCAGAACAAAAAAAAATCATAATGTCATTTGATGCTCATTATAAAACAAAAAATTATCAATTTTTATCATCTACACAAATTTATAATAAAATAATAAAATCAATTATTAAATTATAACTAAGTTATAAAATCGGCCTTTTAAATGTGCAAAGGTGTAACATCTGTAATGTTGATGTAAATAATATTTTATGTTCAACAAAATATTTATAATCATTTCTTTTACCACAATCGCATTTAATATAATATCTCCACCTAGGACAACCAGTTAGTTTATATTGATTATTTGATTTTATATGATTTCCACAATTTACACAAAATAACATATATTTAAGTATACTCAAGACTTAAAACGTGTAATTTATAATCTATATTGGTTTAATCAAGTGATGAGGTAAAATTAAAGTATGAACGTTTCCTAACATACTTACATCTGTAATATCACAACAACAAGTCAAATCTAAAGTATGAACGTTTCCCAACATGCTTACATCAGTAATTTTATTACAACGGGATAAATCTAAATGATGAACATTACCTAATGCACTTACATCTGTAATTTGATTACAATTTCTTAATTTTAAAGTATGAACTTTACCTAATCCACTAACATCAGTAATATTTGTACACCCATCTAAAGATAAATGATGTACATTTCCTAACATACTAACATCTACAATATTATCACAACCACTTAAATTTAATGAATGTACATTTCCTAACATACTAACATCTACAATATTATCACAACCACTTAAATTTAAGGTATGGACATTGCCTAACGCACTTACATCTGTAATATTAGTGCAATCACTTAAATCTAAATCATAGACATTGCCTAAAGCACTTACATCAGTAATATTAGTACAATCACTTAAATCTAAATCATAGACATTGCCTAAAGCACTTACATCAGTAATATTAGTACAATCACTTAAATTTAAAGTATGAACATTTCCTAACGCACTTACATCTGTAATTTCATCACAATCACTTAAATTTAAAGTATGAACATTTTTTAATGCACTTACATCTGTGATATTTTTACAATTACTTAAATTTAAATCATAGACATTGCCTAACGCACTAACATCCGTAATTTCATCACAATCACTTAAATCTAAATGCAGTTGTTTACATGGGTTACATATTTTATTTAATACTCGTTGCCTGAATGGAATATCATCATAATACATGAATGAATAATTGTTATTTAATTTGTAAGTAATATATTTTTTATTTATTAACAGCAATGAACATGTATCACATACACTTCTCAAATCTGTAAATTCATAAATATACTTGAATAAATCTGGAGTTGTAAATAGGTCCATTGTTTATGATTTACGTTTTATATATTTTTAATCAATTTTTAAGCGATTGATTAATTGTTAATAATATAAACATTTTTTATATATTATAACATGAAGTACTTATTTTTATTCGTTTCCGTTACTAATGGTTTTATTCCGAGTCCACATTTACGTTGCTCTTTTCCATTAGACGTCAAACACAAACATACAAAACAAGAACTTCAATTATATGAAGAACAAGAAAAGAAAATATACCTTCCCAAAACATTAAATCAACAAACATATGTTGACTATATGGAGAATCGTAATGTTTCTGTTGTTTTTGGTGTGGGACCTGCTGGTTCTGGTAAAACTTTATTTGCTTGTAGTAGTGCCATTCGAGAATTAAAACAAGGGTTTGTGGATCGTATTATTATTACACGACCTATCGTTTCTGTAGATGAAGAATTGGGATTTTTACCCGGTTCCATAGAACAAAAAATGAATCCATGGACGCGTCCCATTTTTGATGTTTTTTCTGAATTTGTATCCCTTTCTGAAATAAAACATATGGTTGACACTGGTATTATTGAAATTTCGCCTCTTGCGTTTATGCGTGGACGTACTTTTAAACGTTGTTTTATCATTGCCGATGAAATGCAAAATAGTTCTCCCATCCAAATGAAAATGTTATTGACACGGTTAGGGGACGATTCACGTATGGTAGTTACTGGAGATTTGAATCAAAGTGACCGTTCTAATAATAATGGG
>Ga0114960_10000030_pt1 | contig 109163 bp, 97 predicted proteins | sample C_130625_MF_Meta_FD_92637 | JGI IMG/M metagenome (GOLD analysis project Ga0114960, IMG submission 92637) | Freshwater microbial communities from Lake Croche, Canada to study carbon cycling - C_130625_MF_MetaG | ecosystem: Environmental > Aquatic > Freshwater > Lake | place: Lake Croche, Canada...
AGAAACTCGAGGGTCTCGGTTTGCGCTACGTTCGAGACCTCGTCGCAGTCGATCCAACGTACTTGGCTGCGCACCTCGGCCGTTCCGCCGCCACTACTTTGATTGGCTTTTCGAAGGGGGATGATCCCCGACCAGTCTCGGTTGATCGCGTGACGAAGTCCGTAGGGCACGAAGAAACTTTTGCCGTTTCAGTGGTTGAGCCGGACGAACTTCGTCGGCATTGTCGACGGCACAGTGCCGTTGTGGCCCGAACGCTACGTTCTAATTCGACCGTGGCTCGAACGATTTCGGTGGTTATTAAGTTTGACGATATGACTTCAATGCGTCGCTCGCAAACTGTCAATTTTGGATTGGATGACGAAGAAGCCATCGAGGCCATTGCCCTGGCCCTCATGGATTCGGTGTCTCTTCGAGGAGCGGTTCGACTCTTTGGCGTGACCGCCTCGAACCTCTCGGAGCGGGGTGGTGCCAGCGTGCAAATGAGTTTCAATGTGGACACTGAAGCGAGTGTGGCGGACTTCTCTCGAGTCATCCAGGCCGATCGATCGGCGTTGCGTGATGCAATTGATGAAATTCGTGCTCGATATGGTCGCTCGGCGGTGGGTCGTGGTTTGGATATCGACAAGGGCGAAATTCGGGTGGAGCGACAGCGTGGAAGTCACGCCTTCGGGCCTCAGGCAGAGGGCGTGAACGATAGCCAGTGACCGTGAGGGTGACACCATCCCCAGGCGGAAGGCACGCCGCCGGGCTCGCACACCAGAATTGAACTGGCCCCCTTCTTCGGTGATGGGTGGGCTGGGTTGTTGAGTTGGTGAAACGCGACATCGAAAGAGCTCTCGATAGAAATCCATGCTGCACCAGCACTCCGGCATAGTTCGGTGACCAGTTCGTAGTAGGCGAGTTGTTCAGCGGGGGAAAAGTATGCCAGCACCCATGAATTCACGATGACGGGGGTCACACCATCGGGTATCTCAAGCAAAACTGCGGAGAGTTGCTCCGTGGCGTCACCGACGAAAATATGTGGCTCTGGCCACGAGGGAAGTGTGTCCACCAGTTGTTCAAGTCGAAGGAGTCGAGTCTGGTCCTCCGGCCAAACGCAGGCGGCGAGCCACTGCCGGTCGTCCTCACGGCTCACGTCGAGTGGGTTCGTATCAATCCCGAAACGCAGCTCAATACGTGGAAAGGCTTTCGTACGGTCGATGTCGATCAGATCATTACAGATGAGTGAAAGGGGAGAGGCGTCGTCATTCACGGGTATGAAGTCGGGGTAGAGGTTGAGCCCGGCGGAGCAACCCACGTCAATGAGGGCAATGGAGTTGGAGCCACGAGTCGCCAATTCTTGGAGGACGGCTCCAATGACCGCCGATCGTCCGGGCTCATTCGTTTGGGTGGAACGGTGAATGTGCTGGGTTATGAGTTCGGGGGAACGCGCGACTTCTCGTAGAACTTCATCGATGACCAGACCCAGGTCCTCTCCCGGGCGAAGGCCGCGTGCGAAAAGCTGGGACATCGAGTTCATGTCACGTCGAGCTGCGTAGTGGAGAGCGGCTAGCAGGAGCACGGGCTTTCTCTGGCGCCGGGGCCAACTGGAGAGAATGTCTAAGCAGGTCGTATCCTCAGCCATCGCCTTGACCAACTGGCCATAAAAGGGGAGTCGCGCTGCATCCTCCGGGCTCAGGGCGTGTCGGAAAAGTTGCGCTGCTTCTGCGTAATTGTTACTAGTCACTAGAAACCGGCGGGCAATTGCCAAGTGAGCGCGCCGAAGAACTCAAAGATGAGCACTCCGGTGAGAACGACCGTGATGCTAGCCACGAAGAAACCACTACGCGAGACCCCAGCCCAGCGTCGTCCGTAGGCAGCGACCATGAGAGCCAACAGGCCGTACAGAACGATGGGGAAGAATCCCCCTCTCCCACTCACATCACGAAGTGCAGCCTGAGCGTTCTGGCGAGTCGTGATGGACCCCTGCCTGATGGTGGCCTCATCGCCAAGGTCCTCGGCGACTAGACGGGCGTGAACAACCAAGCGGCTACTTGCCGAGTAGGGCGGATTGCACGTGGTGAGGGTCAGCTCATGGGACATAGAAGCGGCGAGAACAGCGGTGTCGTTTGGGGCCACGACGAGGGAATTGACGACGCGGTAGAGAAAGCGTCCGCGGGTGGTTGTCACAATGATGGCGTCATTACTGCGCAATTGATCGAGGTAGCGAAAGGGGCGGCCCCAGGTAGTGCGATGCCCGGCAATGGCGACGTTGCCTCGAGCACCGATGACGGCCGAGCTCGGATAGTGCCCAGGACCGAGCCGTAAATTATTGGTATCGACGCCTTCGACGATGGCCTGACTGACTGATATTGCGGGGATTTCCAGGAGACCAATCCAATCTCCAATTACTGACGTTGACGGAGTTGACAGGTCAGTGATGGGTCCTCGCGGCAGACGAATGATCGGTAAGTGCGCCAGGGGTGCCGGAAGTGAGGCCTCGACTACCAGTTTCATTCTTTGCTGGTTCTGTTGTTGTAGATGATTGGTGTAAAAGATTTGATACGGAATGAACAACCCAATCAGAACCCCGCAACAGACCAGGGTTACCCCCAGCGCGTAACTTCCACGTCGAACGAGGGAATCGGGGTTCGAGAGGGCTATCACCGAATGGTTACGAGTGTGCCAATGGGGGTGAAGGGCCAAACAATCTTGGCATCGGCGAATCGCATTTCAATGCAACCGAGGCTTTGCGGCCAGCCGTAGGTGTAGCGTTTAAAGCCGTGCAACGCTTCACCACCGTGGAAATACGACACCCAAGGAATGCCGGGATCACGATACACAGATCCGTCAGGATTCGTGCCCGACATGGTCTGAGAGCTGTAGCGCAGGTAGACCGGGTCGGTTCTCAACGACGTTGGAGCAGCGCTGATGCCGGCGTTCACGGCGGTGGAGAAAGTCAGCGCGCCATTGACAAAGAGACGCAAAGTTTGGGGTCGAGTCGTGGTGACGTCCACGTAGTTGTAGGTAGTTGGGTTGAGTTCATTTTTCGCTATCGCTTTCAGCAACGTGCTCCACGTAGCCGTATCAGCCACACCCGAAGTGCGTAAATGGTGAACGTCTTGGAAGCGCATGATGGCCCCTTTTTCAATGACGTTCGCTGAGCCGTCACGCCATAGGGCTCGAAGGGTGACGGGCAAGGAATTGAATCGCCAGTGAAAAGTACCGCGAGCCATGCCGTTGGCTACTGATCCGGTTAGGGGTGTGAAGTGAACGGGTAGGTAGTCAAGCGTGGCGAGAAGTTCCTGCAGCCATCGAACGCTACCGGTGATGGTGAAGATATGACCGTGTACCGAGGTGGTTGTACACGTGGTGTCGCAGTGAATTCCCGTTGGATACATCAGTGAGTAGCTGGTCGCGGGAGCGAGCGGGCCGTTGACCACAAGTTGCACCATAGCGGCACCAATTTGCTGCCACGAAGTGTTGAGACTGGGGACGAGTACGGGGGCCGGGAGTAACGCGGCTGAAATTGGTGAACTGAAAGTTAGTCGTGCGAGAGGGACTGACTGCGATGCGGTGGCTGGGAAATCAGCTTTCACGAGCACGTTCACGGACGTGGCGCCCAAGACGGCGGTTGGCTGCATCAGGGCAAAACTCAATAGAGAACCAATACCAATACAGCGAATGTATCGGTTCAGAGTCACTCCTCTAGCGTAATCGCCGGGCGTGAAAAAATCTACAAATCGGCGTCAATCAGCTGGGCGAGTTCGGCGCAGAGGCCCCTGAGTGCGTCTGCGCCCAATGTCTGCCCGTCGGCAGTGCGGAGGTAGAAGGTGTCGATGGCGATATCACCCACGGTGCTTAATCGGGCCGCCACGACGTCGAGGCTCAAATTAGCGATGCATTGAGCAACGCGGGACAAGAGTCCGTGTTCATCGAGAGCCCGGATTTCTATGACGGTTGAGGTGTCGCTGGCTTGGGGTAAGACATGCACTCCCGCTCCGACCGGGTGGGCGGATTGCCGCTTGGTCGCGTAGGTGCGAGCTCGTTCGTTCAGGCGCTCAAACAGTTTTTCCGGCTGATTGAAACTTCGTTCAATCTCCTCAGAAATTTCAATTTCGCTGGGCCACCCACGCGGACCGGGTGTGCAGCAGAATCGGTCGAGGGCGACGGGACCCTCGGAGTGGACGTCGGCACTCTTGATGTCAACCCCGAGTAGCGCTAGGGTACCTGCGAGTGTGGCGAGCAATCGTGGCCGGTCTAAGGACGCGACCACTATCCAATCCCCGTCTCTACGAACAGCGAGTCCTGTTTCCTGAGCGGCTAACACAATGTCACCTAGCGCTCGAGGTGAGCGAGCGACAACGTCACCGCCGAGCAGAGCACGGGTTTTACTGGCGAGATCATCGACAAGTCCTGACTTCCAGGCGCCCCAGGCGGAAGGCCCGGTTGCCAGGCCATCGGCTCGCGAGAGGGCAACGAGGAGATTGAGTGTTTCTTCGTTGCCAACACACGCCGCGACGTGGCGAATGGTTGCTTCGTCATCGAGGTCTCGACGCGTGGCGCTATCTGCCAGCAGCAGGTGGTGACGTACCAACTGGGCGAGAACTTCGATGTCAGCCTGCGGCAAGCCAATGCGCGTACCTATCCTGTGCACCAACTCGATGCCCACTGCGGTGTGGTCCCCAGGGTGCCCTTTGCCAATGTCGTGGAAAAGCGCTCCCATGAGCAGTAGATCGGGGCGACCGACGGTGTCGAGGGAATCATTGGCGTTTCTGACGGCCTCGAGAAGATGGCGGTCCACCGTAAATCGATGATAAGCGTTTCGCTGGTGGTAATTGCGAACAAAATGCCATTCGGGAAGAAGGTTGGTGAAGAGTTTTTCTACTTCCAGGGCCTCAATGGCGCTCACCAGACCTCGACGTGCACTCAAGAGCCGCTTGAAAGCGGCGAGAACTTCGTCGGACCACGGCTGAGCAACTGGAGCCCCCTCGCGGGCGAGGCGCGTCACCGCGGACATCGCGATGGGCACGTCGCGCTCGGCTGAGACGGCGGCCAGACGTAAGACCAGGTCGGGACTGAGAACGCTGTCGTCAATGTCGATTTCGCCATCGTGATAGATAATGCCGGGCTCGATCGCGATGTCGGGCTGGCTTGTGATTTTGCCTGACTCGCGCCAGTGAGAACGCCGCCGCCACACGACGTCACTAGTTCGAGCCACAACGCGAGCCGCTGCGGAAAGCCTCTGCATCAGCACATCGGCACTGCTGTCTCCAGTGCGTCGAGCCACCTGATCTTGTTCTTGGAGAAGTAGCCGGTTCTGTTCGCGGCCGGTCTGAGCGTGTAGTCCGACCCGGGCCTCGAGTAGAACGTCACGCGCCTGAGCAACGGCGTCAAAGTCGAGGAGTTCGGATATGTGAGGGAAGGCTAAACGAATACCGTGAAGGACATTGATATCGCGCAGTCCGCCGTGAGCTTCCTTTAGGTCGGGCTCCAGGAGGTCGGCGAGGTCACCGTACTGCTCGTGGCGCTGAGCCATCTGGTGTTCGAGTTCGGGTAGCCATCGGTCACCGAGATCGCCTGCCCAACGGCGGCGTACGGTGTCAATAAGGGGTCCGGCTACGGTGGCGTCACCCCAGACCAGGCGAGCGTCGAGCAGGCCCAGCGCCACGCGTAGGTCCTTCTCGGCGGCGAGAAGGACTTCTTTAGGTTTACGGACAGAATGGTCGAGACCAACCCCCTCGTCCCAGACCGGGTACCAGAGCTGGTCGGCGAGCAAATCAATGCGTCGCCAACCGTCGTGGACGAGTACCAGGTCGAGGTCGCTCGACGGACAGAGTTCTCCTCGGCCGTAACCCCCGACGGCCAGGAGGGCTACTTTGCGCGGCATGGCACCGCCGGCTTCGCTGGCGATGTCGAACAACCACTCGTCGGCGACGCGGGAGTAGGCGTGACAGAATTCAATCCCTCCGAGGTCGTTATTCTCAAGCAAGAGGCTTCGGCGAACTCGCAAAGATGCTTTTTCCACTGAATGCACCGTAGCATTACTCCTAAGAAACCGATCGCGAGGCCGCCGTGTTGAAACACCCGAAAGCGTTGCTAACTGTGCTAATCGCGCTGAGTACCATTTGGCTGATGACTAGCGTCGTTGGAACCTTGGCCGGAATCGCGTGGGTTGCGACTAAATTTCTGCTGGTTGTCGCAGCCGTCCTGATTCTCTGGACCTTCATGAGACGAAAGACGAAGTGAGCGTGACGAGTAAGGTGGGTACTTCTGGCGGCGTGGCCGAGCGGTTAGGCAGGGGCCTGCAAAGCCCCGTAGTCCGGTTCGACTCCGGACGCCGCCTCCAGATGACTCTTCGGAGTGGGCCGGCAATGCCCACCCTGAGACCCTTTCGCGGACTCAGGGTGGGCACGCTCCCCATCGTGGCCCTCCTCGCCCTAGGGGTGATTGGGGAAACCCAATTGAGCGCGTTCGCTGTCGGTAGTCCCGTACGACATTCTCCAGTTGCGTCGCTGGCAATTGCCCCCAAATCGGTGGCGCCCGTAGTGCCACAGCCTGACTCCAGCCTGGCGGCTCTCACGAAGCGACTTACTCCCTTGTGGAGCGCGGTGTCGACCGGCCACCTCGCTGTGGCTAACGGTCTGTTCTACCCCGAGACGGCGTACGTGGCACTCAAGGTGGGTCGAATCAGCCAGCCTCGAACAGATTGGTTGCACCGACTCTGGGCTTACTATGAACTCGACCTCAGTGCGTATCAACATTTTGTTGGCGCGGGGTCGAGTTTTAAGTTACTGCGAGTTGCCCCAGGGGCTGTGTCCTATATCGCACGAGGAGTTTGTGAGAACAACTCTGGCTACTGGCACTTGGCGAACCTGCGCCTCGTCTTTTCGGGAAAGAATGGACTGCGTTCATTCGCCGTTGCGTCCTTAATTTCATGGAATGGAGAGTGGTTCATTGTCCACCTTGGTCCTAACCCTCGAAGCGCCCATGGTGGCCAAGTGGCCTTGCCCGGCACGGGAACCACTCCGGCGGGTCCCGTTGGAGGATGCTAGGACTTTGCGGGAGGCGTGATGATCCCCGACGGTGAAAATTGTGCCGCATTAGCGCCAAAGTCCTCGGTTGAGAGATTCTTGACCAATCGAAGAGCCGCGCCACTGGGGTCAGGTATTCCTTGACCAGACCGAGTGAGGGTGACCGAAACGAAGCTCGCCGAGTGAACGGTGCCGTTGGTGTTGAGCGCGACGTGCAGGATTCCCGAAAGACTAAGAACTCCACCCGTACCAAAATTTTGATAGTTAACGAAGTTACCTAAGGAATAAGCAATGAGGTGGTGATGGTAGAACTCCATACCCCGAAGGACGTGAGGCCCGCTGGCCACCACAAGGTCAGCTCCCGCGTCAACAGCATTGTGGGCAAAGAGCAATGGATTACCTCGATTCTCGCCCACATAAAATTCGCTAGAACCGGTGACGTGGACGGCGCTTGAACCCTCCGCTCCAGTGTGCATATAGACGACAACGAAATCGGCATGGGTCCGAGCGAAGGTGATGAGTTGTCGCGCCGCAACAGAATTCAGCAGGTTATTGGTAGAGGAGTAGGGGGCGAAACCAATAATGGCGATTTTTCGACCTTCGATTGTGCGATACGCAATTTGACCGGGGAGTCCCGTTTGGGAAATTCCCGCTGCGATCAGAGCATTACTGGTGTCCGCGGCCCCCACACTGCCGAAATCATGCGAATGATTGTTGGCGGAATTAAGAACGTTGAAGCCCATCGACGCGTAGGCGCTCGCCGTGGCGGTGGGCACGCGAAAGGCGTAGCAAAAGCTGTGACCGACGCCGCACTTGGAATATCCCCGAGCCGTCATCGTGCCTTCGAGATTTGCGAACTCGATAGGCGCATGGAGAGCGCTACGCAGTGGTAGGAGATAGGCGGCCGGATTACTCGGCACGATTGGTGAGGATCCAAGTTCAGTGTCGCCAGCAAAACTCATGTCGAAGGGGACTGCTGGTACCGAGGTGCTCGTCGTAGTCGTAGCTGCCACCATTCGGGGGCTCGGCGTCGAGCGCAACGTCATCCAGGCGCCCGCAGCCCCCAGCGCCAGCAGTGCGATCAAGGTCAACTGCGCTCGACGGGATCGACGCCGACGGTGTTGGCCTCGTGTCACCATGGTACTTGCACCGTGGTGGCGCTACGCAGGTACACGGCGTAGAAGTCTTTGGTGCTGGAGTAGAGAAAACGACGCGCTGTCTGATTGGGATTGCTCACTCGCAGTACGGGCAGTAGGCCACCTCTCGCGCCGTAGGTCACGAAGATCGGCCAGGCGGGATTGATATCCATCTCCATGGCTCGTACCGCGCCGAGTCGTACAAAGATGGCTGCGAGGGAGGCAGCACTTTGGTCGGGGGCTGCCACGTATAAAAGATTGCCGTGGTCATCAACGCCGACGCCCGAACGCCACACCTTTGGAAGTCCGTGAAGTGTCGATCCCCACATGTAGGGAGTTGCGATGGTTGCCGAGGTTGCGTGGTGGTTTTCCACCAGAAGATTGAGGTTCTGTCGGGCAGTTCCGATGGTGGCGGGTATGACCTGACCGCTCGTCCACGTGAGGACGTCCACCCGACCGTCGGTATAGGTCACCAGTGTCGCTCGACCGTTGACCATCGGGTAAAAAGCCGTGTGATGGCTATAGAAACCAGCGGCAGAATCTTCTTCGTAAAAACCAGAGTTAAAGGTGGCCAGCAGGTACGGACGCGCCACGACGGGAACCATCATGGGTCCACGATTGATCCTCAGTGGGCCAGGTCCCTTGTACCCGGGGTATAAGCCTATGGAGGTACTAGTGGATCGAATCCACGCTGCGTAGCCCTGAAGAGTGGGAGAAATCGGGAAACTCGTGGTGAGAATTGACGGTGTTGATCCACTCCAAGGTTCGGGATTTATCCAACTACTCGTTCCCGCTCCACCCGGCAAGGTCGCTGGCACGGGCGGTGGGACGTAGGGGAGCGTTGTTGTCGTGGTTGAGGTGGTAGTTGTTGTCGTGGTTGACGTCAAGATTCCAGAAAAGATGGTGACGGGGATGGCGACCATCGCTAGCAGGGGTGAGAAAAGGAGTGTCTTTCGCCACCGTCGTGCACGTCGAACTTGTTTGCGAGACATAACTCAAATTCTAAGTGACGTGGTGCTTTGTTCGATGTCACTCGTTCGTGACAGTATCTTGTGATGCATTTGTACGAATCGATTCCTGAGCTGGTCGTGGGCTTTGACACCGAGACCACCGGTCTTGATACTTCCTTAGATGAAGCCATTTCCTATGGCCTCGCGGTCTACCAAAATGGTGCGCTCGTGGATCAGCATCATTGGTTCGTTGTTCCCGAACGACCTATCCATGAAGGAGCCCAGAAGGTTCATGGTGTTTCTCGAGAATTGTTGGAGAACCCGGCCGACGATATGGAAGTTCTCTCCGTGGTGGCGGGCGCAACGCGAGCCATTCAGTATCTCCGTGGGTATCACGCGAGGGGTGCCTGCTTCGTGGGGTCAAACCCAATGTTCGACTTGTCAATGTTGGAGTCAACGATGTCTCGTCATGGCCTGCATTCTTTGAAAGTGAATCTGTTCGATGTCGACAACATTCATCTAGTTAATATTGTCGACCACGACGTGGCAATTGAGCCACGCGAGGGCTCCAATCGCCCCCGTCGAGGACTGTCATTCCTCTGTGAGCACTACCAGGTCAGATCTGGCGGACACCACGCATTCGAAGATGCTCGCGCTTCTGTAGAAGTGTTCTTCGCACAAATTCGACACAACCAAGACGTGCAAAAACAGCAAGAAGTTCTCGGGCGCGATGAGGATGTTGAGAAACAGCGCGGCCCGTCAGAACAGTTGCATGCGGGACTCGAGCACAAGAATGAGAAGGCGTAAGTCGCTCTTCGGCAATGTAGAGTTCTCGGCCGAAGATTCTTATTTACTCCACCCTCGTGGCGCGAATCACTCTATTACGGAGCCGCTCGCGACCGGAACAAGGAATGACGACCCATTTTTTGGTGGTAGTCTTTAGCAGTCGGACCGTTGGCGCAGCCTGGTAGCGCGCTTCCTTGACATGGAAGAGGTCACAGGTTCAAGTCCTGTACGGTCCACCACAGAACTGCAGCGCAGTTCAGCAAGTCAATCACTATTGGCTGGCGCTTTCGTCGCTCAAGGATGTGTATTCGGCTATGAGATCGGCGCCATTTTTACGTTCAGCGCACCAGAAGGTGACTTCATCCAAGGCGGCGCGTTGAGATTGCGCGTGACGGGCACCAATGCTGTTGGCCAACATTGGATCCCACATCATTTTGAGCATGTCGGTTCCCTTAAATTTCTTTCCACTCCCAGTTATCCAGGTGCGGTCGCGCATTTCCGTAAGTGCGGTAGCAAGGTACTGAATATGGGGTGTTTCGTCGGCTCGGATGTAGGAAACTAATCGAGCCGCCTCTCCGTCTCCGGCGACCAGTTGTTTGTCACTGAGCCAAGACTCGGACCATTGAAAGGTGTGAAAGGCGGAAATCTCGATGAAGAGAACTCGAATCATGACTGAAATCATGGTCTCGAGGGCCGGGTCGATCTCCTCGGGTAATAAACGGGCTGGGGCAAGCTTGCTGGCCGCTCCGAAACCCATACGTGTCAACATCCCTTCCATATCCAGCGAGAGCTGGGGCGTTTCAAAAGCGACATCGCGAGCCGCAAACCACATGTCCTTGTGTCCTGCCTCTTCTTCCCATCCAGCTTCGTCGCGACCGTGCGCTTCAAAGAGTCCCGAAGCCAGGTGATCGAGTGCCGTGCCGCGTACATCTTCTTCGAAGTAACGCTGCATATTGGACGGACGGAAATTCCGGATGTTGGCGCCGAAGCCTTCGACCGTGCCAATCCGAGTGAGGGTGGCAATCAGGGGCTCCGGGACGCCAGCCGCCAGCAGAAAGCGAGCTTGGGCAAGATTGGGAACGTGGGCCGGCCATGTGTCTAGCGATACGTCGAGAATTTCGGTGCCAAAGACTTCACGGTGATTTTCCTGCCAGGCCGAGATGGCGGGAGTTCGAAATTGTGTGCGGGGGGAAACGTAGGACCCGTCCGCCACGAATCCTCCGTGACATCTAACGCCGCCAGCGAAGAGGGGCTCGGCGACCGAGCTCGTTGTCAGAAGCTCGGCTTCGGTGAAAATCAATTGCGATGTCGTCACACAGCCTCCCAGAAAACCATGAGCAACGTGCACCTCACTACGCTCCGGCTGAGCTCATGATAGCCCTCGGGTGGCCATCTCCACCGATGCTCGTACCCGAGTGACGCCGGTTCTTGCAGTAGGCATCAAGGCCATAGCGCCGAGGTTATTGTGGTTTTATGAAGTCTCAGCGGTCCAGTGATCCATGCGGATGGGACGGGTGCTAGCTGTGGCCCACACGACGAAATCAATGCACAACTTCCGGCAACGTGCAATTCCACCGTGGTGGAGTGACGCGAAATTTGGAATTTTTGTTCATTGGACGTTGGCCTCAGTGCCCGCTTTTGCCCCAGTGGGAACGGCCTTTAAAGATTTGCTCCAGTCCGGCGACCCGTCGGCGTATAGCTCGACGCCATACGTTGAGTGGTATCAAAACTCGTTGCGATTTCCGAATAGTCCGGTGAGCGCGTTCCACCGAGAAAAATACGGTGAGCTGCCCTACGAGTCCTTTCAGAAAGACTTCGAAGCGGCAATTGAAAAATGGGATGCCCGGGAATGGGTGCAGTCTTTTGTCCAAAGCGGAGCAGAATACGTCGTGCTGGTAGCTAAGCACGCAGATGGCTACTGTCTGTGGCCCTCGTCGGTGACGAATCCCCGTCGACCCGCCTGGTTCTCTAAGCGAGACGTGGTGGGCGAACTCGCATCGGCGGTCCGTCAGGCTGGCCTCAAGTTTGGGATCTACTACTGCGGTGGCATGGACTGGACCTTTAATGATCAGCCGGTCGGTCAGATGAGTGATGTCTTCGCTGCGATACCCCAAGACGATTACCCGCAGTATGCCGACGACCAAATTCGTGAACTGATTAATCTCTATCGGCCCGACATTTTGTGGAACGATGTCGCCTGGCCGGGCCGAGCTAGCTCGCTTCAGAAACTGTTTGAGTACTACTACGCCCAAGTTCCCAATGGCGTCGTAAACGATCGTTGGCTTCCGTGGTCGCCCGTTCTCGGCGCCTGTAGATGCAAAGTGGTCGCTTGGCTCGTCAACACGATCGCTCGAAGTTCGATGAAACGTGCTGGTGGTTTAATCCCGCCGCGACCTCCGCACTACGACTACCGCACTCCGGAATACGTCGTTTTTCCCACTGTGCAAAAAGAGCCATGGGAATGCGTGCGTGGCATGGATGAGAGTTTTGCTTTTAACGCCTATTCCAGAGAAGAAAACTTCATTGAACCCGAAGCTCTTTCGTGGCTAGTGACCGACGTCTGCGCCAAGGGTGGAAACGTGATGTTGAACGTTGGGCCCCGTGGCGTGGACGGATCTATTCCAGAAGTGCAACAAGAGCGACTCAAATGGCTAGGGGAGTGGTTGGTGCCCCTGGCGCCGGCCCTGAAGGGAACTCGACCGTGGCTTTCCCAGGGAACTAAAATTGCCGAGGGAGATCGAGTCCGCTACACGTGTAACGCTCTAGGAGTGGTGTACGCCTTTGTAAGAGGAGGTGGGCCGCAGGTGAAGCTCTCAGCGATGGCTACGACCGGGACTTCGGTGAGCGTTCTTCACGGCGCTACGCTGCCGTGGCGTGAAATGGACACTGGCATTGAAGTTGACTTGCCGAGTGAACGTGGCCCAACAACGGTCCTAGTGCTGACCAACGTCGAGGCGTTCTCAAATTGAATAGTTAATCGCTGCGCAGGGATTTCGACGGCAAGGTGCCACCAAACAATTCACTTTCGTTGCCATAAGAGCGGATTGAGCTTCGATGTAATGGGCTCGTTGATAATGGAGTCGGGCAGCCACTTCACCTGGTCCCCTCGCTGCCCTTCGGTGACTGGTTCAACGAGGCAAGCTCCGTCAGCGAAGTAGATGATGGTAAAAACTGGCCGGTCTAAATCGGTGTTGTTTGGATGTGCACCATGAAAAGTCCAACCAAAGTGATAGGAAACGTCACCCAGCGCGAAGGGCTGCTCATCGATTAATTCCGAGTTCCACTGCGGGTGGGCAAAAATTTCCGCCTCGGCGGCGTCACTGATGTCGAGATGGCGCCCAAAGTCCGTACGCTGACTCTGGGGCATAAATGACAGTGGTCCACGTTCGAAGGGAACGTCAACAAGCGGAATCCATACGGTTACCATTCGATCAGTGGAAAGTGGCCAGTAGTACTGGTCGCAGTGCCACGGAGTCTTGCCACCGCGCTTCTCCTTGGTAAGAGCTTGGTCGTGGTAGAGACGGACCCCATCAACTCTGATCAATTCGGCTGCCATGCGAGCTAGTTTTTTCGAAAAAACGAGAGGCAAAATATCTTCGTAGCGTCGCCACAGGTTCATCTCTTGAATAAAGGCTTGGTCGTAGGCGGACCTTTCTTCCATCGGGACGAAGGTCTGCAAAGACTTGTCCGTAGCCTCTCGAATGAGCGGAGAGAAGTGCTCAAGGGTCTCGGGTTGAAATACGTTGCGAAAAATTCCGTAGCCGTCGCGCTCAAAATTGTTCACAACTACTTCGTCGAGGTCAAAATGGTCGTTGAGGTCCTGTTCGTAGTTCATCGGGGTCCTAGAGAACTGCCGGAAGGGTGAGGTGGTGACTCTGGGAGTCACGCGCCCAACGTCCAATTTCTACGTCGAGCGAGTCGGAAATTGATTCCAGTCGTTGGGTTTCCGGGTTGAAGCGACGAAGTGCCCAGCGATCAACCAACATCGTCACGGCGAGAATTTCCTGGGGTTGGATTACCATACGAACAAAACACGCTAATTTCCGCGGCCCGGATGAACCACTGGCGCGAGCGTGGGCGAACATAATGCTATTCGTGGTGAGGTCACCGTTGTTTTTCAAGGTGACGGTGATGGCGTCCCCCTGGCTTTCCGTCTGAATTATTTCCAAGGGGCCCCAGCCAAGTCCGTATCCGAAGGGGAAAGCGGCGGTGTGACCTTCATGGTCAAGGTGCCACTGACCGTGCAAGGGCCCATATTTGGCGTAATCAGTTTCTCTGTTGAACTCCACGAGGTCACTTGCTCGTCCGGGAAGGGCGAAGGGCAAGCGACCAGCCGGTTCCGAATCACCGAGTAGAACGTCAGCTAGCGCTCGACCGCCCTCGACACCTGGATAGAAGACGAGAAGAATCCCCGCTACAGAACGTGTCAGTTCGTGGACGAGCGAAGCGGTAGCTCCCATAACGACAACGACCGTCCGTGAATTCGCAGCGGCGACTGCTTCTATGAGCGCGAGGTCACTCTCTTTTAACTCCAAGGTGCTTCGGTCGCCACCCGTGCCGAAGGTTTCGGATGTGCCCCGTCCGTACCCTGGGGTGAGCGGCCAATCCTTCTCGTGGATGAACTTTTCGAAGTTCTCTACTAGAGCATCGTCGTCGGGTCCCGGCATGAGACGAGCCAACTCTGGATTATTACCTTCCGAAATGTACTCACCTTCGTCATCTTTCGTAGAACCAACCACCACCACCGCGACGTCGTGGGCTGCGGCAATTTCCGCAACAGAATTGATGTCGTGACCGTCGTTGACGCTGAGGCGTGAAAAACGCTCGCGCAGTCCATCGGAGAAAGTAACTGGATCAGGGGTGTAGACGTCCGACGATCCGGCGTCGCCGAGATTGATTCGTGACGCGAGGCTCCCAAAGAGGGCCACGCTGGTTGCGGCGCCACTGGCGAAGGGCAGGAGGGGTGCTCCAGCGTGATCGTTGTGCAAGAGAACGAAGCTCGCGGAGGCTACCTCTCGAGCGAGCGAGCGATGGGCCGGAGTTGCGAGATTCTGCGGTTGAGTGTGGGGTTCCGGGACGTTGAATCTGAGCAGGGTTGAAAGGATGTTCTCACAGGCTCGATCCACCAACTCGGTACTAAGGGTTCCGTTCGCGATTGCTTCGTCGATGGGTGTACGGCGAATCATCCGGTAGGGCATCTCAACGTCGAGACCGGCCCGCAGAGACTTCACCCCATCACGTAAGCCGAGTATCCAGTCAGAAATTACGTAGCCATCAAAATTCCAGGAACCACGAAGTATTTTTTCAATGAGTAGATGGCTCTCTCCACACCACTCACCATTCACTGAGTTGTAGGCCGTCATCACGCAGGCCGCTCCGGCGTCAATGGCTGCTTCAAAGTGCGGAAGGTAGACCTCATGAAGGGTCGCGAGATCGACATCCACGTCGACTGAGAAACGTGAGTTCTCCATCGAGTTCAGTGCGAAGTGCTTGACGGTGGCCATGAGGTGACGCTGAGTGCCCCGGACCGCTGCGACACCCATGCGCGAGAGTAGGTACGGATCTTCGCCGTAGGTTTCTTGTGCCCGGCCCCACGAGAGATGGCGAAGCAAATTGATGCACACGCCACCGAAAAGGGTGGCCCCCGAGGCGAGGACTTCGGCACCGATGGCGTCACCTACCCGCTCTTCTAAATCAGGGTTGAAGGTAGCACCCCGCGCCATGGGTACGGGAAAAGCGGTAGCGGGTCCGATGACCGCACCCCGAGGTCCATCGGCGAACCACAAGCCGGGAATACCGAGCCGAGAAAGTACCGCGGCGGGGAAGGGGCGTTTGTGAATCGAACCCGTGACGATGTCGCCGAGACCACGCCAGAATGGGAGACCACCATCGAGCATGTCGAGGCGCTCAGTGGTGGTCATTAACTCAATAATTCCCCGCGCTTCTTCACGAGCGTCGGCCCCAGCCAGCACGCGACCCTGGGCCTCGCGCCACGACGAACTGCTCCCGTGCAATTCGTTCACGCGTTGCTCACTAGTTCATTAAGGCGTACCAATCGACCGGGTCGCTCTCCAGTGGGCACCCCGTTTTCGAATGTGACCCGACCGTGTTGAATGGTGATCAGATACCCGGAAGCGCGCTGAACAATGCGACGGCCGCCGCCGGGTAGGTCGAAAATCATCTCTGGTGCGTGCAGGGTGAGATTCTCTAAGTCGATGAGGTTGAGATCAGCCCGCTTGCCCACTTCGATAGTTCCGCGGTCGTGCAGGCCGTAGGACTCCGCAGTCTGTCCCGACTGCATATGGATAGCTCGTTCGAGAGAAATTCGTTCTCCACGTTGGCGGTCGCGCACCCAGTGTGTGAGTAGGTAGGTAGGAAAACTGACATCACAAATAAGACCACAGTGCGCTCCACCGTCAGAAAGTCCTAGCAAGGAACGGGGGTGCTCGAGCATGTCCAAGATGGCGTCGTGGTCCTGAGCTACGTAATTGGCTAGAGGAGCGAACAGGAAGCTCCTCCCGTCATCCTCTAAGAGTAGGTCCAAGGCGATGTCGTAGGGGTCGCGACCAGTGGCGGCGGCGACCGCTCCGATGCTGGTCGCCGAGGTTGGTTCGTAGTCGGGCTCGTCGCCCAGAGGGAAAATCTCGTTCCACCTGCTGATGAGGAAGCGATTGAGAAAGTTCGTGGTGGAAGGCTCCTCGCTGAGCAGGGCCGCTCGAACGTCGGGTCGGCGCAACTGGGCCACTCGATCCGCGAGTGGCAGGGAATCAATTTCCATCATGGTGGGGTGGCTCATGAACGGGTGGAGGGTGGACTGTAGACCAAAGAGCATGCCGGTAGGCCGACAGGCAATTTGCGGGCGCAAGTCGTGACCTTCAGCGACTTGGTCGTCGGCGAATTGCAGGGCCTCACGCCAGGCTTCGGGCGCGAAGGGAGACTGCGCCACGGTGTAGGTGACTACTCCGCCACTGCGTTCTGCCAATTCGGCGAGGACCTCACAGTCATCGCCAGATCCTTGGGCGTCGGAAATAAGTTGATAGACGCGTCCGCCCACTCGACCAACGGCGTCGGCAATTGCGTAGAGTTCGTCAATTGGCGCCGTGGTACCGGGGATGAGACCGTGTTTGGAGCGATGCAATACGGTGCGTGAACTTGTAAATCCAGCCGCACCTGCTCTGAGAGCTTCCTCGACTAGCCGAGCCATCTCCTCAACTTCTTCGGGGCGTGCATCTTCGTGAGCGCGATTGCCGAGAACATAGGCGCGAAGCGCTGCGTGAGGCACCTGGGCGAGGATGTCAATAGTGCGCGGGGTGGTCTCAAGGACGTCGAGATACTCAGGGAAACTTTCCCAGCCCCAGGTAATTCCTTCGTGGAGGGCGGTTTCCGGAATATCTTCGACGCTCTCCATGAGTTCAATAAGGAAGTCGTGGCCGTCACGGCGTGCGGGAGCGAAACCTACCCCACAGTTGCCCATGACGACAGTGGTAACCCCGTGCCAGCTAGAAGGTGACAAATCGGCATCCCAGGTCGCTTGGCCGTCGTAGTGGGTGTGGACATCAACAAAGCCAGGGGCCAAAACCAGTCCGGATCCATCGACTTCACGACGCCCCCCATCCAGGACGCCACCTACGGCCACGATGATGCCATCAGTGACGGCGACATCTCCAAAGAATGATGGCTCTCCCGTGCCGTCAACAATTCGAGCATTTCGAATAACGATGTCAAACATGCTTTCTCCAGTTTCTATCAATGAAGGCTGTGGTAACTGACGCCGGTGAGTACGACAACGACGGGTGTGTTCGAATCGGGCGCTTCCAACAGGGTGACCGCGAGACCATTCTCTTCGACTCGCCACCGCAAAGCTGTTCCGTCGATGGTGGTAACGGTGGTACTTGGGCTGGTAGCCACTTCTTCTAAAATTAGCTCACGAGCGGGATTACGAACGATGGCGTAGACCGTGTGGTCCTTAACGTTGTAGCGAACATTGCTCGTAGCTGGGATGATGACACTGCGATCAAGCCAGGGGCGAGTGTTCTTCAGGGCCGCTTCGTGTCGAGGAAGCCACTCAGCGAGCCACCGCAAACGTTCGGCCTGGAGCTCCGGTATGGAACCGTCGACGCCGCGCGGTCCGACGTTGAGGAGAAGATTGCCTCCCTTGGCTGCGATGTCGGTTACCAGCCACAGCAGATCGTCGTGAGATATGAAGTGTTCTGGCAGTGAAGCCTCATTGTGCCCGAAACTATCGTCCATGCCCCGAACGCACTCCCACGGAGTCTCCTTCACGCTCGGAAAGACGACGTACTCCGGAGTGCGTACGTCAAAGTGAGGGGGCGGAGGAGGGACTAAACCCCCATTGCGTTTCATGGAACGGCGGATGCCGGCGTCGATGAGGGCAGCCACCGGTCGTGACTTGACGGCACTCATTAACGGTGACCAGGCCTGCCAGCGGTCATTGACAACACCGTCTGGAACCTGAGAGTAGTAATACGCAAACAGGTCATACAGTTTGTCGGCTCGATCGGGCCACGCAATGTCGTTCCAAAGAACGCTCGGTTGGTAGCGATCGATTAATTCGCGTACTTGGGCTTCGGCGTAAGCAGGGTAGTCACCACGGGGGATAGATGCGAGCACGTCGCTCATCTGACCCATGGGTCGCTGGTAGAAGGTCCAGTCCAAGCCACCGCTGTAATAGATACCAAATTTAAGTCCAGCCTCACGTACGGCCTTCGCGAGCTCGCCGACCACGTCGCGACGAGAGTTCCAGCCTGGACGGTGTGGATTTTCTACTTCGCTGGGCCACAGGCAATACCCATCGTGGTGTTTCGACACTAAAACGACATACTCGGCACCCGCGTCTACGAATTGCTGAACCCACTCTGAGGGATTCCAGGCTTCAATGCCGGCCTCGAAATCTGCGCGAAAGTTGTGATACGGCGCGTCACCGTAGTTCGCAGCGTGGAATTTCGACACTGGACTCGAAGGAAACAGCATCGAATTCTGATACCACTCAACATATGGCGTGTAGCCGTACGCGTCCTTGCTCTTCGATTGCAAAATATTTGCGAACTCCGTGCCGACGGGGGCGAACCCGGGCACGGCGGCCATCGTCCAGTGAATGAAGATTCCGAACTTAGCGTTACTCCACCAGTCGGGGATGTTACGTTGCTGCAGTCGACTGAGAACTGGGCTCTTGCGTGCCACGGTCAATCAGCTTGCGGCTCGCAAATCTTCAATGAGGCTGGCCGGGTAGGGCCGTTCGTAGGCGGTGACACCGAGTTTCAGGCGAATGTTCTCGAGTGTCTGATCCCAGATTTCTTCCCATGGCACTGCCATGAGTGGCGGTGTTTCGCGACCGTGCACGTAGGACGACAGGACGGTGTCGAGCAGAAAACCAGTGGCCTCGACAGGTGCGATGAAGGCCACCTGAGCCAAAACTACTCCGAGAAACATGGAGGAGTAGTGGTGCCCAAACTGGCCCATCTGGAAGCCTGAAATCGCTACCTCGTGTAGGCTGGTTGTCTCGTAGCCGCCGACGAAGTGCCAGATATCGTGACACTGAAGAATTCGAACGTTGAGATAGGGCAGTGGGACGGGCAGCGAGTCGAGGCCGATGGCGTCGCGATCGAGCACTTCGAGGTCGAAACCTTTGTCGACAACGAGTCCGTGCAAGAGGCCCCCCAGCGAATCTTTGGGACAGCGGGCCAAGTCCTCTAGCTGGAACTTAGGTGGTGTTCCTTGTGATGCTGCGACGTCAACATCGGGGTAGAGGTGCGACATCGCGGCCACTCGCGTGTGGAAACTGTGTTCGAGCAAACTTGTGAGGGCGGTGGTTCGAACAGTTATGAGCGAAGGGTCGTCGCCAGCGTGGGGATCAAGAACGATGGCCCACAGCTCCCTCCACGCTTCCGCGGGAACGGTTGCCGGTTCGGCTGGCGCACTAATACGTGGTGCCTGTGGTTCCCGACCTAGCCAACCTTCGCATAGGCCGTCGTAGATATCGGCCAGGGCCTCTGGCGCCACGGTAGCGACGTAGAGACAGAGACTGGCAATTTTAAAACGAGCCTGTTCGTCACCATTACGGAGTTCGAGTGCGGCCGCGACGCCAGCCTCACGATTTCCCCCGAGTTCGACCAGTCGCTGGAAATCCAACGCCTCCATTATTTCTGCAGCCATTTGTAAAATCCCCCTAAAAAGTACTAACCCTATAAGACTAACCCAGCATCGCACGGCTAGCCTCCTACAGTCTTGGCGATACCAAAGTTGTGACGATGTTGATTGATTCAGTTGAGGAATCAACCCATCGCAAAATTGAAACCGACGACTGTTTTCGGTTCTATGATGCCCAGAGACACCTAAGGGGGCGCCATGACCATTACCCGTGAAGACGAACTACTGGACGAGAAGATGTTGGATGTTCAAATAGACGCCTTGCTCGCAGACTTCCCACCGGCGACAACCGACCCAGTGGTTTTTCTTGGAGAGCAATTTGACCGAGGCCTCGCATGGATTCATTTCCCGGAGGATTGCGGTGGTCAGAATGCGAGCCCGGCACGGCACATGCAAGTGCTTCGTCGTCTGGGTGCCGCGGGTGCTCCATCATCGGCGATGCGCAATGTGATTGGCTACGGTATGTGTGCGCCGACCATCGTGATTCACGGTACCGACGAGCAGAAGCAGCGGTACCTACGCCCCCTGTTCACCGGAGAAGAAATCTGGTGTCAGCTTTTTTCGGAACCCGGAGCTGGTTCCGACGTCGCCACTCTCGCCACTCGGGCGCTGCGTGATGGCGACGAGTGGAATCTCACTGGTCAAAAGGTGTGGACCACTCTCGCGCACGTGGCTTCATACGGTTTGATCATCGCACGAACCAATCCTGATGTCCCTAAGCACAAGGGAATAACCGCGTTTATCGTCGACATGAACGCCCCGGGCGTGGACGTTCGTCCCCTGTACCAAATCACTGGTGAGGCGGAGTTCAATGAGTGTTTCTTTACTGACGTTCAGGTACTGGACTCCCAGCGCCTCGGTGGCGTGGGTGAGGGCTGGGGTGTCTCCATCACGACTCTGATGAACGAGCGCGTGTCCATTGGCGGCACGGTGCCTCCGCGGGGTTCGGGTCTCATCGGCGAAGCGGTCAAGATTTGGAACGAGCGTTGGCGTGGTCGTACCGACGGCTACGCAATGTCTCTACGTGACGAACTTATGCGGGCATGGGTGCGCAACGAGGCGGCTCGCCTTACGAATAAGCGAGCGGGTGACCTTCGAAAGTCCGGAACCCCTGGGCCCGAAGGTTCCGTCGCAAAATTAGGTTTTGCGGAAGAGAATCAGAAGGTTACGGAACTGTGCGTCAATTTGATGGGTGCTGACGGCATGCTCTATTCGAGCGGCTACCCCATGGTCCGTCCGCAATACGCCATGGGCGGGGTCGACGTTGGCAAGGCTTTCCTGCGAATGCGGGCGAACTCCATCGAGGGCGGCACGAGCGAGGTCATGCGCAACATTATCGGCGAGCGAGTTCTGGGACTACCTGGAGAGCCTCGAAACGACAAGGACGTTGCTTGGAAGGATGTCCCGCGAGGCTAGTGAGAACCGCTCTTGACGCCCTCGCGGTCATACACGAGGAATTGTGGGACGAAGCATGTTCCCTGGTACGTCTAGCCCCAGGGGTTACACCCGGAGTTGATCTGAGTGACCTTGACCTGCACTCGGTTAGGGAGAGTGCGCTGGGTGCTTATTTTGATTTTTCGCGAGGTCACACGCAACGAGCTACTGCTGCGTTGCGGGCGGTATTAGCGACCCAGTGGCGACAGCCTGACGCTGCGTGGTCGGGAAGCTTTCCAGTCGTGCGCGAGCAGGCGCGACCGGCGCTGGTGGGAGCGCGGGAGTGGGTTGACTACGACCCGAATTGGCGCCAGTTCCTCGGTGTTATTTTGGCAATCCTGAGAGCTAAGTTTTCGGAACTATTGGACTTTGATCTCAGTGATGAAGTAGACGAAGCAATCTCCTGGTGTGTTGCAGGTGAGCCGGACGCTCGAATCGCTGACACGTATACAAATCCCAACTTACTCTCTGCTTGGTTGAGTGCTCACGAGGGAGTACGAGGCGGACGAAGCACATGGGTGGAATCTGGCCTCAATCGAGCTCAGCGAATAATGGAAAGACTTCGGCATTTCGGCGATGTGGATGAGTACAACTCTCCGACCTATGACGGGATTGACCTCCTGGCGGTGGCCCTATGGATTGCTTATCCGCCGACGGAGGAATTCTTTGAATGGGGTCACGAACTGAGGACAATTCTGCGCGACCGTATTTCCAACTTGTTTCACCCGGAACTCGCGGTTACGGCCGGACCCTACGCCCGGGCTTACGGAGTGACGTTTGCTTCTTACGTGTCGTTGCTCGGAATATGGATAGCCGTCAGTGGTGGCGAAAGTACCTTGCCGAGCGTGCTGACCCGCGACACCGAGCATGTTCACGATTTATATTTTGGCCCAGTTATTGTTGATTTGGCTCGAGAGTCGCAGTGGACATTTGTGAGCCAACCAGTGCACTTAGCGCGGAGTCACACGCAGCGCTTTGGAGCAGCTCGGTCGACGAGTCGACTCAGCCCAAACGCCGCAATTGGGGTGGACGAAAAAAACCGTGGAACGTTCGCGCGTGACCAGTACGTGCCCGTCATGGTCACGAGTCGAGGGAAGGATTCGTCTGTGGGAAGCCTCGGTATCTACCTCGGTGGCGAGTCGCACATTGATGGGTACGTGGTAGTTGACGGGCTCATTGAAGTTGTTCTGCGAGGGAACGAGAACGGCACCGCGATGCGAGTTCGCGCTGAGCCCTTGTCGATTGATGGTGACGTGGTGACGTCAGGGCCAATTTCCTTCGAGCTACCGGAAGGGGACGTGGAGCACGTTTCGGGCGGCTTCACGTGGCGCGGTGGCTTAAGTGAGACCCGGTTTTACCTTAGGTATCGACCCTAGCGGCGGCTGAGGTGCTGGGCGAAAAAGTCCAAGGTCTCTCTCGCCGCTGCGGTGGCGACCGCCTTGTTGTACACCGGATGACGGTCATCACTGTGAAACCCGTGATCGGCTTCTGGGTAGTAGTGCAGGATGGTGGCGTGCGAGCTGTGAGAGAGAGCGCTAGAGAGAGCCTCGACCTGCTCGTGTGGAATACCCTTATCCAATTGTCCGTACAATCCAATCCATGGCGCCGTTAGGTCACGAACCATATCGATCATCGAGGGCAAGCCAAATCGACCCGCGCTAACACCGCCGCCATAAAAGGAAGCACTGGCCCCCACGAGTCCGAGCGTATTGGCAAACGTGGCAACAGTTCCACCCATGCAGTAACCGACAATCGCGGTATTGCTGGGCGCAAATCCCAGTGACTGAAGATAGTTCGAGGTGTCGCTTAGGTCGCTGCCCAGATCGTCGCGTGAGAGAGCTCCGAGAGCAGAGAGTGCCGAAGGAAAATCGTCGTAGGCAACTTCGGGGGAGTTTTCTCGATGGAAGAGTTCGGGGGCCACTGCGAAATAACCCTCGGTGGCGAATCGGTCAGTCACGTCACGGATGTGGTCATTTACGCCGAAAGCTTCCTGCAACACAATGATGGCGAGCGGGGAGTCCTTGTTGCCTGCCTCATTGACGGGGAGCCCAGTGGAGAGGATGTGACGAGTGGTCACGCGAACGAGGGTCCTTCGGTTCGCGAGCGCTTGAGTTCGTAGAAACCGGGAGTTCCGGCCACGAGAACGACACCGTCGAAGAGCTTTCCAGCCGCCTCGCCCCGGGGGATTGGCGTTACGACCGGGCCAAAAAATGCGATATCGCCTACGTGAATAACTGGGGTTCCAACGTCCGAGCCAACGGGGTCCATGCCCTGGTGGTGGCTCGATCGCACGGCGTCGTCATATGATGAGTCCCACGCAACTTCGGCGAGAGATGAGGGCAAGCCCGCAACCTCCAGCCCCGTTCGAATCATGGAGTCGACGTCCTTATTCTGGTTTCCGTGGTACTCGTTGCCCATGGCCTCGTAAAGATGAGCCACGGCCTCTTCTCCAAAGCCCTGTTCGGCCGCGATCAGTACGCGGACGGGCGCCCAGGCTTTTTTCATGAGTTCGACGTACTGCTCGGAGAGCTCTCGACCGTCATTGAGAACGGCCAAGCTCATTACGTGGGTGACAACTCGTACGTCGCGAACCTTCGCAACTTCTTGTAACCACCGAGAGGTGATCCATGCCCAGGGGCACGCGGGGTCCACCCATATGTCAATTGACGTTGTCATTACGACCTCTCTTGGTGGTTTGCGTGAGCTTGAAGGATAGTGGCGACTGCATTGGTGATGCTCACCACGGTCGGTAAATCGAGCATTTCGTCAATGCCGTGAGCATTGGAATGTGGACCGAGGACTCCGGTCGCCACGAACTGGACTTTGGGATATTGAACCGCCAGCGAACCGAGAAAAGGAATTGAACCCCCCTCGCCGGTAAATCCCACCCTATTACCGAACGCGTCAAGGGAGGCCTCTTCGAGAGCCGCCGATAGCCACGGGGCGGTCTCGGGCGCCGCCCAGCCATTGGCGCCGTGTGCGCTCACGGTTACGTGAGCGTTGTGGGGGATATTCGAAGTGAGAGCCGTTACGAGAGCCGACAAGGCGAGTTCATAGTTAAGAGTCGGTGGTAGGCGGCAACTGATGACACAGGTGGTGGAGGGACGAAGTACATTCCCGGCGATTTCGGGTTGCGGAATCCCACCCATTCCAATGACCGACAGGGTGGGCCGCCACGTTCGCCCCAAGATCCGATCGGCGGCTGAGCTGCCCATCAGGTTGAGGCCCTCGACAGTGGGCAAGCCGCTGGCTGCGACGTCACCGAACTCAGCGGCGACCGATTCGGCAGCGGCCACGGCGGAGCTGGGAATAGGTGCGTGAAATTCTGGCAGAAGAATCTCACCGGTTACGGGGTCCTCAATACGATCGAGAAGCTGCCGGAGAATTCGAAAAGAGGATGGCGCAACACCGCTGGCGCTCCCGCTGTGTTGCGCTTGGGTAAGTACCGAGACGGTAATTTCGGCATTCAGCACGCCGCGAAGTGACGTGGTCACCCACAGTCGGTCGTAAGTGATGGCTCCTGAATCGAGACAAATGAGCAACTCGACGTCACCAAGGTGATCGCTGAGGGCGGCCAAGTGCGCCTCAAGATCTGTGCTGCCGCTTTCTTCACTGGCCTCAATGAGTACAACGCAGCGCCCATGAGCAATGTGATTCGCCTCCAGGGCTTCGAGTGCTAAGAGAGCAGAAAAAGCGGAGTAGCCATCGTCAGCTATCCCGCGGGCGAAAATCTGGTCACCGCGACGAACGGGCTCAAAAGGGTCGAGACCCTCGGACCACTCCCCAAGAGGCGGCTGTTTGTCGAGATGTCCATACAAAATCACGGTACCAGTGACATCCGCGGGCGCCGTCGAGGGCACGGTAATCAGGACGACTGGCGTGCGACCTTCGAGACGGTGCACCTCGATCGTTACGTCAGCTAAACCACGGGTGGCCGCCCACGTAGTTATGAGATCGACGGCCGCTTCGATATGACCAGTGTCAGCCCATTTCTCGTCAAAGAGAGGTGAAAGCGAGGGAATTCTCGCAAAGTCCATGAGCGTTGCGAGGGCCTCTCGTTCGAAATCTTCGAGGGATAAATGAGTCATAACCTGAGGCTAGCGCTCACCACGTTGAATGTTTACGGCCTGCCAACAATACCAAGCCACGCTGCTGCGTACGCCGGGGAAGTTCTCGCCCTCGGCTAAAAGACGAGCTGGCGAAATCAGCTCCTTATCGCCGTGAATGAGGGTCCAACCGTGGCGAACCCCCAGGTCTCCGATAGGCCAAATATCGGGGCGCGCCAAGGTGGACATGAGGTAAATCTGCGCCCTCCACGGGCCCACGCCGCGTACGTCGACAAGTTCGCTTGCTACGTCCGCGTCGCTCATTCTGCCGTGCCGTTCGAAGCGGAGGCGTCCTTCCAGGGTCCGTTCGGCCAGGTTGGTGATTGTGAGGGCCTTATTCCAGGACAGTCCAACTGACCGGAGGGTTTCGGGACCGGCGGTTACGACGCTGGTTGGCGTGATGAGGCCCTCGCAGGCTGTAATGACGCGGGCGTGGATGGTGGCCGCCGCCTTAGTTGAGAGAAGTTGACTAGTAACTGCGCTGGTCAAAGTTGCGAATCGTAGGGAAACCGGCACCCGGCGTCGACGAGGAGGAGGACCGAGGTGAGTTGTGAGATTACGAAAGCTCGGATCAAGGAGCGAAATACTCAGGGCCACGTCCTCGGGTTTCAAGTATGAGTTCCTCATCACGTCGCTAGCCCTGGGGGAGATGAATATGAACTCCCGACGGTAATTCACTCGACGTTGTTGTCAGCGTCACGAGCAGCGAGCGAATGGCTCGCACTGGTGTACTGGGGAAACCGTAACGGCGATTGACCAAGGCCACGCGACGCTGCGAGAGGTCGGAGATTGGTATGGCGACGAAGGCTCCGCGTAAGTGGCTCGAAAGGGCAGTGGCGGGCAGAATTGCGGCTCCGTGGCCGTCAAAGGCCAGAGAGGCCAGGGTGCGAATTCCGTCAATCTCGATGAGAGGGCGCAGGCGAATACTTGCGGCCGTGGCAGCATCATCGATTTCTGAACGCAGGGCAGTTCCTTGTGAGGGCAGGAGGAGATCGAATTCAGCGATGTCGGATAGTTGCAGTGGCGTACGAAGGAGGGCGAGAGGATGATCTCTGGCGACAACGAGCACTAAATCCTCGGTAAATAAGTCCTCATCCGTGAGATCAGAGGAATCGATGGGCTGAGACAGAATGGCCAAATCCAGTTTACCACTGGCCAGTTGTGGTTCTAAAGTTGAGTTGGTGCCTTCAACGATACGAATTTGAATGTGAGGGTACTGAACGCGTTGTTCCTTGAGGAGTATGGGGATGAGCCAGCGACCGGTTGTTCCTATCATCCCGACTGCGACATGACCACGAATGTCATCCTCAAGGGAGATCACATCGGTGGCGATGGCCCGAACGTCGTCAATGATGCGTCGCGCACGCGCCACCGCCAAGATCCCAGCTTCAGTAAGTTCTCCACTTCCGCGATGGACGAGTACCGCCCCGAGCTCCGCCTCTAAACGGGCTATTCGTGTCGAAATATTGGACTGTACGGTCTCGAGGGCTTCTGCCGTGGTGGAGAAGCTGCGGTTATCCGCAATTCCAACTAGGGCTTCGAGTTGGCGAATTTCCATATATCAATATTATAGATGAGATCTATTTTTACAATTCGCTTGCATGATGAGCTTAAAGAGAGCATAATTCTCTTATTCCGTTCGTTTGGATCCCCCCTCCAAACGAGCGGCTGTTCTCAGAAGGACCAACCTCCCCCCAGGTTGGTCCTTCTGCCTTTTCTGGGGTTGTTAGCGTTCATACGTGCCGATACTTTATTTGAGCCCTCGCGACCGCGTCGCTCTAGTCATGATGAAGACGGTGAACGCATTGAGTCGAACTCTCGGTCGCGGTGCTGGAACTGTCGCGGGTGGTCGGGTGGCGTTGCGTATCTCGCCAGGAATCGTGTCTCACCTGTTGACGGGTCGTGAAGTTTTCGCAGTATCGGGGACTAATGGTAAAACCACCACCACGGCGCTCCTCGTGGCTGCACTCGGTGGTTCCGCGGCGACCAATGCGACGGGTTCGAATATGTTGGCCGGGGTTCTGGCAGCTCTCGAGGATTCGAGTGCGCTCAAGGTAGTTCTTGAGGTTGACGAGGCTTTTCTTGCCGCGGTGGTGGATGCATCTAGAAATGCTGCGAGCGTGACGGTGCTACTCCTCAATCTTTCGCGTGATCAGTTGGATCGAGCCTCCGAGGTTCGCCAAATGGCGGAAAGATGGCACCGGTTTTTGGGTCAAGTCAATCATTCGAACCTACGAGTTGTAGCCAATGTCGCCGATCCACTCGTGTATTTTGCGGTCCGAGATTTTCAGGGGGTCAACAATGTGTGGGTGCCCACACCCTGGCGTGAGGATTCGAATAGCTGCCCGAATTGCACGAATCACATTGTTTTTTGTGAGAACTCGTGGTCCTGCACCTGCGGCCTAGGGAGCCCTGTTTCGTCCATTGTGTTGAGCGATGTCCTGACGACGCCCGAGGGCGCTTTTCCTTTGACGCTGTTGTTGCCGGGTGACTTCAATAGGTCAAATGCAGCGATGGCACTCGCGGCAGCTCATCTGAGTGGAGTTGAGTGGAATCAGGCCCTCGGCCGAGTATCTTCAGTCACCGAGGTGGCTGGAAGATTCTCACGCCGGGTGTGGCAGGGTCGAACCTGGCGAATCCTGCTGGCAAAGAATCCCGCCGGAGTCGCAGCGCTCTTGCAGTCAGTGGTGTTGAGCGGCGCTGATGTGGTGGTTGATATTAACGACGGGTTAGCGGATGGTCTCGATCCCTCGTGGATTTACGATGCCCCGTTTGAACTCCTGCGTGGACGGATGGTGTGGTGTGAAGGTTCACGGCAATTGGACGTCGCAACGCGCCTCATCTATGACGATGTCAAGGTGAGTATCGCTTCAGAACTGTCCCGGGAAGTACCCCCTGGCGACGTGATCGACGTCATTGCGAACTACACCGCCTTCGCAAAGTGGATAGAGCGAAGTTCGCCGTGCTGAAAATAGCTACGCTCTACCCGGAGCTACTAGGGACCTACGGGGATAGTGGTAACGCCAAGGTATTGCGTTCACGTGCGACGTCGCGGGGTATCCAAGTCGAGATGTTCGCCGTAGGGCTCGATGACGCTCTACCTCAGGCGGATATTTTTCTACTCGGTGGTGGAGAGGATGGTCCCCAGCGACTTGCGACTGAGCGACTGATCGCCGACGGCTCTCTTGCGCGCCGTGTCGACGACGGTGCGCATTTGGTGGCTGTTTGCGCCGGGCTCCAGATAATTGGCTCAAGTTTCGTCGTCGCTGGTGGCGACACCTGCGCTGGTTTGGGCTTGGTGGATATGGTGACCACTCGGGCGGCAACTCGCGCCGTGGGGAATCTCGTGACCAAAGTTGGGAGCAGTCTCATGATTGGATTTGAAAATCACGGAGGTTGCACGACAGGCTCTTTTACAGCTTTGGGAGAAGTTCTCCGAGGTGTGGGTAGCGATGGCGTTTCGGACGGTGTGCTGACGACCAACATCACCGCCACCTACGCCCACGGTCCGGTACTGGCTCTCAATCCCTGGCTCGCTGACTCCGTACTCTCGTCAGCCTTAGGTACGGAGCTTGAATCCTTGTCAACGCTTGCCGATGACCTCTATGCGCACCGACTCGGAATTCTGGGCTACTAATCCTTTGGGATTGAAGTTCCACTCAGTAATTCTCGTTCGAGTTCAGCGACAGCATCGTGAATACGAACGTTGAATCTACGCAGATTTTCCCCATCGAGCATTGTGAGTGGAGATCCAAAGACGACTGTCACGTGGTGACGCTTTCGATGTGGCGCTTGCGTGAAGATCTCAGCTTTGGCGTACTGCGTTCCCCGTAGAAGGCCGGCTTCGTGAATGTACGTCGGTACCACAGGAACACCACTTCGTTCGGCCATGAAGGACGCGCCCGCCTTGAATTCCATTAGTGAACCAGTAGTTGTTCGTCCGCCTTCAGGGTAAATCAGAAGTGACCACCCTTTGGCAAGTAGGGCGAGCGCAGAGTCAGAACTTCGCCGATTCACCTTATGACGATCAATGGGAATGGCGTTAAAGGAGAGTGCGGTGGCGACACCCTTGAAGTAGTTCATGAAAAATGTATCCATGGCTGCGGCTACCACTGTTCGACGACGGTGACGTTCTGGTAGCGCAGATAAGACCAACAGGGTGTCGAGATGACTGACGTGGTTCGCTGTAAAGATATAGCTAGCGTCACTCCGCAGGTTCTCAGCGCCTCCAACGGAAAGTGAACTGACCCTTTTGGTAACGGGCACTAAGAGAAAGTTCAACAGACAACGACGAACTAATCGAATCAGGGGGGACCTCGACCAGTCGGTCTTAAAATCTAATCCGGTGGGAAGCGGCACTTATTTCCGCCCCCGTGTTTCGCGCGGAGTGTAACGCTTAGAGGCGTTGGGCGTCTTTCGAACTGGGGGAGCGGGAGCCGCGTCTTTCGCGGTACCGGCGCGAGCGGCGCGTTTTGATGCAGCGCGTTCGCGAGCAATTTTGCTCGTTCCGGCAAACGTGGCACTGCCGTACTTTTGCAGTCGGTAGGCACGTAATACGAGCCACCCAGAGAGGAAGAGAAAGGGGTAGCCTGCCTTCAGGCCCAGTGAAAGCCCAATAAGCGCTGAGGTGAAAATGACACCAACTCTTTTCTTTCGAAAGCTGAAGTACCAGGCAACCAGGGCCAGGAGTACGAGAAGAATGAATTGTGGCCACCACATTGATGGATGGCTCGTGTACGTGTGCTCGCAGAGTGCGCCCACCAATAGGAAAGGTTTTACGCATTGATGATGTACTGGATTTGTACTGTCGTAGAGAGTGGTGTCGTGAAGAAGGCGCGGAATGTAAAAAATGGCCAAAAGTGCCGTGAATCCGACCGCTACGTAGGAAATTATTTTCTCAACCCGGTCCATGGACATGATCTCAGATCGAGAGGTCGGTGATTGCTCGGTGGTGGAAGGTCGTCGAGAGAAGCGCACCTGTCTAGGCTACCCTCCGAATTCTCGAGGTGGGGACTTCGTCGAGGAAGTAGCATTGACTGCGGGGCGCTTAGCTCAGTTGGTTAGAGCGCAGCCTTCACACGGCTGAGGTCGAGGGTTCGAGTCCCCCAGCGCCCACGGAAGAATTGCCACTGCAGCTTTAGCCACCGCCTCTACTTTCGCACTTCTTTGCGGTGTTTCGCTGTTAGCCGTCGGTCCTTGCGGCACCGCACACCGTGTCGTAATCCAAAGTGCCCCAGCGAGCACCCATCCTCGTATTGTAGTGAATGTGGTTCTATACGAACACAGAGTTCTTATGCCTAGGATTAAATCGTGCGACAAACGATTTCTCCCACTGGGCAAGGAAAGGGCCACTCTGAGATGTCCACGAGGCTCTTGCTCGCAATGGTTCAAATAACTGAGACTTCGGGCCTAGATGCTCTTAATGCGAATGCTGTTGCCACGATTGCGGGGACTTCTTCACGTCCGATCCGCGACCGCTTCACTAGTCGGAGCGCCATGATGGTCACTCTCTGGGAGGAAATTGCGCTCGCGACGTTTCGAAATTTACTTCTACCGATAGCCGATAGTTTACTGACAAGAGATTCTGCCCAATTGGCAATTCTTCTCCAACGAATCGGTGAGCAAACGTCGGAGCACGCCTGTCTGCGAGAGTTGTTGTTGGTCACGGCACACGAAGGAGATGTTGCCCGCCTGGTTCGATCCGAGGTGCTGCAGTATGTGACACGTGGTGACCTAATTATGACCACACAAAGGGTGATTGCCCTGATGTTTGCCGTCGGTTTGGTTGTTGCAGCAGAACCTATTGCGACTAGTGACCTTGAAAATGGCCCGATGGGTGACGTCCTCATGGCCATCACCCATCCGACTGAGCCGACGGAATTACCGGACTACCGGGCTGAATATATGGAGCTGCAATACTTCGCTACCGGTGATCAGACCACAGACGCTCTCCTCAATACGGCGCTTCGGGAAATTGTCGCTAACGGATATCGCGCCACCTCCACCCTGCGCATCTGCGATGCCGCAGGGGTTAGCGAAGGTGCGGCGTTTGCTCGCTACTCAACGAAGTTAGATCTCCTGATTGACATCATTGAGCGTCGTTTACGCGAAGCGATGTCAATCAATGTCAGATCGCATAACGAACTCGTCAGTCAAATTGGGGCGGAGCTCGCTGAAGCAGTTAAGTGGCGTGAGTACTTTCGCCCTGAGCATCAAGGTGCTATTCGTTTTGCAATGGAGATTGAACGCTTGTCTTTGACGAACCGAAAGTTGGCCGATAGCTTTGCTGTGGCTCGCTCCAGTTTTTCTCGCGACTATTTGGAGTCACTCCCCGCCACCGAATCGGCGTATGCCGTTGAATCGGTCGCGTTGGGACTAGCCCTAGCCAGCGGTCTCCAAGCGCTAGCCATTGTCTATCCAGAAGGCGTCGCGTTGCCCTACGACATCTTCACGATGTACGTATCGGAACAGATGCCTGTGTCGTCAACCTAGGTCATTGCCGCTGGGCGATCGGGGTGCGGCCGTGAGAGTATTTTGTAACGCTGACAATCCTAAGTTGATTTGAGAAACTGCGCCTTGTTGGAAGACTCACGAATTCTCGACGCTGGCTGATAGAGAATCCCGGCTGTTATGTTGACCCTCTCTAAGAGAAGTTCGCAGGGTGGTTCAAATTCTCGTCCGAAAGCTTCGGAGCGATCGTATCCTAAGGTCCGCCATATTTCTGCACCTAGCGCGTCGGTTTCATCTTCAATTTGCTGGCGGAGGAGTAGGCCTTGAGCGGTGACCGTGCCGGCGGAGGCGAGCCCTTTTCTTTCCAGCGACGACCACGCCGCCGCGATCGATTCTGGGCTGTTTCCCCGTGAAAGAGAGAGCCAGTTAGCGTCGTAACCGAGCCACGAGTTGTGGAGAATTGAAGCTTCTGATCCGCTGAGACCGTGACTTGCGACTATGGCCCAATGGGTGTCCCCACGCCATTCGCGAATCGCATTTACTGCGTGCCACCCATCGAGACCGCCGTCGTCAACTCGATCGTAAGAGAGATGGCTCGCAAAATTGGGTCGTCCTACTGTCGGTAATTGGGCGACAGCGTTCCATAAATCAATTCGCCACTCACTGAGTAATTCGGTTGTTCCCGGAGCGAAACTTTTTAAACCCTGAATGACGGCTTCATTGCGGGCACGCCAATACGGCAGGAAGTTTGATGCTTCGCCCAGTTGGGCGAAAACAATTCCTATTGCCATGGGGCTGATGGAACCAAAAGCAGCGTTCACGGCTTCGGCGCCCGCTCCTGAAAACGGAGCCGCTCGACTTGCGATGTACCCCAACCCGCCCGGGAGGCCAAGTTCGCCGTAACGCTTGACAGCCTCGGGGTCCCAGAAAATCCAACCAATTAATGTTTGCACGCTTCGCGAATTACGGCGCGCGATCGCCGCCCACTCGTCGAGACCGAGTTGGTCGTCAAGTTGTCCTGTCACACCCTTGTTTTACCGTATTTCCATGACACAGATACAGTTAACTGGCGAGTACGAATCAAACACCTCAACAGTAGGGTCCTTTGTGGCGAACTTGCCGGAACTCCTAGGCTCCCTTCTCGTAGACCAGCGTTGCATAGTTGCCATTGGAGAGTTTTCCGATTTTCGCTACGTGCAGTTTTGGTTAGAGTCCACGGGTTACTTGGTTGCTGAAGTGATTTCGAATCTCAATATCGGTGACGCCGTAGCACTATCTTCTGAGGATGAGGAGTCACTTCGCGCCATGGGCTGGAGCGAACCAAGTCCCGGACCGAACCCGAATTGGCGCATCGAGGGCCACGATGTGGCTGACTTAATGCGTATAGTGCGGCTGACGAAACGAGCTATTTACGAAGTCTTGGGGGAACAACCAGGGAACTCTCTCGACCTACGAACTTTTGAAGTCAGTCGCCCTTCGGTCATCTCTCGTGACGAGGCACGTGAAGAAAGTCGTGTCTATATTCACGAGCAGTGGCAATCGCTCGTCGACGGTCTTGGGAGAGATGATGAGGATGGTCCTACGACCTGAAAGTCAGTAGATTTATCGAGTGACGACTTTTGAACAGGCTTGGCAACTGGCCTCCTCTATTGAAGGTTGGCTGACCGAAGGCCAGGGCCGAGCACTTTTCGAGGCCGGCGGACAGCTAGCGCCGGGTACCGTAGCCGTGGAAATCGGAAGTCATCGCGGAAAATCAGCCGTACTCATAGCCCTCGGGCTGCCATCGAATGGTCGTCTGCTCGCAGTGGACCCCTTCGACGATCCTCGGTGGGGTGGGGGCGCGGAATCGTTGGAAATGTTTCGAACTGCGCTAGAGGTGGCTGGCGTCACTGATCGCGTTGACCTCTATCGTGGTCTTTCCGAAGAAGCTTCGACTACCTGGAACGGCCCACTGGTCGGTTTCTTGTGGGTAGATGGTGCGCATGATCGAATCAGTACGCTCAAGGATTTTGATGGCTGGATGCCACATATGGCTAGTGGCGGATTGATCTACGTTCATGACGCCTTTAGCGCTGTCGGGACGACTCGAGCGGTGCTCGAGCGTTTCCTTTTTTCTCGCCACGTGGTGTACGAGGGTTGCGAGCGGACAATGGTGAAATTCCGCGTGGGGACGGCTTCTCCGATGGTTCGTTTGTTGTCTGCATTGCGCTTACTTCGTCGACTGGGCTTTTTTTCTCGTATGGTGGCCATCAAGGTAGCTCGGCGTCGCGGCCTTCATGCTTGGGAACGTCGCTTCATGCGTGTCGAGAATGAACCCCTTATTTAACCCGTGACCTCGCTCAGAATTGCCTGCATTGTTCATCACGATCTAGAGCACGGAGCGGGGGCCGCCGGCTCGACCTTGGCGATGGCGGAGCGTCTCAGGCGTATGGGTCATGATGTCCATACGGTAGGGCTGGAACTCGTGGGTGGTGGAAATTCACTCTGGACACAGATTCGCTTCCCCTTTGCAGCCGCTCGATGGGTTCGTCGGGTACTGCGTGAGAATCGCTACGACGTCATTGAAGCGTCCACGGGTGACTTGTATCTCTTGACGGCGCGAGAAATAAGGCGTACGAAGACCGTTATTGTCACTCGTTCGCACGGACTGGAACCCCTGGCCGTTGCCGCTCGACGTCGCGCTCGTGACCGAGGTGAACTCCATCTACGTCGGCGGTTTGCTCTCTATCACGGAGCGTGGCGATTGATAGAGGTCCGCCGTTCTCTGAGTTTGTCCGATCTGGTGTTAGTGATCAATGAATCCGAGCGCGAGTACGTACAGTCGATTTTGGGCGTTTCCGATGAGAAAATTATTTTGACTGCGCCAATTGTGGGAGCTGCGTATAACGGCGGCGTCGAGCGTTCCACCCTGACAGGCGGATTGCTGGTTCTTGGTGGTTCTCAATGGCGCAAGGGTTTTGACGATCACGTGACCTTGGTGGCACGGCTCCTCGACGAGTACCCATCGGTGGCGATCACCTGGCTAGGTGTCGAGTCCGTTCTCGAATTGGGATCTTTGGCGGAGCATTCGCAGCGAGATCGAATCAAGTGCCTCCCGTCATTTCTCCCTGAGGAGGCCGCCGATTTCTATAGTCAGCACCGCGTTGTTTTGATGCGTAGTCGTTTCGAGGGTCTGCCGATGTCCCTGGTGGAGGCGATGAGTCATGGACTGCTCGTCGTGACGACGGATGTGCCGGGTCCCCGTGATCTTGTGAGCGAAGGCCGTGGTTTCATGAACAGCCTCGACGATCTCAGTGGTGCGTGGACGTCATTGTGCACAGCACTTTTCTCCCCTGAAATGCAAGCCATGTCGTGGGAGGCACAACGCTCGTCGCGACGTTACGCACCCGACCGTGTTCTACATCTCCTCGGCGCTAACTTTCTTGAGGCGACGAAAGCAAAAACCAAGCCCACTCGTTAGTGCCTACACTGAGTCGGAGGCTAGGGGCTGATTATGAGTATGGGCGGACATGGTGGCTGGGCGAATATGCGTTCAATGCAGCGCAGCCGAGATGTATTGAGTCATCGAGTTAAGCGAGGTACCGTCCCGAGGATTCTTGCTTTTGCCCGCCCCTACCGGTTTATTCTGACTATTTTTATCGTGGCCGTGCTGCTCGACGCACTGGTGAGTTCGCTCTCGCCATTGATTCTGCGTGGCATCATCGACCACGGAATTGGTGGAACAGCGTCGATTGGTCATCGTCAGACAATTATTGTGGAGCTCTCATTGTTGGCCGCCTTTTTGGCGATAGGCGAAGCCTTCATTTCACTGTTCGAACGGCGAATTTCGGCCGTTATTGGTGAGGGTCTGATTTACGATCTTCGAGCTCAGGTGTATCGCCAAATTCAATCAATGCCGATAGCATTTTTCTCGCGAACCCAAACTGGAGCCCTTATCAGTCGTTTGAATAATGACGTCGTTGGGGCACAGCAGGCGTTCACGGAGTTATTCTCAAACGCCATTGGTAACGTTGTGATGGTAGTTCTGGTTCTCGGGGCGATGATTTTGCTGAGTTGGCAAATCACCATTGTGGCGCTCATTCTGCTCCCGATGTTTCTCATTCCCGCTCGTGTCGTGGGTCGCCGCCTCGGTGGGCTCTTTCGTCGAAGTATGGAACTTAATGCTCAAATGAATATGGTGATGACGGAGCGATTCAACGTGGCCGGCGCCATGATTGTGAAGCTCTTTGGTCGACCCAGTCAAGAAATCGCTTTCTTTGAAAATAGGGCTGGTCAGGTTCGCGACATCGGTATCGAGCAAGCGACATATTCGAGAATATTTTTCGTTGCGCTGTCGTTGACCGCGAGTTTGGCTACAGCTTTCGCCTACGGATTTGGTGGCGTGGCCGCCCTGCACGGCAGTTTGAAGGTTGGAACGGTGGTGGCGCTGACGGCATACCTAACCCGGCTCTACGGACCATTGACGCAATTATCGAATCTCAATATCGACTACATGACAGCGCTCGTTACATTTGAGCGATTGTTTGAAGTGCTCGATCTCGAACCCATGATTAAAGAATCACCAACAGCGGTCTCGATACCTGAAGGCCCTTGTACGCTCGAATTCAAGGAAGTGGATTTCGCGTATCCGGCCGCAGCGGAAGTCTCTCTGGCCTCTCTCGAGGCGGTTGCCGTGCTCGACGATACGCCGAGAACAGAGGTTCTCCATGACGTTTCTTTTAGCGTTGCCCCAGGAACAATGACTGCGCTGGTCGGTCCGAGTGGTGCAGGTAAAACTACGATGTCACTGCTGGCGTCACGACTCTATGACGTCACCGCGGGACAGGTGCTGCTTAACGGCATTGATGTTCGCGAGGCGACAATGGTCTCCCTGTCGGACACCGTAGGAGTAGTTGCTCAAGACCCACATCTCTTTCATGACTCCCTACGTACGAATTTGCTTTTTGCAAAACCCGATGCGACCGAGCTCGAAATTGAGGCGGCCCTGCGTTCGGCTCAAATATTCGACATGGTTTCCAGCCTCCCGAACGGTCTCGACACCGTGGTGGGTGAACGCGGATATCGCTTGAGCGGTGGGGAGAAGCAACGAGTTGCTCTGGCGAGACTGCTGTTGAAGTCTCCAAGAATTATCATTCTCGACGAGGCCACGGCTCACTTGGACGCCGAAAGCGAAGCTGCGGTGCAGCGAGCGATTGACAGCACAATGGCTGACCGCACTTCACTGGTGATAGCCCACCGACTCTCGACAATACGTAACGCCAATCAAATTCTGGTTATCGATCAAGGTCGCATTGTGCAACGTGGAACTCATGAAGAACTACTGGAACAAGGTGGCGTGTACCGGAACCTCTACGAGACGCAGTTTGCTTCGCAAGATCGCAAGAGCCCCTCGTGAAGATAGTTGTTCTGTGCTACGCCAACACCTGTCGTAGCCCTGTTATTGAGGCCTTGCTCAGTGAGAAATTGACCCTTCAGGGCGGCTTCGAGATAGTTGCACGAGGTTTGGAGGGCCACACGGGAGAAACCCCTCTCGCGATGCAACAAGCACTCGATGATGTCGGCATTCAGTTGAAGAGTCCCTCGGGCGAGCGAGTTCAATCTCAGGATTTAATCACCGCGGACCTAATACTCTTTGCCGATCGAGAATTGTTGCGCGAGGGTGTGGTGGCTAATCACCTTATTTGGTCGCACTCGTTTACTTTTCGAGAATTTGTTCGGCGAAGTTATCTCAATCCTCCGCAGCCCGAAAGCGAGACTTTTGTCGAGTGGCTCCAAGTCCTTCACCAGGGTCGAGACCGCAGTGACTTACTCGGCGCTTCGGATATGGACGATGTGGCTGACCCTGGAATCTACGGCTCGTATGAGGATTTTTGCGAAATGATACGTGTGATTAGCCGAGAGGTCGCCGCACTGACTCCGCTTCTTCTTACTTGGCAGTCCAAACTTTCGTAACGGTTTGATTCGCGGTCCAGCGGCTGAGTGACGCTCCGTGGTAAGGGCTGTCCGAAGTGAACGAAACCGTAACTGGCGCTGGATATATCTGGCTTTGGGGCAGGAATGTGAGAGCGAATCGGCCCTGGGGATCGGCATTTTTCAGAATGGAGTTGAAGACGACTGTGCGCGTTGACTGGGGTGGAATGCGAGAGACTGCGTAGCTCAAGCTGAGCCCCTGGGCCACCACGGAACCAGGTGAAATCGAACCGGGTGGCATCCATGAATACACGCGAGCGACGTATTCACCAGCGACGTGCGTGTTGAGGTTGTCGGGTCCCAAGGCGTATGACGGTGCTGCTCCGGCTGGTGCGCTGTTGGCAATAGTGACAGTTGTGGTCATGTACGCCACGTGATTAGCCCCTAAGCGAATGTCGTATCGCAGGGAGGTGTGAAGGTACCAGTCAAGTTTCGCCTTAACCGCTGATTGAACGGCGATATGGACGACATTCTTGCCGCCTTCGGTCATGGATCCGCTGGCTCCAAATCCTGCTATCGAAGCTTCGACCTGCGGGTCGTTGGCGTAGAAGAGAAGGTGGCGACCATGCGAGACCGTTGCCAGGTTGAGAACAAAGCGAACAATGTCGGTGTTCTTACTTTGCAAATGTTGAATGGACGCTCGCGCTACTTCGGCCCCTTGGTCGTGTCGGAGGCCTTGTGACCCCGCGGGAGTCGAGATATAGAGATCGTGTAGCAGCAAGGACGCGACGTTACTGGACGATATCTGCCCATTGATTCCAGCTACGTGGACGGTCCCCGTCGATTTCAAGAGAGCTTGGAGCGTGGCGACATCAACCCCCACCACGCCATCTACGTGAACATTGCGCGCCTGCGCGAACATTGCTTCCATCCATTTCGCCGACGTGGGAAAATCAGCGATGGCGTTTACCGACGTCCACGATTGCGTGGGGTTGAGGTTATTGAAGACTTGGCGAAGTCCAGCGTCGGTGATTGTGGCCGCCGGCTTAGAGAGAGCAATGGTGGAAATCGGCTGGGCGTTAGTGATGGCAAAGTCTCCGTTGTTCACGGTCATAAGTGCCCACGACAGCACCATTCCCTGGTCGCGCATTTCCGCGTTATTCATACATGCGACGAAATAGGAGTGATGCCCACCCATGAATCCGATGGCGAATTTAATAGCGTGAGAGCCGTTGGCGAGAATATTTTTCAACTTTGTGATGTCGGTGTTGATTGTGTCTCGAGCAGATTTGCTCGGCCCGAACATTCCAGAGTCTGAACGTATCAAACCAGAAAGAACTGAGCGCGAAGAGTCGAATTGCTGCGCTAGAGCAGCCAAGCTAGCGATGTCCATGTGCGTTCCGTGACTGGTCCGAGAGGCTGTTGTAATCGCCGACAAAATCAACTGGCCCTGTTGAGTCAAAACGTTGAGATCATCCACCGAAGTGGTGAGTCCGCTAATTTGACGACCGACGAACGGAATCCATTGGAGGAGTCCCAACGGTAGTGAGTTGCTGAGTTGATTTTCCGCGGACATAACGGCAGCGCGAGCGTTGGCCAGAGCGTCGGCAATTTCAACTCTTCCATTGCTATCTTCCAACTGGTGATGATTGTGCATCACTGTCGACGCAGTTTTTTTGGCCGAGTCGAGTTGACTTCGAGTTTGCAGAAGTGTCCATACGCCTCCGATGCCGGCGTACAGCGCTACTACAGTCAACGCTAATGAAACTCCGATAGAGATTTGTTTTCGAAGCTCTCTTTGACGTTGCAGTGGAGGGGCTTCACGCCAGGAACCTACATTGACCTCTCCGACGGGTGGCGATTTGACCTGCGAATGGCGGTGGCGTTCCCCCCTGCGGTGTTGGAGAAAATGATCTTTGCCGTGACGCAACAGGTGAAAAGGACGATTCCGACGGTGGCGATACCAAGCGGACATTACAATTCAAGCTTTGTCATGGAACCCTAGATCTGTTCCGCAGTACTGCTGTCGGACATCGGTAAATTTTCTGGAGCCATCGAACTACCCGAGCTGGGCATTGGGATGTTTTCTGGAACTTCAATACCGGAAGCATTGGGCATCGGTAAGTTCTCTGCCCTACCCGAACCGGAACCTTCTCCATAGCCGTAGCCGTACCCATAGCCGTACCCATAGCCATAGCCATAGCCATAGCCGTTGCGGTAATAGCCATAGGTGTCGCCTGAGGGTGCTCGGTTGAGTACTACGCCGACAAGGGCTGCATCAACTTGCTGAAGTAGTTCAACGGAGCGTCTAATGGCCCTTCGTCGCGTGATCCCCGCAGCGGAAACTAGAAGTACCCCATCGGCTTTGGCAGCGAGAGCCTGTGAGTCGGAAACTGGCAGCATGGGTGCAGAGTCCATTATTACGAGGTCACAACGCTCTTTTAGTTGGTCGATGACCATCTGAACTCGACGTCCAGCTAGTAATTCCGCAGGGTTGGGAGGAATTGGCCCGGCCGGCAATATACGCAAATACGCACTTCCTGGTACTTCAACGATAGCGTCATCGAGGTCCACCTCGCCAAGTAGGACTGAAGTCAAGCCCACTTCATTACTCACGCCGTAGAACTCGTGAATACGAGGTTTCCGGAGGTCACAGCCAAGAATAATGACTTCTTGGCCTGCCGACGCCACGGTAAAAGCCAAATTTGCCGAAGTTGTGGTTTTCCCGTCCGAGGCGTCTGGGGAGGTGATGAGCAAGGTTTTTATTGGTGCATCAACGCTCATGAACTGGAGCGAAGTACGAAGCGTGCGATAAGCCTCCGCGACTGGACCTCGAGGCTGTTCAACGGCAATAAGTAATGGAGTTTTTCTGTCCTCCCATTCGCGAATGCTTGGAATCAGGCCGATAGCGGGTCTTCCTGCGGCGAGTCGCTCGAAATCTTCGCGAGTTCGTAAAACGTCGTCCTTCGCCTCTCGCGAGAGAGCGACAACTACACCGAGCACAAGTCCAACGAGTAGGGCCAAGGTCGCGTCGCTGGATGGTTTTGGTGAAGTTGGGACTTTTGGACGTCCAGCGGGTTGCAGAATTGAAACGACGTTGGCTGGTTTCAACACACTCAGTTGTGCCACGGAAATCGCCTTTTGCGCTGCTGCCAACTGATTCTCTGACTGGTTGAGTTGTTTGGATAATAGGTGCGAGACCACGAAGGATTTACTGCTATTCGCCGCAATAATTTGAAGTACGAGGGCACTATTGAGGCTCTGCAGAGAACTTATTTGTTGGCTTAAAGATTGAATTGCCGCTAGCGCCGTCAAGATATTTTGCTGGCGTACGACGTTATTAAATCCGGTCGCCAGAGCATTGGCCGCACGGCCTGCAAGCGATGCGCTGTTCGACGAGCATTTAATAATTATGAGTGCTGAAGACCCCACTTGGTTGACACTGCACCTCGGAAGCTTCGTGCCGATTAGGCGTGCCGCCTCTTTGCGAGTAGGTGGAGATCCAAGCCTGATAACCGCTACGGCTAGAGTTCCCGGTGACGGATTGCGACCGTTAAAGACAATTTGCGCCTGAGACGTGTAGCTTGGCGTTTGCACCGAGTCGTAGCCAAGCATGAGGGCAACGGTCACGATTGGTGCGACGAGTACCAGCAGCTTGTAGCGCCAAAGTATCTTTAGGTACTCCTGTGGCGCACGTTGGGTCTTGGCTGTATCCACACCTGCATCCTACCCATTTGCATGGCGATATTTGGATGCACCACACAAGTGAGAGTACTCATGACAGAATAGAGTTCGTGAGCAATTGGTCGACAACGACGCCGGTGGCGGTTGTGAAACCATTGACTTTTGCACAGCGGGGAACAGTCTCGCTCGGCTATATCGCTGCGGTCGTTCTGGGATCGGTCACCCTTTCGTTGTTCTCGGGTTCGCACCTACTCTTCGTGGCGCTCGTTTTGCCGGTGGTGATAGCCATGTCGTGGCAAAATTCAGAGGCGATGGTGATGCTTCTGCCCATTTGGTTAGTGATGGTTGGCCTTTTGCGCCGGCTAACTGCGGGCGGAGGTAACGTCGCTTTTTCGGGGGATCCCGTAATTATTGTCGGTCCTCTAGCCCTCCTTATTCTTTGGTTACTGGTGGCGTCGAAGCTAAAATTTGGATTAAATTTCTCCAAGCTCGCTAGAACAGTTTTCGCGTTCAACGTGGTCTGTCTCTTAGAAGCCTTTAATCCCGCTCAGCACTCACTGATGACTGGCGTCGGAGGCCTTCTGTTCATCATGATTCCAAGTTTGGCATTTTGGTTAGGGCGATATTTTGGCGAAGAGGGATTGATTCTGCGTCTCGTATGGACTGTTGCCTACATGGGACTGTTCGCGGCAGCATACGGGCTCTATCAGCAGTTTCACGGTTTTCCAACGTGGGACCTAAATTGGATTGCCACGAAGGGTTACGGAGCGCTGAATTTAGGTAGCGGGGTCATTCGGCCGTTCTCAACATTTTCCAGCGCTCAGGAATATGCCGTATTCATGGCGGTAGCGCTGGTCGCTTGGGTCGCGCTGTTAGGAAGCAGAACTCGAATCTTTCTCCCTCTTCACGTGGCGGCGATTGTGATCATTTCTGTTGCCCTTTTTTACGAGTCTCAGCGAACGTCCCTCTTTTTAGCGGTCCTCGCGCTCGGGGTCATGGGCGCCTCCCGGCGAGGCCTTCGACCGCTCTTTGTCGGTTTGGCGGGTATTGGCGCGGTTATGTTCCTGATTGTCTTCGCCGGATCTTTCGGAGGCGGAGGAGGAGGAGGCAATACTGCAACTAGCTCCTCGTCAGCCGGCTCGGTGGCGGCGTCGCACCAACTGAGCGGAATTACCGACCCCACGGGTGCCAACTCGTCACTACCGGGACACTTGGCAGCCACACGCAAAGGGATAGTCCAGGGGTTTACGCATCCACTGGGACACGGCTCGGGCTCAGTCAACCTAGCCTCAAGTAAATACACTTCCAATAACACGCTTCATGGCACGGAGTTCGATCCTGGAAATATGGGCATTGCTTTTGGGGTGTCGGGAATCATCATTTATCTCATGATGCTGCGAAATGTACTCTCGAGCGCCTATCGTCTGGCTCGCGAACGCAAGGACGCCCTCGGCTTGTTTGTCATAGGTCTGGTTTCGGCCACTCTGTTTCAGTGGACCAATGGAGACCTCTACTCGGTGTGTTGGCTTGTGTGGCTTTTCCTTGGTTTCACCGACAAATTGGCGGGCCAAAGTGCTGTCTCGACGGGTGAAAAGACCTTGGCGCGGGCGAGCCAGTCTTTCGAGTGGCGACGTCCAGGCGAACCACGCCGCTCGTCTGCGGCATTGTGACGAAGCCACGAGTCGCGTATTTCGCTCACTCCATAGATGAAAATGGAGGAGGCATGGAACGTCAGGGCAGAATTCTTCTCGAATGTCTGAGCTCACAGGTTGATTTCTTCGTCGTGACGGGGGATGGCGCAAGCCCGGTGGACCCTTCGGTTCAAATACGGCGTGTTCGCTTGCCTGATAGGCCGGCTTTCCTTCGTATCACTCTTTTTGCTTGGCGGAGTCGTAAAATTATCCGAGCCTGTCGGCGCGATGGGTATCTCATACACTCCTGTGGCTTTTTGTCGTGTGCGTCAGTCGATTTGGCAACGGTACATCTCTGTCACGCCGCCGCTGGCTGGCGTGAGCGAGGTTCCATGCCGCGTTGGAGGGCAGTGAACGCACGTATCTCTCGAGTTTTGGGACTCGCCCTCGAGGGACACTTCCTGCGATCACGAGTCACTCCGCAAGTAGTCGCAGTTTCACGACAGGTACTTAACGAAATAACTGAGAACTACGCCGACGTGGTACCAGTGGTGATCGGCAATGGCGTGGACGTCAACTTCTGGATAGATCGATCCGTTCGTAGTAGTGCTGGACCACTTCGGCTTCTGATGGTTACGAGTGACTTTGCCCTCAAGGGCGTTCGTGAAGCCCTTGAAATGTTGGTGGAGACGCCTAACGTAACGCTTTCTATCGCCGGCCGCGGTGACATTGATGAATATCGGCTGTTGGCTGGTCGCTTAGGAGTTAAGAATCAAGTTGATTTTCTGGGGTTTTGCAGCGATCTGCGCCCTGTCTATAAGAATCATGATGTCATTCTGGCATTGGGGAAGTATGAGTCCTTCGGACTCTTTTTGGTCGAAGCTGCGCTTGCCGGAATGTGCGTCGTCGGCTATCGCATAGGCGTGGTGGCTGAGATCGCCGGAGGTGGTGATGGCGGTCGTGTGGTCGAGCGTCAGCCCGGAGCAATGGCGGCCACGATCAACGAGTTGAGCTCGAATCGTGAACTGGTGTACCAATTGAGCCGAGTGGGGCAGGAGCGAGCGCTGTCGTGGGGGGCCGACAAGATGGCGCAGGCTTACCTTGAGCTCTATGGCGAGATGATGTCATGACCCGTAGCGAAGTCTTGTTTATTGGTCTAGAGGCGCCGCGACACCGTAGAGGCGGCCTCAATAACTATTTGGCCGCCTTGCGCCAGTTTCTCGGTGACGAAGGCACCCAGTCAAGTGTGGTGTGGATGGCCGCTGACGAGAGTGCGGGCGAAATAATCATTCCCGTCAATTCAAAATTGCACGGTCGTCTGAGGCTTGTCGCGAAGGCCATACGGCAGTCTGGGGCCAAGGTTATTGACGTCCACTTCGCGGCCTACGCCGCGTGGGCGATTCTGAAAGGAGATTGTCGAGGTCGGAAAGTCGTCGTGCACTTTCAAGGACCCTGGGCGCAAGAGAGTGCAGTGAATGGCGATGGTCGGATATCAGTATTTTTGAAATCGCGGCTAGAAGGTTTCGTACTAAGGCGTGCTGACGTGGTCGTAGTTTTGTCAAATTCTTTTCGCCGAGTGGCGATACAAAAGTACGCCGTGGCGCCATCGAGAGTTGTCGTTAGGGCACCGGGCGTTCGGCCTCCAGTTGAGCGTGACCGTAGCCAACTGAGGCTCCAGTTGGGGATTGAACCGGAAGAAGTTCTGCTCGTCACAGTTCGTCGGCTCGTGGCTCGTATGGGCTTACTCGAATTCGTCTTAAATTTCGCCCAGTGGCGTCGTGGAAATGAACGCTTGGTTATTGTCGGAGACGGGCCCCAACGACCCGAACTAGACCGCTGTATCCAAGAAAATGGTTTCTCGGGGTTTGTCTCGTTGGTCGGTTCGCTGGATGATGAATCGCGAGATAACTGGCTCACGGCGGCCGACGTTGTCGTGGTGCCATCACTTTTTCACGAGGGCTACGGTCTGGTCGTTCTTGAAAGTTTGGCCTGCGGTACGCCAGTGATCGCCGCGAAATGTGATGGTTTAGTCGACGCCGTTCGAGGTCTGGTGGGCGCAGTCTGCATTGATGTTGACGACGCAACCCAGTGGAGAAATGGCGTTGATGATTTCGTGCACAACATTGAAGCTCGAGTAGCTGCTCACAATGAGAGTGCTAAATTTTCGTGGTCATCGGTCGCGCAGTGGCATCAGTCCCTCTACGATGCTCCCCGACGTGATCCGCCACGACAGGTAGTTTTCTTAGATCACACAGCACAACTAAGTGGCGGCGAGTTGGCGCTTTCCAGGATGCTCGATAAGTTTCCGCAAGCAGATTTCTCACCGCACGTCATCGTGTTTTCGCAGGGGCCTCTACTCGAGCGTCTTGATGAATTAGGAATTTCCGCGGAAGTTTTAATTCTCGACCCCGGCGTCGCGACCGCTCGCCGTGGCAATTTAATAGCGGACGGATTTTTCACCACTTTGGTAAAGACTGGTCGACACGCCTGTCGGCTGCGCGTAGTCCTCCATCGTCGTAAAGCCGTGATTGTGCACACAAATTCTCTGAAGGCCTTGGTAGTCGGGTTGCTGGTTTCCTTCGCAAGTCCTTTTCGGGTTGTTACTCATATTCGTGACACGTGGGCACCGCCCTATCTTCGACGACCAGTTGTCTGGGCCTTGCGAGTGCTCGTTCGCCTTCGATCCGATTTGGTGATTGCGAATTCTCGGCACACCGGTCAATTGGTGAGTCGTAACTTCGTGGTCCTTCCGAGCCCGGTGGGCCCGGAGTTCTTTGCGGTAGCTCCTCGTGAACGGGAGAGTACGAGCCACGCCGCACTTATTGGAAGGTTGGCTCCGTGGAAGGGGCAAGACTTTGCGATACGGGCACTCGCTGAACTCAATGATGAGGGAGTCGTGCTCCATATCGCTGGCGAGGCGCTCTTTGGTGAAGACGAGTACGCTTCCTCACTCATTGAACTCGCACGCAGCGAAGGTGTTGGCGATCGAGTGCTATTTCATGGTTTTGTAGAAAACGTACCTCAATTCCTTGAGGACATGGATGTTGTGTTATTGGCCTCACAGTCGCCTGAACCCTTCGGCAATGTCATCACGGAGGCAATGGCCGCTGGTCGAACGGTTATCGTTCCTCACGAGGGTGGAGTGAGCGAATTTGTGACTGACCAAATCAATGGCTTCGTATACCCCCCCCGCGACCTTCAAGGATTAGTTGACCAGTGGCGTTTAGCGATGACTGATGTTGGTGAAATGACCCGACGGTCTGATCGGGGACGCCGTGATGCGCTCGCGTTCGACGCTGAAGCGATTGCTCAACGTTTGGTTGATGAATACCTGGAAATCCTGCGATGACACAGATGGTTTCAATTGTGGTGGCCTCGAAAAATCGCCGCGAACTTCTCCTGCAACTTCTCGATGCGTTACGGCTGCAGGAAGTACCGGATGACGTCGAGGTCGAAATAATTGTGGTGGATGACGGTTCGACTCCGGCCTACGTGAGCAGTGAGTTGGCAGGTGCCCGCCTCGTCCGTTGCGAAGGTGTGGGTCCAGCGCGCGCGAGAAATAGAGGAATCGGCGTTGCGACGGGAGACGTCGTGTTCTTTACCGACGACGACGTGATTGTTGATCGTGGTTGGTTGGCTGCGGGTCTCGCTTATCTCGAGGCTCACCCGGGCGAAGCGGGTGTGACCGGAGAAACATCGTCGCCAACCTACGATCCGCTGTACGAACATTCGGTAGAAGATCACGACGGCGGTAGTTTCTTGACCTGCAATGTTGCCTATCGGCGCGTGGCCCTCTTGGCGGTTGGGGGTTTTGATCGACTGCTTCCACACGCTGCGCACGAAGATCGAGATCTGGCGTGGCGGATAATTTCTCATGAGGGACCCGTCGGTTTTTGTCGAGAAATGAAAGTGACGCATCCGGGTCGGCCGTTTCGATATCGCACGTGGGTAAAGCGAGGACGACTGGCTGTAGATGACTGGCTCTTGATGTCACGATATCCAGAACGCAGGGCTACAAAATACGGTATTCGATGGTCCCCACTGATTGGGGGTATTCGTCGGTGGATGTCCATAGGCGTTCAGGCCAAAGCGTGGAGTAGTCCCTTGCGTACGCTGCGGTGGTTTTTTCTCGCTGGGGGCCAGTTGTCATGGATTTTGATCGTGACGATTCGTCGTTGGTCGTCAGTGCGAGAGAGGGATATTCGCGCGGTGCCGGGACTAAGGGTGGACGGACTCCGTATTGCCTACGTCGGACCTTCGCCTGATCCAACAGCCGGGGGTGCCCCTGGCGTTGCGGGCTTAATTGTGCGTGAATTGCTCGAACGAGGCCACGGAGTGGACTGCTTCGTTGTCGCTTCCGTCGAGGATGCCGAGCCAACAGCGCTAGGGGAGCACGAGGGCCTCACCTACGTCCTAGAGCAATCTGGTTTTCGTTTTATGAAGTGGTATTCGCGCAGCCGTCTCACCAAGATGGCCTCAAGTCAGGTGTTCACGGCAGTTCATCGTAGGCGGCTTGCGCGACGTCTTGCTGGTCTGCACCGAGCTTCCCCCTACGACGTGGTCTACCAGTTTTCAACCTTTGAATCTTTTGGCATTCCCCGACACCTGCCAATTCCGGTGATTTCTCAGCCCAGTGTTCACGCCCAGGGGGAGCTGCGCTGGTTGGTGGCAAAGGGCGCACGGAATTTTTCTGACGACGGAATCGTGCGTCGGCGTTTGGTTTCGCTGTGGCTAAGGGCACGCGCACGACGCCAAGCCAGAGACGCTCAACGGGTTACCGCCATTTTTGCCCTGAGTCGAGTTTTCGCTCATCACATCAGCGAGGATTATGGGGTTCCAGAAAACAAAATATTTGTGGTGCCAAATTGTATCGACGTGTCGGAATACAAAATTTCCCAAACGTTCTCAGAATCTGTGGTTTCCGTTGGCCGTATCGCGGTCCGAAAAGGACTTGAGGATGTGGTGTCGCTGGCCGAAAGATATCCCGAAGGACCACCCATTTCGGTATTCGGATCACCCAGCTTATGGAGCGATTATGGACGTCTGCTACGTGAGTGTAGATCCCCTCGTTTGCATATCGAGGGACATCGTCCCCGCAGTGAGGTGGTCGACGCGATGGCCGGAGCAACAGCAGTCCTGCAGATGTCACGCTACGAACCCTTTGGTCTTACGGTGGCCGAAGCTCTGGCGGTAGGGACCCCCGTGATAGTTACGAGAGAGGTCGGAGCGGCTGAGGGCCTTCCATCGAATGTGTGCCGCGTGGTTGCCCCGGGCGATGTGGCAGCCATAGAGGAAAACCTGGCTTCGTTTCTGAAACTATCTCTCGAGGAGCGCCAGGCTTTAGCGATTGACTGCCGTGCCGTAGCCCTGCTCCATTTTTCGCCCCAGAAGATTGCTGATGACTGGGAGCGAGCTGCTCAGCTCGTTTTAGAAAGTTTCAAATTGAAGAGGTTCGGAACTAACTCGTAGCGCACGCCAAGTACCCCTCCACGCCGGAATCATCGAAGTGACGACCGATCGCTCCAGGCGACCCAGGGCAAGGAGCACTCGACCGATGCCTGGAGATTCTCGGTCCCCGACCAGAAGGACGTACAACATTCTCCTGAATTGATAACCCCGAGCTAGTGATCGTTGGAGATTGAATGCCGATATTTCAACATCACGTGGTGTCGTTGCACTGCGCATGGCCCCGGAGGTTCGCAGAGCGACGTGGTGTTCGACGGTGAAGTGGGGGTCGTACTTAAGAACGCCGCCGATGTCGGCTATTCGCGTAGCAATCGCTATTTCAAAATGTGGTTGAGCGCCCTCTCCCATGAGACCACGAGGCAGGGCGAACGTGCTCCGCCGGTAGGCCGCGTTGACGCCCTTGAGCGAGGAAACTTCGCGAATGGCACCAGCACCTCGGTGGTGATTTCCTATGATGCGACCGTAGATCGTACGACGACCTACGTCGTAGGTCAGGGATGTTTCCCGCGGGACGCCATTATCAAAAATGCAGTCTCGACCACCGAAACCGCTCAGGCGACGATCAGAGGAAAACTCCCGCTCGAGTGTCTCAGCGTGTGTTGGGCTAAGAATTGCGTCGTCGTCGGTGAATGCCACAATGTCGCCCACGCTCGTGCGTAACGCAGCGCTCATGGCCGCCAGCACTCCCGGCTCGTGAACGAGGACGATTCGAACACCCGAAACTTTCCCTAGAGCATCCCGACTTTTCAAATCGCTGTCGCGTAGAGCCACGATAATTTCATTGAAGGCTCGGCTCTGACTCTGCGCGGAGCCGAGGCAAACTAGTAGCGAATCCGGTCGCTGATATGAAGGAATGATGAGTGAGATTTTCACGAACCGGCAGTATGCGATAGAAAATTGATAACTCGAACACCAAGAAAACGGCCTACAACCGAGGGCAGCGCAGAGCGTACCCACAAGAGATCCTCTCTGGAAAAATAGTTAACTTGGCGCAGTAGCACGAGAAAAATGACTGCGTAGCATGCACCAAGGAGTCCAAATTCTGTCAACGCCTCCAAGCGAGTCTGGTGAGCGAGCGGCCAGAGGTTCATGCCGATGCGACCGACGATCGCTGAGAAAGCCGTGACCCCGATGAGAGGCCATAGCCAGACTCCGATAAGGGCATGAAACCCTGACTCCAGCAACTTAGAAAAGCGAATGAGGAGGTACGCTGTTGCGGTGATCTTGGCGACCAATGTGCCGACGAGAACTCCAGTGAGGCCGTAGGGGTGAACGAGACTAATTGTGAGGATCAAGTTCACTACGAAGGCGAGTGCTTGGGCTCGCACGCCGTAGCCGACCCTGCCCATTGCGAATATCGTCGCCGCCGTAACGGGTCGGGGCAGGCCCGCCATCAGGGCGAGGGCTACCAATACGGTAGCCATTCCTGCGTCGAAATAACGTGTCGTGCCCAACCATGATTGAAGAAGAATTGGTCCGAAAGCCAGAATAACCCCTCCGAGAAAGGCGCCCGTAAGAACCACGAATTGATTCGCGCGTCGATAGAAGCGGCGGATCTCACTTGGGGATTCGTTGGCCGCGTAGGCCGCGGAGAGCGCAGGCAGAATTGTTCCTTGAGGTATGTAGGCAAAATAAGTTATTTGACGAGCCAGGCGTTGAGAGATTGACCAAAGCCCGGTAGATCTCGGACCGACCAGAGTTCCGATGACAATGGGGTCGGTCTCGTAGGTGAGCATTTCTAGAATACTCCCGAGCTGTAGCCAGCCACTGAAATTTCGTACTTCTCGCCAGACCTGAGATTCGATGTGGCGGATCGAGGCGTAGGGCCAACCAACCCTGAGTGTGACCACAATAAAAGACGCCGTGTAGGCAAGAAAAAACTGCACTGAGGTCGCAACGACGATCGCGGATAAACGCCATCCCCGTGTTAGCAAGATTATCAGGACTGTGCCGAAAACTAGACGACTGACGACATCGATAATGGTTGCAATCCACTGATCGCCAACGGCATTGAGGTGCGACGAGACATAGGAGCCCGCGGAGCCGAGAAAGACGAGCGCGTAGGACCAATAAATAAAGTGGGTCACGGGAGTTCGCAAGGCGGTGTGGAGGCCCAGATGTCCGACGAGGATTGGGGTGAGGAGTATCAGAACTGGAGAAAAAAGAGCACCAAAGCCGCACCAAACCATCGTTCCGAGGCTGCATATTCGAGCCGCTAGAAACTGGTCTCCGGTGACGCGACCGCGAGCGCCGTAACGACTTATCATCCCTCCGAAACCAGGGTCGAGGATGGTGATGTAGGAAATTGTCGTATTGGCAAAGGCCCACACGCCAAATTCGATGATACCGATTCGGTTCAGGGTGACCGGCGTGGTCACTAAGGCCACGATCAGGATGACGAGATTACCCAGGAGGACAAGAAGTGAGTTGTGTGCCGCTCGCCGGCCACGAAACTCCGCACCTCTGCTGACGTTTTCCGAACCCTTTTGTTCGCTTGGCATAGTACACATTGTTACAGGTCACCACACTGACGATGAATATGGCACGATACCTACGTGGGAATAAATGTTCTGGTCGTGAGTCACGCTGGCGTATTACGCGCCAATCGAGATGTTTACGAGCGATTAGGAGAAGATTTCAATGTCAGTTTCTGCGTGCCGCGGCGTTGGCGCGACGCTCTGCGCGGTGAAATGTACGGAGCCGAACTGGACTCTCCGGTGCCAGTCCTGACAATGAGAGTATGTTGTGCGGGGTATCCGCAGCGTTACTTCCCCATCGCCAGCGTGAGGTCGGTACTGCGGCGAGCGAGCCCCGATGTCATTGTCGTGGAGGAAGAGCCGTTTTCGCTGGCTGGAGCGATCTGGGCCTTCGCCGCGAGGCGGCGAAAAATTCCTTACGGCATTCAGAGCGCTGAGAATCTGGAAAAAAGATTGCCAAAGGCAATCCGCCAATCACGGCGCTACGTGCTGAAGGGAGCCGCCTTCATCCTGGGTCGATCTCCACAGGCCGCGAAAAAGGCGGGGGAGTGGGGTTTTCGGGGAGTAGCTACGGTTGTGCCGCACGGGGTCCTGGAAATATCGTCAGCTGACCGCCATCTCTCCAGCGGACTAATTGGCTTTTGTGGTCGAGTGGTGAGCGAAAAAGGGACAGGCGATCTCCTGGCACTGCTCGAAGAGAATCCGAGCTTTCGACTGCGAATCGCAGGTAGTGGGATGGACGAGCAAATGTTGCGGGATAGTCCCGTTGGAGCCCGTATCGAATTTCTGGGTACGGTTGCGAGCGAGAAAATGTCCGATTTTTACCAATCTGTCGATGTGGTTGTTGTGCCGAGCCGTACGACGCCAGCATGGAGCGAGCAATTCGGCCGGGTGATCGTAGAAGCTCAAGCAATAGGAACCCCCGTCGTCGCATACGACAGCGGCGAGATTCCTTGGGTGGCGGCCCAGAGTGCTGCGATTCTGATCTGCGAAGGTGATGTCCGCGCCATGGGAGACGCGGTGGTCAAACTTCTGAGCGATGCACAATATTACGACGAGGTGTCTCGCGCCGGGCTTGATTCGGTGAAGAAATTCTGCAGCAACGAAGTCCTAGCTGATCAGATCTCTCTTTTAATCACGGCGTCGTTAGCAGTGAGCTGATTACCTGGTCAATTTTTTGACCATGCCGTTCTAGCGAGAAGTTCTCGGCGTGTTGCCGCAGCACGATGGGGTTCCACGTACGCGCCAAGGCTGTTGTGACGGCTGCTGCGATGGAATCCACCCCAAGAGAATTGTCGTCAACGAGGATCCCCGTCGCCGATGTAATTGTGTCGACGTAACCTCCGCTGTTGCGGGCAACCGTAGGAATTCCGGCGTATGCGGCTTCGAGTGGTGTGATGCCAAAGTCTTCGTAGCTGAGTGCGAGGTGTACGCGGGCGTTGACGTATTCCTGCCAGAGAATTTCGTCGGAAACGCGTCCACAAAAAGTGACATTTGAGCTTGCATTTGCTTCTAGCGATTCTCTCAGAGGTCCGTCTCCGACGATTCTGAATGATAAGTGGGGCAAGCTCCGTGCGACCTCGCACATCAATTCAATGTTTTTATACGCGAGTAGTCGAGCGACGATGAGGACGTCATTACGTGCGGTGACATTGGGAAGCGTGGCCGGAGGTGAAACGAATGGATGAATAACCGTGGCGTCAATGTTGTAGACAGACTTCAGCATTCGCTGCGTGAAGGTCGAATTGGCGATGTAAGCATCAGCCCGTTGGGCGGCCCGTTGGTCCCACTGACGCAGGAGGGAACCACCGAAGTAGGAGGCAGTGCCGGCTACTCGACCTAACTGGCCCCGAGCTAAGTAGCGATCACGCTGATACAGCCAACGCGCTGGCGCGTGACAGTAGACAATTAACTTCCCGTCAGTTTTAACACCATGAGCCCATCCGCTCGAACTCGCGAGAACGACGTCGGCCTCGACCCTGAAGTGACTCATGGTGGGAGCCAAGAGGGGGAAGCACCAACGATGATTACGTCGAAGGAAAGTAACGTTATTCAACCAACTAGTTTTTATTCGGGCTTGAGAAAAATTGGTAAACGTAGCGTCAGCATCGTAGAGTGCCGTATGAAGAGTTGCTTCGGGGAATAAATCAAGCCAGCCCGCCACGACACGCTCTGCCCCACCCCGTTGGGTGAGGTAGTCGTGCACCAGAGCTAGATCCGGGCTCACTGTTTAGTAGGCGCCAAGCCCACGCAGCATGGCTCGTGGCGTATCGAAACAGATCTTGATGTCCCACCACAGTGACCATCCACTGACGTAGAGATAATCGAGCTGCCGCAGTTCATCGCCACTCAAATTATTTCGTCCCGAAACCTGCCAGAGACCAGTGATTCCTGGTCGTACCTCGTACCGAACTTCTGACCAAGAATCAGTTTTGACCGATTCAGACGTGATGAAGGGACGGGGACCCACGATACTCATGGTTCCCCAGAGGACCATCAGCATCTGGGGGAGTTCATCCAATCCGCTTTGGCGTAGGAACTTACCTATGGGTGTATGGCGGCCACTTTCGTGGCGCTGTCGGCGTGACAGGTAGAGGGGCTGCGAGCCATCAACTTCCAATGGACGGTCTGGACGCTCAATGGTTGCTACTCCATTCATAGTTCGAAACTTGAAGATTGTGAATGGCTCTCGATGTAGGCCGAGCCGTTCCTGGCGAAAAAAAATGGGACCTGGGGAGGTGACCTTGACCGCCAGGGCAATCCCTATTGTCAAGGGAAGAGTGAGTAATAAAACAGTGGTTGCAATAAAAATATCGAGTGTTCGTTTTAAAGCCCGGTCGAAAAGGGAAACGTGTCGTGGTGCTAATTCGAGCACCGGGAGGCCACTGAGGTCTGTCAAACGGCTTCGCCACGAAATAACTTCGTGCATTCGCGGGACGAGGGCAGTATCAACTAATTCCGTCGCCCTTCGGTAACTGGCTGCGAGACCGGGGGTCAACATATTGATGCTGCCGAATATGACTCGATCAAGTTTGTGGGTGGTAACCAGTTCGTCGATGTGGGACAAGCTACCGATGGAGGCTCCGACAGAATCGTCCATTGGCGCAATACGTCCAACTTCGACGACGCCGTGTTGGAGGTGCAGATGGGTGGCAATTCGGGCGTAGTCGGCGCCGTCATCAACAATTGCTACACGTACCGGATGGTGGCTCAAAACAACGTGCCGCAACAGCCCATGGTTAATAGTAAGCAAGAAACTTGCGACGAGGGTTGCGAAGACTATTTGAGAAGTAACTTCTACGGCCCAGGGAGTGAAATGGTGCAATAACGTGCTCGCAACGAGAGTACAAAATCCGCCAAACGTTGCACTCAGGAGAGTTTCGCGGAATTCGGAAAAGACATTTTGCGTAGGACTTCGGCGGCTACGTCGGTACTGACTCGTAAGTGCCATGGCGAAAATCGTGCACAGGGGAAAACCGTAGGCGTGTTGGAGGTTTTGGAGGAAAAAATGACGCGAATTACCGGGGACGTTGCTGACAGTTGAGAGGGCCAACAAACCAACTGCAAACGATGCCCAGGCCACTAGGTAGTCAGTCAATATCAGTGCCAAGGTGTAGCGCAAGGAGGTGATCCCCCGGTACGTTCTGGGGTTCGACAATGCGTTTGTTGACACCGAGAGCGCTCCGAACACGTTTAGTTTCTACCAGCCGTCGGAAGAACTTACAATTATTCTACGGTTTGCGGCAAATCACCCCATCGCGTGGGCGCCACCGTCGACGTAAACAATTGATCCCGTCGTGCCGCGAAGTAGAGGCGATAAAAGCGCTACCGCAGTGTCGTGAACCGCGGAAGCATCTCGGACGTCCCATCCGAGTGGAGCGCGCTCGTGCCACGTAGTTTCGAACTGAGCAAAGCCGGGAATAGATTTTGCGGCAATGGTGCGGATGGGACCAGAAGCCAACATGTTGACCCGTATGGCGTCAGGCCCCAGTTCCTTGGCCAGATATCGACCCAGGGACTCTAAACCTGCTTTAGCTACACCCATCCAGTCATACATAGGGTAGGCACGTGTACCGTCAAAATCTAGTGAAACGACTGAAGATCCTCCAAGAACCGCACTCTTGCGTAGAAGGGGTCGGAACGCGCCGGTCAGGGCAGCCAACGAGTACAGGGATATATTCAGCGCAATTGAAATATCCTCAAAACTCGCGGTGAACATACCCGAACCCAAGCAAGATTCTGGAGCAAAACCAATTGCGTGCACAATTCCATCTAGATGTCCAAAGCGGCGCTCCACCTCTGTAACAGCAGCGGCAATTTCAGCGGGACTGGTGACGTCGAGGGCGACAACATCACCCACGTCTCCCAATTTCCTGGCCGTCCTTCGCGTGAGCGACATGCCGCGACCCGCTCCGGTGACGATGATCTCAGCACCTTCTTCGAGAGCACGTTTCGCGATGCCAAAAGCTATTGATTCATCGGTCAAAATACCGGTGATTAGTATCCGGTGTCCGCTCAATATTTGCATGAGTGTAAGCGTACCCCCGTGATTGCGCATATCGTAGTTACATGAAAATTTCTATTGGCATTCTTGGTGGTACCGGTCCGGCGGGCCGAGGACTCGCGGTTCGTCTGGCTTCGGCAGGTTATGAAGTCGTTCTAGGTTCCCGCGATGCCGATCGCGCACAACTAGTAGCGAGTGAGCTGGTCTTCGATGGAGCCGGATCAGTCTCGGGGGGTAGTAACGAAGAAGCTGCGGCTGCAGGGGTAATTATCATTGCAACACCATGGGACTCGGCGGTTCAGACCGTGAAAACTGTGAAATCGCTATTGACGGGAAAAGTCGTCATTTCAATGGTCAACGCCCTTCAAAAGGATGGCCGCGAGCTCATCCCGTTGTACCCACCACGTGGTTCAATGGCAGCTCAAATAGCCGCAGCCTTGCCTGAAAGCTCAATCGCGGGTGCCTTTCACCACCTACCTGCTTCAGAAATGGAAAATTTGAATTCTGGAATTGAGGCTGATGTCATCATCTTCGGCGATTCACCGCAAGCGAGAAGCACGACTTTGGAAATTACGAATGATATGAAAGGGCTCCGAGGGGTTGAGGCTGGTTCGATGTCGCTCGCGAGTGCTGTCGAAGCCTTCACCGCAGTATGCATCTCGATCAATATCCGGCACAAGGCGCATACCTACGTTCGATTGGCAGGGCTGGACGCCTGATGAAGCTGTTCGATTCAGCTCGAGGTGAAGTGCATGATTTAGACGCTGGGCCTATGATCACGATGTACAGCTGCGGTATTACCCCCTATGACGCTGCTCATCTCGGTCATGCTTTTGTCTATCTAACATTCGACATCTTGCAGCGCCGGCTCAGGGATGCTGGTTCGGAGACACGCTGCGTTCGTAATGTCACGGACGTAGACGACGACCTACTTCGCAAGGCCCGCGAACTCGGAATCCACTACCTGGATTTGGCAGCTCAAGAGATGGCGAAATTCGACTATGACATGGCACTATTGAACCTACTCCCCGTCTATTCTGAGCCACGAGCCACGGGCGCTATTGCAGAAATCCTGACGCTAATTGGAGCAACCTTCGATAAGGGTTTGGCGTACGAGGTTGAGGGCTACGTATATTTTGAGGTTGCAAAATTTCCTCGCTTTGGGCAAGTTTCTCATGAGAGTCGTTCGCGCATGTTGGAACTCGCCGCGCAGCATGGCGGTCGACCTGAAGATCCGCGGAAGCGTGATCCCTTGGATTTCGTTTTATGGCAACCCTCGCTGGAAGACGAGCCCGCGTGGGAGTCTCGCTGGGGGGCAGGGCGTCCGGGTTGGCACATTGAGTGCTCGGCTCTAGCACTCCGTGATTTGGGTGAAACGCTTGATGTGCACGGTGGGGGGAGAGACTTGGCATTTCCTCATCATGAGTGCGAGGCAGCTCAGAGCGAATCGGTGACTGGTGTTCCCTTCGTGCGAACCTGGTTGCACGTGGGCCTTGTAGGCCTCGACGGAGTCAAAATGTCCAAGTCTCTCGGGAATCTCGTGTTTGTCAGCGACTTGGCTAAAAAGTCGGAGCCGGCTGCGGTCCGGCTGGCGCTGTTGGCGCACCACTATCGCTTTGATTGGCAGTGGCGCGACGAGGACTTGACGACGGCGCAGTCTCGGTTGTCGACCTGGCGTTCAACTCAGGGCTCAACTAGGACTGACGATATTCTCGATCAGGTACGCGTCGCACTTGACAATGATCTGGACACCCCGAGTGCTTTGGCGGCTATTGATGTAGCAGCCCAGTGTGGTTTCAACGTAAGCCACGCCGCCGCGCTACTCGGAGTTACGCTGTAAGCGACGAAAGGCCTGCTGTGTCAGACACACTGGAAATTTTACTACCGGACGGTAGTTCACGGTCGTTGCCCACAGGCGCGACAGCTCTGAACCTAGCGGAGTCCATTGGTAGTCGTTTGGCGAAAGTCGCTCTCGCTGCAATCGTGGATGACGTTGTGGTTGACCTTTCGACGCGCTTGACGAACGGATCGCGTGTGGAAATTGTTGTACCCACTTCAGTTGCGGGTCTTGATGTTTTGCGCCACTCAACAGCGCACGTTATGGCTCAGGCTGTCGTGCGCCTGTGGCCGGGAACTCATTTTGCCATTGGACCCACTATTGACAATGGTTTTTACTATGATTTCGAACTTCCAGATGACCAACGTTTTAGCGAACTAGACCTCACGAGAATTGAGGACGAGATGCGCGTCATCATTAGCGAATCTCAGCCATTTGTTCGAGGTGAGCACAGTATGGCGGAGGGCCTTGAGCTCTTTGGAGACCAGCCATTTAAATTGGAAATAATTCGCGCCGTGCAAGCGGGAGGGACTTCCGAAGACACTTCTGAGGCCGGCGACGGAACCATCATTTCTACTTATCAGAACACTGATACTTTCACTGACCTCTGTCGTGGTCCTCACGTTCCCACCACCGCTCGTTTGGGAATTTTCAAATTGATGAGAGTTGCGGGTGCCTACTGGCGCGGCGACGAAAAACGTCCCCAACTGCAAAGAATTTATGGAACGGCGTGGGGTACTAAGGACGCTTTGGATCAACATCTCTTCCAGCTGGAAGAAGCAGAACGTCGCGACCACCGAACCCTTGGTGCGCAATTGGATTTGTTCTCGTTTCCTCCGGAGCTGGGTCCCGGGCTGGCGGTGTTTCACCCTCGAGGTGGTGTTATTCGGCGCGTAATGGAGGACTATTCACGTAAGCGCCACGTCGAAGCTGGCTATGAGTTCGTTTACTCCCCACATATCACGAAGGGTGACCTTTTTGAGACGTCGGGACATCTGCAGTGGTTTTCCGATGGCATGTATCCGCCGATGGAACTCGACGAAGGGCAGCGGTACTACTTGAAGCCAATGAACTGCCCATTCCACCTACTGATATTCAAGTCGCGACAACGTAGCTATCGAGAGCTTCCTCTTCGTATGTTCGAATTCGGTTCGGTCTACCGTTACGAAAAATCGGGCGTAGTGCACGGCTTGACTCGGGTGCGTGGAATGACGCAAGACGACGCACATATTCTCTGCACGCGAGACCAGATGCAAGGAGAGCTGACGAGTTTGCTGAGTTTTGTGCTCGAAATGCTCCGAGAATTTGGACTAGATGACTTCTACCTTGAGTTGTCGACACGGCCCCCCGAGAAGGCCGTGGGAACGGACGAAGAGTGGTCGGAGGCCGAGTCAACCCTTGAAGCAGTGGCACGAGCGGAAGGTCTCGAATTGGTGCTCGACGAGGGTGGTGGCGCTTTCTACGGTCCCAAGATTTCGGTACAGGCTCGTGACGCAATTGGGCGAACACACCAAATGTCGACCATTCAGTTGGACTTCCAGCTGCCGCAGCGTTTTGACGCGACGTACGTAGCTTCCGATAATCAAAGAACCCGCCCGATCATGATTCACCGGGCACTGTTTGGCTCGGTCGAGCGTTTTATGGCGATCCTAATTGAGCACTACGCGGGCGCCCTTCCCACCTGGTTGAGTCCAGAGCAAGTTGTGATTGTGCCAGTCGCCTCGGCTCACGCCGACTTCGCCTACAAATTTTCTGACGACCTTCGCCGTGAAGGTGTTCGCGTGAGTGTCGCCGACGCTACCGAACCACTCGGCGCTCGAATTCGTAACGCAAAAATGCAGAAGGTGCCTTACATCTTGGTTGTAGGAAATGATGATGTCGCGAACGGAACGGTGGGGGTAAACGCGCGCGGGAGTAATGATCCTGAACGGGACGTGATGACGCTCGCCTTCACTGAACGGCTGTTGGCGGAAATAGCATCGCATGGTCGCCCCGAGGTGGTCTAGTGGGGCTTGAACGCTTCGCCGCGGAGTGGCGAGAGTCGTACGTCGAGGGCGCGAGTAAGGATGGAGCCAATCATGCGAATGAGTGTGTGTTTTGTCGTCTCGGTTCGCTGGCAGTAGACGAGTCCACGGGCGTCATCGCGAGGGGAGAGCAGGCCTTCGTGGTCCTGAACGCCTACCCGTATGGATCTGGCCATTTACTAGTAGTTCCGTATCGTCATGTGAGTTCACTCAGTGCCTTGAGCGACGACGAATCTGAAGAACTCTTCTCACTCATTCGTACCGCGAGTCGAGCGATTGACCAGGCGTACGAACCGGAAGGCCAAAACATAGGATTTAATTTGGGTCGTGCCGCAGGTGCCGGAGTTCCCAATCATCTGCATGGCCACCTGCTGCCAAGGTGGAACGGCGATACCAATTTCATGACTTCGCTCGGGGAAACGAGAGTTCTCCCCGAGTCCCTCGGACGTACTTGGCAGAAGATAACGGCAGTCTGGTGAGGCAGCCGATTTGGGGTAATTCGGTGGATAGACTTCACCGAGAGCACCAAGATACCCTTCGGAGGTCACATGTTTGACGGTAATTTCCGTAAGTCGGTAGATGCTCGCACCGCACCGGTGGGGCAACAGCTGGTCAAAGTAGGAGTATCGGCGGATGTTCTGACCAGTTTGGGCCTCCTTTTTGCTACGGCAACGGCTCTGGCTATTGGCTCTGGTCATCACTGGTGGGCCATTGTTCTGCTCACCCTCACCGGTGCTTCGGACTTGCTTGACGGACCAGTGGCGAAGGCGTCGCAGACCGCATCGGTTCGTGGGAGCTTCTTTGATTCTGTCGTTGATCGTATTTCCGATGGAGTTCTTCTTGGTGGTGTTGCGTACTTTTTGATTTCTCACCATCGGGGGGTGTGGATACTTCTACCCTTCGCGTTGATGACCGTAACTTTTATGATCTCCTATGAGCGTTCTAAGGCTGAGAGTCTGGGCCTTGATGCTAAGGGTGGGCTAATGGAGCGAGCGGAAAGAATGATCGCCTTGGGTCTCGCTCTCATCTCTCAAACCACCTTCTTACCCGCTCTGACCGTCTTGTTTTTCCTCACTCTAGGTACCGCGGTTGGTCGCTTTTTACGGGTGTGGCGTCAGGCGACAGCCTTGACCTCGGGAACCGAGCCCCGGCGTCGTTCTTCGCGCCCTAGTCGCCGCTAGGAATGTCGATTTTTTCCCCACGCGTTGCGCTCTTCAAGTCGATCAGCACTTTGCTAGAGGTGATGCCTGAGCGCTTCGACACCTGGTCCGCGGTTCAGATCGCAGAAGCCATGGGAAGAATTCTGCCCAACGCGCGGCATCACCTCAGTACGAACGTGCAACACGCACTCGATTTTTCCAACTCCGTAGATTCGGAATTAGTTGAGCGTTTCGTTAATCGAGCTTTTGCGAGTTACGGGACCTATTGGGCCGAGAGTGCCAAATTGCCGGCAATTTCCGCAAAGGTAATCAGAGATCGTTTCGTTGTTTCGGAAGGGTTTGAGTATTTTTCGGCGGCCGCCCGATCAGGTTCCGGGCTTGTCGTGGCTCTGCCACATATTGGCAACTGGGAGTGGGGGGGTGCGTACTTGTCTCAAATTGGCTATCCCATGACGGCCGTCGCGGAGGCCCTCGAACCACCCGAACTTTTTGAGTGGTTTCGAGCTAAGCGAGAAGCGATGGGAATAGCGATCGAGCCACTCGATGAACACGCCGGAACAAGTCTGCTGTCGGTCCTTCGCTCCGGGGGCATTGTTGGCCTTCTCTGCGATCGGGATATCCAAAATAATGGCATCGAGGTCGAGTTTTTCGGTGAGAGGGTTACCATGCCCGCAGGACCGGCGACGCTGGCATTGCGTACGGGAGCGACTCTCATCGCGGCGGCGTGTTACAGCGGCCCAGGTCTAGGGCACCACGCCGTTATGACTCGGCCCATTGACTGCACTAGGACCAAGAGACTCCGTGACGACGTCACACGCGTTACTCAAGCGGTGGCGTTTGAACTTGAGGGGCTGATTAGGCGGGCCCCGGAGCAGTGGCACGTTCTACAACCGCGGTTCGAGGTCGACGTTTAATGATTGCCAAGGTAGCTCTGCTGTCACCATACGCGTTCAACGTCAAAGGGGGCGTGCAAGAGCAGGTTGTGGCGATGAGCCGAGAACTCGGGCGACGCAATGTCGAGGTGCGAGTCTTTGCACCTAATGCAAACGATCATTCCGTCGTCGAAACCTCAGCAACTGTGGTGCGGGAGGGCCGCCTGTTCTCGCTCCCCGCAAATGGTTCGACGGCGCCGTTGACCCTATCGTGGGCAGCGTCGCGCAAGGTGTTTCGAGATCTCACCTCGTTCCAACCGGATGTCGTTCACATTCACGAACCATTCGCGCCGGTACTGGCTTACAGCAGCTTGCGACACCACTCGTTCCCTACCGTGGGAACGTTTCATCGTTCGGGTGGTGGTCCGGCCTACTCCCTGACGAGTCCCTTGCTTCGATGGTTGGGCCGGGGTCTCGATGCAGCAGTTTCGGTAAGTGCTGAAGCCGCCCAAACGCTTGAGCAGGGCTGTGGGCTGCGATCGAGGGAACTATTCAACGGATTTGAAGTCGAACGATTCTCGGAATTTGAACGTAGTCGCACGAAACCTCCGCGTGTACTGTTTCTCGGTCGGCTCGACCGGCGTAAGGGAATTCTCGATCTTCTCGAAGCCGAGCGGATGAACGGCTCGCAGCAGAATTGGACACTCACCGTGGCCGGAGACGGCGTTCTGCGAGGCGAAGTTGAGCGGCGGGTTGCAGATCGCCACAACGTGGAGGTGCTCGGCGTGGTGAACGACGAGCACAAGCGACGCTTGCTGCGTTCGAGTGATGTTTTAGTGGCTCCGTCAACGCACGGTGAGAGTTTTGGTTTAGTTCTGTTGGAGGGCTTAGCGAGCGGCACGACGGTGGTGGCCGCTGATATTCCTGGCTATCGCCTGGCCGGTGGTGAAGCGGTGGAGTATTGCCCACCTGGAGATCCAGCCATGTTGCATCGAACTATTGGAAGAGCTCTTTCCCTCGCTGACGAGGAGCGATTGCAGGCGGGTTACGTCCGAGCAGTTCGTTGGTCGATGGCATCACTAATGGATGAGTATCTCGAAATTTACGAGCAAGCGATCCACAGATTCAAAGAAGCGAAGTAGCCTATGTCTATGCCTTCCAATAAACGAGCTCGCTCCGGTCGGCCATCGCAGCGTCGCGGTCAGAGCCCACGATATGTGGAACCGGTGCTGGACCCCACGTGGTCGAGCGCCTACGGACCATCGCCCGAAGAGCGCCTCGACAACAAAGAAGCCCTTCGCCGCACACTGTTGAAGCAAAGTCGAGGTGTGATGGCAACCGGTCTACTGATCGGTGTGGCGGCGGTTCCATTGCTGACGGCCGCAGCACATTTTTCAGTTGTGATCAGTATCACCGCTGCGCTGCTGATTATCGGCGGCTCCTTACTTTTCGTGAACCAGCGATTGCGAGCAATCGAGGGTCGACTTTCAACCGTGGCCTCCAATTTTGTCGCCAGTTTTCTCCCCGGCGGTGCCGTGCGCGAACGTCAACGCCTCACCACAATTGTGGCTCGACTGAGCGCAACTTTTGGACTCAGTGACGTAAGTTCATTTGTCGTCGACGACGCGATGTACAACGGAGCCCTGGTCCCTAACGGAAACGGATTCTCACTTTTTGTTACGTCGGGTGTCATGAGTGATTTCGACCTTCTCGAACTCGAGGGTGTAGTGGCGCACCTCATGGCCCGCGAACGCTTGGGGCAACTCGAGCGAGTTACGGCTTCAGCATTGTTGGGGTCGGACGGTCTTCGAGCTGCGGAGTTGGCAGGTGTCGGATCAACCTATCGTGCAGATGAAGTAGCGGCAGCGGCTATTCGTCACCCCATGGGGCTCGCCTCAGCCCTGTCGAAATGTAGTCTCCAAACCATGGTGCCTGGATCGTTTTTTGCTGGTGAGAAATACCGTGAATCTCGATGGGTCTGGTTTAACGTCCATGCCGATCGCTCGGAGATTGAGTGGGGCGACCTGGATGATGTTTCGGTCCGGAGCCGAGCGTTGGCTGAGTGGTAATTGGCCGTTAGGCTGGGTGCATGAACTTAGAATCCTCCATTGGTACCTCCAGGGTTAAGCGTGGTTTGGCCGACATGCTGCGTGGTGGCGTAATTATGGATGTCGTGAATCCCGAGCAAGCGAAGATTGCTGAGGATTCCGGAGCGGTGGCGGTTATGGCGCTGGAGCGGGTGCCGTCGGACATTCGCCGAGACGGCGGAGTGGCCCGAATGAGCGACCCGGAAATGATTGTCGGAATTCAGAAAATGGTGACTATCCCCGTTATGGCGAAGTCTCGGATTGGTCACTTTGCGGAAGCGCAAATCCTGCAAGCTCTCGACGTTGACTTCATAGATGAATCGGAAGTCTTGACCCCGGCCGATGAAGCAAACCACATTGACAAATGGGCCTTTACGGTACCCTTCGTCTGCGGCGCGACCAACCTTGGCGAAGCCTTGCGCCGTATCGGTGAAGGGGCGTGCATGATTCGCTCCAAGGGTGAAGCGGGAACGGGAAATATTGTCGAAGCGGTGCGCCACCTCAGAACTATCAACGCAGAAATTCGACGCCTACACACTGCAGACTCTTCGGAGCTGTACACATTGGCCAAAGATCTCGGAGCCCCGCTGGCTTTAGTTCAAGAAGTGGCGGAACTCGGAAAGCTGCCCGTCCCGCTGTTTTGCGCAGGCGGTATCTCCACTCCGGCTGACGCTGCGCTAGTTCTTCAAATGGGAGCAGAGGCTGTGTTTGTGGGTTCGGGAATCTTTAAGAGTTCTGACCCAGAGCGCATGGCTCGTGCCATCGTCGAAGCCACCACCCACTATCAAGACGCCTCCGTACTTGCGCGCGTTTCAACTGGCCTCGGAGATGCGATGAAGGGGTTCGAGACATCGACCCTTGATCAGCGTTTTGCTGAGCGCGGTTGGTAATGCCCAGAGTTGGCGTACTCGCCCTACAGGGGGATGTTCGCGAACACGTGAGTGTTCTCAAGGTGTTGGGTGTGCAGGTTAGTACGGTTAAGACTCGCGACGAATTGGCTGAAGTTGAAGCACTCATCATTCCTGGTGGTGAATCCACGACGATGTCGCATCTCTTGGAGATTTCGAATCTACGAGCTGACCTGAGCGAACGGCTGGCCGATGGCCTAGCCGTTCTCGGTACCTGCGCAGGTTTAATCTTATTGTCTAAAAATATTTCCGACGGACGTAGCGATCAATGGTCGTTTGGCGCCCTGGACGTCGACGTTCGACGCAATGGTTACGGACGACAGGTGGCATCGTTTGAAACGCTCGTTGAGGTTGCGGGCATCGGAGAGGTGCAGTCCGTATTCATTCGGGCGCCTCGGATAGAGCGCTTCGGATCCGATGTGGAGATACTGGCCTCCCTCGATGATGGAGATGGGCCCCACCCCGTTCTCGTGCGACAAGGTGCCGTATGGGGCTGCTCGTTTCATCCTGAACTCACGACGGATTCACGGATACATGGGATGTTCGTAGAGTCGATTGTTGCTTCTCGGTAGGATTAACTGACTCGGACAGCAGGAGACAAAATGTCAGGCCACTCTAAATGGGCAACCACGAAGCATCGCAAGGGTGCCAAGGATGCGGCGCGGGCGAAGTCCTTTGCCAAATTGATTCGTCAAGTAGAGGTTGCGGCTCGTGAAGGTGGCGGCGACGCTGCGACTAATGCCTCCCTGCGAACCATGTTCCAGAAGGCCCGAGACGCCTCGGTGCCGATTGACACCATCGAACGAGCAATCAAGCGCGGTACTGGTGAGCTCGAAGGAGTTCGTTACGAAGCGGTATCGTACGAAGGCTATGCACCCGGTGGTATCGCCGTCATTGTCGAAACATTGACCGATAATCGAAATCGAACAAGTGCCGAAATCAAGCACGCCTTTTCAAAAAATGGTGGCGAAATTGCCACCCCGGGCGCCGTTGCGTGGCAATTCGATAGGAAGGGTTCGATTGAGGTTCCCGGCAGTCTCGACGAGGAAGTCCTGTTGGAGTGGGTCATGGAGGCCGGGGGGGAGAATTTGGCCTCGAACGGTGAGAACTTCATCGTGACAACTGAGGCGACTCAATTGGGTGCTGTTCGTGATGTTCTGGAAAGTTTTGGCGCCAAAGCGATAAACGCGGACCTAATCTTGGTGGCTCAAAACATCATTCCGATAACGGACTTGGCCGAAGCTAAGAAAATTCTCCGCCTCATGGACGCGATTGACGATCACGACGATGTGCAAAATGTCTACGCTAACTTTGACATCTCAGATGAAATTTTGAACGCCTACGAAGGCTAGCGCGGAGAGCTTTTGTGCAGTAGAGTCGAACATATGTTCGTATTGGGTATCGATCCAGGCTTGACGAGGTGTGGCTACGGCCTCGTTGAGGGTCAACTACACGGTGGCGAGATGTTTCGCGCCGTAGAAGCCGGGGTTTTGGAAACGCCTAAAGAAGTCGCCGTGGAGCAGAGGTTGGCCGTCATAATGAAGGACTTGCGGGAACTCATTGAGGAATATCAGCCTCACGTTGTTGTTGTAGAAAAGGTTTTTTTCCAGAAGAATGCGCTGACGGCGATCTCGGTGGCGCAAGCTAGCGGAATCGCCATAGGTTTAGCGGGCGAACGGGGTATTACGGTGCGCCAGTTCACCTCGCAGGAGGTCAAGTTGGCGGTCACTGGCTACGGAGCCGCCGATAAGAAGCAAGTTCAGCAAATGGTAGCCAGCCTGTGCGGTTTGAGAGAAATCCCACAGCCTCCGGACGCCGCTGACGCACTTGGTCTTGCAATCACCTTTTTAATGACTGCGCGTACTGAGCAACGAACCCTGGGAGTTGCTCGATGATTGGCTGGCTTCGAGGGCATGTCCTACAGGTGTCGGAGGCGGGATCACTTTTGTTGAACGTCAATGGGGTGGGCTATGAAATGAGCGTGACCGTCTCGACCGCCCGTTCGCTCGCCATTGGTAATGAGTACGAATTTTTCGTACAAACCAACGTCCGAGAAGATGCAATAAATCTGTACGGATTCACGAACCACGAAGAGAAAAGCTTCTTCCTGCTTCTTACGAGCATCTCGGGTATCGGTCCAGCGATGGCTATGGCTGCTCTGGGTTCAATCGGCGTTTTCGAGTTGCAAAGAGCAATTGCTTCTGAGAACAGTGATGTCTTGACGACAATTCCGGGCGTGGGCAAAAAGACAGCGTCACGAATAGTTTTGGAGTTGAGTGGTCGGATTCCATCGTTGACGGTTGCGGTAGAGCCAGACCTAACGGCAATTTTGCACTCCGATATCGAAGATGTCCTTCGGCAATTTGGATACAGTGCCTCGGAGATAAAAGATCGACTCCGCGATGTGGTCCTACCCACTGACGAAGCAGGAGCACTGCGAGTTGCGCTGAGAGAATTGGGGCGACCGTGAGCAGAGAAACCTCACCCCTGCCATTGAGCGAGTCGACACCCGCTGTTCGAGATGACCACGAGTTGCGAGATGAGGTTTCACTCCGCCCGACCACGCTTCGTGATTTTGTCGGTCAGAAGGATTTGGTAGGCCATCTAGAGATTGTCTTGGGTGCCGCGAAAAAGCGCGAGCAAACCACCGACCACTTACTTTTTGCAGGGCCACCGGGACTCGGAAAGACTTCGCTGGCGGGAATCGTAGCGAGCGAAATGGGAGTGAACCTAAGGATTACGTCCGGACCAGTATTGACGCGACCCGGCGACCTGGCAGCGTTGCTCACTGATTTGCAAGACGGAGAAATTCTTTTTATAGATGAAATTCACCGCCTACATCGTTCCATCGAAGAGGTCCTCTATCCCGCCATGGAAGATCGTCGCCTCGATGTGATGATCGGCAGGGGACCATCAGCTCGGTCAATCCGCCTCGAACTTCCTAACTTCACCCTTATCGGAGCCACGACCCGTACAGGACTGGTGGCTGCCCCCCTTAGAGATCGCTTCGGTTTTATTGGGCGATTGGATCTCTATGAGGTCGACGAACTGGAGTCCATTGTTCAGCGCTCGGCACAATTATTAGGTATTCGCATAGATGGTGAAGCGGCACGTGAAATCGGGTGTAGGAGTCGAGGGACACCTCGAATTGCCAACCGACTACTACGCAGAGTGCGTGACGTGGCTGAAATGGCAAATTCGACCCTTGTTTCGAGGGATCTCGCGGAGTCGGCTCTTAAAACCTTCGGCGTAGATAAAATTGGCTTGGACAAGATTGACCGTAGAATCCTCTCTCTGCTGTGTGACCAGTTTCGCGGTCAGCCTGTCGGACTGGTCACTTTGGCGCACGCCTGCGGCGAAGAGCCGAGCACCCTTGAAGATGCCTACGAGCCCTTCCTCATTAGAGAAGGGCTTTTGATGAGAACGCCTCGAGGCAGAGTCGCTACGCAACGCGCCTTCACACATTTGGGTGTTTCACCCCCAGACAACGTGATGCTCTGATTGACCCCTCGAAAGGAGTAACCTTGGCGGGAGTTCTATCGTTCGCCTAAGGGGTTGCTATGTTGCTTGATGCTACGAAATCAAGTGGTTCAAGTATTTTTATTGTTCTGTACGTAGTTCTGTTTGCCCTGTTTTATTTTGGCTACATGCGCCCAAAGAACCGTAAGCAAAAGGCGGCCCGCGAGCAAGCACGCCAAGTTGCGGTAGGGGACCGAGTTCAGACTATCGGCGGCTTGGTAGGAACAATTGTCAGTGACGACGGTGTACTTCTAACGATTCGTACTGCGTCGGGTTCCGAACTCGACTTCGTCAAGGGAGCTATCTCCCAGAAGTTTCAGGATCCCACAGTCCCCTCGATAGCTTCTCCGGAGGAATCCGGCGAGTTGTCTGACGCGCCCGAAGGCGAATAGCCCTCATGGCCAATACCACCGCCAATCGGCGGACGCTACTCACTAGTTTGATTCTCACACTCGTGGTGTCATTTGGTTCTTTTTTCGCCACCATGGCACTTAATTGGGGACCAAAGCTTGGCCTCGACCTTGCGGGAGGTCTGTCGGTAGTTTTCCGTCCAGCCACAGCAGCTTCGGTGGCGGACATGCAGGAAGTCACGAGTGTCCTCACCAATCGAGTCAACGGACTAGGTGTCTCGGGGGCGACCGTAAATTTACAAGGTAAGAACGTAGTGGTCTCCGTACCAGGGGTCAAAGATGCGCGGGACGTTTTAGCGTCGATTGGCCAAACAGCCCAGTTACTTTTTCGACCGGTACTCTGCCAGGCACTTTTGAATAAACCAGTTAAATTGCCTCCGAATTATCCAGTACCCGCGTGTGGAGCTGCGTATTTGATGACGCAAGCCAATCTAGGAGTTACGCCCAACGTAAATTCGGTCAGCGGGTTCAATATGAACAATGTTTCGCCGGACCCCAACCTGACGTCCTTTCCCACGACACTGCCGGCTTATGATGACCCGACGAAGTCGGTGCTATTGCCGTCGCTCGGAACTATTGGTCAGCGCTACGTTTTGGGGCCGTCACAAATGACCGGGCAAAGCGTCAAGTCTGCGGTTGCTCAACAAGACCAAGCCGGTGCATGGGTGGTTAATTATTCGTTGACCGGAGCGGGTTCATCGAAGTGGGATCAAGTCGCTGCGAGTAATTTCCATCAGTTGGTCGCAATTGAGCTCGATGGAGTGGTGCAGTCTGCTCCAGTCATTAGCGCCACGGATGTCACCCCAAAATCGTTTGGGGGGAGTGGTTCCATCTCGGGTTCATTTACAGAGACCTCCGCGAAGAATTTAGCAATGGCTATGCGCTTCGGCTCACTGCCAGTGCGACTGGTTCCTCTCACGACTCAATCAGTTTCGCCAACTCTGGGGCACTCGTCGTTGGTCGCTGGATTGGGCGCTGGTCTCGTTGGTCTAATTCTGGTTCTGCTCTACACGGTTATTTACTATCGGGCCCTAGGGCTGGTCATTTTGCTTGGACTGACGGTAACGGCCGCCTTGCTGTGGGCCATCATCTCTGCTTTGGCTCACACTGCGTTCGCGCCTAGTTTTGATCTCGCGGGAGTCACTGGTCTCATCGTGTCGATTGGTATCACGGTCGACAGCTACATCGTTTATTTTGAACGGCTCAAGGACGAAACTCGCGCCGGTCGAACCATGAGAACATCAGTCGACCGCGGCTTTAAATCTGCCTGGCGAACTGTGCTGGCTGCTGACTTGGTGTCGCTACTCGCTGCTGTGCTGCTCTATTTGATTGCTACTGGCTCAGTGAGAGGTTTCGCATTCTTCTTAGGTCTGTCGACTCTGATGGACGTCGGCATAACCTGGTATTTTACTCGCCCGCTCGTCATTTTGTTGGGACGTCGTGGTGGCGAGCAATCACACTCAGCCCTTAGCATTGCCGCTGGAATGGGTGCGGGGAGCGGACAATGAGTGAATCCACACAAGAAGCCTTCGGTCGCTTTGGCAGGCTATATCGAGGTTTAACAACTTTTGACTTCGTTGGGCGAACCAAGGTGTGGTTCACTGTTTCCGCCGTGATTATTCTGGCCGGAGCGCTGTCGCTGGGCATCCGTGGGCTCAACCTGGGTATTGAATTCAAGGGTGGTAGCTCGTGGGAAGTCTTAAGTACTCACGTCTCTGCGCAGCAAGCCACTGATGTCGTTATTACAGCCGGCTTAAAGTCTCCCACCGTCTATATCCTCGGGGGCCAGACGGTACACGTTGAGGGGGACCTCAATGACCTTTCTGCTGTGGATCAGACTCGTGTGACGAACGCCGTAGCAGCTGCACTCGCGAAGGTGGCCCACAAGGCGCCCAACGAAGTTTCCACGAGCAGTATCGGTCCTACGTGGGGCGGACAGGTGACCCAAAGGGCGTTGCTCGCCCTACTGGCCTTCTTCGTAGCTGTGGTGATCTATATTTCCGCACGATTTGAGCCCAAGATGGCCCTCGCGGCATTTATCGCGATGATTCACGATCTCCTGGTTGCCATGGGCGTGTACTCACTATTTGGTTTTCAATTAACCCCGGACACCGTGATTGCTCTTTTGACCATCCTTGGTTACTCGCTTTATGACACTGTTGTCGTATTCGACCGGGTGAGGGACAACTCACGAGGTATTTTGAGTGCGGGAACGATGACCTATTCGGACATGGTGAATCTCTCGATGAATCAGACCTTGGCGCGTTCTATAAATACGTCCCTAGTAGCCATTCTTCCAGTGTTGTCAGTATTGGTTGTGGGCGCGGAGTTGCTAGGCGCCACCACTCTACAAAATTACGGATTGGCCCTTTTTGTGGGTCTTCTTTCTGGGGCCTATTCCTCCATCTTCATCGCGAGTATGTTCTTGGCCCTATTCAAGGAACGCGAACCGCGTTTCATTGAACTTCGTCAGCGACTTGCGGCTCGTCAAGCTCGAGTGGCGATGAGTCCTGCGGCAGCCGCATTGTTGAGTGGTGAAGCGGGCTCGAAGAATCGAACAGGTAAGCCCAATACCAGTGCGGGGCCAATCCAAGCTAAGGCGCGAAAGCAAAAAAGACGATAGTGATCGGTGGGCTCTCTAGGTGGCCAGCGTGAGTGGTACTAAGCCGGCTTCTTTGCCTTTAGAGAGTTTGTTGGGTCCAGTAGTTGATTCTTTTTCGCAACACCACGAAGGCGCAGACAACGCCCTTATCATTAAGGCCGGCCTAGCTGCCATTGACGCGCACAAGGGGCAATTACGCCGTACTGGCGAGCCCTACGTAACGCACCCCATCGCGGTGGCGCAGATAGTTGCTGAATTGGGACTGGACGCATCTACCGTTGCGGCGGCGTTGTTGCATGATGCCGTGGAAGACACCGTGATGACGATGAATCTGATTGAACGGGACTTTGGTCTTGCGGTAGCGCGCGTCGTTGATGGCGTTACCAAGCTCGATCGCTTGGCTTTTGACTCCAAGGAGGCTCAGCAGGCGGCCACTATTCGCAAGATGTTCATCGCAATGGCCCAGGACTGGCGAGTTCTACTGATCAAGTTGGCTGACCGACTCCATAACATGCGCACTATTTCGGTGATGCCAATTGGTAAGCAGCGTTCCATTGCCCAAGAAACTCAAGATGTCTACGCACCTTTAGCTCACCGACTCGGAGTGCAATCGGTGAAGTGGCAGTTGGAGGATTTAAGTTTTGCCACCTTGCATCCAAAGCGTTACGCCGAAATTGAGCAAATGGTCGCCGTTCGTGCACCCGAGCGCGAAACCTACGTGGACGAAGTTATGTCTGAACTTCGTAACAAACTTAACGAACTCGGCGTCTCCGGTGATGTTCGTGGTCGGCCGAAGCACCTGTGGAGTATTTACGAAAAGATGGTTGTTGGTGGAAAGGAATTTGACGAGATTTTTGACCTGGTAGGACTACGCGTCATTGTTCACTCTGATCCCGAGTGCTGGGCGGCCCTCGGGGCGATACACGCTCTATGGAAGCCGGTTGAGGGTCGATTTAAGGACTACATCAATAATCCCAAATTTAATCTCTACCAGTCTCTGCACACCACCGTTATCGGACCCAAGGGTAAGGCCGTGGAAGTGCAAGTGCGTACTCAGGAAATGCACCGTAAGGCAGAATTCGGCATTGCGGCCCATTGGGGCTACAAGGAGGGTGCCACGTCAAGTGAAATCGCGTGGATGCAGAGAATCGTTGATGCGGACCAGGACACCAACGACGACCCAATTAAATTTTTGGAACAGTTGAAACTGGACCTCGGTCAAGACGAGGTGTACGTCTTTACCCCGAAGGGCCGTGTCATCGCCATTGTGGAGGGAGCCACGCCGATCGACTTTGCGTACGCAGTTCATACCGAAGTCGGGCATAAGTGCGTTGGCGCCAAGGTAAATGGCCGTCTCGTACCTCTGGATACAGTTCTGTATTCAGCGGATGTAGTCGAGATCGTAACGAGCAAAAGCGAATCTGCGGGACCGTCGCGTGACTGGCTCAACACGGTTACTTCTACTCGTGCTCGCTCGAAGATTCGACAGTGGTTCCAGCGCGAGCGCCGCGAGGAAGCCATCGAGGCTGGTCGGGAAGAATTCACCAAAGCCCTACGCCGCGAGGGAATGCCGATTCATACCTCAATGAGTTCAAAAGCCCTTGATGCGGTAGTTGTCTCCCTCAATCTCGAAGACCTAGATGACCTCTACTTTTCGATCGGCAGTAACCATAATTCTGCTCTCTCGATTGTTCAGCGACTCGACCGGGAACTTCGCGGTGGTGACGCCGAACAATTGCCCACCACGGTGCAAAAAGCGTCGCGACCGTATCGACCATCTGGTCGGACCGGCGGTGTGTACGTCGAGGGTCTTGATGATGTCATGATTCACCTGGCTCGCTGCTGCAGTCCTGTGCCGGGCGACCAAATTATGGGTTTCATCACGGTTGGACGTGGAGTTTCAGTACATCGAACCGACTGTTCGAATGCCGTGTCGCTGTCGGGTCGCATGGGTGACCGGGTTATTGACGTGGAGTGGGACGGCTCGTCGAAGGGTGTGTTCCGCGCCACGCTGGAAATAATGGCCTTTGACCGATCGCGACTTCTTTTCGATGTGTCGCGGATAGTTGCCGAGTACCACCTCAACATTATTTCCAGCCATTCGTCAACCTCCTCAGATCGAATCGTACGCATGACCTTCGACGTAGAGTTGGCTGACCCCAGCCACCTGACTAGTCTTTTAGTTGCCATCAAGGCGGTGGACGGAGTGTTTGACGCCTTCCGTCAATTACCAGGTCGAAAGCAATCTTCATGAGTAACAAACGTTCGTTTTCGGCTCCGGTGGGAACACACGACGTACTACCGCCTCAATCCTTGGAATGGGAAAGGGCCATCGGACTTTTCTCGTCGGTGGCCCATCTCTATGGTTTTGGTCTCGTCATCAATCCCATTTTTGAGGACGTCGGCGTTTTCAATCGTGGTATCGGCGAAAACAGTGATGTCGCTAAGAAAGAAATGTATGTTTTCCAAGATCGCTCAGATCGTAAGTACGCGCTCCGACCCGAAGGAACAGCGTCGGTAGTCCGCTCTTATGTTCAACACAATCCGACTCCGCCTTGGAAAGTCTTCTACGTCACGCCGGCTTTTCGCTACGAAAGGCCACAAGCTGGTCGTTATCGCCAACACCATCAGCTTGGTGTCGAGGCTCTCGGTACGGCGGATCCCAATTTGGATATTGAAGTGATTGCCATGGCCTGGCGCTTTTACGCATCCTTCGGTTTACGACGCGTGGATTTGATGGTCAACTCGATGGGTGACGCTGCCTGCCGACCTCAATACATTGAGTCGTTGAACGAACACCTGAGAGCGAAGTCGCCGAAACTATGCGACGAACACCAACGGACATTCTCTGACAATCCACTGCGGGTCTTGGACTGCAAAACGAGTGCCTGCATCGAAGTCACCCAGTGTGGACCTATGTTGAATGATTCTTTGTGCGATGAGTGTCGCGAACATTTCAGTTTTGTCACGCAAGGTCTGTCAATGCTAAAGATCCCCTGGGCCAGTAATTCGCGACTTGTGCGAGGATTTGATTATTACACCAGGACTACATTCGAATTCACTTCAACAGCTTTAGAGTCGGCTCAAAACGCGATTGGCGGCGGCGGTCGATACGACGGATTGGTGGAAGAGTTGGGTGGAGAAGCGACGCCCGGTATTGGTTTTGGTAGTGGTATCGAACGTTTGCTATTGGCTCATCAAGCCGAGCACCCCGCTGCCGGCGAGGCTCCTTCAATCGATGCCTTCGTGGTAGATACCACTGGTGATTTCTCCGTTCAGGTTCTGATGGATGAATTACGAACGGCAAATATTCGAATCGATCAGTCCTACGATGGTAGATCGATGAAGTCCCAATTGAAAGTTGCTGATCGCAGTGGAGCTAGGTTGGCCCTTCTGATAGGTCCGCAAGAGCTCTCACGTGGCGAAATTACGATGCGGTATCTGCGCGAGAACGACGAATCCTCTCGGCAAATTAGCGTCCCCCGTGACGCAATACTTTCGCAAATCAAACAATATTTAAGTCAGGTCAAACAATGAAACATTCCTACGAAGCAACCAGCCTCCGCGACCGACTGTGCGGTTCGCTGGACGCCAATGATGTTGGTGCCATCGTGTCAGTGTGTGGCTGGGTGGCTAAGCGAAGGGAGCATGGCGAGCACCTAGCCTTCGTGGATTTACGCGATCATTCGGGGCTGCTGCAGGTCGTTGTCGAGGGTTCTGTTGACGTGCGCTCAGAATACGTGCTCCGGGTTACTGGGACGGTGTCGCTGCGACCCGAAGGAACCATCAATGACAAGATCGCAACCGGGTCGGTGGAACTATCCGGGTGCTCGGTTGAAATTCTTTCGGCAGCGGAAGCTCCTCCCTTCCAGTTGGACGACCGTAGCGAGATTGACGAGCAGATCCGTCTTCGTTATCGTTACCTCGATATTCGACGTAGTCAAATGCAAAAAAATTTGCGTCTACGGGCCAAGGTCAACTCTGCGATACGAGCCGCCATGGACCGACAAGGGTTCTGCGAGGTTGAAACGCCACTGCTGTGGGCGCCCACGCCAGAAGGGGCTCGTGAGTTTGTCGTGCCGTCTCGATTGCACCCAGGAGAGTTCTACGTGTTGCCGCAAAGCCCCCAGATTGCGAAGCAATTGTTGATGGTTGGCGGTTTCGATCGCTACTTTCAGATTGCCCGTTGCCTGCGCGATGAAGACTTGCGTGCTGACCGGCAATTCGAGTTCAGCCAGCTCGACCTCGAGGCCTCGTTCGTTACCCAAGACGATATTTTGGATTTTGTGTCGGAGGCAGTACTGGACGCTGCCGAAGTGGCGACCGGGGAGCGTCCCACCACGATAGAGACAATGACGTGGCAGTTCGCTCGTGACAATTTCGGAACGGACAAGCCTGACCTCCGTTTCGGAATGCTCATCAAAGAATTGTCAGACGTCTTCGCTACTACGGAGGTTAAGGCTTTCTCTGCGCCTTGTGTGAGGGGTATTCGTGTGCCTGGCGGTGCCGAATTCTCGAGGAGTCGGCTCGACGCATTGACGGAACGGGCGAAGGAACTCGGGGCCAAAGGTCTGGCGTGGTTTAGGGTCACAGAGGGCGGCCTCGACTCTCCGCTGGATCGTTTTTTGAATGATGCCGAGAGAGAGGCTATACGCACTCTGGACAATTCAGAGACCGGAGACTTAGTCTTGGTGGTTGCCGATGATTACGCTCTGACCTGTAAAGTTTTGGGCACACTACGAACGGATTTGGGTTCGCCACCGGTGTCCGCTGGCCCCCACCGCTATTGCTGGGTTACGGAGTTCCCGATGTTCGAAGGACTTGATGAGGACGGCAATCCGGTCTCGGCTCATCACCCTTTCACGATGCCGCACCCCGACGACGTAGATCGCCTCGAGAGCGATCCACTGTCAGTGCGTAGTCAAGCCTACGATTTGGTGCTTAATGGTTGGGAATTGGGGAGCGGCTCGGTACGTATTCACCGAGCTGATATTCAGTCGCGCATCTTCGCTATCTTGGGTATCACTGACGAAGAAGCGGAAAGCCGCTTTGGTTTCCTCCTTGGAGCGTTCCGTTATGGCGCACCTCCACACGCGGGCTTCGCCTTTGGCATCGACCGACTCGTCGCCATTTTCGCCGGTGAGGAAAATATTCGTGAAGTAATCGCGTTTCCGAAAACTCAATCAGGATCAGACCTCATGACTGGAGCACCGAAGTCGATCGGCGACAAGCAACTCAAAGAGTTGCGACTTAAGCCACAGGCAAAGGTGTAATACGTCACTCTTCGATGACGCTCTAGAACGTCGCTTGCGCGATGTCGCGCCTCTGGCCGATGCTCTGCGTCCCCGCTCTTTTGACGAGATCATTGGGCAAGATCATCTTGTCGGTCCTGGCGCTCCTCTCCGAGTAATGGCTGAGTCAGGACGAATTTCATCGCTCATTCTCTGGGGTCCGGCTGGAACGGGGAAAACTACCATCGCGCGAATCCTGTCCGAGTCTGCGGGTTTTTCCATGGAAACGTTGTCGGCTGTTTCAGCTGGAGTGAAGGATATCCGAGATGTAATTTCTCGTGCCGTAAGCCGACTAGGTGAACGCGGAACCAGAACAATTCTTTTCATCGACGAGGTTCACCGTTTCAATAAGTCGCAACAGGATTTACTGCTCCCCGCTACTGAAAGCGGTCAAATCATCTTGATTGGTGCCACCACAGAGAATCCCTTCTTTGAGGTCAATGCTGCTCTCATGAGTCGAACGACCCTATGGCGTGTGCACCCACTGGACCACCAAGGTCTTTCACATTTAATTGATCGCGCTCTCACTCTACGCAATGTCGAAATGAGCGAAGAGGCACGAAACTATGTAGCTGCAACGAGTGATGGAGATGGCCGAGCCGCTCTCACGACCCTCGACGTGGCAATTGCTTTGACGTCACTTCAAGAAGATTCTGTAACTGTTGAGTTGGAGCACGTGACGCAGGCTCGCGACGGTCGAATTCACCATCAGTCGAGTGATTCGCACTACGACCAGGTCAGCGCCTACATCAAGTCGATCAGGGGATCTGATCCCGACGCTGCTATTTTTTGGCTGACGGTTCTTCTACAGTCGGGCGAACGACCTCGCTTCATCGCCCGACGTTTGGTTATTTTGGCGAGTGAGGACATTGGTCTAGCGGACCCCACGTCACTTTTGATAGCGGAAGCCTCTGCGCGGACGGTGGAATTTGTGGGTTTACCAGAATGCCGTTTAACACTGGCGCAGGCAACCTTGCATCTTGCTCTAGCCCCGAAGAGCAATTCGGTACTCCGTGCACTCAGCTCGGTGGACGCCGCCTTGGCGGCCGGTGTTAACGTTACGGTCCCGTCGACGCTTCGAGATGCCCACTACGCGTCATCGACACGTATCGGTCACGGAGTGGGCTACCTCTATCCCCATGACCATCCGCGTCATTGGGTTGAGCAGCAGTACCTACCCTACGGAATTTCTGAAGTTTTCTATCAACCCTCTACAGAGGGCCGTGAACCAGTCGCATGGCAACGTTGGATGGAACGTCGGTCGAACGACGTCGAAACTGGGGGTCCGCCGGTAGAGTAGATGCATGGAAGCCGCCAATCTCCGAACTCTTTTTCTGGACTTCTTCGCCGAGAGGAAGCATGAGATTGTACCCAGTGCTTCCCTCATTCCCCACGACAGGTCGCTACTTTTTACCATCGCCGGGATGGTGCCCTTTAAGCCGTACTTCATCGGTGACGAGGTGGCGCCATTCTCCCGCGCCGCGTCAATTCAAAAATGCTTCAGGGCGCCAGATATCGACATAATCGGTACCACGACGAGGCATCTCACATTCTTCGAAATGATGGGCAATTTCTCTTTTGGGGATTACTTCAAGCCCGAGGCAATTGATTTCGCTTGGGGTCTAATTACTGAGGGTCTCGGTCTTGATCCTGACAGACTCTGGATTACGGTTCACGATAGCGACGATGAAGCAGAAGCCATGTGGCGAGACAGGGCGGGCGTTGACGGAGCACGCATTCAACGTTTGGGTGAGGACAACTTCTGGGGAATGGGCGATACCGGACCCTGCGGACCCTGCTCGGAGATTTTTTATGACAAGGGTGCTCAGTACGGAGAAGATGGTGGCCCGGCCTTTGGTGGCTCGGAGCGTTTTGTAGAGTTTTGGAACCTTGTGTTCATGCAATACAACCGCGGGTTCGACGGTGGCATGCCGGAACTTCCCCGAAAAAATATCGACACCGGCTCAGGTTTTGAACGTGTTCTAGCCATTGTCAACAATGTCGACTCGGTGTTCGCCACAGATTTATTCGAACCACTACTGGCGGTCGGAGAACGTGCCGTTGGCGTGGCCTACGGAGACCAGGAGGGAAGCGACGTCGCAATTAGGCGCATCGCTGAACACGGCAGAGCCATGACCATGCTCGTCGCCGACGGAGTGCTTCCTTCTAATGAGGGCCGGGGATACGTCCTTCGTCGTATTATTCGACGAGCGATTTTGGCTGCACGACGGAGTGGTTCGGATGAATTACTCACGAGTCGACTGGTTGATGCCACTGTGGAGAAAATGTCGGTGGCTTATCCAAATCTTGTCACCGATCGAGATCTGATCTGCGCAGTTTTGGAGAGGGAAGAAGCGGCATTCGGTAAGACCTTACGAACCGGTATGTCACTGCTGTCCGACGCAGCTTCCGAAGTGTCGACACAAAGCTCCACTAGTTTTCCGGGGTCCGTTGCCTTTCGGCTCCATGACACCCACGGTTTTCCACTTGAGCTCACCGCCGAGATAGTTACTGAAATGGGCCTAGAGGTTGACGTTGAGTCGTTTAATGCCGAAATGAAAACGCAACGAGACCGTGCCAGGGCGGCCAGCAAAAACATTACAAAGGTCGATGATGGTGCGTACCGTTTGATACTCGAAGATAATGGGACCACGGATTTCCTCGGGAGAGATGTCGCGAGGTACTCCCTGGAGACTAGCGTTACAGCCGTTTTGCACGGAGACGACGGGCAGGTTGAAGTCTTTCTCGATAGCACGCCTTTTTACGCCGAATCGGGTGGGCAGGTGGGTGACACTGGTCGCATTGTTAGCGAGTCGGGCGAACTTGACGTTGAAGATACACAGTCCTACGGAGGGGGTTTGGTTATCCACCGAGGTCGACTTAAGGGTGAAATCGTAGCGGGGCAGACAGTTGTCGCAGCAATCGATGGAAGTCGCCGCGAAGCCATCCGTAGGAATCACACAGCGACTCATTTACTCCATAGTGCGTTACGTTCGGTACTGGGCGATCACGTTCGCCAGCAGGGCTCACTCGTAGCACCGAGCCACCTCCGTTTCGACTTTTCACACGGTAACTCAATTGGGTTGGAAGAGCGCAGGTCTCTGATTGAGCTCGTCAATGAAAGTGTTCTGGTCGATCAAGACGTTGAGACGGTCTTGGCCTCACGGGCCGATGCTGAAGCGATGGGCGCGATCGCTTTTTTTGGAGATAAATACGGCGACTCGGTTCGGGTGGTTCGTGCTGGGCAGAGTTCGCTCGAGTTTTGTGGCGGAACGCATGTTCGCAGTCTCGGCGAAATTGGCCAATTTCAAATTGTTTCCGAGGCCAGTATTGGCTCCAATACTCGCAGAATTGAGGCTGTAACAGGTCGCGCTTCTCTGGAACGCTCCTTGACGATGGACGTCTCCCTGTCAACAATTGCTGACATGTTGAAGACCTCACCGGACGATTCAATCTCGTCTTTGCAGCGAGCTCTCGACAAAATTCGAGAGCTCGAAAAAACAGTGGCGGGTTACCGACAAGCTCAATTGAGAGATGTGGCGACTGGCTTGATAGAGCAGGCTTTCAACGAGTCGGTCGTGTCTCGCTGCGATGGTTTTACTGGCGATCAATTGCGGGAGTTGGCGCAGGATGTGCAGCAAAGGGTCGCACGTTTGGTCATTATTGTCGGAGTGACGCCCGACGCGAAGGTGTCGGTAGCGGTTGCGTCCAATGGCGAGATCAACTCCTCCGTTGTGGTTAAGGAATTGGCGGTATTGATCGGCGGCGGCGGGGGTGGCTCGCCAACTCTGGCGCTCGCAGGTGGGAAACTTACCGACAAGATCGAAGAATGCTTGGAATACGCTACGCGCTTGGCTAATTAATCATGGGTCGCGTCATGGCCTTAGATCCTGGCACCAAGCGAGTAGGCGTGGCGATTTCAGATTCGGGCCGTACGTTGGGTTTCCCGCGCCCAGCGCTGTCTGTCGACGATGGTATCTATGACGCTGTTGCGGCGATAGCTAGCGAGGAGATGGTCGACTTGATCGTCATTGGACGACCCACGTCTCTTTCGGGTCGAGAAACCTCAAGTACGGAAATGGCGGATGAATTCATACTCCGAGTGCAGCAGGCGATACCAGGTGTTAAGTGCGGTTTTTTTGACGAACGTTTGACAACCGTCTCGGCGCAAAAATCATTACGCGAAGCTGGGGTGAGATCCAAAGATCAGCGACCCATCATCGACTCCGCAACGGCTGTAGTGATTCTCCAAAGTTTTCTGGACGCCTAAGTGAAAGGGCGTCTCCTTCAAGCAGCACTAGGCGTGTTCGTTGTTCTTTTTGGCTGGGTTCTGTGGGCGAGTTTCCCAGTTCTCGCGTCGCACAAGATTCAAGTCATACGGGTATATCCGAATGAGACCCTGTCGTCCGTATCGCAAAATCTACAGAAGAATGGGATTATTGAGTCGGAGTTTGTTTTCCGTCTCGACTCGTTGTTTCTTGGGAGTCCATACGTTCAGCCCGGTTTTTACAGGCTGCCCGAACATTCAAACGTGACTAGTGTCCTGTCCCTGCTCAGATCGGGGCCCAACGTACGGGCCCTGGACGTTGAACCCGGAATGACGCTTCGTCAAATCACGTTGTCCTTGGCTTCTCAGGTTAGTGAATCTTTCGCCCTGGCTTTCAGAGACCAAGCTGCTCAAGTATCAATTGCTAGCCCATTTAGACCACGTGCGTCACTCGAAGGATTGCTTGGTACGGGACTCTACGCCTTGTCGTCGGGAATTACACCGAGGGAACTCCTCGTTCAAATGCAATCGAAGTTTTTACTGCACGCTGCGTCGGTGGGTTTGACGTCTCGGACTTCCATTCATGGGCTGAACGCCTACCAACTTGTAATTGCGGCTTCGATAGTCGAAAAAGAGGCCTTCTATGCGAAGAATATGCCGAAAGTGGCTCGGGTGATCTTGAATCGACTGCAGCGCGGAGGAGGGCTACAAATGGATGCAACCATTCTCTACTATCTTGGTCTCGATGGTGGCCGAGTAACGCACACTATGTTGACTTTGAACACGCCCTACAACACCTATAAGTCAGCTGGCCTGACCCCCACACCCATTTGCGTGCCATCTGAATTGGCTATGCAATCAATCCTTAGTCCGCCGAAGGGAACTTGGCTCTACTTCACTTTGATTGACTCGTCAGGAACCGAAGCGTTTTCGACGACATTCGCAGAGCAATTGATCAACGAAAAACTCGCAGCATCCCGAGGCATCTCGTGAAATACATTTCCGCTGTCATTGGAGATCCCGTTAGCCACTCACTGTCTCCGCGTTTGCATCAGGCGGCGTTGCGCGAAGTTGGGGTTTCCGGCGAGTCAACGGCTCTGCAGGTAGATCGGAAGTCACTCAAGCGCTTTGGCGAGTTAATTGATGGCTTCAAATTTCTTTCGGTCACAATGCCCCTCAAGGAAATTATCTCCGAGTACTGCGTTGGTCTCACGCCAACCGCGAAATTGATAAATTCCGTGAACAGCATGAAACTAACCGATGTCGGATGGCTAGGTACTTCGACCGATGGTGATGGATTCTTAGATGCGGTGGAGAACTGTGGCTTCGAAGTGAGCCACAACACAGATGTGGCGATTCACGGCACCGGAGGGTCGGCCAAGGCTATTGCCGAAGCGCTCCTACGAAAAGGCTGCTCATCAGTCACTCTTTTCGGGAGAAATGAGATTGCGGGAAGTCGTATCCGCTCTCAGTTACCGGGGCTATCCTTCAACGAACAAGGCGAGGCTTTGTTCGACCTTATCGTGAACACAATTCCCACGTCGGCTGGAGAAGGTCGTGGACGAAGGTCTATAGATGACCAATATTCGCCATCGTGCCTCGCCGTAGATATTACCTACAACCCCGAGTTTTCACCTTGGCTGCGCGACATGAATGACCGCGGTTGCGCCATTATGAACGGTAAGAGCATGCTGGTTTTCCAAGCGCGACGCCAATTTGAGTGGTGGTTCGATTGCGTGATTGACCCTAAAGTTCTTTTCGCGGCGGTGTCGCAATGAGTGTGCTCCTCGATGGTTCTCACGCCCAGGTACGTAACCGATTAGATCGAAGTCTCTTCGTCGCTTTCGTCTCCGTGGGGCTTGTCGGAGTCGCCATGATTTACAGTGCCACGCGCGATCCACTATTGGCAGCCGGTGATGACCCTGCTTTCTATCTGAAGCGTCAACTGATATTCGTCTCGCTGGGTGTGGTTGTCATGTATCTCATTTCTCGAATTGATATTCGACGTTTGGAAATAGTTACGACTCCCTTCTACGTTGCGTCAGTTCTCAGTTTGATTGCCGTCCGTTTCTTTGGCTCGAGTGCCCTAGGCGCACAGCGTTGGTTCGATCTCAAGTTGTTCCAAGTGCAACCAAGTGAATTCGCAGTTCTCGCTTTAATTCTGTCCGTGGCTACGTACTGTGCTCGACGGCCAGAGGGCCTAGCAATGAGGGACGTTGGTCGAATGTTGTGTATGGCGGCTCTGCCGCTGATACTGATTTTCTTTCAGCCGGACTTGGGCACAGTGATCATCATCGTCCTGGTCATTGCTGTGATGCTCGTAATTGCTGGAGTTCCCCCACGTCTTATGGTCACCTTGGCAGTAGGCGGCATCGTGGTTGTTCTCCTGGGGGTCTATTTGCAGATCCTGCACAAGTACCAAATAGGTCGCTTCACTGCTTTCATCAATCAGAGTAGTTCGACGAACGATCCCAATCTTCAGGCCTTGATTTATCACGTGAGTAACGCCAAGAATGCAATCGGTGCGGGCGGCATCACCGGCTCGGGTTTTTTTCATGGCTTGCAGACGACTCTGGGCTACGTTCCCGAACAACGAACTGACTTTATTTTCTCCGCCATTGGCGAGCAAGTCGGCTTTGTGGGATCGTCGATAGTGCTAGCCCTGCTGGCATTCGTGAGCTTCCGAATTTTCGTTGCTTCTCGTGACGCTAAGGACCGTCTCGGTCAGCTGCTCTGTGTCGGTATTTTTGTCTTCTTCTCGTTTAGTTGTTTCCAGAATATTGGCATGACCATGGGGATTATGCCCGTGACTGGAATTCCTCTGCCCTTGATTAGTTACGGCGGCTCGGCGGCGATTGTGTTTTTTGCTGCGGGTGGAGTTGTGCTATCGGTAACTCGACGGCTGGGAAGTTAGTATTAGGCCATGGAAGAAAGGGCTCACGATTTAGAGGTTGCCGACGATCAACTCGTTTTTCGCCTCATGAGTCTTGCGACCGTGAGTTTTAACCTCCCTTCACCGGCACCAATAGTCAACCTGCAGGAAATGGAGTCACCGTATAGAGGTCTGCCCTTCCCTGTCGGTTTGCCAGAGGCGCAGGCGATCGCCGCCGCTCAGCATTTTCTTCCGGGTCCGCGTCCGTCGACTCACGAGCTATTTTCTTCTGTTCTACGGCAGACGAAAACTGAAGTAGTGGCAGTTCGAATTGTCAGGTACGAAGATGGCGTGTTCTACGCAGAACTTGATCTGCGGTCTCCCCAGGGTCGTGTGATTCTTGACTGTCGACCTACAGACGCAATCGTTCTAGCCCTTCGTGAGACAGTCGCAGCGCCTATCCTCTGTGCCGAATCTGTTCTTAGCCAGTTTTACGTCTAATCAAAGTTAATGCGGCTGACATGTCCGCCGGCTCGTACGGTGTTGTTTTCGTCGGAAATTCGCAGTAACAACGCAATTATCGCGTAATTCGCAATCAACGAACTACCTCCGTAGGCCACGAATGGCAGGGTAATACCGGTCAATGGCAGCAGGCGTAGGACACCAGCGCAGATGTAAAACGACTGGAACCCGAGAATTAAAGCCAGGCCTACGCCGGTTAAACGCGAAAAATCAGAATGACTCTTTTGAGCGATTTTGAGACCCTCTCCGACGATGAGCAGTAGGGCGGTGATCACGAGGACAATCCCGAGCCAACCGAGTTCCTCTCCTATGGCGGAAAATATCATGTCACTGGTAATCGCAAAGACCCAACGTCCGGATTGTCCTAATCCCAAGCCGGTACCCGCTATGCCACCAGCCGACAGGGAGAACCATCCTTGTATAAGTTGCTGGCTCCCGTGGGCCAGAGCGTGACTGCTCCATGGATCTAGCCATATTGAAAAGCGCTGGTGGACTTGATGGAAGAAATTATTCGCAATTACTCCTCCTACGCCCATGGCGGCTACTCCGACGCCGATGTAGAGGAGTCGGCCGGTTGCTATCCACAACAGGGTTACAAAGAACGACACCAAGAGCATCGCGAAACCAATATCGTTCTCTACGCCCAGTACCAGCAAAGCAAAAGCTCCAGTAGCCAAAATGGGTACCAGAGTTGAAAAATTTATTACCCGACGTGAACCAATACGCTGCGTTGGAGTTGCCAGCATCTCCTTATTCGAGGCGAAGTACGAGGCGAAAAATATCACCAAGAGAATTTTGGCTAACTCAACCGGCTGGAAGGTAAGTCCACCTAGGTGAATCCATAGTCGCGCTCCATTCAAGTTGAGGCCGATTACGGGTAGAAGAGGGACCAGCATCAACGCCGCAGCGGCTATCAACATCGTGTAGCGATATCGATCGAGGTCTCGAATCCGCCGAACAAATTTTAAAACCGTAAATAGACCTACCACACTCACAAAAGTCCAGAAAGATTGGTATTCTGCCTTAACAGGGTTCCATCGAGCAATTTCGACGTAACCGACTCCGTTGAGCAGGCTAACGAGTGGTAGCAAAACTTGGGAAGACCTCGGCGCGTAACGGGCAATTGAAATGTGGGCCGCCGCCGACAAACCAAAAATTATCGCTAGGAATGCGTACAGTCGCGCTGGTATGTGACCGTGAGCACCCAAGGAGGCCAATACGTAAAAAGACGTAATGATGAGGAAGGAAAGAACCAACAGCCCAATTTCGATAGTGCGCCGAGGAGCGCTGGAGGAGCGCTTCGATTCACTTCGGCGCAAGAACCTCAATGATTGCTTGGCGTTGGTCACAAACTAAGCGTACTCGTGGCGTTTAGACTTCTGGCGTACGTCGAAGTCATCGGGGCAAATACATGGGAATCAATATCGAGGAATTCGGCGTAGAGAGGTTCTCCAACCGGGAGCTTTCTCGGCTCGAATTTGGTTCGCGCTTGCTTGATCTCGCGGAAGATCCTGAAACGCCACTGCTTGAACAATGTAAATTCGTGGCAATTTTTGCTGAGATGATTGACGAATTCTTCCAAGTGAGAGTCGTTAGCCTGGAAGACCAGGTGGCCGCTGGCGTTGACAAGCGGAGTCGAGATGGCATGAGGCCTCGTGAACAATTGCGCGCTATTCACGATCGAGTTGTCAGCCTCTGTGATCGGCAGGACAATTTCGTCCTAGGCTCCTTGCTACCGCGCCTGTCCGATGCAGGCATCGAACTCGTTCGCTACGAGCAATTGTCCCGCGACGAGCGGGACGAACTGACAGTATATTTTGAGAAAAATGTCTATCCAGTGCTCACCCCTTTAGCGGTTGATCCAGGCCACCCTTTTCCAATGATTTCGAACCTTTCACTCAACATCGTGGTTCTAGTTCGAGAACAGACTACGGGCGAAGAAAGGGCGGCGAGAATAAAGGTTCCGTCTATCCTGCCGCGTTTCCACGCAGTAGGCGACGGCTCGCGCTGGTGTCTCCTGGAGGAGATCATTATTGGAAACTTGGATCGGCTCTTCCCTGGAATGACCATCGGTCGCGCTGACCTGTTTCGAGTGACCCGCAACGCCGATCTGTCCATTGACGACGATGAAGCCGATGATCTTCTCGTCGCGCTAGAAATCGAACTCCGTCGACGACGCTTTGGTGAAGCTCTGCGTTTAGAAGTCCACCGCGACATTGCCCCAGATTTGCTGGAGCTACTCGTATCTCAGCTTGAGGTAGAAAAGTCTCAGGTGTACTTGTCTGACGCCCCACTTGGTCTAGGCGATCTTTGGTTTCTCTACGGCCTCGACCGCCCAGAATTGAAGTCGGAAAGCTGGTCACCCCAAACGCCTCCGAGGCTGATTGGCGACGGAGGTGTCGCTAATATTTTTCAGGTGATGCGAGAAGGTGACATACTTCTCCACCACCCCTACGAGTCTTTTAGTGATTCGGTCGAGGCCTTTGTGTCTCAGGCGGCCGCTGACGTGGATGTTGTGGCCATCAAGCAAACTCTGTACCGGACGAGCGGCGATTCTCCAATTGTGGCGTCACTCATTCGTGCCGCTGAAAGCGGTAAACAGGTCGCCGCGCTAGTCGAACTCAAGGCGCGCTTTGACGAGGCGGCCAACATTGAATGGGCGAAGGCTTTGGAGGACGCCGGAGTGCATGTTGTGTACGGAGTTATGGGTCTAAAAACGCACTCGAAGACAGCCCTGGTGGTCCGACGTGAAAAATCCGGCCTGCGACGTTACGCTCACATCGGAACGGGTAACTACAACTCTCGGACGGCGAGAGTCTACGAGGACTTTGGAATTTTGACCTGCGACGAAGAGATCACGCAGGACGTCGGAGAGTTATTTAATTTCCTTACGGGTTTCTCTAAGCAAGTGACGTACCAAAAGCTCGTAGTTAGTCCAATTGATACACGATCAACAATTATCTCCTTGATTGATGCCGAGGCGCGTAAAGGCGTCAATGGCCTTATTCATATAAAGGTGAATGGGCTTACTGATATTGCGATTATTGATTCGTTGTATCGAGCGAGTCAGCAGGGTGCGACGGTGCGTCTGATCGTTCGAGGACTCTGTTGCCTGCGGCCGGGTGTCGAAGGTCTTAGCGACAACATCACCGTGCGAAGTGTGGTGGGGGAGTTCCTGGAGCACTCGAGAGTATTCGTGTTCGGGCAGTTGACCGACGTGGATGTCCTGATGTACATAGGGTCAGCGGACCTAATGGAACGTAATTTAGACCGTCGCATTGAGGTTTTGGTTCCAATAGAAAACCCACGTCTGCAAGCCAGCATTGCCGAGACCCTGTCATTACTCTTGAGTGACGACACGTTCTCGTGGGTGCTCGGAACAGACCGTCGATGGCGACGGGTGGTCTCGGTAAATCAGCGTTCGGCGCAGTCCGAGCTGAAGACCCGTGCTCTGCACAAAGCAGGAATATTCGCCTCATAAGACGCTTGCGGGACGCCACCACGAGAGGGAGAAGTAGGCTAAGCCACCAATAGGTATGGGAAGCCAAAAATTCACCAGACGGTAGCCAAGAATGGCCAGAATTGCAGGGTTGTGGGGCACTCCAAAGCCAACCAAGGTGGGAATCAGCACTCCTTCGATCACGCCTAAGCCTGCGGGGGTCAAGGGAATCACAGCGAGAATATTCGCTAATCCATATGCGACCATGAGGTCAATGGGCGAAATGGGGTGACCGAAAGCTAGGAGAAAAACCCACAAACAACTCGCATCGAGAATCCAGTTTGCTGAAGCCCAGTACAGGGCGTGACGCAGAATCTTAGGTTGAGAGGTCATGATATTTATGCGCTCCGCGACGTTTGTTAAAAGTCTCGTCACCTGTTCCGCGGTGATCCAGGGAAGCTTCTTGGCGACTATTCGTAGCCAATTGTCAGCCGCTGCTTGACCTCGTGTGAGTAGTAGCACGGTTCCGAAGAAGGCGAGCATTAAAAATACGCCGACGAGGGATGCGAAACCGTACACCGGATTAATGCCTCGAAGCGGAATCGATATAACTAACGCCAACCAGAAAATTAGATTAAGAACGACTGCCGAACCGCTACCTTGAGCGGCGAGACCAAAGGCGTTGGTACTCGCCGGAACTTCCATAGAGCTATACAAGCGGTAGCTAAGTGCGCCAGCTGGCGCCGTGCCTCCCGGAATGACGTGACTTATCGCTAGTCCAGACAAATTGACTCGCATGACATCGCGACGCCTTGGTGAAAATGGAGTGAAGACTGTTCGCGTTAGCTCGCCATAAGCGTATATCGCGGCAATTTCTAGTACTACGGCGAGAATAATTAGGAGAGGATTCACGTGGCGGAGCAGGCGAAGGTGATTTCGTGCCAGGGAGAATTGGGGAACCACTAAGTACTCGAGAACGAAAATAACGATTCCCCCACTGAGGAGGATTCGAATCTGCCGTGGAATCCTCCTCCTGGCTGTCCGATCTTCTTCAGTCATATCTAGTAAACATCGTGCCACTTTTTATATCCGATACAGAGGATGCGTAAAAATCTCTTGTAAGGTTGTGCAATGAAGACGCTTGTTGTTTTGCCGACTTTCAACGAAATTGCGAACATCACGAAGATGCTCGTGGCCCTTCGTCGGGTGATTCCCGAGGCCAGCATTCTGGTGGTTGATGACGGCAGTCCCGACGGAACAGCTGAAGCGGCAGAAGTGGCCGCCGCAGAGTTGGGAAATATTTCCGTGCTTCGCCGGCAATCAAAATCAGGTCTCGGCAGTGCTTACCGAGCTGGTTTTTCATGGGGGCTCGAGAGAAACTTTGACACTTTCGTCGAAATCGACTGCGATTTTTCCCATGACCCCGAAGACCTTCCCGCGATGCTGTCGCTGGCAGGTAAGTCAGAAGTTGTTATAGGTTCTCGTTACGTGCCGGGAGGCTCGATTCCCTCGTGGTCGCGGAGTCGATTGCTTCTATCGCGTGGAGGAAATAAGTACGCATCTGCAATGTTGAGGCTCAAAGTTTTGGACTCCACTGCTGGTTTTCGGGTGTACAGCAAAGGTGCTCTCGAGAAAATTGATTATTCGACGGTCCGTGCGGACGGCTACGGCTTCCAAATTGAGATGACCTACAGAGCCAGGCAAGGTGGAGCTTCGATTGTGGAACACCCCATTGCGTTCCGTGACCGAACTGAAGGTGAGTCGAAAATGTCTCGAGCCATCGTTCTGGAAGCATTAGGTATGGTCACGAAATGGGGTATTCAGCGGGTGTTCTCCTTACCCCGAAGGTCTCACAAGGGCTGACCGCTCAAAGCAACAAGAACTGAAGCCAACTTACTGGACGTTTCTTCTTTTTCGGCCAGGGGATCGGAATCAGCGACGATTCCGGCTCCGGCCCACGCTTCAAAGTTTTCGTCATCAATCGTTAATCCGCGGATTGCCACCCACCATTGGCCGTCACCGAGGTTGTCGACATAACCGACGGCCCCCGCGTAGTGGCCACGACTCATTGGCTCGAGACGATCAATAATGTCAAGGGCCTCCTGCTGCGGAATCCCGGCCACAGCAGGAGTGGGATGGAGGGCGCGGAGAAGATCGAAGGCAGTAGTGGTGGTGCCCCTTTGGGCGCGAATCCACGTTCCCAGGTGTGCGACCGATTTAAGCAAAACCACGGAAGGAGTTGTTTCCGCCTCCACCTCGAAGCAGATGTCATCGAGCCGCCTGACGATGTCGTCGACCACATAGGCGTGTTCGTTGAGATTTTTAGTTGAGCCCAGTAACCAGTCCGCGTACCGCTCTTCGTCGTCACTGTGCGAAAGTGCGATGGTCCCCGCTAATGGATGGCAGCTCACTTCTCGGTCGACAGCCGCGACGAGAAGTTCCGGACTAGCACCGACAAATCGACGCTGGCCCGAAAGTGGAAAGGCGTAAAGGGTGCATCGTGGTTCACGCTGATGGAGACTCTGGACGATTAGGTGGGGATGAATGGTGTTTCCGGCGGATCCGGAAACGCGGCGAGCAAGTACGACCTTCTCGACCACTCCATTCCTTATTTCGCGCACTGCGCTAGCGACCATTCGTGAATACTCATCGGTAGAGGGGTCGGATGTTGTTGCAAGGTTGTAGATTTCGTGATGAACCGGAAGTTCCGTGTCGAGAATTGTAAGTAAATCCTCGAGTGACTCGACGGTCGAAAGTACTTCAGTTAGCCCATCGCTATTTCGAGAAATCACATATCTTGGAATGACCAATTCGAACGCTTCGTTTCGTCGAAAGGGAACAGACCCAAAGGCCACTATTCGAGAGCTATCTGTTGGGAAACCAGCGAAAATTCCCGCAGGCTGTTGATCCCCATCTAGTCCATCGGGGCAGGAATAGTGATGGTCAACGGGACCAAAACCGCAGAGTAAGACCTCGTTAGTTTCGATGAGCCAACCCGAGACCGCTGCAAGGTCGCGAAGTCGCTCACTTGAGATTTCTTCGAGAAATTGAAAATGATGAATGTTCACGTGCTGCGAGTTGCTGTGAATCGTTGACTGAGGCCTCCGAGAATTGAGTGGTGGTTGACGGCAGAAAATCCCGCGACGTTGAACATTGAACGAAGCACCTCTGTGGGCGGAAGATACGCAGTTGATTTGGGGAGGTATTGATACGCACCTCGATCGGAGACAATGGCTCCAATAATTGGAACTAGACCCCTGAACCAAATGCGGAAGCCGAAACGAAGAACCACATTTTTTGGTTCTGACACTTCAATGATTGAAAGTCTTCCGCCGGGACGAAGAACGCGAGCCATTTCGTTCAAACTCAGTTGCAACTCGGTGAAGTTACGCAGAGCGTAACCACAGGTCACGCCATCAAATGAGCCACTCACAAAGGGGAGGTGAGCAGCATCGGATTGAACTGAAATGTTCAAATGTTGGCCTACGGCAAGCATTCCGAAACTAAGGTCGGTTCCAATTGGCAATAAGCCCTGGCGTAGCGATTCTCGGTACAAATCTCCAGTGCCAGTTGCGATGTCGAGAACTCGACTTTCCGGCGGTAAATAGAGATCCCTAATAGTGTGGCGTCGCCATCGTCTATCCATGCCCAGGGTCATGAGTTTGTTGACGAACTCATAACGCGGGGCAATTGTGTCGAACATCAATTGGACTCGACGGGTTTTCTCCTCGCCCTGTGGAAGGACTATTCGCGACATGTACTACTGGTAGTAGCGAAAAAGGATCTCGGCCACGCACGAAGGCTTGACGGCACCACGCACTTCGATAGTAACTTCGAGACAGGCTTGCGCCCCACCCTCGAAGAGGTCAACCGACAGGATTTTTGCACCTGCGCGAACCTCTGAACCGACGGGGACGGGCGCTGGGAAGCGGATTTTATTGGCCCCGTAGTTGACGCCCATCTGGACGCCCTTCACCTGCATGCCGATGTTTCCGAGAAGAACGGGAATCAGGCTTAGGGTCAAATAACCGTGTGCTATCGGGCCGCCAAAAGGTCCGGCCTTCGCTCGCTCTACGTCAACGTGAATCCACTGGTGATCTCCGGTCGCGTCCGCAAAAGTGTTCACCTGCTCTTGGGTGACTGTCACGTACTCCGAATAACCAATGTGCTGGCCCACTATTGCCGGAAACTCTTCCAAACTTTCAACGATTATTGACATAACAAACCTCCTCGAAAGATACTAACGGCGAGAAGACTCACATCGGGTCTGTACACTCGATGCTATGAGCGAAGCCGGTCACCTAGAGAACCATCGTCAAATTTCAGATGGATGGGCTCGAGCGGCAATTTTCGGAGTCAGCGACGGTTTAGTCACGAATGTTTCGCTAATCATGGGCTTTTCTGGGGCACACCCAGGAAATTCTGTAGTTCGCCTCGCCGGCCTTGCGGGACTCGTCGCTGGTGCTTTCTCAATGGGTAGTGGTGAGTACCTCTCCGTGCTAGCTCAAAAGGAACTCTTTGAGAGGGAAATTGCAGTTGAACGCCGGGCTATTGCTGATAATCCTGAGTCCGAGCGACAAGAGCTATTCGAGATCTTCAAAAGCAGGGGAATCGAGCCCGACCTCGCTAGTCGTTTGGCGTCTGAACTGATGAAGGATCCAGACTTGGCTTTACGCACTCACACCCGCGAAGAACTTGGAATTGATGAATCCGCAGTTGGTTCACCTTGGAAAGTTGCGACGTGGTCCCTGCTTTCTTTCGCCGTGGGTGCACTATTCCCGCTGCTGCCCTGGCTTTTTTTCAGCAACCGGAACCCCGTTCTGTGGTCAATCGCGTTGGGCGCAGTCGGCACAATCATCGTCGGTGGCGTAGTAGGGAAATTCACGGAGCGCGGAATGCTACGTACTGGCCTACGTCAGTTTCTAGTTACTTCTTTGGCAGCGCTCGTAACCTACAGTGTCGGTCGGCTCGTCGGTCACTAGGAAAACTGCAATAGGTGGTCCACTCGATGGAGTGTGAACCCGATACGCTCGTACATCGCACGGGCTGCATCGTTCGACTCATCAACGAAGAGTTCGACCCGGCTCACACCCCTTCGACGTAGGTGATTTAAGCCTTGACTCAGTGCTACGCGTCCGAGTCCCCGGCCCTGGACCTTGGGATCGACAGAAATTACGTAAATCTCACCGAATCGTTCGGGGTGTAGCTCATGAACCCTCGTCCAACAGGACGCAACAATATTGTCGTCCTGTGTCAAGAGAAGAAAACCCGACGGATCAAACCAGGGCTCTGACGTTCGTGACCGGAGGTCTTCGAGCGTCCACGCGCCCTGTTCGGGGTGGTCGGCGAATGCGCGATTATTTTCCAGCAACCACGGTTCTTCATCCCGACTGGGTTCGAAGGTTCTTATCGCAACATCGTGCGGTGGGGAAACTAGCTCGACCGGAAGGCTGATGGTGAGGAGCTGTAGAGATCTGATTACTTTCGCAGCTGCGTGGATTTGTCCATTTCTGGTCCACCAATTAATAACCGCCGAGCGTTGTCGTAATGTCGCGAGCAAGGAATCATCAACGTGACCACCAGCCATCTCGACAGAAAGGACATTCTCGCTTGAAGATTGGGCGTAACCCGTCAAGGAAGTCCCCTGGTAGGACAACCAGTGCGATGTGGGCCACCCGTGCACGACGGCTCTTCGTCGGGTCTCGTCGAGAGATTCCCGAGAAGTTTCCGTCTCCACTCGGTCGAGAAGTGCCAGAACCTCCAGTCGCTCAGAGGGTGACAGGGACTCCCGGTGTGACCAGCCGTGAGCGTGTATTGCGTCGTTAGACATGGTTCAAGTTATCCGAGTCAGTCGTTGTAGGCGGCGAAGAAGTGCGCCAACGGAGCGCTCCGCGGCGACTAGTTCCTGGTAAGCATCTCCCGACACTGAATCATCAGTGGATTCCACGATGATGGAAATACGACCGGCCAAATCTTCCAAGGTGGTGGTAATTGTTTGGAGCTCGTAGTGAAAGTTCACCTTTCCATTATCTCTCTTTATTCATTGTGAGAAACACATAGTCTCTCTAGTACCTTGTTCCTATGGCAATCGAACCATCGCTCCCCAGAATCTCTGTTCTGTTTGATCGCGTTTTGTTGCGTCCAGAGGATTCGACGGGGGAACGACGTTCTCGTTCGGGAATCCTAATTCCGGCCACTGCACACCTAGCCAAGCGTCTCAGTTGGGCCGTTGTGGTCGCCGTTGGCCCCCACGTGCGGAGCGTCACTCCGGATCAGCGAGTCTTATTTAGTGCGGACGACCAGTTGGAGGTCGAATGCGACGGAGAGAATTTCATAATTCTGCGGGAGCGAGACCTTCACGGGGTCGCAACGCCGGAAGCTTCTACAGCTCCAGGCTTGTACCTATGACCTCGCTCAACGTTCGCGAAAACCTTGCAGGTTACAGGGCCGAGTTTTTGGAGTTAACAGCTCACCAACCAGTCGCGGCACTGGCTTTAGAAATTCACAGTGACTCGCTGACGCCGGTGGGAGCCTTTGACCAATTCGTGGGTGACGATGTGGGCTTTCTGCTCGAATCAGTTGAAGATGGTCAGCGTTACGGTCGCTTCTCCTTTTTAGGACGAAGGCCATTGGGATCACTCTCGAGCACGAATGGTGAGGTTGTTTCCACGGGTCTTTTCAATTCTGTAGACAAGGAACACGGGAGTCTCTACGCGACAGATAACTTATTGCAACACCTTTCGAAAAGCGCGCCGGTGGGCGACTACTCGCCTGATATTCCCTTGCGCGGGGGCGTTGTGGGAGCGGTGGGCTGGGAGGTCATTCGAGAAATCGAGAAGTTGAACGCGGCCAAGCCGCGAGACGTCACACAACCAGACTGTTCCCTGGTCGTGGTGGGTGACCTCGTCGTATTTGACCACTGGCGTCAATCGCTCACTTTGATTGCCAACGTCGAAAGTGGGTCCGAAATGGCTCCTGAGGACGTATACGAAGTTGCGCTAGAGGCGATTGATGACATGCTGACTGATCTAGGCCGCACGACTGCTCCGACGTTTCGTCCCGCTCGAAGTAGTCACTCCATGCCAATCGCGCCATTTACTAGAACAGTCGACTCGTCCACGTATCAGAATCTGGTTAGAAGCGCTAAGGAATTCATTGAACAGGGTGATATTTTCCAGATTGTTCTTTCGCAACGTTTCGACGTTGGTGAGGTGGAGGACCCCTTTGCCGTCTATCGCGTACTTCGACAGATGAATCCCTCGGCCTACCTGTACTACCTTCAATTGCCTGATTGCACTGTTGTCGGCTCCTCTCCGGAAGCCCTCGTGCGCATGCGCAACAAGCGCGTTACGACACGACCCATCGCCGGCTCTCGCCCTGTCTCTGATTCGGAAGTTGAGAACGCTCTGAGAGCGGCTACGTTGCGCGAAGATCCGAAGGAAATTGCTGAGCACGTGATGCTGGTTGATCTCGGGCGAAATGATATTGGTCGAATTTCCTCCTATGGTTCGGTTGTGGTCGAGGAACTAATGCAAGTTGAGTACTACAGCCACATCATGCACCTGACATCACAAGTCTCAGGAGAAGTTCGTGAGGATGTGAGTTCCGTCGATGCGTTGAGGGCTACTTTCCCCGCGGGCACTTTGTCTGGTGCCCCGAAAGTTCGCGCCATGGAGTTAATCGGCGAACTGGAGCCTCAGTCTCGAGGTTTGTACGGGGGGGCGGTTGGCTACTTTGATACGAGCGGTAATTTTGATGCCGCCATTCTGATTCGAACCTTGGTGGTTGATAGCGAGGGCAACGGATCGGTTCAGACGGGGGCGGGCATAGTTTGGGACTCTGACCCTCGGACAGAAGATGAGGAGTGCCTGTCAAAAGCGGAGGCCGTCCTTCGAGCGGTCGGCGGAGCGCGGTCGGCACCATGAGTGACACTCTGTGGCGTCACATCGTCGTTGAAGGTGGAGAAGCTAGTTCGTACCTGCAGGGGCAGATCTCTCAGGATGTGACCGATGTGCCCAACTGGGCTGCACTATTAGAGCCGAATTCGACCCTGATTTCACCTATGTGGGTCACCCGACAGGGGCAAGAATTATTCGTTCTCAGTGTCCCCGCTGGGCTACTCGAGGATTGTGTGACGCGTCTGCAGAGATTCAAGCTCCGGAGTGATTGTCGTCTCGCTGAAGGTCGAACCAATCAAGATCTACCGTTTAGCGTCGATGCTGAGCGCATTCGTGGTGCTATGCCGTGGACACAAGAATGTGCAGCCGAACTAACTCCACACGCCTTCGGTCCAACGTTCGTGAAGAAAACCATCTCATTCTCGAAGGGCTGCTTCACCGGCCAGGAACTGGTCGGAAGGCTTGACGCTCGTGGAGGGAATTCACCGTGGCGTCTGATTTCGTTCACCTGCACCGAACCCTCCAGTTTTTCAGAGTGGATACAGTCCGTCGGACCCACTGGACCGCAGGACGTCACGAGTATTTTTGAAGAGTCCGAGGGTGTCTGGAGGGGGTTGGCAATCGCCCACAGGTCGCTTGACGTGACGAGGTCTCACCAAGGTGCAACCGCTGAATTTGTTGAGTAGCCGGCGGTTACGATGTGTACATGCCCAGCACCTACTTGGATGCGATAGCTAATTTCCATCGCGCCCGCGCGTATAACGACACCCGTGACTGGCGCGATCGAGCAATAGAACTATCTCACCGTGGATCTCTGCGCTCAGCAATCTCACTCCACCGGCAAATGGGAATTGGCGTTATTGCTGAAATAAAGCGGCGCTCACCCTCCCTGGGGGATTTAGGACTGTCAATGAACCCAGCCGAATTGGCTGCTCTGTATTCACTTGGCGGGGCGGTCGGAATTTCTGTTCTCACTGATGTGGAGCATTTCGGGGGAAGCCGCGAGGATCTGGAGAGTGCCAGGGAAGCTGCCGATCTGCCCATACTGCGGAAAGATTTTACGGTTTGTGAAAATGATGTCTTTGACGCTCGTGACATGGGTGCGTCATGCGTGCTTCTCATCGTCGCAATATTGAGTGAAGTGGAATTGGCGTCATTGCTTGCGCTAACCCATGTGCTTGGCATGGATGCATTAGTAGAAGTGCACACGAAAGACGAGGCTTCGAAGGCAATCTCCAGCGGTGCGAACATGATTGGTGTCAACCAACGAGACCTTCACACTTTCAAGGTGGATACTCAGCGGGCGGAAGCGGTGGTTGAATCCATTCCTAGCGAGGTCGTGGCAGTGGCGGAGAGTGGCTTTCACGAAGCTCTCGCGGTCGAGCGTGCTGCGGCGGTAGGTTTCGACGCCGTGCTCGTCGGTGAGTCTCTGGTCAAACACTCCAACCCGGCCCAAGGCGTACGTGAATTCTCTAATTTCCCGATAGGACCTCGGTTCGGATGAGACTAAATTTCGATCGCTTTTTCGTGAAGATTTGCGGTGTGACCTCTGAAGAAGATGCCCTTATGTGTATCGGATTCGGCGCATCCGCTATTGGGTTCGTCTTTGCTCCCTCAGTGCGACAGGTCGCGCCGAGTTTGGTGCACGACATAGTTCGCCGGCTACCACGCGACGTCCTGACAGTGGGTGTATTTAAAAACGAGTCCGGTCCGCGCGTGGCGGAGATTGCGAATTCGATTGGACTTGGAGCTGTGCAGCTCCACGGTTCTGAATCTTTGGCAACAGTGAAATATGTAGCGGACCGGGTACGAACCGTCATCCGTGCCCTACCGTATTCAAGCCCTCTGTTGCAGCCGGTTGACGCAGCTGGTCTTGATTACCTGTTGCTTGACGGGGCCACGCCAGGTAGCGGTGAAACACACGATTGGTCTATTTTCGCTGAGCAGGAATTCACCACGCCCGTGATCGCTGCCGGAGGTCTTACTCCCGGCAACGTTTTTTCGACGGTGTTTAACCATCCCGTCATGGGCGTGGACGTGTCGAGCGGAGTTGAGCTTGCACCCGGCGTCAAGGACCCTGTTCGCGTCTTTGAATTCATTTCCTATGCTCGGAGCGCGGATGAAGCGCGGCGGGAAGGCACTTCCTTGCCGTTCGATTGGAGCGATCAATGAGTGATTTATTTATGCAAAGTCCCGACACCGGCGGACATTTTGGAGAGTTTGGGGGATCTTTTGTTCCCGAAGCTCTTATGCCCGCCTGCATCGAACTGACGAAAGCCTTCACGTCAGCGTGGGCCGACCCGATTTTTCTTGAAAATTACCAGCACGTGTTGCAAGAGTTTGGAGGGAGGCCAACGCCCATAACTTTCTGCGCTCGGCTATCTGAATCTCTCGGCATCGAGATATACCTAAAACGTGAAGACTTAGCCCACACGGGGTCACACAAAATAAATAACGTCATGGGTCAAGCGCTATTGGCTCAACGGATGGGCAAGACACGAATGATCGCCGAGACTGGAGCCGGACAGCACGGTGTTGCTTCGGCAACCGCAGCCGCTCGATTGGGACTGGAGTGCACGGTCTTTATGGGCGAGGTAGATACGCAACGGCAAGCCCTCAATGTTTTTCGAATGGAACTGTTGGGAGCGAAGGTGGTACCAGTGGTCTCGGGCAGTCGCACCTTGAAGGACGCTGTCAACGAAGCGATGCGTGAATGGGTGTCGTGCGTCGAGGACACGCATTACTGCCTTGGATCTGTCATGGGACCGCACCCATTTCCGTGGATGGTTCGAGAATTTCAAAGCATCATTGGACGCGAGGCCGCTGAGCAACTAAGTCAGCGAGGAGTAGGAACACCAGACTACGTAGTGGCCTGCGTTGGTGGCGGCTCGAACGCAGCTGGCATTTTTTCCGGATTCGCCAACTCGACAGCAAAATTGGTTGGAGTAGAAGCCGCGGGTGGGTCGGCGGTGGGCTTGGGATCACCGGGTGTCCTGCACGGTATGCGATCCCTCCTCATTCAAAGTGATGTTGGTCAAATCGAAGAGGCGCACTCGATTTCAGCGGGACTCGACTACCCGGGAATCGGGCCTGAGCACGCGCACCTAGCCTCAATCGGAAGGGCCCAATATGTTTCCGCCGACGACACGGAGGTACTGGAAGCGCTTCAGGTTCTCAGTCGAATGGAAGGAATAATTCCCGCCCTGGAAACCGCTCATGCAATCGCGTGGGTACTACGCGAAGCCGGACGCAAAATACCTGCCGGCTCAACGGTATTGATCAATCTCTCGGGTCGCGGTGACAAAGATGTTGCGCAAGTTCGCGAAGTATTGAGGGGTGAGTAGTGACTTCCCTCGAACGACAGTTGCGCGATGTCCGCAGTCAAGGTCGAAAGGCCCTCGTCCCATACTTCATGGCTGGAATCACCGAAGATTGGCTCGATTATGTTCGAGCTGCGGTCGACGCTGGCGCGGACGCGATCGAAATAGGCCTACCTTTTAGCGACCCCATTATTGACGGCGTCATCATCCAGAACGCAGCCAACGTGTCACTGGAGAGAGGGTCCACAATGACGAATCTCCTTGACGAGCTCACAGGTGCGGATGTAGGTGTTCCGCTAATTGCCATGTCGTATTTCAATATATTCCACAGTGCGGGGATACAACGTTCGGTCGATCTCTTGGAATCAGCAGGAATTAGTGGAACAATCGTGCCTGATTTATCCCTGGAGGAAGTGGGGGAGTGGCGAACCGTGGCTAATCGTAGTGACCTCGCTGTGGTATTAATGGTTGCCCCATCCACACCCAGAGATCGGGCTCTGCTTATTGCGAGAGAAACCCAGGGCTTTTGTTACGCCGCAGCCCGCATGGCTGTTACTGGGCTCTCGAGCGAGTCTGGACGTGGCTCAGGTGTGGTGTCGATGATCAGAGATGGGAGTGACGTACCTTCCTACATCGGAATAGGCATCACGACAGCCGAGCAGGCGAGCGAAGCTGCTCGTCAGGCAGACGGCATCATTGTCGGTTCGTTGCTCGTAGGGCAAATTCTTGAAGGTGCTCGACCTAGTGAAGTGGCAGCAACGATTACGGGACTACGGCAAGCTATTGATTAACCGATTTGATAATCAGCGTACCGTTGTGGCCTCCGAAACCGAATGAGTTGCTCATCGCATACCTCAAGTCGACTTTTCGTGGCGCCGTAATGACAACATCTAAGGCGACCTGCGGATCGATGTGAGTTGTTCCAGCAGTAGGGGGAACCAACTGTTGCAGAAGTGACATCACGGTAGCAATGGCTTCGAGCGCTCCGGCCGCGGCGAGCGAGTGGCCTAAGTGACCCTTGTTTGACGTCACGGGAACCAAGCGGGCACCAAAGATGCTCCGCAACGCTTGGGATTCAGCCTGATCATTAAGCGGCGTTGACGTACCGTGACAATTGACGTGATCAATCTCGTCGGCGCCAATTCCGGCGTCCTGGAGGGCTAGTCGCATGGAACGGATCGCACCGCGAGCTTCGGGGTCGGGTGCAGTTATGTGGTGGGCGTCAGCAGTCGACGAGGCCCCCACAATTTCGGCCAAAATTGGCGCGCCACGTCGCACGGCGTGGTCCCACTGCTCTAATACCAAGGTTCCCGCACCCTCACCCATCACGAATCCATCACGATCTCGGTCGAAAGGTCTCGAAAGTCCGGAGGTACTCAAAGCGGTCATGTTGGCGAAGCCAGCCAGAGCGATATCCGTCATAACCGCTTCCGAACCACCACAGACCGCTACGGGTGATCGACCTGAGGCGATGAGACGGGCCGCGTACCCGATGGCGTGCGTGCCAGCCGCACAGGCCGTTGCGATTGTCTCGCACGGCCCGCCCAGACCGAAACGCATCGAAATAGCGGCGGCTCCGGCATTGGGCATCATCATCGGAATCATGAAGGGGGAGACTCTGGAGGCTCCCTTGGTCTTCAGGACGTCAACCTGCGCGAGGAGGGACTGGAGTCCACCTATGCCGGTAGCCATGATGACTGCGGCGTCTTCGAGTGGGCCCTCGAGTCCACTTTGCTGCCACGCCTCGTCGGAAGCAGCGAGAGCGTACAGAGCAAAGGGGTCTAGTCGTCGCAAATCCTTCGCACCACCGAGATGGTCAGTGGAAAAGTTCGGCACGTTGAACGAGCCACGCGACTTTTCTTCGCATAACATTTCCCACAGCCGGCTCGACCCTGCACCGGCGCAGGAGACTGCCCCGACTCCAGTGACGGCCACTCGATGACCGGATATGCCTGGACCTATCTGCACTAGAGCTTGGCGTAGATGAGCTCGAAAGCCTGACCGACAGTCCTAATGTCTTTGAGCTCGTCTTCCCCGACTTCAATGTCGAAGGTCTCTTCCAGCGCCATAACCAGTTCCACGAGATCGAGGCTGTCAGCACCGAGATCGTCACCGAACGAAGCTTCAGCGGTGATAAGCGATTGGTCAACCGCCAATACTTCTACAGCATCGTCTTTAAACTTTGCAAATGCCTCGCTACGATCCATGTGACCTACCTTTCTGCTTAATGATACTGCGAGCGCTCGGGTTTGCTGGCTCACAAACCCATGGAGAGACCACCGTCGACGGGAAGGACTACACCAGTAATGTAGCGAGCATTGGGTGAGGATAAGAAAATTGCGGCATCGGCGACCTCGGAGGGTTTCCCCACTCGCTTCAATGGAATAACACCAGCCAAAGATGACTCGTCACGCGGGAGACCTGATGTCATCTCGGTATCGATGAAGCCTGGAGCAATCACATTCACCGTGATGGAACGACTCGCAAGCTCTTGGGCGAGGGACCGGGCCAAACCGACGAGCCCAGCTTTTGAGGCCGCGTAATTGGCTTGCCCAGCTATCCCGATAAAAGGTGCCACCGAACCTACGAAAATGATGGAGCCGCTCCTTGCCCTGATCATGCTTGCCATGGCGGCTCTGGCGGTGAAGAACGAGCCATCCAGGTTGACGGACAGGACACTTCGCCACTGATCGTCGGACATCCGGAGCGCCAATCCGTCATTCGTAACTCCCGAATTGATCACGACGACGTCGATTGAACCGAAGGTGTCAACGACGTGCTTCATGGCATTGGTAACCGCTGCACTATCGGAGACGTCAACCTGCAATGAGAGTGCGAGACCGTCTAGGTCGCACAAGGAACGTGAGAGGCAGACGACGACATCACCCAGGTGTATAAAGCCATGGGCTACCGATCGCCCGATACCCCGCGATGCTCCAGTGACGACGACGACTCTCGACATTCTTATTCCCTAACTTCGTCTGTAATTACGTGCGAGGAGAAATCTCGTATTCTCTTGACCAGTCCAGTGAGAACACCACCGGGAGCCATCTCGATGGTACTAGTAACCGTTGAGGGTAGGGAATTCACGCAGTCGTAAAAACGAACAGGCGCAGTCATTTGTCGTGAAAGGAGGTCACGCCAGTCGGCGTCACTGTCCAACACTCGACCTTCGACGTTTGAAGAAACGAGAAAACGTCCTCGCTGAAAATTGATCTTCGACAGGGCATCATCGAGTGATGTTTGGGCGCCCGACATTAACGGGCTATGAAACGCCCCACCAACAGGAAGCGCTGTCGCTCGACGCCACCCAAAGTTCCGATGGACGTTTCGAATATTTTCCATCGCTTCTAGGGTCCCACTGACCACTATCTGCCCCTCACCGTTGAGATTGGCGAGCCACAGTCCCTCGCACGTCAGGAGTTGATCTAGGTTGTTGATCGATCCACCCATGAGGGCAACCATTGACCCAGGAGTATGGTCAGCGGCGATCCGCATGGCGTTGCCGCGGCTAACCACGAGTGAAACTCCGTCCTCTAAGGACATAATTCCTGATGCCACGAGAGCACTTATCTCTCCAAGGGAGTGCCCAAGAGCGAAGCCGGCGTCGGCAGCATTGGCGCTACGCCAACTCATCCACGACACCAAAGAGAGGGCAAAAGTGGCGATTTGGGCGTTATCGGTCTCAATTAGATCTTCATCGGACCCTTCGAGGAGGAGTTCCTCGACATCACGCGACGCTATTGAGGAAATCTCACTGATGAGACTCCAGCTCTCGTGCCCGTGCCATTTCCGAGCGGCACCGGCGCTTATGGAGCCTTGACCAGGAAAAAGTGCGACCAAAGATGGATCTATGGGCAGTGGAGAAAGTATCACCAACAAAACATACAGCGTGCCCGGAGTGGGATTCGAACCCACACACCCTTTCGAATAGAGGCTTTTGAGGCCTCCGCGTCTACCATTCCGCCATCCGGGCTGCGTAGAAACGGTAGCAGTATCTCTAGGGTGGTTGATTATGCAGATAATTTTGGGCAAAAACACACGGAATTTATCCAGCCCCGTCGCAAGTTCTCAAGAAATTCATCACTCCCGCACAACAATTGTCTTACGCATCCAGTTCGAGGATTTCCTAGGTACGGGTGAACTGCCCGTGCAAGCAATACCGACATTGGGTGATCCAGGTGTTGAAGGAGTCATTGAGGAACTTTGCAATAGATCAATTCCCATGCTGATTGCGATGGTGGGCCACACCAAGCTTCCTCAGTGGAGTCACGTCCATACGGTGGCTGCACCGCGGGCATCTTCCCGATGGGCGTGGGCCCTCATCGAATTGGCTCTTCTCGATGGCTACTCAAAGAGTGCTGGAGGCTTCGATTTTATGCCCGCCCTGCAGGTTCCCAAAATTCTGCGAGTTATCTCTGCTGTTGGAGGATCAACCTCTGAATGGAATTCACAGGGTGTCAGTAGGGTTCGTATGAAAGTCTCGCCAACCTCGAGGGCTGATGACATTCGTTCAGCTCTCGGTGATTGGAAAGGAGAAGTATTGCTCGACTACAACGCATCCCAACCTTCACTAGAACTTGTGAGGAGCCACTCAGACGTCGTCGAACTTTCTGCTGATCTCGTGGGTGTTGAGCAGCCGTACTTACCTGGCGACCTCGCTCGTAGCGCAGAGCTTCAATTGCATTTGGGCTGCACCGTCGCCATTGACGAAGGCCTGCGAGGAATTCAGGATGTACGGCAAATTGTTCGAAACAAAGCAGCACAATTGGTGTGTATCAAGCCGCCGCGCGTCGGAGGCGTGGCCGTCGCTCGAGCTCTCATGATGGAAGCCGATGATTTGGGTCTGCGGTACTACGTTGGAGGTTTTTTCGACCCACCAGCTTCTCGTGTGATTAATTACGCTCTGGCAGCAAGTGCTCGGGCTGAAGCCAGCGATATCAGTGACGTTTCGTTCGAGAAAACTGAAGCGAAGTACGAGATGGTGTGCTGTTGGGGCCCAAGTACTCCCTAGTATGGGGAAGTGAGTAATCGTCGCGAAACTCGAAGAATTAACGATCTCCAGCGTCGAATCAGCAGTTGGCGAGCCTCTGCATCGGTTCTCGAAGAGCAGGTGCGGGTGTGGCTAAGCGCCACGGAGGAGTCTCGATTGAAGTGCCTGATGTCGGAAACTCCTTTGGCTACGGCGGACTACTCAGAATTAGCCCGTCAGAGTGACGTTGCCCTCAGGGAATTGTCTCGATTAAAGTCTGGAATAGAAGAAATGGTGGCGGAAAGAGACTCCCTGCTACGCAATTGGTCACCCAAGGAATTGATATGAGCGCCACGATCGTGATTGCCGACGATGAGTCAATCATCCGTCTCGACCTCAAAGAAATTCTTGAGAGCGCTGGTTACGACGTCGTCGGAGAGGCAGCCCGCGGCGACGAGGCTCTGGCTATGATTCAAAATCTCCTTCCGGATTTAGCATTGCTCGACGTAAAGATGCCGGGATTGGACGGCATCGAAGTCGCTCGGCAAGTTCAAGGTTTGCGCACGACAGTCGTTCTCCTCACCGCTTTTTCTCAGCGGGACCTCATCGAAAGTGCTCGTGATGCTGGTGTGAGTGCATACCTCGTTAAGCCGTTCCGCAGCGCCGAACTACTCCCCAAATTGGCACGCATCTTGAATCAGTCGAGTGAGAGTGGAAACGAAGAAGCTGAAGCTCGAGCCGTTGACGACAAGATTGAAACTCGTGAAGTTGTGCAGCAGGCGAAAATTCGGTTGATGGCAGACCGGGGCGTGAGTGAAGATGAAGCCTTCACTTTGATTCAGCACACGGCAATGCGGACGCGATCACGCATGAGGGATGTTGCTACTACGGTCCTACGCGGAGAGTCGATTGGCTAATAACCAAAAGGATGAGGGGCCGCTCCTTCTGCTTGATGGGATGTCTCTAATTTTTAGAGCATTCTTCGCATTGTCGACGGATATCTCCACCTCAACGGGCCTAGTTACCAATGCCCTGCACGGTTTCGCTTCGATGCTCCATTCGCTCATTAAGACTCAACACCCCCGAGGGATAGTTGTGGCCTTCGACCTTCCTGGCGGTACTTTTCGCGACCAGATGACCGATGATTACAAGGGTGGACGAGCTGAGACGCCAGATGCGCTGCCCCACCAGTTCGGGCTCGTACGTGATTTCTGCGCTGCCCTCAATATTCCGGTCATTGGAATTCAGAACTACGAAGCCGATGACGTCTTGGCCACAATGGCCCGCTGGGGTCGAGAGCGCCTTATAAACACAGTCGTCGTGACGGGAGATAGAGACTCATTTCAGTTAGTTCAAGATCCCTATGTCCGCGTTCTCTACAATCGGCGGGGGGTGTCCGACTACGCTTTATATGACGAAGCCGGAATTTTCGAACGCTGTGGTATCGAGCCCGGTCGCTACCCTTTGCTGGCTGCTTTACGTGGCGACCCTTCCGACAACCTACCCGGCGTTCCAGGTATCGGTGAAAAAACAGCAGCGAAGCTTCTCGCCACCTTTGCGGATTTTGACCAACTCTTCGCCAACGTTGACTCCCTGACTCCGAAACTCCGCGAAAATTTGATTTCTTTTGAAGCACGAGCACGGAACAATGTCGCTGTCATGACATTGGTAGATGATGTCCCATTCGATGTGTCGCTCGAGGATGTCCACCTCGGAGGTTGGGATGCTTCTGTTGTCGAGGCCTTTTTTGATTTCTACGAAATGAACGGCATGAAGAGGAGATTTCAACAACTGATCAAGGAAGGACTAATTGGTAATTCGTCAATCGTGGGAAAGACTGAGCAAGTTTCGCCAACGAAAAGTGTCGATGAGATTGTCGTGCTTCGTCCCAAAGAATTGAATCATTTTTCAACAGTTGCCGACACCACCATATTTTTTACGAATAGCCGCGTCGCCGCTCTTCAAATCGTAGAAGGACTTTCTTGGGTGGGGGAGCGTGAAGAGTTTTTAGAGTGGGCGTTGAAGTCTTCGCCGCGGATTATTGGATGCGACCTAAAACGGATTTACCGACAAGCTTGCGAGACAGGAAGGCCACTGGTCGACCCAATTGGCGATATTTCTCTTATGTCGTTCATCATTGACCCCACTTCAGGGCGCTACACCTTCCCAGATATTGCAGTTGATGTTCTCTCGGAGGTCGTCAAGGAAAGGCCAAACGAACTGTTCGAGACTTCAAGTCCAGATGAGGACTTAATAGCGGGGGCAGTTGTGGTTGGTCGGGTGCACGGAATATTGGAAGGAGCCATCACTTCTTTAGACCTGGACTTCATCTATCGCGAAATCGAACTACCTCTGTTGAAAGTTCTTGCTTCGATGGAAGCACGAGGAATATTTGTTGATCGGAAGATGTTGACCGAAATCGCAGAGGGTTTTGCAACTGAGGTCTCGCAACTTGATAACGAGATTCAAGTTCTGGTGGGGCACGAATTCAAAGTCAATTCACCACAGCAGTTGCAGAAGGTACTCTTCGAGGAGCTTGGTTTATCGCCTGGTAAAAAGACCAAGACCGGCTATTCAACGGATGCCGCAACCCTCGAGGGTCTTCGGGGTCAGCACCCAGTAATAGAACTCATTTTACGGTTCAGGGAAATTGATAAGTTACGCAGCACCTACGGTACTTCCCTGCTGGCCACCATAGGAACGGATGAGCGTATTCACGCAACATTCCAACAGACGGTTGCCCGAACTGGGCGACTGTCTTCCGACTCACCCAATCTCCATAACATCCCCGTTCGAACTAGTGAAGGGCGCCGCCTCCGCTTCGCCTTCGGACCTCAACCCGGTTGGTCGCTACTCGTCGCGGATTACGATCAAATTGAACTTCGAATAATTGCTCATTTGTCTCAGGATCCTGGACTTTTGGCTGCCTTCGCGGCAGATCAAGATGTGCACCGAAGCATCGCATCGGTTGTTTTTGGAGTTGCACCTAACCTCGTAAGCCACGACCAGCGTGAAACGGCTAAGGCGGTCTCGTACGGTCTGGCCTACGGAATGGAAGCGTTCGGATTGAGCCAACGTCTGGGCATTTCGGTGGGTGAGTCAAAATCAATAATCGATAAGTACTTCGGTGGTTTTCCTAGTCTAAAAAACTACATGGACAGCAGTGTTGACGTCATTCGCAAGGAAGGCTTTTCACGAACCGAATTTGGCCGAATTCGACCATTTCCAGATCTTCTCACGGCGGTTGGACCACAACGTCAGGCGGCTGAGCGTCAAGCCATGAACGCGGGTATTCAAGGGTTGGCGGCCGACATATTCAAGTTGGCCCTCGTCCGTGTTGACAAGGCACTCACCGCGGCAGACCTGGAGGCACGCCTGGTTCTTCAGGTTCACGACGAAATTATCGTCGAATCGCCTCCTGAGGAGATGTTGCGCGTTGAGCAAATTGTCCTACGTAGCATGACTGAAGCGGCGCATCTCAGTGTTCCTCTTGAGGTTTCAATGCACTGGGGTTCGAATTGGGCTGAGGCGAAGGCATAATTCCCAGAGTTGTGGAGTGATAGTCTTACACTTCGGATTTACACCGGAAATCCGACTCTGTTCTCTAGACGACCCCGGTGTGGTCACGTTGCAAGGATATTCTGATGTCGGACGTAATCGGCCTGCTTTCCACCCTACCCATGGGCACCTTCGATAGCGAAGGAAAATACATCCCTCGGATAATCACCGAAGATGACCTTTTGGGGACGGACCTGTCAACAATCGTTGGCGAAACCGTTCTTGAGTTTGACGACGGCGACCTAGTCACCGGAACCGTCGTCAAGATAGATCGCGACGAAGTACTTCTGGACATCGGGTTCAAATCAGAAGGCGTAATACCAGCTCGCGAACTCTCCATCCGCAACGACGTCAATCCGTCCGAAATCGTCAGCCTCGGCGAGAAAATCGAGTGCCTAGTGCTCCAAAAGGAGGACAAAGAGGGACGTCTGGTTCTGTCCAAGAAGCGTGCGCAGTATGAAAAGGCTTGGCACAACATTGAGCAGATCAAGATTCGCAACGAAGTAGTGCAAGGAACCGTCATCGAAGTAGTCAAGGGTGGGCTCATCGTTGACATTGGTCTTCGTGGCTTCCTTCCCGCTTCACTCGTAGAACTCCGCCGTGTTCGTGAACTGCAGCCTTACATTGGCACTGTCGTCGATGCGAAGATCATCGAACTCGATCGCAATCGCAATAACGTCGTACTTTCGCGTCGAGCGTGGCTAGAAGAGACTCAGAAGGAGCAGCGAGGTGACTTCCTCACGAACCTCAAGCCCGGCGAACGTCGCAAGGGAATCATCTCTTCGGTGGTCAACTTCGGCGCGTTTGTCGACCTTGGTGGTATGGACGGCCTGATTCACGTGTCGGAATTGAGTTGGAAGCACATCGATCACCCGAACCAAGTTGTCGCGGTGGGCGATGAAGTAGACGTGGAAGTTCTTGATGTTGATTTCTCCAAGGAGCGCATCAGCCTGTCTCTCAAGGCGACACAAGGGGACCCGTGGCAAGAATTCTCCAATGGTCACGCTGTCGGACAGCTCGTGTACGGTCGCATTACGAAGGTCGTACCGTTCGGGGCATTTGTTCAAGTCGGCGACGGTATTGAAGGCCTGGTTCACATTTCTGAGATGGCGTCGCACCACGTTGAATCTCCGGATCAAGTCGTGAGCCCAGGAGAAGAGCTGTGGGTGAAGATCATTGAGCTCGACGCTGCGCGCCGTCGGATCAGCCTCTCGATTAAGCAAGCTGCTGACGGTGGCGAAGTTTCTGAAGAGTACCGCGAGGCTTTCGGTTCGCACGCATACGATGCTGAAGGCAACTACATCGGAACTTACGATTACAGCGAATTCACGCCGGAGACCGAAGCCCAGGCCGCTTGGGCCGAGTACGCAGTTCCCGCTCCCGCCGTTGATGAAGAGGTGACGGCGGACGCTGGAGTCGCTGAGACGATTGAGGTTGCTGAGACGGCTGAGCTCACCGAATAGCTTTCATCACCAGGGGTTTCTGCTATCGGAAACCTCTGGTGATCGTCGATTTTGAAATCCGGGGGCTTGGATGTCAGTAGAGTCCCGGATTTCGACTTTCGAAGAATCTAACGGGGCCTTCAAATGACGAGGTGTGGCAATCGATCGTGGTCAGTAACGACGAACCTCGCTTGCCCGCATGGAGCAAAAATTAAGAGCGGTACTAGCGAATTGAGCGATAGCTGAACGCAAGCCGCAGGCGGACAAAGGGCACGTTTCCAAGTTCACTCAGACATCTCATGAGCAAACCCCCCCCAGTACTCTTCGTGGCAGTCGCTGGAACGATACTGATCACCCACGACCAATAAACACTAAGCCTTTACGGTGGTCAGCGGGTAGTGGCAAGCAACCGAGTGTCCCGGAGTCACTTCCGTCAACAACGGCTCCTG
>Ga0114960_10000031_pt1 | contig 109110 bp, 104 predicted proteins | sample C_130625_MF_Meta_FD_92637 | JGI IMG/M metagenome (GOLD analysis project Ga0114960, IMG submission 92637) | Freshwater microbial communities from Lake Croche, Canada to study carbon cycling - C_130625_MF_MetaG | ecosystem: Environmental > Aquatic > Freshwater > Lake | place: Lake Croche...
CTACTCAGTGTAGCTAGAGGGCTGAAAGAAGGAAAGGCACTTCCAGAGGGAGAGGAAGAGGAAGAGGAAGAGGAAGAGGAAGATCCACTGAGTGTAGCTAGAGGACTAGCAGAGGGAATGCTACTCAGTGTAGCTAGAGGGCTGAAAGAAGGAAAGGCACTTCCAGAGGGAGAGGGAGAGGGAGAGGAAGATCCACTGAGTGTAGCTAGAGGACTAGCAGAGGGAACGCTACTCAGTGTAGCTAGAGGACTAAAAGAAGGAAAGGCACTTTCAGAGGGTGAAGGAAAGCCGCTCACTGTAGCAGATGCAGAAGCAGATGCAGAAGCAGATGCGGATGCGGAAGCAGATGCAGAGGGGGTTTGTCCCTTTACCGCAAGAAGAAGAGAAAGAATGAGAATACTGCGCATAGTATTCATTCGAACTTGACCCACACTAAAAAATGTATTCACTTCAAATTTAAGCTGCTACTGGTGTCGCTCATAATTAAGGAAGCTCTTTGAGCTTTCTTAATTGTGATGCCTGACACCATAAAAGTCACGACGGTATTAATTAAGCCGAGCACGTAAGACAACCCTCTGCCTGTGAAGCCTCATATTCTGCCGCCAGGCGCGCCTTTAGTGCCGCCCTCCGCTGCGCGGGAGTTTGCTCATCCTCTGAATCGGAGGAATCTGCCGAACCAGACTCAGAAGATCCAGAGGGAGCCGCATTTGAATAGGACCCTGTCACAGCCGCCATCAGACGAGGATCCACCGTAAACTTCTGGGCCGCAACCGGTGCCTTCGTCCTCAAGTAGTAGCAACCCGTCTTGAGCCCCTTCTTCCAGGCATAGAAGTGCATGCTCGTGAGCTTGGCATAGTTCGGATCGGCTACGAATAGATTGAGCGATTGGCTCTGGCAGATAAATGCGCCGCGTGCCGCCGCCATATCAATAAGAACACGCTGCTTGAGTTCCCACGATGTCTTATAGCGCGCCTTGATCTCATCGGGAATTCCAGGCACCTCCTGGACACTTCCATTGCGCGCAATGATCTGCTGCTTCATATCTTCGCTCCAGATATCCGCATCCAGAAGCTCCTTCATGAGCCACTTATTGATCACAATGAACTCACCCGCCAGAGTGCGGCGCGTATACAGATTGCTCGTGAACGGCTCGAAGCACTCATTGTAGCCGAGGATCTGCGAAGTGGACGCCGTCGGCATAGGAGCCAGAAGGAGCGAATTGCGCAGCCCCTTTGCCGCCCTGCTCCTCAGGCTCGCCCAGTCAAGAGTCCCATCTGCCTCCGTCATCGGTTTCACAGACCACAGATCAGGCTGGAGCTTTCCCATGGCCGCGGGTGAAGGATCATTTACGCCCCATGTGGCATGGTCCGCCTTCACATACGGATTCGCATGCTGACCAAAGGTCTCGTATGCACCTTCAAGATCAGCCAGCTCGCAGGATGACTCAACCGCCGCATAATACATGTGCTCAAAGATCAGCTGATTCAGTGTAAGGGCTGCATCATCCTCCCAGGAGAGGTGGAGCATGGCAAACACATCTGCAAGTCCCTGAATACCGAGACCAATGGGGCGGTGACGCATATTGCTCGTGCGTGTCTCAGGCGTAGGATAGTAGTTAATATCAATCACTCTATTCAGGTTCTTCACAACCACCTTGGTCACCCGCCGCAGCTCCTTGAAGTCGAAGGCTCCGTTAGATACGAAAGCAGGTAGCGCAATAGAGGCCAGATTGCACACCGCCGTCTCCTGCGCATTGCTGAACTCAATGATCTCAGAGCAGAGATTGGATGACTTGATCGTGCCGAGGTTCTGCTGATTTGACTTGCTGTTGGCCGCATCCTTGTAGACAAGATAGGGTGTGCCCGTCTCCATCTGCGTATCGAGGATCTGGAACCACAGCTTCTGCGCCTTTACTGTCTTGCGACCGCGCCCCTCGGCCTCGTATTTCGTGTAGAGGGCCTTAAACTCCGCGCCCCACACCTCTGCGAGACCAGGTGCCTCAGAGGGGCAGAAGAGAGTCCAGTCCTCATCGGCCTCCACCCTCTCCATGAAGAGATCTGAGACCCAGAGAGCATAGAAGAGATCACGCGCCCTCTCCTCCTCTGAACCCGAGTTGAGCTTGAGCTTGAGAAAGTCCTCTACATCCGCGTGCCAGGGTTCCAGATAGACAGCGAAGCTGCCGTTTCGCTTACCACCACCATTGTGAGCAACACCGAGGTGAGCAACCGTGTAGTCATGCGGTCCCTCAATCTCAAAGTCATGAACAACACCCTCATACTTTGTCTCAGTGATGGACTGAATACGCGTATAGAGGTTATTACCATGCTTTAGATAAGTGAAGAACTCACCCTTTGGCGCGGCAGGAAAGAGCTCCATGATCGCGGGAATACGAGGAACACGCAAGACAACAGTGGGAAGATTCGTATGGATCTCCTTTGTAGTTGAGATAGAGCCAACACGATTCCTCTCATATCCAGAACTGAGGGCGCCCATGCGTAGAAGCAGATAGCGAAGACCCTCCATAAGAGGATAGGAACTGATCTCAAATGAGATCTCCTTCTCACCAACACAGCCATCCGTTTCAAGAAGGCCGCGCACAATCTGGCCAATCTTATTCAAGGGAAGATGGAGGAAGGGCGTGTCAATACGCTTCTGCTTATTAGCATCATAGAGCTGTGCCTTTGTGAACTTGAATCCAGGATTCGTAGTTGACCAGCGCAGCTTGAGAGAATGCTCTCCCTCCTCCTCAGGATAGACCGTAATACCACGCTTTGTCAGATATTCTACGACGAAATCATAGACATCCTTCTTTGTTGTATTGTTCAGTGAAACTCCTGCAAGATTGTTTGAAATATACCCATCTCCCAGCAGAATACCATAGAGACGACAGTCTTCTACCGTGAGGTTCGTGATATTGTGCTCATAAGTAGGGATAGGAAAGACGAGGAAATCTCCAACAGCAAGATCGCATGCATCACAGAACTCAGGTGTAGCATATCCCTTCTCAAGGCGATTGCGAATCACATCAAAGTTTAGACCCTTTGTCTGACCCTTGAGGGCAAGAACCTGGTGTTCAGGTGTTACGCGAACAGGATAGACAGCATTCTTAGCCTGAACCTCAAGGATAGGACCAGAATACTCATGGCGAACAGGCATCTTTACAGATTCATAGCGACCTGTGCTCGTCAGAACCTTATCTGTTACTCCGATGTCCTCAATCGCCTTTGCGCCATCGCGCGTGTAGACAACCGTATCGGGAGTAAAGCACTGATCAACATAGCGCGCCGTATTATTAAAGACACGGAGCATGGGAACAAGACCGTTGCTCATCCCATTCGTGCCGCGGATCAGAGAACCGCGCGCTCGAATATTGTGAGCGTGGAGACCAATGCCGCCCGCAAACTTGCTGATGGCAGCACAGTCACCGAGGGTCTTGTAGATTCCCGCAATGCTGTCATCGGCCATGGCCAGGAGGAAGCACGATGAGAGCTGCTGGCGAGGCGTGCCCGCATTGAAGAGGGTCGGCGTCGCGTGCGTCATGAACTTCTGCGAGAGGAGGTCATAGGTCTCAAATGCCTTCTCCAGATCGTCATGCCAGATCGCCAGAGAGACACGCATCCACATGTGCTGCGGCCTCTCCAGAATCTTTGTCTCTGTATCGCGCAACAGATAGGACTTCTCCAGAGTCTTGAACCCGAAGTAGTCCAGCAGATAATCACGCGTGTGATCAATGCGCGCATCGATAAGCTCCGCATTCTGGGTTACAACATCCAGCAGAACAGACGAAATACTGCTCGTCTTCTCTCCTGTCTTTGCTACAGTCTGAAAGGCCAGAGCCTTCACTACCGCAGTGAATGAGGCGGACGTATTCTTTTGGTGGTTACTGATGGCAATTCGCGCCGCCAGAACATTCCAGTCAGGGTGAATCGTGCCCAGACTGGCTGCATTTGCTGCTGTTAGCTCATCTAGCTGAGTCGTCGGCACCTTATCATAGATGCGCGAGAGCACCTGCTGGGCAAGAGCATCAGGGTTGACCTGGAGTCCCCGTGCAGACTTCCGCACACGAGAGAGGACCTTGTCAAACGAGACAGGCTCCAGAGTTCCGTCGCGCTTTTGAACCTGCATACTATAAGACATCTTTACAATTAACCGGGCTTACCCGCAAGTAGGGTGGAAGGAAACTCAATTTTTGCGGTCAGCCTAATGATATTAAATATGATTAGTAAAGAGATGGCAGGTATCCTATTTGTAGATGGCCAATCCAGGTCCGTGCTAGCAGGATTTCATCCAAAACTCAATAGGCTGAGTGGATTCGGTGGAAAAAGCAGGGGTGAAGAAACGGCGGAACAAACAGCAGTGAGAGAGGTTGTCGAGGAGCTCTTTGGAGTTTTCACATTAACGGAAGAACATATTACGGAGTTTTCTAAAGATCTTGGAATCCCGCGTGTATACGATGGATATAGCGTCTTCGTTGAGCCAATCGAAACAGTTTTCAAATTATCTGCTTTTTTATCAAAAAACGGATATTTTTCTCCTTTTTATAATAATTTGCCTCTCTCAGTTTCAGAACTTATTTATCATAGAATCCTCTCAGAAACAAGCGAAGTCTCGGATATCTCTTTATTTGCTCTTCGAGATCTTGGAGATATGAAACATATGCTGACGCTCGAGTTTTATGCGGATCTTTCTACTTTGTTAGGGTTTTAGCCCCGAGATGCTTCAGAAGCTTTCCCTGCGTAATGATGCGGCTCGTGATTGACATCGTCTCCAACTCCTGCAGCAACAGCTTGTAGGCGTAGGGGATCTCAATCGGGCTGAAGTGCGTCGTGTTACCACAGCCCTTGCACATCCAGATACCCTCCTTCGGGTTCACAATCGCGATCAGGCCGCAGTCCTGGCACGACCAGCAGCGGAACAAGTCAGAGCACTCCATCAGACGCTCCTTCGTGAATTCGGAGATGCCATGCGCCGCCACGCAATCCCTCTCCATCTCTCCAAATCGGAGACCACCCTCGCGCGCCCTACCCTCTGCCGGCTGACGCGTGAGCATAACAAGAGGACCCGAAGCGCGGCTGTGGAGCTTATCCGCCGAGCAGTGGCGCAGCCTCTGGTAATAACACGGTCCGACGAAGATGCTGGAATCCATCATCTTTCCCGTGTAGCCATTATACAGAATCTCATTTCCAGCCGGCTCCATACCCAGCTTATCTCGCAGAATCTTCTGAATACCGTCAAGCGTCACATCATTAAATGGAGATCCATCGCCGAGGCAGCCGAGCTCGCAAGACATCTTTCCAAGCAGCGTCTCCATAATGTGCGCAATCGTCATGCGGCTGGGAATGCAATGCGGATTAATGATCATATCGGGAACGAGGCCCGATGCCGTCTGCGGCATATCCTCTGATTGCAGAATCATTCCCAGCGTTCCCTTCTGTCCATGGCGACTCGAGAACTTATCACCAATCTCAGGCACGCGGTCCTGGCGAACGCGCACCTTGGCGAAACTGTAGCCCTCACCATTTCTGTTCCTGAAGATGCGATCCACCCAGCCAGACTCATTATTGCGCATCGTCTTTGACACATCACGATACTTCTTCGCTCCCGCAGGAACCACCATGCCAGTGGGAATCCTCATGGGCACAACCTTTCCAATCAAGATGTCATCCGAATTTACGAACTGGTTCTCAGGCACGAAGCCATTCTCGCCCAGCTTCTCATAATTCGCATTCTTCATCTGGCGCGTCGTGCTTGTGTCAGGATTGGAGAAGCGCTCCTCCTCACCCGACGACTGGTTCTTGCGCTCCTCATCCTTGTAGGTCCTGTAAAAGATAGAGCGGAAGAGGCCACGCTCAATGGATGCTCTGTTAATAATCACGGAATCCTCCTGATTATAGCCCGTGTAGGTCGCAATGGCCACAATGATGTTCTGGCCCGACGGCATTGCCTGTGCACCATAGAACTTGGACATGAAGGGGCTGACAAACGGCACCTGCGGATAGCAGAGGAGATGCGCCATCGCATCAAAGCGCTCCCTAAAGTTCAGCGCATACATACCCATGGCCTGCTTTCCCATGGCCGCCTGATACGAATTTCTCGGTGACTGATTGTGGTCAGGGAAAGGAATGTTAGAGGCCAGAGTTCCCAGGATAGTGCTAGGATGAATTTCTGAGTGCGTGTAGCTGCGGTCCTTATGTTGAACGATATCAGATGGATACACTGCAATATACGAACTCTCCGTCTCACCAGGATCAATATACTCAATAAGATGGTTCTTTCCAGGCGACTCCCAGACAAGAAGCTCCTCCCACGTCTTCAGGTTATCAATAGAAGCCTTTAAGATGCCCTCCTTATCCGATGCAATCTCCCTGATCGTGCTGGCAATCATTAGAGGGCGGAGCATGCGACCCGCCTCTGTCGTGATCCAGATCTCACGGAGAGCCGCGCGCCAGATGATGCCTGTCTGAATGTGAATGCGACCCGATCTCTTTGCATATTTCAGCGACTCCAGGGTCTTCATTGCATCCTTGTTCTTTACAATGCCAAGCCAGGCACCATTCACAAAGAGGCGCGTGTGGTTGTGCTTTTCCTCCGCGGATGTCTGATTCAGAGAAACAAGCGTCTTTAGCGTCTTGATGTAGTCGCGCACCGTGCCAGGATTGCTGTAGATGCTGACAATGGCCGTGCTGCTCATGTTCTTCACTACGCCTACACCGTGACCCTCTGGAGTCTCAGAAGGGCAGATATAACCCCATTGCGTATTGTGAAGCTTGCGGGGAAGAACAAGCTTGCCCGTCTTCTCAATTGGCGTGCTGATCCGACGCAAGTGCGAGACACCGCTGATGTAGTTCAGACGATTGAGAACCTGTGACACGCCAATCTTGGTCGGTCCACCCGCCTTTGCGGAACCGAAATTGCCAGTGGCCAGAGACGTCTTGAGGCCGACCTCCAGAATGACCGACTTAATCATCTTATTGATGTTGCTCACATTCAAGATGTCCTCGAAGTTGCCAGACGCACGCCACGAGCCGCCGTGAATCTCCTTTGCAACAGAGGCGCGGATGTCCTTGATCATCTTCGTGGTAAAATACGTGCGGAACAGGTTGGCAAGAAGAAAGCCAGGGAGGTCCACGCGCTTATTTGGATACGCGTCACGGTCGTCGTTGGGAATGCGCGCCGAGTTGACCCAGAGAACCTTGCGGGTCATGTGCGCCAAGAAGCACGCCTTGTCATACCAGCTGGCCTCATTGATACCCACGTGAGGAAAGCACTCTGTGTTCAGGATATCCGAGATCTTGAGCGCCTTATTTCCGCGCGAGGACCAGCTATTCACTTGCGTGCTGATCCAGGCGAGGGCCTGCTCCTGCGTCTGGATCTCCTGGGCCTCAAGAATGGTCTCACTCATCACGGAGTCAAAGAGCGCATCGTTCTCCGTGCCGATGATCAGATCATAGATGTCCTTGTCGGCAACAATGCCGAGGGCCCTGAAGAGAACAAAGAGAGGAATGTCTGTCTTAATTCTGGGAATGGTGGCGCGGAGCAGGTGGAGCTGAGAATTCTTCGGGTGATACATGATCTTCACCGCATTATTCTTGGGCACCTGGTCATTATCAGGACCGATACTCTTCACCTCAATAACCTCAACCTCCTTGGTGGGGTTGCGATTATTGCGAAAGACGAAAGGGCGGTTCTCTGACATGCGCTCCTGACTGATAATGACGCGCTCACCACCAGTGATAATGAAGTAGCCACCGAAGTCCTCCGCACACTCACCCAAAGAACTCGGATGGAGATGCTTCTGGTCGTGGAGAAGACAATACTTGCTTCCAACCATGACGGGAATCTTTCCGAGGTGGACGTTGGGAAAGAGCCGCTCTCTGATGATCCGCTCTCCCTGCTTTGTATTGTTAATAAACGTGGTCTTGACACGAACATCTACGAACAAGGGCGAGGCATAGGTCAAATTACGAAGACGCGCATCATTGGGCATCATAGGGAGAATAGCACCATTGTTCTCAAAGATGGTGGGCTTCCGCAGGCTGATATTCTCAAACAGAATCTGAACTTCATATTCATAGTTGGCCTGGACGATTGCACTGGGCGCGGCGGTTGCGGCACTCATAAGTGCATTTGCCGCCGTTGTAGAGAGCCCTGTTGCAGTTGCAAGGGCAGAACGAGGACCTGAAAGAGGAATCTCTGGACTGCCGCGAATCACAATGGGATTCACTTGCTGAACAATTTCAGGAATATCAATATCCATGAAATGGTTGAAGGACTCGAGTTGATGTGAGATAATCTGCCTGCCCTCCGCCTGGGCAAAATACTTCTCTAAGATCTTCCTGTAGGACGGAATCATTTTATATATATTTGGAGGTAGCGCCTTATGTCTCCAATTTTATTGATATTATTTTTAAATATACTTATCTCAATAGATGGCGGAAACTACGACAAAAACAGTGAGGGTAGTAGGGGGCGCTGCTGAAAGTTTATTAACTGGAGTCAAAACGCGAAAGCGGCGATCAAAGAAGCAGGTGCAAGAAGAGCAGCCAATTAGCAATCAGAGAGTCACTGTGAAAAAGGGCGGGGCGATGATTGTTACACCGGCTCCTCTTGTTACTGCTGCTGCTCCTGCTCCTGCTCCTGTTGCTCTGCAACAAACGCAACAGCAAGGCGGAGCCAAGGTGATCCTAGATAAGAAGAAGGACAAGCCTCTAATCCTCTCTCCACCGAAGAAGTCCGGCCCTGCTCCCGTCGTTGTCAAAAAGCTGCCTGTAAAGTCCAAGACACTAAAGGTTGCTAGGCGCATTCGTGTATCGGTGGATGGACTGAATAAGAAACTGAACCGTGCAAAGACGATCAAGAAGGAGAGCGAAAAGATGCCGATTGATAGCCTGAAGAAGGAACTTGTTGCATCAGGCTTAGTCAAGTCAGAATCCAAGGCGCCTGAGTCTATTTTACGACAGATATACAGTGATTTTCAGGTTCTTAAGCAGAAGGCGCTTTAATTTATAGTTAGTAAATTTGAAGGTAACCTACACAACTAGGAACTTACCAAATGCGAAGCTCAAGCTTCTTCGAGTATCTTATGCAAACCGTGAAGCCCCCTATCTATATTGATTCTGACAAAACGTCTATTCATACAAGTGCGATTGTTTTGAAAGGTGAGGTGCTTGCGGCGACAAATAATAAGGTGGGATACAGATCGCGAAAGACGAGGGTTGGCCCCCGATATAGTGAGAGAAACTCCTATCCAGCCTGCACGATTCACGCAGAGATTGCTGCGCTTAGGCTTTTAGGAGATATGACAAAGTTGCGTGGAGCTGATATGTATGTTTGGCGTATCAGCCCCTCGCAAGGAACCACTCTGAATTCAAAGCCGTGCGCCGAGTGTCAGTGTGTTCTGGAGAAGTGTATTCGTGAGTATGGTCTTAGGCGTGTCTATTACTCTGTTTAACAGGCTGACGCCGAACCGGCTAAAGCCGAAGCACCTTAACTATATAAGCGACATGAGCATGTATGATGACTACGTCGCGCACTTCAAAAAATATAGTCAACTCTATGGTCCCAAAACAGCCATTTTTTTACAGGTAGGAAAGTTCTTCGAGTTTTATGATATTCTCGATCCTGACCCACAGACAACCTGCAAAGAAATTGCCGACCTACTCGCCATCAAACTTCTCAATAAGGGACCCACAGGCCGCGAAGGGCTCTGGTCAGGTATTCCAACCCAGTCTCTTCACACCTTTGCCATGCGTCTCACTCTCCAAGGCTGGACCTGTGTTATCTTTGAAGAGTCAAAAGATCTGAGGGGCAAGATCACACGTCACATGACACGGATTTTGTCGCCAGGAACACACTTGGAAACGGCCGATTCGATGGAATCCATGTTCCTCGCAACCGTCTGGCTCCAAGAAGAGCTGTGGAAGCCACCCACCTTTGGAGCGTCTGCCCTGGACCTGACAACAGGTCAGAGTGTATCCTATCAAGGCACGGCGGTTGGTCGCACAGACACCTGGTCCGCAGATGATCTTCTCCAATTCTTCCAAGTGTATCCGCCGCGCGAATGTGTTGTCTACTGGTCAGGCCAGGCTCTGACTGCACCAGAAGAGGGATTTCTTCGTAGTCGTCTTGCTCTTCCAACCACCGCAATCCATATCAAGCCTGCTCCTTCCATTGCAACCCCAGACGACACCTTCATGCGTATCTTCAAACCCAAGACACTTCTTCCTATAAGAGAATATCTCCATTTGCAGTCGGCTCCTCTGTGTATAAATTCATTAGCCTCTCTTTTGCGCTTTGTAGACGAACACTTTCCTTCCTTTCAAGAACATCTTCCCAAACATGGCCTCTGGGTTCCAGAAGAATCTGTTTACTTAGGAAACAATGTTCTCACACAGATCAATTTCCTAGATGTGCTAAATCTCTTCATGAAGACAAATACACAGATGGGAAGGAGAGCCATGCGCCAAAGACTTCTCTATCCAATTCGCTCCATCCAAACCTTAGAAGGCAGACTTGAAGAAATCACAAAGATCAGCCAGATGCCAAAAGAAAAGAAGCAGCAGATTCACTCACTTCTTCAAAAGATATCAGATCTTCCCCGTATTCATCGCAAAATTCAGACATTTAAGGTGAGCGCGGCAGATGTTCTCGCCCTAGAACAAAGTTACGTATATACTAAGAAACTCTTGGAACTATTGGGTGGAGAACAGATCGATGAATATATTAAGACATTCAAAGTCACCTTTTCAACAGAGAAAGCCTGTAGATCAAATGAAGACCTCTTTTTCCTTCCAGATGACAAGGGGCCAGAAACTGCCGTGGCAGAAAAGGCGCTGGCGGCCCTGAATTTAGAAGCCGAAGCAATTCTGGAAAAAGTAAGAGCTTGGTCCTCTCTCCCTGAAGCGGCTCTGAAAATGGAGGGCTACACGGTGACAGGATCCAAGACAACACTCCAGAAGATCAAGACACGCCTTAGTCACTCTACAATGACCCCTTCGCCATACCCAGGAATTACCGTTACGGATAGAAAGTCGGGTGGAAACTTGAATATTCCTGCCCTAGAGGAAGTGCATACAAAGATCATGCGGCTTCGCGAGGAGATCCAGGGACTCTTTGAGAGAGAACTTCCTCCTGTCTGCTCTGCCTTTGCCGACAGTTCCTTTGAAATCTGGTCATTTATAGAGGATTGGCTCGCAGCTCTTGATGTGACTGTGACGTTGGAGCGCGTCTGCACAGAAAGAGGATTTGTGAGACCCGAACTCGTCGACGGGTCCACAGGTTCCATAGACATTGAAGGTCTGCGCCACCCTCTTATTGAGGCGCAGGCCACTCGTCTTGAATATGTAAAGCATTCGGTGACCCTCGATGCAAATGGCTGGCTTCTGTATGGAATGAATGCGAGTGGAAAGTCATCGCTGATGAAGTCTGTTGGCATTTCGGTTCTCTTAGCCCAATGCGGCTGTTTTGTTCCTGCCACTAGACTCCGTCTTTCCCCTTATGGATCTGTATTCACTCGCATTCTGAATCATGATAATCTGTGGGCTGGCCTCTCCAGCTTTGCGGTAGAAATGACGGAGCTGCGCGAGATTCTCTTAAAGGTGGATAGCAAGTCTCTTGTCTTGGGCGATGAAGTCTGCAGCGGAACGGAATCCACCTCGGCCACCAGCTTAGTCGCCGCGGCTCTCACCTGGCTCAAGGACAAACAGGCCTCTTTTCTTTTCGCCACGCATCTTCACGGGCTCATGAACCTGAAGGCAGTTACAGACGCGGTCCAAGTCTGGCATCTTCGTGTTCGCTATGATCCAAAGACGGGAGTTTTAACTTATGACCGCAGTCTACAGAAGGGTGCGGGTTCAAGTATGTATGGCCTGGAAGTGGCTCGCGCCCTCAACCTCCCCTTTGAGTTTCTGGAAAAAGCGCAGGCATTTCGCCATGAACTTCTGGGAACGGCTCCTGAGGATTCGGACCAGACACAAAGTAGCTGGAAGGTTCAGCGCCGTGCCTGTGAACTCTGCCAGCATCCTCTTGTCTCTGACATTGAAATCCACCATATCAGGCCACAAAAGGAGGCGGGAGAAACAGGCCATTTTGCAGATGGAACTCACAAGGACCATCTGCGAAATCTAATTGCCGTCTGCCAGAACTGCCATGACAAGCACCATGCTGGTCTCTTAGATATTCAACCTGTAAAGCAGACAAGTGAAGGTCCTGTGCGTGTGTCTGATGTTTTGCAGCAAAACGATGTTAAGGTAATCAAGTCCAAGTGGACAGTCGAGCAGCAGGCCACCATTATTAATTTATTAAAACAGAAGCCAACTGCACCTCTTCAGAGACTCCTTTTTGAACTGGATGAATATCACGGAATCAAGATGAGTTCTTCAACTCTCCAGAAGATACGAAAGGTTGGAAAGATGTGAGAAAACGATCAGATACTACAGTATCTTTAACCATTTTTCTTTCTCGTTTTGATATAGTTGGATCTGATTCAATCCATTTGAGTTGCGCAGAATTCAGATTATAATGATTAAATCCAATTTCATGAATAGAAGATACAATCTTTTTCCCAGATGTCACATCCAGAATATGTATAAAAAAGTTTTTGGCCTTGGGATCATTGAAAAAATGTGCCCTTGAGAGAATACATTTTTGCCCCCATTCAGTTGTATCGACTTGCATTGATTCGGTGATATTTTTGATAGAGTTTTCGCCCGTTTCCGTGTAATGAACAAAACGGTCTTTGAACTTTACTTGATTAATAGTTACCTTTGTAATTCCTTCAGCTTCCCAACCCTCTATAAGTTCCTGTATTTTTCTGGGTTTTGATTTGTTTCTATCAATGACTATAAATTCATCGATATCAATAAACGCTAACCAATCTGTTTTAGCGAGGGAAACACAATTGGCACATGATTTGTATTGATCGTATAAGATATTTCCTGCAGAATCCTTGTTTGCCCACCGAATAAAGTGAACAGGATACCAATGAGCTAAACTCACCATTTTTTCTATGATCTCGGTATCTGATAGTTTTGCGGTGAGTTTAGCAATATCAATACCAAAGCGATTCTTTCCATTTTTCGCAATGTTATTATTTAAATGCATTGTATCAGCATCTTTTGCAGTTGAACCCGTATTATCATAAAGATAGAATGCTTCAGCACCAATGCTCATATGATAAACAATCCATTCTTCGAGGAAAAGTATATTTTCTCGAGGAATGAAGACAGTGTGAATTCCAAATTTCATCTTCTTAACGTGATAACTAATAAATAAGGAAGCTTTTAAGCTTCCTTATTTATTAGTTCTATCACTAAATTAGTCGTAAGTGCCGGCCAAGGCCGACCCTTAGGGTTGGACATTTATTTTAACGAAGCTAAAGCTTCGTTAAAATAAAGTCACGACGTTACTCTGAAGGAACGGCGGGAGCAGGTGCAGCCGCAGTAGGAGCAGGGACCGCCGCAGTAGCTGCAGCGGCAAACTGCTGCGGCGGCATGGCGATATAGGTCATCGGGCCAGCAGGTCCAGCCGGTCCCTGAGGACCCGCCGGTCCCTGAGGACCAGCCGCCCCCTGGAGACCGTCGCGACCAGGAGGACCATCGCGTCCAGGAGGGCCAGGAACACCAGCCGCCGTCACCACCGACGCGGAGCCAGCCGCGCTCATATTCTTCACCAGCATCTCAACAACCTTCTTCAGGCTCTCAACCTGGCTCTCCAGGTTCCGCACCTTCTGCCCCAGAGGATTACTACCCATATAATTCGTTCCAGGGTTCGTGACTGAAGACATCTTCTGACTTTCGGATTGGTATTGAATGATCCCCTTTGAACGCGGTAATAAAATTGGCGCAAACGAAACCGACCAAGTCAATAGTATGCTTCCTCCTATTCGCTGTATGAATTGCGGTAAGCCCATCGCCGATCAGTGGCGCTTTTATCAGGCCAAGCTCAAGGAGATGAAGGGTGAGAATGCTGAGCAGAAGTTGTATTTTGATGGCACATCAATCTCAGAGACTCCGGAGAAGAAGATTATGGATGCGCTCGGGGTTCTCCGACCTTGCTGTCGGAAGCATTTCCTTACCCAGGTTGATCTGATTGAGAAAATCTAATCATAAAAGAAGAACATGGAGCTTTATCTTCCATCATTACTTATACTGACTCTTGCAGCTCTTCTTGTATTTGGTGTAATACCCAGACTGGCCCCTTTCCTCCTGGCCATTATCGCATCTCTCATGTTAGCGGTCGTAGCTTATGAGCATGCTGCAACCTTTCGTGCTGAGTATACTGAGAGCACATGGCAGACCATGATGCATAACTTTTCTTATCCTTTTCTCATTGCCATGCTTGTTCTCTTCTGCCTCGGCTTCTTACTGAATCTTGTCACGGGCAGCACTACATCTACAGCAACGAAAGCGCCAAATGTTAGATCCAATGTGAGCACAGCGGACGTTCTCAGCCTCATGCGAAATCCTCTCAGATAATACGGGTGGCGCTCAAGCTTCCTTAATTTCTACTCTCACCGATAGAGATGGTGAAAAGGTCAACCAAGACCAGAAAGATCAGCAAATCGCAAAAACAACCAAAGACAATGACAATCCCTCAGTTACGCGGAGCCTTTGAGCGCTTAGATAAACTTGCAGCGCAACTCAAGGGAAAGGCGAAGGGTGAGCAGGTCTCAGAGTTCCAAAAGGAGTGGAGGACCATCTTTTCAAAGCCCGTTTCCACGAAAGCGGTCGAGGCTTATCTTGCCGTCAAGCAAGGGCAGGGAAAGAGATCCACGCGCAAAGAGCAGAGAGGTGGTGCCGCCCCCTTAGCAGGCGCGCCTCTTGAACACCAGACAGGCCCCGGCATTAGTGGTGCCAGTGGAACCTATCTAACCTATGTAGATTCTGGCCTCTCCTTCTATGATAAGATCAACCAACCAGCTATCCAGCAAGGCTGCGGCACTCAGAACATCACTCCGCAAATTCCGCATGGCATGGGAAGCAATCAGGCCGGCGGCGCACCCATTACAGACTTTGCCTCTGCCCTCACCTTCAAGCCCTTTATGTCTAGCTCTCCTCCCTCTATGTATCAGGATATACGGTCTGCATATCTAGGTATGCCTCTACCCGCCTCACCTGCCGTCGAGGACCATACATGGAAATACAAATAAAGCGCTTCCTTTTCATATCAATAAACCTCATCAGCGATTAGGATTATTGAGATGGCCGATGATTCAAGAATATTAGCAGAAAGACTCTTGAATATATATTATAGCACTGTTCAATACCCGTGGACTCGTCATCACATTGATAGTTATGATCAGTTCTTAAGTTCTGATCTACCGGCAATCATCCGATCATCAAATCCTATTCTGCTGCTGGAAGACCAGATTGGTGATTCAGGTGAATATGCCTACAAGGCTGAGCTCTTTATTGGCGGAAAGGATGGTGATCGCCTCTCTATTGGAACCCCCACGTTCAACCACACGTCCAAGGAAGATGTGCGTCTACTTCTCCCCAATGAGGCCAGGCTCCGAAATCTAACCTACAGCAGCACCGTCCAGGCAGATCTCTATATCCGCATCACATTTACAAGAAGAAAGGCGGCTGGTGAGGGTGTTGGATTCGTCTCTACGGTCGTTGAGCTTGAGGCCGACACATACGACTCACTCAAGAACTATCCCCTCTTCCAAATCCCGATCATGCTCCACTCGCGCTACTGTATTCTTAACAGAAAGCCCGAGGAGTTTCTAAAGGAGGCGGGTGAGTGCATTTACGACTACGGTGGCTACTTCATTGTGGATGGCTCCGAAAAAGTCCTTATTACGCACCAGGAACAGGCCTTCAATACTCTTTACGTGCAGAACCAGGAGAGAGAGCCGCAGATTGCCACCTATGCGACCATTTCGTGCCTCTCACCCACTACACGACAGGTGCGCCGCATTTTTTTTAGCTTGCTACGCAGAGAAAAATCAATCCAGGTGAGCATTCCGTATGTCCGTAAACCGGTTCCGATCTTTATTCTGTTCAGGGCTCTTGGAATCCAGTCCGATGAAGATATTGTCAGGCTCATTTTCCCCGATCCTGATGAGGCGGAGTCACAGCTGCTCGCGCCCATGTTAGAAGAGTCAATCACAGAGGCCTTCCCTTTTCTGGACACCTACTCAGCCGTCCAGTATATTATGGTTCTGACAAAGGGTTTCAGTGAGGCTCACGTTCTCAATATTATCCACAATCAGCTCTTTATTCATGTGGAGGATCGGCCGATGGCACGGGCCTTTTTTCTTGCCGAGTGCGTGCGCAAGATTCTGCGGGTGGCAGCGGGCATTGACACGCGCACAGACCGCGACGATGTGCGGAACCAGCGCTGCTTGACAAGCGGCTTCCTTACTCGTATGCTGTTTCAGGGCGTCTACACAAAGTGGCTCAAGACCACGCGTGTAACTCTGGACAAGGAGTTCAAGTATAATAAGTCAAATTACACTGGAGAGAAGTTCACCAACCTTTTCATTTCAGGAAATCTGAGACGAATGATGGGCGAGAACTTCATCACGGATGGACTCATGCGCGGATTCAAGGGAAAGTGGGGCAGCGGCGTTGGAGAGGACAAGGCGGGTGTTCTCCAGGCTCTCTCTCGTCTGTCCTACATGGATTTTCTCTCCCACTGCCGCCGCGTTGTCTTGGAATTTGACACAGGCATGAAGCTCCAGGGGCCGCGTCGTCTGAACACGAGCCAGTTCGGATATTTCTGCACGAATGAGACACCTGGCGGCGCGAGCATTGGAATTACGAAGAATCTGAGCAATCTGGCGGCAATCAGCAATCTGATTGATCCTGAGCCCTTTACTAAGTGGCTTCTTACAACGGGCGGCGTCATTCCGTGCGAGCAGATTACTCCCGCAACAATGAACAGAGCTGTTCCTGTCTTTGTGAATGCAGGTATTCTCGGATACACCGTGCGCCCTATCATGCTCTGCGAGGTGATTAAACTGATGAAGTGGACAGGCTGTCTGCCGGCGACGGCCAGTGTTGGATTTAGCATCAGAGAGCGCCGCGTATTTATTTTTCTTGACGAAGGCCGCCCTGTCCGCCCTCTTATCCACCTCAAAAAGGGCACCATGCCCAAGCAGCTCCTCGAGTCTGCTAAGTCATGGCGAGATCTTGTTCTAGGAAGCTACCCTCCCATGGCGGAGAAGACGCTCGCATCCAATACATTCACCGATCCTCTCAAGGCGGTGGAGTCCCCCAGTTTAGAGAAATACAAGGATATTCTTGAGCCTCATATTGGTGCGATTGAGTATGTGGATCCGTATGAGGCTAATGAGTCATATGTCGCCACATATCCTAGCCATATTCAGCCTGACTCCAGCCACGTAGAAATTCATCCGTCCACTATTTTTGGCCTGATGACGAGCGTAATTCCGTATGCAAATCACAATCAGTCGCCGCGTAATCAGCTCTCCTGTTCCCAGAGTAAGCAGGGTGTTTCTGTCTATGCAACAAATTTCAGAAACCGCTTTGATAATCAGGTCCATGTTCTCAGTTATGCGGAGGCACCCATTGTTCGCACTCTCTACTATGATTATGTGGCAGGTGGAAACATGGGTTATGGCCAGAATCTTGTCTTGGCCATGGGCATCTTTTCAGGCTACAACCAAGAGGACGGTATTGTCATGAATGAGGATGCGATTCAGCGTGGCCTTTTTCACAGCGCAAGCTACAGAAGCTATGAGACCTATGAAGAGGATGATCCTCTTTCCAAGACGAGCACGCGCATTGCGAATCCTGTCAAGACACCGATCTGGACCAATCTGAAGCCTGGCCTGGATTACTCGAAGCTGGATGATCGCGGAATCATCCGCGATGGAGAGTATGCTGATGAGAATACGGTGTTAGTTGGCCGCTACATGCAGTCTCCTGGTGGTGAGATCCGCGATGTCAGTCTGACGGCGCAGGTGTGGACACGCGGTCGCGTAGAGAAGTCGGCAGTGATGATAAATAATAATGGCCTCGCACTTGTAAAGGTGCGTGTGGTTCAGTATCGCGTCCCTGAGCTGGGCGACAAGTTCTCCAACCGCCACGGACAGAAGGGCACGATTGGAATGCTCATCCGTGGCCACGACATGCCGCGCTCAGCCTCTGGTCTAGTTCCTGATATGATTATGAATACGCACGCCATTCCCTCTCGTATGACAATGGCGCAGCTTCTGGAGGCTCTCTTAGGAAAGGCAGCAGCTCTGACAGGCGCAATTGGAAATGCGACAACCTTCATGAATGAGGGCTCTCCTGCGGCGGCCATTGGAAAGGTTCTACAGGAGCAATTCGGTATGCAGCCGATGGGTGAGGAGCTCCTCTATGATGGCACAACAGGTGTTATGATCCCCTCTACCATTTTCATGGGCAATGTCTATACGATGAGACTAAAGCACATGACAGAGGACAAGTGGAACGCCAGAGGAGAGGGACGGAGAGAGCAGAGGACGCACCAGCCGACGGGTGGTCGCGGAGCACAGGGCGGATTACGTATGGGCGAGATGGAGCGCGATGCAGTGATCGGCCATGGAATTAGCACGTTTGTCCATGAGTCCTATATGAAGAGATCTGATGGCACAGAATTCACGGTGTGTAATGGATGCGGCACAATTCCTATTTACAATGATAAGACTGGGGTCTATATCTGTTCCATGTGTGATGGACCGGTTCACTATGTGGGTGATAAGGCAGAGAACTTGGAGCTTCTTCCTCCTTCAAAGAGGAGCACAACCACCTTTTCAAAGGTTGAGCTCCCATATGCGATGAAGCTGCTTGAACAGGAGCTGGCCACGTATCTGAATATGGGAATGCGCTTCTTAACTGCAAATGATCTTCAGAAATTGGAGTCACCTGGGCTCAAGGTTCTAAGCGATGCAGAACAGGCTGAGGCGCTAACAAAAGAAATCCCTAAGAGGGTTCTAGCTGAGACGAGTGTTCCTGAGTTTGCGCCGAAGGTTGAGGAGCCGGCTGCCTCTCTGGAGGATCTGTCCACGCTGTCGGCGCTTCCTGCCCCTTCTGCCTCTGCTTCCGCAGAACTGCAGGGAGAACAACAAAACCAAGCCCCCCTCCCCCCCATAGAAGAGGAGATTGAGTTACAGGAAATAAATGGAAGCGAGATCCCTGTTCAGCCTGGCCCGCCGCAGCAGCTTGGACCGCAGCAACCCTATATTGTGATTCCGATGAATAATGCACAGGCGCAGGCGTTTCCTTCTAATGCTATGCAGCTGCAGGGTCAACCGCAGCAACCGCAGCAACCGCAGCAAAATGCAATCGTCGCTTCCTTAGCACCCCCTCCTCCTGCCTCTGTTCTTCCTGGTCCATTACCCGGTGCTCCTCCGATGATCGCAGTTGATACATCTGTCGCCGCTTTACAGGCACAGGGCTTGCCTGCTATTCAGAATCAATCGATCCGCTCGGCTCCTATCCGCTCCGCTCCTATCCGCTCCGCTCTTCGTAACAGCAATAACATAACACAAAAGGCGAAGCGTGTCGCCTTTGGCTCTGCTGAACAACAACAGGCGGGTCCTCCTGCTCCGAATATGAGGGTGAATGTGATTAAGCAAGGATCATAACGTCGTGACTTTATTTTAACGAAGCTTTAACTTCGTTAAAATAAATGTCCAACGACTAATTTAGTGATAGAACTAATAAATAAGGAAGCTTAAAAGCTTCCTTATTTATTAGTTATCACGTTAAAATTGATGAAAACATACATTCCTAACTAGAAGTAGGTATGAATTACGAGGAACTTGATATTCTCTACAGGAGTCGCTTGACTCTTCTAGAGATTCTCAAAGAGAATGGTTATGATACAACTAAATACGAGAAGTTCGGCCCGTGGGAGATTGAGGCCATGGTGGCTGGAGGCCAAGAGAACCTCATGATGGATATGAAGCGCCCCCCTGTAGAGGGTCAGCCCGAGCGCTGTATTGTCCGCTACAGTCTCAATAAGCTCAAGCAGCGCTTGAGCGGATTTATGAGTGATCTCCGCGACATTACTGAAAGCGATGATACCTCAATTGTTGAATCTGGAAAGACAGAGGTGATTGTTGTTGTTCTTGAAGATGTGGCCGATGTATTCCATGCCGCCGCACTGAATGCGTGGACAACGAATAAACTCCGCCTCCGCTTCTTCAAGGCCCACAATCTTCTCTTTGACCCTCGCACCCATACTCTTGTGCCAAAGCACACAAAGCTGCCGGCCGAGGAGCACGCCGAGTTTCTCAAGCAGAACTACATTAAGAGCAAGGGCAACCTTCCCTTTATCCGTTTCCACGAGGACATGATTGCGCGCATCATGGGTCTAGTGCCTGGTGATATTGTGAAGATCATCCGTCCTTCTCCCTCTTCAGGAACCTATGAAGTGTATCGTGTTTGCATGCCTTAAAGAATCACAGGTAACGGTAGATGCCTCCGCCTGCAAGTTGCACAACAGCAGTTCTTGCTCGCATTAATGATCAAGTTCTTTTTGCTTCATGGAAAGACGCAACCAATACAGCTATAGGCAGAATTGTAAATGGAACACCTGAAGCCACTGTATCGGGACTTGAGACCGATATTGCGAATACAATCAGCTGCCTAACCTATCAAACAGAACAGAAGCGTAGTCTCTCAACTAACATTGCGGGACTGCAGGATCGCCACGCACAAACACAGAAAGACTTGGATGACAAAAAAGCAGAACTACAAATTGCGAAGGAGAGGGCGGCAAATCTTACATCGCCCGAGAAGAAGGTGACAATTCATGAGAGCTGGTTTCCTCTCCAGCGCCCTTTAACAACCACCAGTTTTCTGCTCATTCTCGCCTTTGCCCTCTTCTTCTTCTGTGTCTTTCTGGGAACACTCGCGAGGCAATTTGGCTTCTTTGTTGACTACGGATTCCAGATACCAATCCGTAAACTGGGCTCCGGATCACCATGGACATGGTTCTTCTCGCAACTTACGATCGTTAACATCGGTCTTGCCACTCTTCTGATTACTTGCATAGGAGTGATTATCTATGCCTTTACCAAATGAACACGGCCTGTCCACGTTCAATTGAAGATAGACAAGTGGCTCTACAACCCTTTCCTGAACAGTCTTTTCTAGTCAAGGATATGGAGCGAACGCCCGAAGGAAAAATCACCGAGGCACAGTTCAAGAAACTTGTTACCAGAGCTAACATACTTCCTGGCAATCAATACAGTCTTTATGAGATGACAGGGCGTATTCAGCGCGAATTCTGTTATTGCATGGAACGGTATGTTTTTTTCTATAAGAACTCTGATCCAATGGCCCCGCAATTCAATGCGGCTGTTCAGGATCTTCTCACATGCCTTGATTTTGCAGAGAAATACCGATCAACTGGATCAGATATAAATCCTACGGCCTCTCAGCGTCCCTATTCTTGGCAGGTTTCTTCTTCACAACTTACAGAAGGAATGGCGAACCCTAATGATATGCTTGAGCTAAGAAAGGATATGGTGACCTTCAGCCAAGAGAAGAATCGCTCTGCGAGCACACTTCTTGCGGTATATGGGCTTCTGAATCTAACGGCGATTGGGCTTCTTATATATATTGCTCGCAGTAAGTAGACATGTCAACTTGGGAGTATAACTACGGCCTGGCCACGCAGCAAACGCGTCTTAATAACTATGCGTATCAAAATAAAATGGACACACTCTTTTTTCTCCAGATTCTGTTAATCAGTCTTCTGATCCTTTCCATCTTTGCCTATGGCGCGCGCGTTGGTCTTTTTAGTGGTGTTCTTGTTCTCTATGTTGGTCTTATTCTCTTTTTACTAGACTTGGTCATCTTCATTGTTCGCTATGCATATGATGTAAATCTGAGAGATCCGAGTGTCTGGAGTCGCCGTCGCTTCGCGTATCAGGAGGCGGTGCCTGATGCGCCTCTTAATGTAGATACATCTCTTCCTAAATTTGGATTCTCTTTCCCTGATCTGTCCGGTGTAGACATTGGTGGGCTCTGCAGTTCGAAAGGATACATGAAAAACTAACTGATTAACAGATGGCCTACTCGGTAAGAATAACAAATTTACAAATGAATCTAGCAACTGCCTTTTCTATGGACACTGATTATCTTGCTCTTTCCCAGGCCTCTATTCAGCAATCAGCAGGAAAAAATAATCTAGATGGAAAGATACAGGCGATCAAGGCGCAGCAGGCAGATTTGGATGGTGAAATTCAGACATATGAAAAGGAGTTCAGAGATCGTATGGATATACTGCCTGCAAGTTCGTCTCTAAAGACTCTCCAAGATCTTGTGCTTGCCTTCTTTTTCATTTCCTATTTTCTTCTTGCTGGACTTGTATCTTTTGAAATCGGAAGAAAAAATATGGTTTTTGGTGGGTTTACCTTTTTTCTCTCTATCATCTTTTCTGTAGTGTTGGTTACTGCCATACGACTGTATGCTTGATTATCAGTGTCAGCTTCTTGTCAATTCAAAGTATCTCCTCCTCGCTGAATAGCTCAATGTGATTGTAAGTCTTGCCATCGGCAGGAGTTCCGAACTCATTATTCACCCTCTTTTCCAGCTCCCTCGGCGTCAACCGATTCGCCCCCTTGTTTCCATCCTGCAGCCACTCCCTGTATGCATTCGCGATCTGCTTGAAGGTCGTCTGTGAACCCGCCGTCTTTCTGATGCGCTCATTGCGGAACTTGGCGAAGGAGTCAAAGTCCTCGCGATACTGCGCCGTCTCCCTCTTTACTGCTTCAGGCACGGGATCCAGGCCATGGACCAGATACTCCGTGTCATAGATGTGCACTAGCCAAGAGAGAAAGACTTCGCGGCAAGGATTGAGCTTGTTCACAAACTCAGGATCCTTCAGATACGTGTTCGGTCCACCGAGACGCGGATCATCGGCCAAGTAGAACGCCGCTACGTGAGGAATGGCGCGAATGCGGCGCCAGGTGCCATAGTCCATGGTATTGATCGGCGGCAGCTTATTCGTCAGCATGAAGAGCTTACCCGTCACCGTGAACTTCTCCTGATCCTTGAAGAGGCCGCGCGCCTCCACCAGATCCTCACCACTGAACTGCTTCATGCGGCTCGTATTGATCGGCTCATTGCTGTCAGGCTCGTTCATGCTGATAATGCGCCTGTTCTTGATATCAATGATATCAGGATTCGCTGCGCCAGACTCAGGGCGCTTTCGAGTAATGGCAGTCGTCGCAAGAGTGGTCTGATAATCACCGAACGTAATTGCGCAGAGATTCATGATCATTGACTTGCCGTTACTACCCTCTCCAATCATCGTGTAGTAGCACTGCTCCCTGTTTGCGCCCTCCAGACAGCTCGCTAGAAGGCGGAGAACATAGGTGCGGAGCTGCTCATCAGGATAGATCTGCTTGAAGAAATCCTTAAGAAACTGAAGCTGGATCAGCTGCTCCCTATTCAGATCCTTGAATGGAATATACTCGATCGCCTCAGATCTGGGAGGATTATTGCCACCGCGGAACGAGATAAAATCCTCTGGCCTACCCTGGCGAAAGATTACATGATCCTTGGGCTTGTCCTGGGTCCGCGCCCTCAGTTCCAGAACACCATTCTTACAACCGAACAACGTAGTATTGCTGTTCAGCTTGTTGTGGAAGTCCTCCTCATAGAAGAAGTTGGATGCCATCTTCATCACCGAGTCAACAAAACCGGTGTTGTAGAGATGCTCTTCCACCTTTAGAAGCTTCTTCATCTTTTCGCTGAAGATTTCACGTGACTCTTCATTTGGTGCCTTATCCATTTCATCACGGATCTTCTTTCTTGCCTTTCCAATGTAGTCGGCCACTTCGAAACTCACATTCTTGCGAAGCTGGATACCCTGATTAAGCTTCTTCCACATATTAATAAGATCATCATAGAAGAACCACTCTGTATCGCGTGCATTGATGGAGGCTACATAGTTGCCCTCATAGATCTTTTTCATAAGACGAGCAATGTGAAAGTGGGTCCCATCTACGAAATGACGAATATACTCATAGATATTGGACTCGATGATCTCCTTATAAGCTTCAGGATTATCATCACGTGCCCACTTGCGAAGAGCCAGCTCGGTGAGACGAGGTCCATCGCCCTCCTTACGCATCCCTGTGAACCAACTACGCCGCAACTCTGCAGTATTATTTCCTCCTGACTTGGTTGACTTCTTACTGAAGTCCATCCAGAGCTGAAACATCTCCTCACTCGCCTGAATGTTGTGAAGACACCAGCCCACGCGAATCCAGAGATCATACTTGTCAGCACGCTCGACAGACAAACAATTTAAGACAAATGCCTTAACAAGATTGCTCTCCTCTTCAGTCTTGTCCGCAACAGGCAACATGTCACGAATCACCTGAAGAACCGGATTTTCTACAGTATTACTGTCATCAGCCGGACTAACAAGGACCTCCGCCTTTTGGTAAGAAACCGGCGGATCGAGGATGGCCTGATACTCTACCGAGGCCTCCTCACGAACCACGTTCTCATCGTCCGCCAAATCATAGCGAACGCTGAGAATCTGCATCAGCTGTTTAGATGTATACTTCTTCAGTTCCTCCGTTACAAACGTCTCCTTTACAGGGTCATACCGCAAAACAGAGGAGAGCTCATAGGGGGGAATCTGTGGCTTAGACTCTCCATAGAAGATCCAGCCCTGCTTTCGCGTCATGCTCTCGTCATACACGTCCTCGTCCTTGTTCGTGTAGTTGGAGCCCTCAAAGCACTTCGTGACCGCCTTCTGCTCTAGAAGCCACTTGCGCAGCACCTTCTGCTTTTCATTGCTCAGAGAGATGTCAGGGCACATGATGTGCACGCCATCCTTGTGAGTGCCAGCTGAGTTGTAAGGGGAAGGGCGCAAGGTTACGAAGAAGCGAAGCATAGGATGCTGCTCCAGATCAAAGAAGTGCTCCAGCGAAGAAACAAGCATCTTGCAAAACGAGTGAACCTGCTCCATCGTGAAGCTGCGCTGAAGAGCCTGGCCTGCAGAATAGCGAAAGTCCAGATCAATTAAGAACGGCTTCGGCGAATTGACTCGCGGCTGCTCGACCAGATTCAGAGACCGGTTCTTCTTCACGAATAGATAGTCATGGTAGAGATCTAAGAACCGAGGGTAATCCTCGTCACTGATGAGCCACTTTCCTGGCAGCTCCTTACCCATTGAGGTCATCGATGCCTCCGCACCCTTCGAGGTCCTTCGCTCGTCGAGGAAAGGGCGCAGCGCATGGTTCAGATAAGGTTGGGGTGGTTGAGACATCCCCTTTGTATACTTCCCCTTCCGAAAAAAGCAGGGTCAAATTTTACGTGCAAGCTAGGTCTAAAGAGCGCACAGACTACACTGTATATACATGGCCTATAATGTCTTCTGCATTTACCAGACTTACAAGAGAAGTTAAACGGCTAGGTGATCTCTCAAACAACGGGATTTTCTACCGTCAAGATCAACATATCCTCACAAGAGGGATTGCTCTTATTATTGGCCCAGAGGACTCTGCGTATGCCAATTGTCTATTTACCTTTCAATTTGATTTTCCATCTGATTACCCATTTTCACCACCCAAAGTAAATTTTTTAACAAATGATGGAAAAACTCGTTTTCACCCCAATTTATATACGGATGGAAAGGTATGCTTGTCTATTCTTGGAACCTGGTCAGGTCCAGGTTGGCAGTCTACAATGAGTTTTTCAATGATACTTCTATCCTTGAAAGCCTTATTGGATTCAAACCCCTTAGCACATGAGCCTGGATATGATAGAAGAACATTACATGATGAATATGCTCTTCATTATAGTCAATATGTTCAGCATCAATCAATTGCAATTACGATTGAACAAATTAAGTCAGGAACATTGTTTGATGAGGATCTCAAAGATCATATTCCAATTTTAAAGAGTAAATTACGATCAATACTTCTTGAAAAGGTGCGATATGCAGATGTTAACTATCCATATCTTCCCTATAGCATGTCTGGTGTGACAAAATGGAAAAAACTGCTGGGTGAGTTAACGTCGTGACTTTATTTTAAGGAAGCTTTAACGTCGTGACTTTGTTAAAATAAATGTCCAACGACTAATTTAGTGATAGAACTAATAAATAAGGAAGCTTAAAAAGCTTCCTTATTTATTAGTTATCACGTTAGCTTCCTTAAAATAAATGTCCAACCCTAAGGGTCGGCCTTGGCCGGCACTTACGACTAATATGGTGATGGATCTTAAAAATAAGAAAGCTCTCTGAGCTTTCTTATTTTTAAGTCTCACCGTTATCTCCGGCCTAAAACGGGTTAAAGTTGAATGTCATGCTGTTATAGAAAAGTGTATCAGCATGAGATTTTGTCCCGAGTGCAGATATTATCTATATCTTGATGTGGAGGCTACGAATCTGACTCGCGTTTGCAAGAACTGCGGCTACAAGGAGGAGGACAAGACTGGTGGGCTCATTCTTGAGACGCATGTTCAGCAGAGGTCAAGTGAGGGCTACAAGATTTTGCTGAATGAGTTCACGAAGTTCGACCCGACTCTTCCTCACAGCAAGACGATCAAGTGTCCAAGGGGAGAGTGCGCGAGCAATGTGGGGTCTACGGAGAAGGATGTCATCTATATCAAGTATGATCCAATCAATATGAAATATCTCTACATTTGCACGGTGTGTGACAAGCAGTGGAGAAGTCGGTCATAAATTCTGCATTAAAGTTAGAATGGTGAAGACTAGAAAGATAACAAGGAAACAGAAGGGAGGTAAGGGAGTTCCTGTTAAGGTGAAGGCCCATGCACCACCTAAGCCCCCTGCACCACCTAAGCCCGCTGCACCTAAGCCCGCTACTGCAGCTAAGCCCGCTACTGCAGCTAAGCCTGCAGCTAAGCCTGCCGCTGCCGCTTCTGCATCTTCTGCCACTCAAGCCGCAGAAGCGGCAGCTGCTGCTTCTGCAGCTGCAGCACTTGCTGCTCAAGCAAAAGCTGCTGCGAATGCTAAGGCTGCAGAGGAAAAGGCTGCTGCAAATGCTAAGGCTGCTGCGAATGCACAAGCTGCCGCAAATGCACAAGCTGCCGCAAATGCTAAGGCTGCGAATGCACAAGCTGCCGCAAATGCACAAGCTGCCGCAAATGCTAAGGCCGCAAATGCACAAGCTGCTGCCGCAGAAGAGGCTACAGCTGCTGCTGAAGAGGCTCCTGCACAAGCTGCTACCGCAGAAGAGGCTGCAGCTGCTGCTGAAGAGGCTACTGCACAAGCTGCTACCGCAGAAGAGGCTACAGCTGCTGCTGCGCCTGCTCCTGCAGAGGCTTCTGCCGCAGAAGAGGCTACAGATGTTGCTGCTGAGGAGACTGCCACAGAGGGTGGTAGACGTAAGCGCAGAAAGACAAGAAAGCAGCGCCGCTCAAAGAAGCGTCACGCGAGCCAGAAGAGAAGATAGAACCATCTCATAAATCCATCCCATTGAATCGGCGCAATCACAACGTTACACCTCTCAGGGTATACTAATGTCATTGATGCCATCATACTCTGATCCTTTCCGACAAAACGACCTGATGCTAGATATTTTTGTATCATAGCATCATATTCCTCGGACCACCAGGCCCACGTGGCAGCATCTGCGGCCAAGACGCCGCCACCCACACGATTCACTTTTAAGAAGCTCGTATCCACTGTATCGCCAGGTTCAAACTTGGCCACGCGCAGCAGAGTCATTTTTCTATCTGGAATCTTTTCTGCTAAAGGAAACTTATCCATGTGAAGAAGCATAGAGGGGGCACGAAGAATCCCTGCGTCACACCAGACAAACTTCGTGGAGCCAAAAGGATTGAGAGCAATCGCCCTCAAGACAAACTCCTTTTTCTCATACCACGTGCAATAGAGTTCAGGTGTGTGCGAGCCCTCGTGATCCTTTTCCTTCTCTGCTTTCCAGAAATCAAACCCATACCGTTTTATGGCCATGAACTCTTCAAAAGGAAGCTCGATAAGCACCATGTTTTGGCTGCGCCAACTTCTGAACGTAGGCGCCAACTCCTTTTCGCAAAAAAAGACAAGAGGAAAGGAGGTTCCTCGCAGAAAGGGCTCGATCCATTCAAAATACCGTTCAACGGGAAATTTGGATGGAATTTTATAAAAGGCTGAAACCACGCACGCCATTTTTCTATTTACGCACAACTACTTTATACTCACCTGGAAATCAATCTCCTTCTCTCCTCCTTGAGCCCTTACAAGATAAATTACGATTGGCTTCTTTCCCCTATTTCCCTCGGCAATTTTTTGCAATAGAGAGGGATCAACTCTATCATACAGATCCCATATACAAGAAGGGCCTTGCATATACTCTGCACGATACAAGCAACTGCGAATATATGAAGTATCATCTGGCCATCCCTCAGAACCACGAGGAACCTCAGGCATCTTTTGATCACGATGTTCTTCAACTGCTGTGAAAATATACTCGGCCGCATCCTCATACGTTAAACACGGCTTAATTTCCTCATATGAACACTTATCTGCTTTACGATAAATGCGGATAATAATAACGCTAGGGCTCATTTTATATTGCGTTTAACATTATATATATATCAATTTTATACGACGTTAAGGAAAATATTTCTCCCGAACTAAATCAGGCCTCTGAAGTCCAGAGGCATTAAACGCCGACTGTTTATGAACACGGTGATAGGTGAGATCAAGAGGTATATTGAAGAATTTCTTGCCTTGCAGTGTTAACTTACACCAGCAATCGTAATCATATACACCTAAAAATTCATTGCTATAGTGAGCTAACTCTTTCCTAATCACAATCGAACTGTGAATCATAGGATTGAAGCGTTTGAACATATCAGGATGTATCACCTCTCCAGGAATACTGGGCCCTTTAGGAACCTTCACATTCTTTGGTAAGCCAGGTGGCGCTCCCCAGTCTCCACAATAGAGTGTGAAGGTGCCAATTACTGATAGAACTCCTTCCTTATCACCATCGATAAGTCGCATCTGACAATGAAGCTTCATCAAGTCCCATTTATCATCTGCGTCCAGATGTGCAACCCACTCAGTTTTGCATCTGGCCACAAGCGCATTAATAGCATCAGGGGCTCCTTTGATACCTGGCAGATTGATAACGGAAAAACGGGGATCATTGAGACCCTCTATAATGGAAATGGCCTTCTTAAAGACATCTCCACCATCATCTCCATGACCATTTACACCGACAATACACGTCCAATCAGTAAAGAATTGCTCTTTTACCGAGGTCAGACACTCTTCTAAGAATTCAATGCCATTGTATAAGGGAACAAGAACTGTAACTGGTTTCATAACTACTTATCCTTCAGTTGTTGGATCCTCTTAAGTAAACGCAGAGGTGACAGAATAGGATATGTAAAACTCGGATCTTGCGTAACAAGATATGTCCACTCTATATCCTTGTGGTTTTTGATCACCTTTGAAAAATTCCGCTTTCCGTCCATAAACCAACTATCTATTTCCTCTTGAACCCACGCAGGCATTCGGTTACGAATAGAAGGAATGGACCAGAAACTTGAAATTAGATGAAAGAGATCGCGCCCCTCTTTTGGACATGGGTCCAGATTTGAAAATGCATTCGTATCCAGATTGATTTTTGAAATCCTCTTTTCATTTCCTAGACAAGCAAATCCAAAATCCAGAAGAATAACCTGGAATGGTGCATTTATACTATGAACTACGCCAGACAAATCAATGGAAACGTTGCAGGACTTTCGTCTTATATAAATATTGTTTGCCTTCAAATCTCTGTGATCCAGATTAATACGCGACTCCAGTATATGTAAAAATACGCATATTTGTTCTAGCACCTGAAAAAAAAAGAGTGCTGGAGTCTCCACTTCCTGCAGATATACATAAGGGAAATCTCCTTTTATAAATTCCATAGAAAAACAGATTTCGCCACCCCTTGCGAAAAGATCGTAGACAGTTGGCACTGCCCATTCCAAACCCTTTTCAGAAAGTGTATCCCGCGCCAAGATCTGAATCAGACATTCTGGACCAAGGTCCGCCCCGTGTCTTGGAATTTTCACAATCGCCTGTTTAGAACCAGATAGATCTGTGCGTTCACACATCTGTAATGTTCCATATCCTCCCTCAAAAGCGACGGATCCGTATTCAATACGAGCAAACGCATTTTTATTTAAATCAACAAGATAGCCTTTCTTATCTTGTTGAGGTAGCTCATCTAATGGTATAGATAGGCCCTTATTGTTTTTAAAGTGAATGGGGGTGTATATGTGGAGATGTTCTAGGCTGAACATTCTCCCTATTGATTCATTAGAACATTCATCAACTCTGAATGGGTCTTTATTCCTCGCCCAGAAAACTCGACGGCTGAAGTCTCCCATGGATGTTCTGTCTGTGTTACGCTGCCGTAACGCTTTACAAAAGAGGCGGGTGGATCAGGGAACAGGACTCCATTTCGCATATCCCACCAGCGCACTTCGCAGTCCGCCATGTTTGGTGATAACTCGTTCATGAAAAGAGGAAGAGGGACATAGTGATTCTGCCATGACCAAAATGGGCGTGCCATTGTATCAGGATTGATGCGGCACCGAGAAGCCCATCGTTCAGGAATGAGTTCAGATGCAATGGGCCACCAGCCTTGATTGATAGAATAAGAGGTCCAGGGATCAGGATTTTTCCGCTGGAGAACGTGGCAGGCTTCGTGGAGAATTGTCTGAGGAGCCAGACGATCATTAGAAAAGGTGGAGGGGAGACAGATCAGATTTGTAGGACGGGTGTGAGGATATCCGTTATCTGCAGAAGGATGCAACATCACAATCTGCATTCCTCTGCTGAGTTCAAAACCGTTTGCAATCTCTTGGAACGGCTTCGCCTTTTCTTGTGAAAAAACAGTATAGCTGTGGCCAGCTCTTGCTAGCCCGTTCAGTTCACTCTCAGCACAGGCCGCCCTGTATCCGTCTGACCTCTCAGCCTTTGATAGGGGGTCCATCTATCTTTGTATCTGTTTTAAGATCGGTCGCTTTAACGTGATAACTAATTAGTCGTTGGACATTTATTTTAACGAAGTCACGACGTTAGCTCCGACAAATTTACGGCTAAATCTACGCTCATTAATTAACTCTAAGAAATAAATGGCATGCCCACTCTGTATTTCAGACCCTGACTCACATTGTTTTGTAAAGTTTGGAACTATAGCAGGAGTTGATCTCGTTTATACAGCACCATCGCGAACAAAAGTTATTGTAGAAAATGAGAATAATATACTGAACTTTAAATTACATATTGATAGTGAAAAGGGTCGCCCTTGGATCTGGATACTTGATTGCCGAGGAATGAAGATGAAGCATTATGCATCTATTAAGTTTACAATGAGGCTAGCAAATATATTGGTTAATGAGCATCGGGATTTTCTACAAGAGATCATAATTCTACATGCAAATGACTGGATACGATCACTTTTAATTATCTTTAAAAAAACTTTTAGTGCAGGGCTAATGAAAAAGGTGAATATTTTACAAGGAGAAAAAGTGGAACTCTATCTTACTTTACAATCAAAAGGAATTTCAGGGCCGCCACTTCAATGGCTTACCGCCGTTTTTATGACATTGCCAGAGCCTGGCCATCTTCCAGCTGTTACTTAGCCTTCTCCTTCTCCTTCTTTTTCTTCTTCATTGCATCCACCAGCATACTATCAAGAATGAACCGGTCCATTGTCATCTGCTTGGCTGGCTGCTTTGGCGGAGCCCTTGTTGTTACCTTTGCCGTCGCCACCGTCGTAGAAGGTAACACCGTGAATCCGAGCCGAGCAGCCAGAAGCTCTCTGCTCTGCTTTTCAGACTTGCCTAGCGCCTTGTTGAACAAGATCTCGGAAGCAAGCGACTCCCTCATTCCCTCTTCAACCGAGCCTCCTCCAAATCCAGGCATCTGCTCTAAGACAAGCGCAAAGAGCTGAGCCAGCGGATTCATCAGCTGGTGCTCAATGTAATACTTCGTGTCCAGCTTCAGCCCCTTCTGCTTCACGTAGGACGGGTGCTCAATCCGATCTCCCTGCAGCTTGCTCTCCACCTCACCCACTGGCGCAGAAATGTAGACGTAGGGGATGCGATCACCTGAAGCTGGCGCATTTCCAGGATCACGCTCGGCCATCCGCATCGCCAGCATCTTGTGTGCAGGCACTGTCTTGTATTCCGCCCGAAGTGACTTGCTGATCGTCAACTGGTTCATTGACATTCGCCCCTCCACAAGCTCCATCGTCTTCTCCTGGACAAAGCGACACGCCGCCGTCACATCCTTTTCCGTCAGAAGGATCCGAATCGCCCCACCATAGATGGTCTTGACCACAGGCGCATTATCACGTCTCTTCGTAGCAATCCCCATGCTCGTCTGTGAGTAGTGATCAGGATCTTCCTCGTATTTATTGCCCACGTAGCGCTTCTTGCTAAATATTATGAAAGGGAAGAATGTCTTATCATACTCAAAGTCGTGAGGTGGCTTGAGACCCTGTGTCACCAGCTGACCCGCCTCCTCTGTGAGCTTGATGGTGGCCTCCAGAGCTTCCTTTCCTTGTAGCGGCTTTCCATCGGCCCCCTTAGGATGGAAGTTGATAAAGAGTGAATCCGTGTCACCATAGACCGTCTCGGCACAGAACTGATGGGAGTTCGCCGCCGGTCCATAGAACTCCTCAATCACCTCCTTTGCCGCCATAATCTGCTTGCGACCATACGCCGTGACAGAGGCTGCCAGATCCTGGAGCCGAATCTTGAAAGTGCCTGATCCCAGCTGACCATAGAGTGAGTTCGCCGTAAGTTTATACGCCAGCTGCTCGGCATCCAGCAGCGCCTTGCGGAACGGGTCAGCCTCCTTCTCCGCCTCCTTGCGCTTCGCCTTGCGGGCAGCCAGCAGCTTTCTTACAATCGTCGGAAGAGTGCCCTTCGCGTCTCCAGGTAGTTGGGCATAGCGGCAGTAGCGCCGCCCCTTTACAATCTTGCGAGGCTGCTTCTTTCCATCGTCATCGGGGTGAGGGCCCCAGATATCAAAGTCAATGTCCGTGAAGGCCACACCCTCCGTAGCAGTAGCCTCAGAGCCGAAGCGAAACCGAATAAATTTTCCTGCTGTGTCATAATCCTTTACCCAAACGAGCGAGTCATGGCTAATATTCTCTGACTCGATCGTGCTCGGATACAGCGAGGCAAAGTCCGCAACACCTACAGGCGAATCATGGTAGAAACCAGGCTTCGGATCTAGAACAATTGCGCCCTCATAACTGTCTTCTACGATAGCACTCGGCCCATGAGCACTCGGCATCACCTTGATGACCTGATCTAGGGCCAGGCACTCCTTGAAGATGAGCGACTCAATCTTGACGCCCTGCCCTCTGGTGAAGATATAGGAGACGGGCACTGGACACGTGTTCGCCATCGCCATCGCATTGTTGAACACGTCCAGCTTCTTATACAGTTCATAAGTCAGATCGCAATCCTGAATACAGTAAGCCGCCACCTTTGCCCTGTCAGCAGAAGAGCCCCGATCCAGTCTGAAGATATCCGCGGGCGATACATCATCCTTAACCATGGCCCACTTCACAGCGGAGCCGACATCGTCTCCCTCTCCTTCTGCAGGTGCATCCACAATAATCAAACCCTTCTGCACTTCAAGAACCTTGAGTTTGTCCACCGATACATCACCAGTCTCATCAAGCAGCACGATATAGCGGCCAGGAATAATATCGCCTGTGCTCTTTGTCTTCAGGGTCCACGTCTCCACCCCCTGCTCTACACCCTGCAATCCACCGCTCATGAAGTGCTGACAGACAGAGTCGAGCTTGTAGGAACCGAGTGTGAAACTCCTCTTCACATAGTGATAGAGATCAATCTGCACACGGCCGTGCGTTGACCAGGTGTAGAGGAAGTTATCACCGAGGGCCGAGCTCGTGAGCCGCTTCTCCTCGAGCTTCACCTCCTTTCCGCAATCGGACAAGCGACTGAGTGCCTGGAATGGACCTGAGCTAGTGAGCCCCAACATCTCAGCGCGCTTCCATAGATAGCGCTCATCAAAACCGAACGTGTTGTATCCGATCAGAACATCCACGTTCCACTCTTCCATGCAGGAGGCCCAATCCATCAACATCCCCTTTTCGGACTTCTTGGAGTGCACAACAGCGCCAGGCACCTCGTCGCAAGTCCCGCGCACGAAGATGTGCTTTTCCGTGGGCTTTCCAGCGCGTGTTAAGACAACACCAATCTGGATCACAGGATCACCCTTTTCTGCCATAGGGAAGTCACCTGTTGCGGAGTAGCACTCAATATCCCACGTTGCGAGAAGGAATGGAGCGACGGAAGGAATCGTGGCGGGGATCACCTCATCCCACTGGCAATCCAGATGTCCTTCGCTATCGGCTTCGCCTTCAATGGAGACCCATCCACAAGGTTTAATGTTGAGCACGTGGAAGAAGCGGAGCATGGGGTCCAGGTTCGCGTCGTAAACTTCAAGAGGTGCCTGTCCTGAACCGATTCTAAACATTGGCTCCGCAGTCTCGTATTTGAGAACGATCTGCTTCACCTTTTGCCAGGCTGCGATGCTCTTCACCTGGATCTTGGCAAAGGGGAAACTCTTCCCGCCTGTGTAGCCATAGAGCACTTTCTTCTCACAGAAACTCATGGTCACAGAAGAGGGAGGAACCCCCTTTACCTTAATAGCATCGGCAAACTTAAGCTTGAAGGCCGTCTTTGTCTTCGCTGCCGCATCAGGAAGTCGGAGATAGAAGAAAGGCTCAAATCCATACACATTAGCACGAACGGAGACACCTGCATCCGTGACACCGAAGAGATGAATCACAAGCGACTTCTTTTCGATGTTGCCATAGTTTGTAGCCTTTTTCTTTTTCCACTCGAACTCGTCATCACTGACACATTCGCCCTCTGACTCGTAGGTGACGACCTTTGTCTCTTCGGTCTGCTCCTTCACCTCTTCATCTTGTGCGAACGTGTCAAGGATGTGAAATGTAATCATTTAGTTTGGTATGAGGTTTGCGGTTGGCGGGTTGACCGCCAATTTTATAACGTCGTTTGACTAATTTAGTGACGCGCTTGTCTCGTTTTCCGAGAAGAGCGACGCTTCGAGGCACGGCGTGTCTTTCTCTTTATCCCTGTAATACCCTCTGCAAGCTTGCTCAAAGTCTGAAAGAGAGTTCCACCCACCATAGTCTCCTTCATGTCCTTTTTGATATCGGGGGCAAGAAGCTCCTCGTTCATCTTCTCTCTGAGCTTGGTCGCCTTGGGGCTGAAGTTTAGTTCCTGCGGCTCCTCATCGTTCATGACCTCCTCAGGATCGGTGGTGACAAGTGTCTTCATCGCATCTAAATCCGTAGTGTTCGGCGCCGCGTTTGTCACATTGCCCTCTTCATCATTATAAGACGCCGCCTTTCCATCCTTTCCAACGACAAGAACAGAGGGATACCCGCGAATCTTGGCATTGGCCTGGCTTGTCTTTTCAAGCATATCATGGTGAACACTCACCATATTCAGTTTACGCCCATGCATCTTATTCAGAGGCTCCCAAATATTCTTCTTGAATTTCGTGCAGTGTCCGCACCAATCGGCATAGACAAGAACCACTGTGATGGGACCCTCAATAATAGTTTGTTCAAAAGCAGGCACATCTTTTTTTGAGCGAACGTCTACGGTCTTTTTCACTTTGGCCATCCTATTTAACGTCGTGACTTTATTTTAAGGAAGCGTTGGCTTCCTTAAAATAAATGTCCAACGACTAATTTGGTGATGGATCTTAAAAATAAGGAAGCTCGAAGAGCTTCCTTATTTTTAAGTCTCACCGGTAGTCCAAAGAAATTACCCTGAAGTAATAGAGAGGATGGCCTTACTAGATAATATAGTAATGATCGTAGTTGCTGTATTTACAGTTGGATTTATATACTTATATATAACGACACGTCAATATCTAAGACAGGGGTTTCGTGATTCATCTGGAAATAGCGTAGATCTATCTGGAACTCCACTCGTAGTTAATCAGGTGGTAAACCCCTATACAACAAATGCTATCCGTGGTGCAGATGATTACGAACTTAGCATGGTCTTTCAGAATGAATCAGATACAGAACTCTCCACGGATCTCCGCAATAAACTAAGTAGCCAAAGGCCCATAGCGGACTGGTCATCTCATCCGCCGAGTTCCGCTATGTTTCAGAAGGGACAGCGTGAGATGTTCCAAGACAAGAACCAGAAGGACACAGTAAACCCCCAGTGGTATCTTGGACAGCAGGTGACCGACTCGTCGGGCAACCCTGTAAATCTGGAGGATAAGCCCGTAGATGCTATAACAGGCCCTCTAGATGCATCGGGAAATCCTTATAACTTTATCGAGGATAACGCAATCATGCCCCCGGATACATTAGCTGTCGAGCAGCATGAGAAAAAGATCCTCCAGACCTACCAGCCGAAGCATGCCGGTGATCTGACTACCTACAATGTGGATGACGCCATGGAGTTAATTCGTAAGATCTATGATGAGAAGGGTGAGGTCCCGCAGGTTGTTAGAAAGAAGAATAATGTCTATGAGGTGGTTGGCACACGAAAGAAGAATGAGAAGATTGTCTACGAGGAGACGGACCAGGAGGCGGCGGCGTCCACGGATCCTGTGCCTGCGATCGGTGAGAATATGACTGTGGTGCCCCAAGCCGCAAAGGATACCAATGCGGCCCTGGATCCCTTCTATACCGTCGACTCAACACACAAGGGTCGCTGGAATTATCGGTCCTGGACACCTGGCCTGGAGCGCATGTTTCCGCCCACGGAGCCTAGGAAGAATTGGTATTAACGTCGTGACTTTATTTTAAGGAAGCTTTAGCTTCCTTAAAATAAATGTCCAACCCTAAGGGTCGGCCTTGGCCGGCACTTACGACTAATTTGGTGATGGATCTTAAAAATAAGGAAGCTCTTTAAGCTTCCTTATTTTTAAGTCTCACCGTTAATCCACGACGCAACCTTCTCTTTCTTTATCTTATTCACGCTATAATATGTGCCAGCTAATCCTCCGATTCCAATAAACATGATTAGAGTCATATACATCATCTGCTTTTCAACAGATAGCTTGTTTAACATAGGGAACAGATACTCACTCAACTCCCACAGAAAAGGCACCATCAAGAAAGATAAACCTCCCAAAAATCCATAGACTTTATAATTTTCATATTCCTTAGGATCTTTATCAATTGGTAAATTGGTATAGATAGTAAGAGTGTAAAAGAGAATAGAAAAGAGGCCTAGCGCCGTGTAAACAGAATACTGAACTTCTTTGGATTCAATGTATGGAGCCTTTAGAATATCACTGAGAACCATGCCGTGCACTGTTGTAAAAAGACCGAATGCCATAAGAATATAATCAATCATTCTTCCTGCAAGCGTGGCATCGCCACTTATAAAGAGATCAAGACCTTCAATTGTTGAGAGCTGTTTTTCTAAATCATGAGGTATAAACCATGTAATTGACATGACAAGTAGGATTTTTAGAATACCATATAGCATAAATAAGGTTCCGAAAAGGTTGAACTTCATCCTTTTCAGTGTGGTGATTTATTATGCGGGGATCTAGAGACATATTACTTCTTTTAAGAAAAGCATGAGGTTGCTCACCATCGTTGCCAGTTTGGTTTCGGTTGCCTATGGACAATCGGATACATCAAGTGCTTCTGCCACGCATACACCCACACCTACACAAAGTGGTGTCCGTGTCTACAACAGCGCGACCGACTTTTCTGCAACAAATGGGGCCAACGGATGGTTCTATGGATTTAACAACTCAGCAGCAATCAAGTTTGGCTCTACAAACTTTGCAGTAAATAGTTGGTATTATGATAATGAATGTCTTGCTTATGTTACTAAGTCTGTTATCACAACAAGTAGTGCCTGTAACTCAGGTATTTGTGGAACCATCAGCTCATGGATTGAATGGAGAAATCAGGCAATGGAATCATGGGATATGAAGATGACTCTAGTAGCATCAAACCCCGCATTTTGTGGAGATGGTGTTATCTTAACTCTGTTCTTAAATGGTGATTTTTTTTCTACAACACGTAATGTTGTTGATATCCCTCTTATTACATCAATAACATACCTTCTTCTGAATGTCTCAAGTGTCAAGCTACTTGTGGAACCGCTGAATGGCTGTGATTGTGATGAAACTCCCTATAACATGAAGCTCTGGCGAGTCTACATTCCGACGGGAACAGCGACTGCATCCTCTTCTGCCTCACCCTCAGCCTCTGCGTCAGGCACAGCATCCGCGACTGCGGCTCCTGTTCTCTCCCCTTCCTTTACAGCGAGTGCGACTGCAACTGCAAGCTCCTCGCGCAGCAGTATAGCAACAAGGTCTGCAAGCGCCACCTATTCATCTACACCCACGGTGACAGCATCCCCAACACCGAATTGGTTCGCACCTCCTCCCATGAATCTCACCAATATTACTATAAGGCAGGCGACCGAGTTCATTAACACGTTGGCCAACTATGATCCCTCCGTAATTAAGACACAGCTTAACCAACTCGGAGCGAAACTCCTTGATAACGGATCCTTTGCTATAAACACAACAACCTTTTCTATGTCTGTCCAAGCTCTCCCTCCTACCGCCCCTCACACTCTGAAACAGGGCACAATTCAGATTGATCTTCCTCCTTTGTCCAGCACCTTTCCTGCAGCCTCTTCTGTCTCTCTTATTGAATGGACATCCAATCCATATGCAAACGCCTCGTCAGTTGTTCCTGATTCCCCTATTATCACGCTCAATATTCTTGATGCGTCTGGGAATCCCATTTCAATAAAGAATCTAACAAATCCGATTTATATGAGCTGGTCTCTTCATATTTCTCCAGATGATCCGAGGTTACAGCCCCCTCCTATGTATCTGGCCCGATGTGATATGTCTGAACTTTATCTATATAAGAGCGATTCCTATATTCTTCTACCGTATGCAAATCTGACCGCCCCTGGAACGTGGCGCGTGCCCTGTCTTCTTAATACAACCGATGTATTCACCTGTTCCTCTCTGGCTTCTCACAGAATTGAGGAATTTACCTGTCTTCGCCCCGATTTTTCTCACAGTTGTAGTTACTGGGACTCGGCCAATAATAAGTGGACCGATGAGGGCTGCATAGCTCTTAATGGAACATTCACTACAACCGTCTGTATGTGCACTCATTTAACGGACTTCTCAACCCGCGTCTTGGCAGTCGTAACAACAAACGAGGAGATCTATAAAAACGCGGGCAAGGTGTATTCAAATGCGGGTCAATATTCACTCTGGTTCGGCCTTTTTGGTGGCATCGCTGTCCTAACAGTCATTCTCGGCGCGGCGGTTATGCAGATTGATATTGCCTCCACACGTCGCTATGTCCACTCTCTTTTACGCAATCCTCTTGTCAAGAAGTGCTTACAACATAATGCATATGCGCCTGTCTATGTTTATGATAAGAAGAGCAGTCTGGTGAAATTTAGAAAAGAGGGCGTGCCTGAAACGAGCGATCGGTCTCTAAATCTGTTTCATCGCATTATGCAGCACCATCCTTCTCTCCAGTTTCTATTCCGCTTCGACCCGCGCTTGAGCCGCGTATTCCGTCTTCTTTTCGTCTTTGTAATCCAGTTCCACTCTCTCTTTGTGACTGCGTCCCTCCACTCCTTCACAACCCAGGGCGTCACAACGCCCATCTATGAAATGCTCGCCCTCGCTACAATTACAATGGCTCTGAATATTCCTATATTTCAGCTCCTCTTCTATCTTTTCAACTATGTGGGAACCCTCGAGTTTGAGGCGCAATTCCCTCTTCTTTACGAGGAATATAGACGCCGCGCAGAGTTTGAGAAGTATGGTCTCGTGTATCTGCTTAATAAGGGTGATATGGCACTCGACCCCTATTTCATTTCCAAGTTCAAGGATATTTTAGTCCTGCCAACAAAGGATCTTCTTGCTAAAATGCTCAGTGTTGTGAAGAGGCCAAGAGAGCGATTTCCTAGGGCGGAGGAGAGTAGTAAATACTTCCCTTGCCACACATGGATCTCGGCTGCCATTCTCGCAGCCTCTATGGGCTGGTTCGCATTCTGTCTGAATTATCTAATTCTGTTCGCGGCCACAACAAATGCGGGACCCACCATTATGACGAGCTGGGCAACATCTCAGATCTTTGCTGTGTTTATTACCCAACCTTTAGTGATCTTAATGACACTCGGATTTTATTGGGCTCTGAAGAGGTGGAAGGTTCTCGTTCCAAGCACAAAGGTGCATTCTGTCCCTTCTCTCTATTATTTCAGCGATCCGTGGAATGAAGTGAGTTATTCGAATCTTACCGCAGAATTTGCTTATACCATTTTTATTCGTTGCGGAGCCTATGCTTCACATGCAGAGGAGCTTGCGTATGCGCCTCTAGCAGCGGTAATTCCAACTCTTGATGAAAATGATGAGGATGATAAGCATTTACTAGAAGATTTGTATACAGAGATGATGGGTGGACCTAAAGTTTCCACACCGAAAAATAGTAAAGCGGTCAAGTAGAAATGCTCATTCTTCTTCTAACCTCCCTCTTTTCGTATGCAGCGGCTCAAGGCTCCTGCGTTAGTTTTGCGGGCCTGTCCCAGCACAATGCACCTTGCCCCTCGGGCCAAGGTATTCCTGACTGCACCTACATCCAGACGAATGCGGCTGCAATCTGCAACTCTGTAGCTCCGAGCTGGGATATTGTGAACGGTGCCACCTGTTATCTGAAAGGTGCATCCTATGGATGCCAGTTTATTGATGGGAGCACCTTTTCATCCTCTGTTACTCTCTGTTGCGCCCTCGGATCTGCATCTACGGCTACTGCTACAAGATCCCCTTCACCCTCGGCTACGCTTAGCATAAGGCCCTCCCCTTCAGCCTCGGTAACAGTTTTACCCTCCTTCTCTCCTTCAGTTACAGGGTCACCCTCCTCTTCTTCCTCTTCATCCCCCTCGGTAACCTCTAGTTCTGTATCCTCTTTGAGTATGGTGGCGAGTGTCACTCCCACAGCAACATTGCCTCTCTCTGTGAATACGACAAACACAACTCTCTCTGTGAATACGACAAACACAACCCTCTCATCTTCATCTAATGAAATTATTCTTACTCCAGGTATATCAGCAGCAATTGGAATAGCTGTTGTCGGATTTGCCCTGATCATATTTTTTATAGGACACAGATGCTATTTTGTTAAAACCATAACAAAAGAGCGTCGTAAGTCAATGAATGCAGAAAAGCTTGAGCCTGTAATAATTAGACGCCCCTCTCTTGTGGTTCGTGCCCCTGTCTAACGTCGTGACTTCGTTAAAATAAATGTCCAACGACTAATTAAGTTATCACGTTAAACCCATAAAGCCCCCAACGTCAATTCCAATGCATCTGAATAAATCTGCTCGCCTGAATTGGGAGTGAAGGTGAACTCGCTGAAATACAGTTCACCATCCTTTCCTAAATAAAAGTCCACGCGAACAAATTCAAATGGCTGTGAAAGACGGACAGCCGCCGCATACATCCGCGCCATGATGGGCTTAGGAGGAATCTCAAATGCGTAGAAGACCTGATTCTGAATGGGAATCTGCTCCAGGGCCCCATCTTCTGAAAAGAGAAAGTGTCTATAGCGATCCTGCTTCTTGTCCATGAAGATGACAGTGTAGGGCTTTCCATTCAAGCAATAGATCATAAAAGTGATCGCATTCCCATCCTTTCCATTGAAATAGTCCTCAATCTTCTCTTCAATAAAGAAGCGCGGCTGAACCCACTTGTATTGCGCCTCGCCGTGAGTGAGGTAGAAAGACTTGTTATATCTCTCCAACATAGACAGAATCCAATTGATAGTATAGTCTACACCAGGATGAAAGACAATATTCTGTGAAGAGCCGTGAGTTGTCTTGATCATCCAATTAGGATTTATATCAGAGTCACTGAGATCGGTGTGACTCTTCATGATTCGCACAGTCTTCGGAATGCGCACGAGATCCCCTGCCATTTCTCTCACGATCTCTTTTGCCTGGAGTTTGTCCACATACTTGCCAAATGCTTCGGGAAAATGGGGAAAACTATACTTGATCTTTTGAAACAGTTTCATTGTTCCCCATCGCGAAGGTCTTATGAAGAAGTTCTTAGTTGGCTCCATACTATCTTATCAAATTCTTTGGGACAGCCCAGTTTGGCCGCATAGGTCTCCCAGAGAATCCGCCTCTTTTTTGCGTTTTTGATCTTGAGAAGTTCTCTTTTTCCACCCTTTTCCCTTTTGCTGGGATTGATGCAAGAGATAGAGTGAATGATTCCATAACTCGTGTCCTTCTCCAGACCATTCGCCCATATAGCCAGATAATCAATGCCCCAGCCGATAAGAGAGGGGTGATATACATTCATTAGATTATCAAGAGCTCTTCTAGAAAAGAGGGGTGTGTTCACTTCCACAAAGTTCGTGTATGTGAATACACAGTCCTTTTTCTGTTTTGTAATTTTGTGAGAGATGACACTTCCTTTTCTGAAAGAGGGGGCGCAGATTTCGAAATGCTGGGACAGTTCAAACATCTTATTGATACTATCACAGCTAATCAGAATATCATCGTCCAGAATAAAAAATCTGTCGTAGGGATCAAAGAGTTCTGGCTTCTGGGTCCAGAGCCAGTGGAAATTCTGGAACTTGGAGCCCTTTCTCTTTTCAATATGTTCGACGCAACCCTTGTATTTCTCGTAGTTTTCTTCTGAATCGCCGTAATAGACAACGAAGATATCGAAGTTTTGCTTGGCTTCGGGCCTGGACCCAGAGGGCCCAGAAGGCCAAGTCCACAGCTTATAAAAGGTCGTGTTATCTCCAGCCGAGGTAAAGACCAGGTTGCGCATCTTTTCTTTGATACCGTCGTGACTTTAAATTAAGGAAGCTTTAGCTTCCTTAATTTAAATGTCCTACGACGTTTATGGTGGCAGGCCTTAAAATTAAGGAAGCTCTTTGAGCTTCCTTAATTTTAAGCGCCACCGGTAAGTAAATTTGATGATCAAAAATACCACAACAAAATACAAGAATGTATACTCGTGCACATCTACAGGAGCTTGGTAGTGAATATGAGGCGGCTGTGGCCACGAGGGAGGTTGAGATCTACTCCAAGTATGTTGGAGAGGGTATCTTGGTCTGGGCCAAGAAAGGCGTAAGAAAGATCAGCTTTCCTGTTCTAAAGAAGGACAGTTATGCAACCTATTCATCACAGGGTATTCTGAACAAATATGATCCTGGGCCGATTCCTCATGAGCATCTGCCGGCTATCATTGAGAAAGTCTATCAAACCTTTCCTGATATTGATGTTAGTGTTTCGGCCAATCATCTCAATGTCAGCTGGGAGTGACGCCGATACTATAATAGTGCAATACACAAGAGGACCACGTCGTCTCCGTGAGCACGGAGTCAAGCAGCACCGCCTTGCGTAAGAACTTCATGTTTGTAGCTCTGCGATACGAGATATAGAGACCTCGGAACTCATTCGCTATCTTTTCCTCAAGCGCATCAGCAGTCTTTTCATCCAAACATAAGTTATCTGCGTGGAGCACATTATAGTTATGGAATGACTCTTCTAGCATATCTCCTTGCCAAATGGAGACATCGCGCGTCTGCAAGGCCACTCGCTGTTCACTGATCTCAACGCCGCACCATGTGGAGCCTGGTAACAAATGGCCAAGATGCCAGATCAGTTCGCCGTCTCCGCAGCCGAGATCGAATCCTTGGATTTGCCTTACCAATAGTAAGCGCGAGACGACTGACGCGAGCCCCTTTTCATTCAGAGAGCCATAGGTAAGAGCTTCTACGCCATAGGATTTGATCTCATGGTGTGGTAGCTTGAAGAGTGCTGGATTGAGCAGCATTAATATTTCATTTTGTAGGTTTTGCGTTCAAATTTTGCCTTGCGTTTACGTGTGCCTCCGTGTTGATTGCCCCGAAATCCATTTTCAGCAACAGGAGTAGAAGCAAGAGAACCAGGATCCCCTAGAGGAGAAGAGGGCTCGGCGTCAGCCTCACTCTTAGTTACTGCCAACGCCGCAGCCTCTGCCGCATTAAGTGTGGAAGGATCGACCACCGTCTGTGAAAGACGATCAATCTGACTCTTAAAAGAAATGTAAGCCTTGTTCTCCGTGAGCCACGGGTCAGTTGTATCAGCCAGAAGAAGGATATGAAACTCGCCAAGCATAATTTGGAAAAAGATAGAAAGAATTGTAATATCTCTTACAACAATACGAAGTTGTTCAAGCGGCTGTAGCATTCTTCGTAATTTTCTTGTAAAGGTCTTATATCTGCTAGCTGCCTCTCTCTTGTCCTTAAATTTTTTGAACATTTCTATAAAAGAAGGACTTGCTGAACTTGCTGTAAGCTCCTTTTCTATCTGATAAAATGCATCATCTCCTGCCATTTTAACGAGTCCAGTTAAAACCTTATCTACCCATACATTCACCTTATTGAACTTGAGTGACTGTATCTGCTTACCTTTATATTTTTCCTGAGTTGAAAATTGCTTGATCACTTCAATAATATGATACATACGCGTTACCTCCTCCGTAATGGCTACACAGTTAACTTCGAACTCCTTGTTGGCTCCATACATCCGTAAGAGTTGAACGGAAAATAGACTGATTAGAAGTAAAGAGGCAGAGACAGGCGCAGAGGCTACAAGAACACCTGTGGCACCTGCAGCAGCAGCCGCGACAAAACCTACCGCAGTCGCGCCCTGTAAGACTGGAACGATGGCCGCCCCCTGTTCTGCCACTCTGCGGGCATTTTTTGCTTTTTTTGATTCATTACCCATATAGGCTATTCTAGTTCTTGCATTTTGCGGCATTGGCGGCGGTGGCTGCACAGATTGTTGAACTTGCAGAGGTTGCATCGGCGGAGCTAGAGGGAGCGAAACTTGCGGAGAGTTAGAAGTTTTATTCTTACGTGTAAAGTAATTATACCAAGGCATTCTAATTATGAAAAATATTATTTCGTCATCCCCAGCTGAGCTGACCTAAGCTCTCTTCACCTTTTATATCAATGAGCACAAACATCTATATTCTCAGGCTACAACAAGGCCGATTCTATATTGGCAGATCAGCCAATCCAATGAAACGATATCAAGAGCATCTGGAAGGAAGAGGATCCGCGTGGACACGCAAGTTCAGGCCGCTGGGGATTGAAAAGGTGTTTGAGAACGCGAGCCCATTTGATGAAGACAAGTTTACAAAAGAGTATATGGCAAAGTATGGGCTTGATAGGGTGCGTGGTGGGGTCTATGTGGCCATGGAATTGGATGTAGCGCAGCGCGATTCACTCACGAGAGAACTCTGGGGCGCGAAAGATCACTGTATTCGCTGTGGCTATCCAGGGCACTTTTTCCAGGCCTGTAAGGCGAAGGTGGCATCAAATGGGAGGCGGCTTGTCTGGGACTGTGAGGCGTGCACGTCGATGTTTGAGAATGAGGCCGAGTGGAAAAGTCACGAGATGAAGTGCTGGCGATACAAGATGAGAATAGCGGTCTGTTATCGCTGTGGTCGTCGGGGCCACTTTTCAGTGGACTGCTTCGCTCGGCGGGACTTGTCGGGAAATATTCTGATCATTAAATAAATGCTTATGCAAGCTATAACGCAAGCCTTAACGCATGCTATAACACCAGTGACGATTATGATAGAGGCCTATCGTGTCTTTAACGGTGCTTTGCTCGTTATCTTTGTCCCTGGAGTCTGCGATGGCCGCGCGTGTCTTCCCCAGCAGAATTTTGAGCATGGATCTTTACTCTATAAGATTGTATGTGGCGTAAATGTATTTACTTTACTCGCCTTCATGGTTCTCTATGCGGTAGAGATACGGAGAGAGAATAGGCTGACTCGGTATTTGAAGGTGAATCCTGCCTTGCCGAGTGACACGGAAACGGTTGCACTCGCCTTTTCCAAACTAACTCCAAGGCGGCAGGATGCCATTCATGCACTGGATGCCATGTATAAGCGAGTCATCTACACAACTATCGGCGTTTTCACTGTGAATACGGTGCTGAGTGGATATGTAATTATGACAGAATACGCGAATGATAAGGGACCGATCTTATTCGCGACAGGAACCGTCTTGATCGCGAGTAAGATGTATAGTATTGTGATGATGTGCTCGGATACTGTCCACGTGTCTGCATATATACAGAAGAAAATCCAGTTTAATGATGTGCAGGAGGGGAAGGCCATGCCTACAGATGTTTAAGGCCAGCTGATCCGATACGATTGTATGAACCAATCCCATGCCACTTTGCAGCCTGGGAATGTTTCTTTTAGTTTGGTATCAACGTCTGCACGCTTGAGGCCTGCTGGCACATCGACTACAGCCGATTTGGAACCCTGTTTGGCAGACATTTCGATGTCTTTTACAGTTACATCAAGAAAAGCGGTAATATGATCTTCCTTGCTGTAGAGTTTGGACAGTTCCTCGGCGCTGGGCATTCTGATGGGGTTATGCGGGTTTGATTTAGGTATAAACAATTAAATATTTTAAGAAAGAGATGGTTCACTGGGTATATGTTGTTGAGTGCGAGGAAGGATATATTTATATAGGAGAAACTACAAGGCTCTATAGAAGATTCAATGAACATTTAAAAGGAAATGGATCAGTAAATACTGGTAGGCACAAACCAAAGTGGTTGGTAGGCTTATACAAAGTTGCTGATAATTCATCTTTTATGCAATATAGACATGAAATTATAAATGAAAATGAGTATAATAAGTTTACGATATCAGACTGGGGTGAAGATGATTCTTCAAATCTAGAAGTTGAAAATCATATAACTGAAATAATTCTTTATTTAAGGACTAACTCAAAGGAGGGTCAATTTATGTTCGAAGATGGTGAATGGGAGAAGGTAAGAGGTGGAAAATATACAAGAGATGTTATTACAAATCCCATTATTAAAATGAATGCTAGAGATATTATTGATAGACCATGTTGTGATTGTGGTTATCCATGTGAAGTAAAAATAAGTCAAGATAAGAAAACAATCTATTTTGTTTGCTCATTAAAAAATACATGGCCTGATTTCTTTCATGGATTAGAAATAGCAGAAAAATGTGATTTTTATAAAGTATATAATGAAGATGTATATATTAAAAAACAGAATGAAATAAATGAAAAGAGATTAAAGGAAGTTTGGTGTCAAAATCTTCCTACCTCTTTTGACTCATGTATAAAATGTAAAAATATACAATATAACATGATTTATGCATATGGGGTTCGTCGTCAAGTTTGCTATAGATGTTTCAGTAATAAATATGATGAACTTAAGAGTGAGTATGATAAGGGTTGTTTAATATCAGATGATTAATCATCCATAATAAGACAGCCAGAACAATCACCAGTTGGATACTCACTCTCTCCTTCTAAACACTTTCTAATAAACTCTTCATCTGGGGTAATGTGTGCTTTGCGAAAATTATTATCAAGAATAATTCCTGCAATATGTTCTAGATTCTCTACTCCTGTAATTTCTAACACTTCGCCTGTGCGAATATTGTGAAGGCAGAATCGCCGATGCTCAGACCTTGTTAATGTCCAGATCCAAGCGTAAAGAGCTAACTGTATAATATGTTCTGACTTTAAAGAATCAACACATTTTAGTTCCCAAAGAACATCTTTACTAAGAACATCTGCCCTCCCAGTAATATTAATATTTGACACTGAGCCCCACTTAAATTCACATAGTCGAAGTTCATATTCAAATAGAAGATTCTCTGTTCCAATTGTCTTTTCAAGAATAGCAAGCAGAGGTTCTACTACATCCTGTGTCAACCAACCATAGTTTTTGATCTGCTCAAGTTTGAAAATAAATCCAGAACGATAAGATGAATAGATATTTGATAAACGCAAATAATCATCAATCGTTTCAGGATCCTTCTCAATTGTAGATATCCACTTCTTATGAGTCTCATTAGCTCCTGTTCCCTTCTTTAAAATAGGAAGATAGACTTCATTTAGTTCACTATGAATACTAATGGTGTCACAAAGACGCTTTTCATATATTGACGGAATAGCAATTCCATTTAAATCAGAAACTGCTTCTATAGTTCCATTTTCTGCTTCAATAATTGGTGGCATTTTAATATCTGCAAAGGGAGCAGTCACTGTTTTAACCTTACAAAGTTCTAGAACAAGGTTAATTAACTTCTCAGGTAAAAATCGTGTAAGATCTGTAACAAATCTTGTTATACCCTTATCTTCTTTTGGAGAGGTTGATGGAGGAGAAGATGACTGAACATCTTCATTTAGAGTGTAATTTTTAAGAATCTTAAAATAATCTGACTCAACCATTAATTCCTTGCGGAGAAAAGGTAAAGGTTTACGTGCGATTATTTCTCGTGCAAGTGGATACTCTCCCCAAAGATAGAGTAACTCTTTAGAGCGTGTTGATGCAACATAGAGAAGATTAGGACACACTTCTCTTGAAGCATCTCTGAAACTTAAATAGAATGCTTCATTGAAACCAGCAACAAATACACACCTTCGTTCCAATCCTTTACTTTGATGCATACTAGAGAATACAACCTTTCCAGAAAGAACTTCATCTATGAGTTCTTCATCATCTGAACTTGGCGCATAACAAGGAACCCCTTTTTTAACAAGCATATTTTCTAGAATTTTAATTGGTGATGAATATTCTTCGCTTCTACTACGAACTGATGGAGAAAGAATAAAGATATCATCTGGTTTGTAACCAGCTGTAAGAATTTTCTGTATTTCGCTACAAATAAATTCTGGAACACTCCTAAAAGGGTCACCTTGAATATAGCGAATAGGTTGTTTCGATGTTTTAACTGATTTCATACGAGGATATCCGAGCATTACATCATTCACAAACCATTCCATTTGTTTGGTGATTCTATAAGATGTTTTCAATTCCAAGTTAATCCATGGTGCTGTAGAACTTTTATAAACAGAGGCTGCATGTGTGAGGAAACGAGAATCTGCACCCTTTTGGGGAAAATCATAAATACATTGTAAGCGATCACCCATTACAAGCAATTGATGGGGAGAATTTATATCTCTTAAAAATTTCTGAATGAAATCAAAATAAAGATGTGTCATATCCTGTGCCTCGTCAATAATAATAAGATCAGCTACCAGGGGTCTGCGCGGCCCTATATTATTTTTAAGAATAAAAAGAAGTTCACTATCTGTAAAGCAGGAATCATGATAATATGCTAGGCCAAAAGAATGATAGCTGTGAACTTCTAGGTTCTTAATATTATTTAACTTAACTCTATTGCGAGTTTCCTCCTTTAATCTAGCATTGTATGTAATCAAAATAACCCTCTTACTTACTAGAGCACTTGCGAGTAAGAGACTTGTGGTTGTTTTCCCTGATCCTGCAACAGAGTCTAGCTGAACATTATTACCAGCTACAACCGCTGATATTACATCTACTTGTTCTTTGGATGCTATAGGAAGGTTAGACATCCTTTCTATAGTAGAGTAATTAGGGTTTAGACCGCACATGAAAAATTGATATCCTCGCCCCCACAATCAAAAGCATGAGCCACACACGTGAATGGATCCTTCATGAATATGAAGCAAAGAAGCATCACATCAAATCAAAGGATCCCCTGAAGGAGATTGCATATCCAAATCAGAAGGAGGCTACTGCCGAGATCTTCCAGGCCTTCATGGTCGAGGATAAGGTGGCTGTCACTCTGATTGCCCTTCCCCAGGCAGGCAAGACAGGCACTTTCCTCGAGGTCGCCTACCAGATGTGCACCTTCAATGATGAGTCCAAGGCGGTCGATCCAGAACAGATTCTGTTTCTGACAGGCATGAGTGATCGTGACTGGCAGAAGCAGACGGAGGATGATATGTTGACAGCTTTCAAGAAGCGCGTCAAGCATCGTGGTCGCTTCGACTCTCTACCCACTCTTCTAAGCACGATCCGCAATTCTGTGATTGTTCTTGATGAGTGCCATGTGGCGGCTGGAAAGGAGCAAAGTCTGAGTAGTATTCTGAAGGATGCGGGTCTTCTGGACATTCAGACGCTGAGGGAGCGGCGCATCTTCTTCTTGGAGGTATCGGCCACACCTGGTCACACTCTCTATGATATGCTGAACTGGGGACCCGAGAATCACGGCATTGTAATTTTGAAGGAGTCTCCACTCTACGTCGGCTTCCGCGATTTCATCAGGGAAAATCGCCTCAGGCAGTCGCTTGAGCTAACAAAGGTAGATGAGTGTGAGAAGCTGATGAATATTGTTGCCGAGAATTTTCCCGAGCCTTGCTGGAATATTATCCGCGTAGTCGGTGCGAACTCGACAATTCAGAAGGTTCGTGAGAATCTTGCCACCTCTGCGCATCGGAGGGGTTGGGAAGTTGTCTCTCACAATTCCATGGAACGCATCGGCGACATTGACTACATTATGTCAACGAAGCCACGGTCGCACCGTTTCATTGTGATTAAGGAGTTCTGGCGTGCTGGAAAGCGTCTCTGTGATAAGTATCTGGGTATTGTGCATGAGCCCAAGACGAAGATCCAGGACACGAATATTACGTCGCAGGGGCTCGTGGGCCGTCTTTGCGGCAATGATAAGAAAAAGGGGGCTGGTGCGCCCATCGCCTTCTGTGATACAGAACTCATCCATGATTATCTCCACTGGATTGATGTGAAGGGTGATTGGTCCAGAGTTCTTCGTTACAAGTCGAAGGCGATTAGTGTAAAGGGTGGACGCATTACTCATTGGAATCACTCATGGGGTCACCATACGAATGTGGATGGCGTGAATGCGCTTGAGACTCCTGAGGATTACCTCCTCTCAGATCTCTTTGAGAACAGGGAGGCGGCACACATGTGGGCAAATGAGGAGATCAATTGGGCTGGCGCGTGGAATACTGGAGGGCAGCATCGGCCATCAAATGTTGATACTCATGGTGCAGATGGGAATGCTGGAACTACGCATATTCACTCTCGTGGTGGCCTACACCCAATCCAGACGGCTGAGGAGTTCCAGGCGCAGCGTGATTATAGCCGATTCGGTGCTGGCGTGAGGTGTGTGCCTGTTCTTATGGAGGGCGATCTATGTTATGTCGTCGTTTATAAGAGAGGCTGGAAGGTCTAAACTAAACCCTCATCTTCAATGATAAATGGGCTGGGCTGCTTACATCCATATACGGATTCATTCAAACAACCAGAAAGAGCTAGACGATTACATTAAGAGTGGTTTTGAGTTTATACCAGCCGGTTTTATAGGAGAAGGAGTTGCAGGCAGATATGATACATATATTTCTCTTTCTTTCTGGATTCCAAAAACTATTTTAGCAAATGAGTGCGATGATATAGTCCGAAAATATAAATCGTTTGTTATTTTTACTGAATGGCATGAAGAGTTAAATCCTGATCATGGATATTATGTTACTAGATGGTTAAATGATGATGTAGAAAGTAAATCAATAACTTTTAATAAAAGTTGCGCAGAAGAGAGGGGGTGGTTTAATCACTATTCCAAAAGTCTAAAAAAAGTATATCCTACTATAGAGTATGATAAATCTTTAAAAAATAAGATATATACTACTCTTAATTTAGATTCAAACCATATAGGTGTCTATTCATATATATGGGTTAGGCTGAAAGGATCAGAACCTGATATAATTCACGAACTTTTGGGACTACCAGAACAATGTATTCGATGTCATTTTAATCTTGAACATGAATCACAAATTTATTTGTGGAGCCCGTATCCTCTAAGAGAAATGATTAATGAAAAATTTGCTGATATTGTCTGTGAATGGTGGTCAGCAGATGGAAAAACAGGAGGTGTTTGGGTTAAAAAACCAAAAACAGAGTGGAAACAAAGTGAAGATATAAATGAATATATTACTGTTGAATATCCTGCGCCTTATACACCTTCTTTTGGGAAAAAGGGAAATAGTATACCCCAGCTCCTACAGTAGAGGAACCTCCAACCAATACTCTAGAAGTTCCCTCCAAAAAGATCAATTCTAAGAAGATCAGGATTGTTTCTACCATAAAGGGCTAAGAAAATTCTCCAACTTCATCTTCACCCCATATTCAACAAGTAAAGTGGCAATCTCCTTATTCTTCTTTTTAATCGCGATATCAATCGCCAAGCGACCCATTTCGTCCATCTTATTTGGATCCTCTCCTCTTTCCAATAAATATCTGACCATTTCGAACTGCTGGTGATTAACCGCGTGAACTAAAATGCCCGCAGGATCCTCTTTTGAAAAATCATGACCGTCAATAAACATCTCTGATTTCTGTTCGATGGTCAGATGAGATGATTCCCCAGTCAAGCGCACCCCATCCTCATACAACTTCTTCACTAATTCCAGATTTCCAGACCAGACTGCATGAATTAACAGCTGTGGATCAGGGCCAAGTAGTTTAACAATTTCCGTATCGCCTGCAAGGCCTGCACAATCAAGAGGAGTATTTCCCATATCATCTTCGTCCATTCTAGCCCCATATTCTAAAAGAAGTTTCACTACATCTCTATTTCCACTATAGGCCGCATTATGTAAACAGCTGCGACTGTGAACCCATTCCGCATCATTTGCATCTGCTCCATTTTCTAGAAGAAGTTTTACTTGTTCATAATTACCCTCGTCTGTTGCATTGAAAAGGGGTGTGCGACCGTGTTCTGCTTCCATTTGTTTCTATCCATTTGAAAAGTTTAGACCATCCCCACCAGCTCCTCCTCCGTATCTGCGCGATTCCGCGGGCATCCGCGCCGACATCGCGCTCTACATTTCTCCCTATCCGATCGGCAATCTGAGCAATTTCTCTTGCAATCCCTTCTAGGATTGCAAGAGCAAGGAAAAAGGGCGATTAGAAAAACGGTCAGAGATGTAATAAGAACAGTTCCACCTACAACAACAGCGAGGCCCATATCTGTGTAGTCTCCATCCATTCTTCTTAATTTTATAAAACCATTTTTAGGCCTTACCACCGTCACCCAGAAGAGGCGCCGCCTTCTCATCCTTTTTCATCTCGGGCATTTCAATTGATCCTTCATCCAGAAAGGTCCCATCCTTGATTGCCTGAATATCCTTCAAGAGCCCCTTGGACACCGCACTATTTGTCTTTTCAAACGCATTGATAATGGACGCCAAGATATTCAGACCGACGCCGATCCAGATCACATACTTCATGTCATAGCCGGCCGCGACCGTGGTTGTCAGAATACCGGCCGACTGGACAACGTGAAATATATAGATAAGCCCGAGATTACACGAATTTAGACACTTGCGCTTGCTGATAAATCCCTTCAGGTCTTCCAGCTTATTCTTTTCAAGAATAGCCTGGATTTCTACCGAGACATTTGCTGCCATTCTATTCTTATAGTATAAAATTGATACAAACCCTCTAGCCATAGCCATCATGACGTTTAAGAAGACTGCCTCTTCCCCCCTTGAGATTCAGCTACAGCAGATTGCCTCCAACTATGGATTCAGCCCCAAGGTTCTTTCCGTAAATGGGCTCGTCTTTGAAATGGAGGACTTGGCCGCCTTCTCTCTTGCAGACAAGTATGGTGACAAGATAGATGATATCCCAGATATGATCTGGGATGAAATTATCCGCATCCTATCAGCCCTCTATGAAGTTGAGGGTATTGAGTATATTGACATCACTCCGTATAATTTCATTGAGACGCAAGGAAAGGTCTGGATCATCGACTTTGGCCACGCCTTTTATACAACAGAGGCAAAGAAGCCGACGAACTGGTTTCTGCGTGAGGTCCTAGATAGCAATGAGAAGGGATGGAATCCTGACTTCGCATAACATCGTGACTTTAATTTAAAGTTACGACGTTAGATGGAGTTTCCTCCCACCCTCTTCATAAACTTAGAGAAACGACCAGATCGCAGAAAACGCATGGAAGATGCCTTCGTGTCCTGGCCCGTTCCGATCGAGCGTGTGGAAGCTGTTGAGAATACGCCAGGCTGGAAAGGCTGCACCCTATCCCATCGCAAATGTATTGAACTCGCAGCACAACGTGGCTATCCATGGGTCTTGATTCTGGAAGACGACTGTCTAATCAAAAGCAGCGAGCGCTTCACCTCCCTACTACCAACCCTCTGGTCAAAGAGAGATAGCTTCGATGTTTTCCTCGGCGGTCCCCTCTTTTTTACCAGACAGACTCTTATCCAGGCAGACCCTCCTCTTATCAATGTGAATGGAAAAACAACCCATTTTTGTCTGATTCCAGCCCACAAATACGAGCAGATTCTCAGAGATATCCAGCCCACGTATGCTGTCTTTGTGATTGATCACTACTATGCTAGAAACTTCCGCATATGGGCAACCTCTCCCCATCTGGCTACGCAATATGAAAGCCAGTCAGATATTCGCAAGTTTGAAAACAAATCTGCCACCATTTTCAAGGAATCAGAGAAGGCCCTAGAAGATTTTTTAGAAACGGGTGAAGTTCACATGCACATTGAAAACTTTACCGTGGAACGGTTGAAGGATCTGGATCTTGCGTAACGTCGTGACTTTAATTTAAATGTCAAACGACTAATAACCCGTCATACCTTATTTTTAAGGAAGCTTGGAGAGCTTCCTTAAAAATAAGTATAGAAGGTAATTTCTATTCTTATTAGTAGAATGGGCGATAATAATAATAACTGTGCAGGTAATGAGGGATGCCTCGCGAGGACTCGTAATAGATTTCATAATTTAGCTTATTACCTTGGAATTAATCCTAGAACTGCCAGAAATCAACGGAAGCATAATAAAGAGCTTGAAAGAGAGGCTAAATTTACTACACCTGAAGCTACGGCGGCGCGGGCGAGGGCGTGGGAGGCTCAGCGTCTACAGGCTGAACAGAATGCGCGGGCAAGAGATGCCGCGGCAAGGGCAAACAGGAATAGACGGAATGCAGAAAGAGCAGAAGCAGGAGAACTACAACGGCAACGACCTGGTTATGATGCAACCATTGAATATGTTCTTAGATTACCCTATCTTTATCCTTTTAGAAATAATCAACAATATCTTGTCGCTGCAAGATACATACAAGATAAATTTTTAAATCGTAATGCTGCCCCTCCTCGTAATATTGAAATTGCGACACTGGCAGGTCTTACCAATGATATTTATCAACATCTTCGTCAAGTCCCACAATCTGGAACTATGAACTATCTAGAAGGATCACGGCGCGCGATTAATCGCATACATGAGATACATACTGAACTTGAAGGCCTGGCGAGGCAGCAAGCGGATCAGGCAGTCCAGGCGGCACAGGCGGCACAGAGAGTAGAATGGGCTGCAGCGCAGGCGGAAGAAGCGCGAGCGGCAGCAGCGCGAGCTGCACGGGATAAGCAAGCACAGAATGCGGCGTCAGCAGCAGCAATGTTGGCACCGCCTAGCGGTGCTCAAAGCAGAAGGAGAGGTCACTCACCTCCTCGTCGTGGCGGTTCCAAGAAAAACACGCGCAAGGCGAAAAAGACACGCAAAATCCGCCGATAAATTTGAAACAAGGCCCGTTTTCCCTTAGAGGCATGGAGTTTAACGAGGAAGCAGTCAATGAGTGGGTGACTCTTTGCAACGATGAGAAGAGAATGCGTGAAGAGGGTGCTGATCCTGCTGAAATCAGCGCCATGCGCGTTCGTGTTTTAAAGGAGATGGTGAATCTCCTACCCAATTTGAATCAGGATGAGAAGATGGGCTTGTTTGCCTTTCTTCTTAGCCAGGACACGCCTTCTCAAAGTCAAGAACAAGAGGATCCAGAGGAGCTAAACAAGTAACTCTATAAAAACTAAATGGCGCTCCTAGACAACCGAGAGCGTGAACTTATTTCCAGACTCGGCTGGCCCGCCAAGCCTCTTCCTGTCGGCGACGTGTGGATCGGCCTTTCTGGAGAAACCCTGGCAGTAGGCGGCATCGTGGCAGAGAGAAAGTCCGTGGCCGATCTGGAGGCGTCTATTATGGATGGCCGATACAGAGAGCAGCGCACCAGGCTTCTTTCCCATTGCCAGGCAAATGGACTGAGACCTCTCTATATTATCGAAGGCGACTTGGATCGCATGAACGGTAGGCTACAAAAGCAGGCTCTCAGAAAGCACTTGACCAGGCTCACGCTCAGATACGGTGTTTCAGTTCTTCAGACAGACGGCCTCGATGACACGGCGAAGCTTTGCAAGGAGCTGGCAGACCAGCTTCATGAAGACCCAAAAGTGTTCATGACGGAGGAGGCTGCCAAGGTTAAATATACTGATACCATTTCCATTCACAGAAAGGGAAACACGGACGACCCCGCTGTTTTTGCGTCGGCTGTTCTGCAGCAGTGCTCAGGCATTTCAGCTGCAGGTGCTGGGGCAATCCTCGCCACCTATCCAAACTTGACAGCGGTCTGGGGCGCAACGGAGCAGCAACTCGCCGCGGTTCTGAACGGAAAGAGAAAAATTGGCGCAGTGATCGCAAACAGGCTCTGGTCTCTGCTTCACACATGACGCTTACGCAGAGTTTTTCTGTTCTTTTTCACCCCTCTTTTTGTCTTTCTTCTTCCTCCATGAGCAAGGGCCTCTACTCCTCTTGCATTAGTAGCATTTAGAGGATTTGGAGGACCTTGACGCATAGCAAGAAGGGCTCGCGCCGCATTATCAGCGCGAGGTGAGCGAGGCGGTCCAGCGGCAGCGGGAGCAGGAGCAGCAGCGGCGGCGGCACGCGCAGCTTCAGCGCGCGCATTCTCGGCGGCACGCGCAGCCTCGGCGCGCGCATCTTCGGCGGCGGCGCGCTGCTCGTGCCGCTCAATATTTCTTAATCTTGCTCTATGCTCTGCATTTTTAAGTTCTTGTTCTCTACGGTGAGAACCCTCTCCTCTGGCATTCAACCTAGCACAGCACGCATTCATATATGCTATATTGCCAATAATTGCATCAGCCAAAACACCTGTGCCAAGAAATACTGTAAGTATAGCTCCTATTATCACCCAGTCAAATCCTAATTGAGATAATCTAGCAAAAAACTGATAGGGATTTTTCATCTCGGCTATTGAAAGCTTTAAATTAATCTTTGCTGCTGGCAGTAACTCTACAGGCTGTCCTTTATATTGCTTAAAGATAACAGTAGCTAGTTTACCCAAATTATCTGGATTTGGGATTCTTCCATCGAAGTTTCTATTAATATCCATAACATATTGAAGCGCAAATCCTTTTATCGTGTTTAATTCCGTTTCATTTAGTGTAGGATTCTGTATTATAATCTGTGAAGCGATATTTTCAGATAAAATTTCGAATCCCATTTTCGCTTTTAATTGAGAAAATTTACTAAATGCTGCTACTGCATTTGTATAAGAGATTGAAGCGATCTCCTCGGATACCTTATGCGCGTATAAAACAAGTGTATTTTCAATTGTAAGTAAATATTCAGAGCGCCCTCTTCCACTTGGTCCCCATACAATATTTTCAATAGCCTTTGTATCTACAAATGATTCATTCGTAATGCTTTTAATATGATTAAGTGTAGCATTCATATTAAATGTTATCGCTAAGCTATTTATGAACTGATCAGGCGACATCATAATACTTACACCACTTGGCACACTAATACTCAGTTGCTTTCCAGTGGCTGATATCTTCATGTCAAATCCTCCAGGAATGGTTAGTGGGGAAGGCCGGCTGATATTTAATGCAATAATGTTATTAGAATTGTTATTAGAATTGTTATTATTACCATAGGACTTGTTCGTAAGCAATAATTGAGGTGTAGCAGATTCTGCTACTTGAATTCCTGATTGCAATGCTTGAAGTTGCTGTTGAGCTTGTTGACTAGCTAAAACGGCCGCGTCATACCGCTCACTAGAAATCTGTTGATCAGAAAGTGCCCTGGCAACTGCAGTAACGTTAGCATCATTTGCGCTCTTAAGATCGAGGAGGCCCTTTTCTAACTTTTCGATATATTCTGAAGCCTGACGACTATTCTCAGGGGCTCCAGGCTTTAACCCTAAATTTGTAATTGTTTTTTTTGTAGTAAATCCAAACATACTCGTTGTTTGAACTTCACGTGTAGAATTCGCTATATGTTGATTTGCTTCCGCTTTTTTAGCCTTATGAGATTCAATATTTGTTTCTACAAGTCCTAAATCTCTTTGGGCATTCGCTGCTGCACTTGTAGCAGCTTCAAGTATAGCATTTTTTTCTTCTAAATCACTTGACGCAGCGGCAAGTGCTAGGTCTGTTTCTGTAACTACAGATTCTACACTAGATAATAGTCTTTGACTCTGAGCCTTTATCATAGGCCCCAGTATAGCTAATGCAGTAGGATCTCCTTTTTTTAGAATATTGCGTAAGAGCTCCGCTCCTACATCAGAAATAATATCTGCAGCAAAACGAGGATTATCTACTGGATTGGGCGCCATCGCCAACGCCGCACCCGTCGCCTCAATTACTGCCATGCGAGCTTGTTTTTCTATTAGAGTGGAATTCATTATCTTATTTTCTTTAATTTCATCGGCGCTTGGTTTATTAAACCATGTTTGAAGGCGGCCTTTGTAACGAGTGTCCATTGCCAAAAGGCGCTGAACATCTAACTGAAGACCTCCATATTCCTGTTGATTAGATCCCATTTTTTTTCTCTGATTTATAAGTTGTCCCATAGTGCCTGTGACTAACGATGCATCCAGATATCCCGAATAAGGGGCCAAATCTGCGTTAATCCTCATTACACCATAAAAATTTTCTACCGCGGCCCCCGCTTCTGCCTTCGCCACCGCCGCCTCTCCCCAGGTTTTGGCCGCCTCCTTAACATTAGCAGAAAGCCGTGCTGCTTCTACCCACTCAGCGCCTGGCCTTACAAGAACACCAGGTTCTGCTAATACACTGGGCATACTATTAGTTGTGTCAGGCGCAGGTAATAAGTAAGCAGGAATAAATGTAGGAGTCGGAGTTGGTCCCCTGGCTCCCGTTCCTAGAGATCCTATATGGAGACCACTCATGAGTAATCCAAGGAGCGCGAGTGTGTTTCCAGCAATTCCAAGAGAGGCGGGGCCGCCTCCCATCTGCGCGGGCCTCTGCTTCATAAGATTCACTAATTCACTACCGTTAGCATTGAGATACTTTAGAAATAAAGAAGAAAAAGTTTTCGCGATAGGTTCTTCAGAATTAAGAACCAGCCTAAAAAAGTTTATAATCACATTTAAAAATTCAATCTCAAGAGATTTGCTACCAAATTCTGATTTATAATTTTTGATCGTCTCTAAAGAAACACCCTCAAATTTCTTAGCCATCGAAAATGCTAGAAATTTCAAGTCGTTAACATTGTCTTTATTTTCCAGATTAAATGTGGACCCCTTCTTAATGGCCCTGAAAAGTGCAAGTTCTCTGTCAGCGGGCATTCCTATACTCTTAGATGTTATTTTAACGGTGAGACTTAAAAATAAGGAAGCTCGAAGAGCTTCCTTATTTTTAAGATCCATCACCAAATTAGTCGTAAGTGCCGACCCTTAGGGTTGAACATTTAATTTAAAGTCACGACGTTAAGTGAAATTCCAGAGATCGGCCAAGACATTTCCAGCCCCTGTTGCGCCAGGTCGCGGGGGATTCGGAGGGCGTGTTAACGTATTCACAAAGCTGGCAGGCGGGATATACTCAGCCGCCTTTGCTTGGTGCTGCCCAGAAGCAGGCGAAGCAGTTTCAGTAAACTTTACCTTCGACTTATCCAACTTCTTTACAATCGGCGTCGGCGGCGTCATCGCCTGCACAATCGGGTTTTGTTTTAGCAGATACTCGCGCTCATAGCTTTTCCACGAGATATACAGCAAGTTCGGATACGTGAATCGCACCTCGAATCCACTTGATCTCAGCTGAAACACAATATACACAATGCAATCTTCCAAGTCAATGTGAGGCAGGCCAATAATAAACGGCGGAACAGTATACATCAAATAATTCGGATTTCCAGGAAGTTGCGACGTCGTGAAAATGCGATGATGTATTTGCCCCAGAAGCTGGTTATACGCTTTGAGTCTGGCTCTGTCCCGACTCTCTCTCTTTGTAAAGAGTTGTTTTGGCTCGAGCTTAGGTGTGGCGTCCATTCTGAATAGGGACAATACCTAACGCCACACTAGAAATCGCGGCATGGCGTTAGAAAAATCCCTCACACTCACTGATCTCACCTTTTTCGGTATTGCATCTATCATCGGCTCGGGAGGGTTTAATTTAATCGGCGAGGCTGTGATGAAGGCTGGAAACTGGTGGCCCGCCTCCCTAGCCATCGCTGCTACCGTGCTCATGGGCTCCGCCCGCACCTATGAAGAGGCTTGGGAGGCGTTCAAAACAAATACTGCCGAATCCGACTTTGTCAAGAAAATCTTCGGTGATAGGGCGTCTGATCTTACCGCCGTCGCTGTTCTTCTCTGGAACATTCTGTCTATTAGCACAATCCTGGTCATCTGTTCTCATATGCTCTTCCCAGAGGGCACCTGGTTCGGCCAGATCACCTTTGCACTCACCTTGCTGGGTGGAATGGGCTTTCTATCCATTAGAGGTATTGAGGTTAACAAGGAGGTGATTAACTTCTTCACGGCTGGCCTGATTCTGATTCTGACGGCCGCCTCTGTTCTCGGCCTCGGAGGGCTCGCGAGCAAAGGGCTCCCGTCCGTTCCTGAAAAACCTGACCAGTCCTTTGTGACGTCGCTCCTCTACTTTTTCTTTATTCTCGCCGGTTTTGATGCGCTCATCAAGTTCACAGAAGAGGCAAAAGATCCGAAGGATATCCCCAGATCCTTTTACATTAGTAATTCTCTGTCTACCTCCCTTGTTCTGGGTCTCTGCATAGCTTTCGTAACCTCGGTAGATATGCGTAAGCTGCGCAGTTTCGACAATGGAATCGGTGAGATCTTCCACGCGTATCTGGGTGGAAACACCAAGACGGCAGTGATCTACTTTTCCGTTCTCTATATGATTATCACGACGTTCGTGGCTTTCCTCGCCACGACCCGCTATATGTATGGCCTTGGAGACGTGTATAAGGGCCTGGGCTTCATGAAGACGGTAAATGAAGCGAAGGCCCCGACGGCCGCGATCTTTTCCACGTTGGCCACGTCGGCCGCGACCATTCTTGTAAACCACACAGAGTGGCTAGTGCGCGCTGCCGATTTCAGTTTGGCCTCTCTTCTTCTTCTTGTTGCGTCTGCTGCGGCTGCAGAGAAGGGGACTCTTGTGGAGGGGGGCACGGCGGCTTCTATGGCGGGACTGATGGCCCTTTCCTTTTTAAAATAAAATTGATTAATACTCCCTTATAATTTAGGATAAAATGGCCATCGCATTCTCGTCAAAGACAGAGGCCTACAAGGAGTTCAGCAACTTCCATCCGAGTCCAATTGTCATTGATGGGATATCATATAGAACAGTAGAACACTTCTTCCAATCGCAGAAGTTTCCTACGAGTCCAGAGCTCCAGGCCAAGATTCGCGACGCCCCCACACCTGTCGGCGCCAAGAGAATGGGCAAGAGACCCTCTCCCCATTTCAGGGCTGACTGGGATCAAGTTAAAGAGGAGATTATGCTGAAGGGCCTCAAGGCCAAATTTCAAGACCCTATCCTCGCAGCCCTCTTGAAGAGCACAGGCACAGCCTTTCTTCAAGAGGCCTCTCCATGGGATTCGTATTGGGGAACGGGTAAAGGATGTGGAAGAAATCGGATGGGTATCCTCTTGATGCAGGTGAGAACAGGTCTAAATGTTTAGATCTGTAATTTTATAACGTCGTGACTTTATTTTAACGAAGCTAAAGCTTCGTTAAAATAAATGTCCAACGACTAATTTAGTGATAGAACTAATAAATAAGGAAGCTTAAAAGCTTCCTTATTTATTAGTTATCACGTTAGAATGTATGACCTACACGACCCCCATAAAACCCCAGAACCTATCCTTGTTCTCTCTGGGCTCACATATCTAGTGCCAGCCTGGATCGCGTTGCAAAAGAATAGGTCCTATGATTTTGCAACGTTCACTTTTTTAACTTTCACAACAACCGGTTTTCACAGCACGCGGAGCGAACTCCTTTTCGCCCTCGATTGTATTGCAATTCTGAATTTTCTTGGCCGCTCTCTCTACATGTCAGTAAATGCGGATACATATACACGTTCTATTTACGGCCTTATCCGTCGCCTACAGCCTGACTTCCTATTTCGTAGGACAACGATACAAGATCATGTCCTTTCATCCAGATTGGAATACTCAAATGTTCTACCATTCCTTAATGCATCTTTCCACTGCGTATTCGGCCTATGTCTTAATGACGCAGGTGTAAGTAAATGGCACATCCACACGTTAAAAAAATCCCCCCTCTCCGCATTGTTCTGAGTGGAGGAGGTATTCGCGGCGTGGCTCATACAGGCGCTCTCCTCGCTCTCAAACAGGCAGGGATGCTCAAATCCGTCAAAGAGTTCTGCGGTGTCTCCGCAGGAGGGCTGATCGCCTTTTGCCTCTGTATTGGCTACACGCTGGAACAAATCCGTTCTCTCTGTATCCAGTTTGATTTCGGTGAGATGCGCAGCCTCGAACCTGAGAATATCTTCTCTTTTTTTGAGACGTATGGCCTGGACTCAGGTGAACGAATCAAGCGGCTCTATGAAAGCCTCCTCAGACAGAAGGGCCTCTCTCCTTCAATCACGTTCGCCGAACTTGCGACTACAAGCCCATACAGACTCCGCCTTTTCGCGTCCGATCTCATGACCATAAAAGTCCGGGAATTTAGCGAGGCCAAGACGCCGTCTGTCTCCGTCGTGACCGCTCTTCTTGCCAGCTCCTGTATTCCCTGCTATTTCCAGCCGATCACGGATCCAGAGACGGGGCATTTGTTGGTGGACGGTGGCGCCCTGAATAATTTCCCTCTCGCCTTTCTGACAGAGGATGAAAAGGTCTTCGCTCTAGGTATAACCTTTAGTGAAGATCACGTGCAAACAGAGTCTATAGATAGTATGATCCAGTTTTTTGAGAGAATCCACGCCTGTTTCCATCTTCCACGAACTCTGAATATCTGGAAACAGAATGAAGAGAAGATCATTATTATACCGTGCGGTCACTATCCGATGTGGGATTTTGAGGCCAGCTCTGAAGTAAAGGATGAGATGATTAAGAAGGGCTATGATGCGGCTGCTGCCTTTATAAAGGGCTCATCACAGGGACCGAAGAGACGGTATTCAGTCAGTTAACTTATTCAGCCTTGACGCCGAGCTGCTGATTTAAGAACTCCAGATAACCGGGAACATCCCGCTTTCCCTTGTATTCAACAACCTCGCCTGTCGGCATCTCCAGCATGAAGGTCGGGTAGCCCTTCACGCCGAGTGACTCAAGCTTCGAGTCACCCGAGTCCGCATTGATCATCTTAACAACCACCGTCTTGTCACCCACCGTCTTCTGCCCGTCAGCCGCAAGCTCTTCAAAGGCTGGCTTCGCCTTCTTACAGTGTCCACACCAGTCGGCGTAGAACATCGTGAACGTCGGCGTATCGGGCGGCGTGTTCTGGAAACCCTGCTTTAACAGACTGGGATACTTGCCGAACACGATGAGCGCGACAACGCCGATGACGGCGAGGACAGCCAGCGCGATTCCGCCATTAAGAAGATACGTTGACCACATTCTAAAAGGGCGGTCCCTTTAAAATCTATACTTTAACCGTAACGTCGTAAGTGCCGGCCAAGGCCAACCCTTAGGCTGACTAATAACCCATCAAAACTTTACGTTTTGATGGTGGTTTCCAGACAATAAAGGAGTGTTCCAGCCTCATCTTTCCACTTGATCGTGCTTACAATCTTTCCAGACACGGACGGAAACTGGCTCATCGTAGAGTTGCTATAAGGGCCAGGAGTCAGAGGGCATGCGACATCGGCGCATAGATCATCAATGGTAGGTGAAAAAGGTATTCCATTGAAAGTGAATCCATATTCGGCCGTTCCTCCTGTGACTGTCACTCCAGTAGGTATCTCACATGCCAGAGAAATGGTGCTGTCTTTCCCAGGAATAACAGGGTCAGGAGTCACGGAGGCAGAGACCCACTTGAAAACAGATTTGCCGGCGGAGCAGTCGCGAACCGTGTTCGCTGCGTTTACAATATAGGTGGAGGCGGCGAGGGAGAAAAGCTTCAACATTCTTATTATCCATTGGAGATAAAGCTTAAGTCGCTACGCCTATACTTATCCAGAATGATCCGTGCCTTCCAACGAGGCGTCTGGCACAAGGTGGCCCTACCGAGTCCTACCGATCCTGTCTGGAGCAAGGACCACTGTCAGCTCTATGCAGCCGCTTTTCTAGCCTTTCAAGAAAAGGGACTAGAAAATCCAGGAAACCTGGCGGAGGCTTATGTCTATAAACAAATCTATGATGTCAAGTTCACAAAGAAGGTTGAACGGGATCTCTTGGAAATAGCATAATACCCCAGAGAATCAAGAAAAAGATCAGGGTATGAAAGAAAAAGCCAGCCGCTGTCGGACACCCACCTGTATCCGCGATCGTGAAGATCCATCCGAGAACTCTTTCAGTCATCTTGAAGGTTTCTGGGTTGGCCACGAGGAAAAACACAAGGGCCGAATAGAATGCGTATTTTGCTTTGAGGGCCAGATTCATCTCTTCTTTGTAGTGTTTTTCTTAGTGCGCCCCTTTTTGCGCGTATTAGTCTTGCTACCTCCTGCCATATTTGTCATAGTGAGCTGTTGACCTTGTGTTGACCCCTTCCCAGTTCCTGGTGTAAAAAGTGGTTGCTTCGCCTCAGTCACAAAGGTTGATCCAGTCATATTAATTAAACCCTCTTCATCAATGCGGCCGGCAATTGCAAGAGTATGCGCTGGAGTTTCTATAAACCCTGGGGGAGCCTTTGTTCCTACTGGTTTTACCCTCCACGCATCATTAATTTGATCAATAAGGCTTTTATACATATAGGTAGAGGCATGTGTGAGAGGTTCTCCTCTATCGCGAAGACAAAACGGTGTTTCAGATAGATAGGTTGCCAGGCTAGGGCTCAGCACAATCCCTTTTTTTGCATTAGAGCTCCTAGTTACAGGCCTTAGCTTATCACATGTGCCTCGCGCTGCCCTTGCTTCCATTAATCTTTTCATCTCTTCTAGATGAGAGCTATCAAGAGAAACCGAGGGTGCAGGAGCAGCCGCAGAAGCCGCAACCATAACCTTGTCAAAACCCTCAGGAAGAGAGCATGCACTATGATCCTGTTTTAGAATAAATCTCTTGGCCGCAAAAAGATAGATTAAAAACAAGGAATCATAGGTGAATAAGTGTTCCTTCTTCAGTTCATCTCCTATCTTTGTAGTTTGCTGCGCTTGCGTTGATAACATAGGAAGAGAGACACCATCATATACTTTCATTTGCAGCTTCAATGTGTCTGTAGACACCGTAACATTCTTCACTAAAACAGCATATTGATCAATAGGTAGGAGAAAATTATTTCGCCTATCCACCTTTCCATCCGATACCACTAAATTGGCACGTATTTCATTTAATGGATCCTTATTATGCTCTTCATAAAGCGCATTAAATGCGCTCTGATCTCCTTCCATATAATAGGCCATAGGACGCGTAGTATCTCTCTTCAGTTTATTGGCTAAAGAAAGAGGTGTCTGAATTCCCTTCAGAAGATCAGACATCGATACTCCTCTTCCTTCAACCCTGGTCAACAAACTCTCTATGTTAGCAAAAAGTTCATTCGTCATATCACGAGAATCATCAGTGACCCTAGGATTTACCATTGTATCCATGAAATAGCTGACAAAGTAGACCAGGATACAGAGATCTGTATTCACAGACGGCTTCTTCGTGAGCGCATCCACCTTTTGCATAATGTTGTGAAGAGGCTTGTTATCCGCGTAACCTGCAATATCCTCAGGGCTGATACTCCCAGCAAGAACCTTGGCCGCGAACTGCTCAATCTTGCTTGACTGTTCTACTCTTTCTTGTTTAAGAGCAGCTTCGATCTCAGCAGCTTTTCCGTCGTTGATCGCCTTCAGATCGGCCTCGTGCTGCTGCTTGAGTAGCCTGATCGCATCATCGCGCGCCTTTTCAGCAGCGGCAATCGCGGCCTCCTTCGCCTTTGTCGCGGTGGCAATTGCGGCAGCAGAAGCCCCTTCCGCAGCGAGCGTAGCGGCCGCGACCGCAGCCGCCGTCTTCCCCTGCTCCTCTGTCCTTGCAGCTACTACTGCTTTGCTACGATCTGCAGCTGCAGCGGCTCCCGCAGCTGCAAGCGCCTGATTAAGTTTAGCCTCCTCTTCAGCCTTGATCTTTTGAACTTTCTCAGTGCACTCCCTTTCTTTCGCAGCAGTTACCGCTGCGAACCTAGCCTCGGCTGCAGCAACCTTCTCAGCTGCCTCCGCTTGAACTTTTACCACCTCTTTTGTCTTCACGTCGAGGTCTATCTGCAACCTATCCAGATTAGATTTAGAGAGTGCAGCGGCGGCCTTTCTACCCTCTGCATCCTTTGCAGCCTTCTCCTGCTCACATTTGGCACGAATTCCCTCTTGTTGAGCAAGAGCAGCATTTAGCGCCTCTTCCTTTTTTGCTAATGCGCTTGCATGCGCAGCGTCCTTTGCGCCATCTTGTGCCTTTAATGCTGTTAGTTCAGAGGTTAGGGCAGCGACCCGCTGCGTCGCTGCCATCAGAGCCTCATTTTCCTTTCCCTTATAAGCCTTTAACTTCTCAGTATAGTCTCTACCAGCTTGTCTAATCTGTTCTTCATAGACTTGAACAGCTGCTTGATGTTGTCCCTCTAAACTTCTCTTTAATTCCGCTAACTTCTTCTCTGCCCCTTGTGTGAGTGCATCCCTTTCCACATGTGCCTTTCGAATAGCCTCCGCAGCCTCTGCTCTTCCTTCCACGAGCCTCTTATCAGCCTCGGTAACCTTCGCCTTTTCAAGGCCCAGCTCTCCACGAATCTTTTCAACAAGCGCTTTCTGTGCCTCAAGCTCAGCCTCTGTGGCTTTAGCGCGCCCTTCTACCGCCTGTTTCTGTGTTAAAAGTTCAGTATAAGCAACTGAGATACCACTTAGCCTTGTAATTTCTTTCTGTGCTTCTGCGGCAGCAGCCCTCTCCTTCGCAACCTCAGCAGTTGCCGCGGCAAGAGCAGCGGCGGCTGCAGCCAGCTTTCCTGCGTCTCCCGCCTGCGAAAGCTCAGCAGCACCCTTTCCAGCACGAAGGGCCTCAAGCTCCGCCGCTGCAGCCGCCTGCTTCCCCTCTGCAGCGGCGACCGCCTGCTTAGCAGTTGCGATCTGCGCCTCGAGTTCAACAACGCGCTTCGCGGCAGGTTCGAGCGACGCCACTCTCTGATTTGCGAGGCCAAGCGCATCCCTGCTAGACTGTGTGAGTGCCTCAGCCGCCTTTTTAGCCTCCTCAGCCCTCTTGAGTTCACCACTCACTCTAGCAATATCCTGCTCAAGTGCTGCAATCCTATCTACTTTTAGCTTATTGTCGGCAGTAGCCTGGTGAACAACTGCCTCCTTCTCTCTTTTTTCAGCCGCAACCGCATCGCCAGCATCTCGCAACCCCTTTTCCAGACCAGCAACCTTGCCACGAAGATCATCTCTTTCAAGCGCGGCCCCCTCCCCCAGAGCTAACTGCTTCCTAAGCTGCTCCGCTTCCTCTCTCATCCTCACAATCTGTCCTTGGAGATCTGCAGCCGCCTTGTCTTGTGCCAGAAGCTCAGTCTGTGCTACCTTAAAGGTGGAAAGAATACGAATTATAATATCTTCAATTCTGTGATGAGCAGGTTCTGTATCATCAAGATTCTCTGTAAAAAGATTAATTTCATCTTGTGTAAGAAATTCACGTCCTTCTGAACGAATAACTGCTATTAAAACCTGTAATAGATCCTCTTCTGCTTTGTTCGTTAATATTTTCTTGTATTCTTCCGCACCCTCCTTCCCAAGGCCCATAATAAACTCAAGAATAGGATGAATGGCCCCGCCGCCAGCCTTATAAGCGTCCATAAACTCCTTCTCCTTTTCCATATCCCTCAGCCGACCAATCACATTCTTCGCAGGCTGGGTATACGCTTCAAACCCTGGCACCGGTTTCTGCGCATGAAGGATGAGAATAGCGAAATTACGCGAGAGTTCTCTGATCTCCTCTTCACTAAGTGTCTGGCCAATTGCAACAGGCGTTTTCACAGGAAGAGCAGCTACAGCCTTTCCAGGAGGGCAATGCACAGCCTCAAACTCTTTAATAAGAACATCCAGTTCCTGCGCATGAACAAATTTCTGTCTTGATGAAGCACTGTTATGCATGTCAGCACCCAATTCCCTATTCAGGGTATCGCGTCTGTGTTTGAGACCATCGATCACAAGATCCGAATCACCACATGTTTTAATGCTGGGGGGCTTTGTTGAGAAGGTCTCCTTGAAAAGAGCTACTTCCTTTGCACCAGCTCCAGGAATATACTCATCTAGATAGACACGGAACATACCGTCCACTTGTTTTCCAAGATAAACGGATTCGCCGGCAATCTTTATTTTAGAATTTTGTTTGATGCCATTTCTTACACTATCCATCCTTCTATTACTTAGTCGCGACATTATTTTTAAGTTAATGTCGCGACTATTTACCTTAAAATAAAGTCACGGCGTCACAACGGTTTAAAAATCTCTCACCTTTACGTATAGAGATGACGGAGCCCAAACTTTTCAATCCTTGGAACTCAAAGAATCGTAATCTTTCATTTCATGACTGTCTTACGATTCTAAAGAAATATGGGTATAGTGGCAAGCTGAAGGATGCATCATATTTCCAGCAGGCATGTATACACACAAGTTACGTGGATAAATCAGACCAATGGGCGGAGCAGGAAGAACCAATGCTCTTGGCTGAAAAACCACCTAACTGTCTTCCTCTCAAAGAGGCAGACAATGAGGAATTGGAGTATGCTGGAGATGGACTGCTCGGTGGGATTATTGCATGTTATCTGAGAGAGCGTTATTCGGGTAAGGGAGAGGGGTTTATGACTACTCTGAGGACAAACATTGTAAACAATCAAAAGCTTGGAGAACTCGCAATTAAAGTTGGCCTCGCGCCTTTTCTTGTTATTAGCCGTCACGTGGAAGAGGTGTGTCATGGGCGTCAGAACCTTCGTCTCCTCGGGAGTATGTTTGAGGCGTGGCTGGGTGCTTTATATTATACAGAGGGGGGAAAGGGGGGTGGATTTGAGGCTGTTCAGACATTTGTGATCAGTGTGATTGAAAAACACGTGGATTTCGTCGAGTTAATCACGAACAACAGGAATTTTAAGGACCAGCTTCTCCGTTGGTTTCAGTCAGAATATCATCAGCCACCGAAATATAAGGAGGTTCGTGTTGAGGGTCCTCCTCATGACCGTATTTTTACAATGGGTGTTCTTGATATTCATGGTGTAGTCATTGCAGAGGCTACGGCGAGGAATAAGCCAGAAGCGGAGCAGGCTGCTAGCCGTATCGCGTTGGAGAAGCTGAAAAAGTAGTGTCTAGTATTAGGATGCCAGGCTTTACGTTAAAGACTAAAAAAAAAACAGAGACACCAGCTGAACTTTTTGGTTTAGGAACTCCACAAGAGAATACTGTTACAACCAAGCCTAGCCCTGTAACAACTGAATCCAAGGCGGCACTCAGTTTTACACCGATGTTTGCTAAGAAGGTTGTGGCCCCGCCGCCGCCAAAGGGAAAGAAGTTGCAGCTGCCTTCAGCAACCGCTTCAGAGAAGTTGGCGGCGGCTGTTGCTTCTGTTAAATCTGCTCCTGCTTCTATTTCTGCTCCTGCTCTTGTTTCTGCTCCTGTTTCTGTTTCTGCGGAAGCAGAGGCGGAAGCAGAGGCGGAAGCAGAGGTGGAAGAAAAGCCAGAGGTTAATGAAGAGGCCAACTCCAATAACGAGTCAATTACTGAATCAAACCTCGAGTCCAATGCCGAATCAAATGCAGAGTCCAATGCAGAGTCCAATGCAGGAGCCGATGATGAACTCACTCTTCTAGGTGAGGGCTTTGTTCAAGAAGAACTTGAAGACCCCTATCTTCACCCTCCTCCCACTGGCTATATATCGCAGACACACCGCAACTTTGCCAAATTCATTAAAATGACCTACTCCGATTTCATGTTGACAGAACAGGCTGCAACCATTCAGCCCGGCGAAAAATACCCTTACCAGCGATTCATTCGCGAGTATATGCGCCAGGCCAGCCCTTACCGCGGCGTCCTCGTCTATCACGGCCTCGGATCAGGAAAGACCTGCACTGCCATTGCCTGCGCAGAGGCTCTCTATGCGACTGCGGGTAAGAAGATTATTGTGATGACACCCAAATCTCTACTCAAGAATTTCCTCAAGGAGGTGTCCTTCTGCGGATTCAGACATTTCCGTCTTCAGAATTTCTGGACTTCTCTTGAAAAGGAGAATCCTGAGCATCGTCTCTTTGGAACTGAGATTCTCGGCCTTTCAGAGAATTACATCCGCACAGCCAAAAAGATCTGGGTTCCAGATTTTAGCCAGGCTGAGCCTAATTATGGATCTCTCAAATCGGAAGAGCAGACAGAAATTAGAAAACAGATACTTTCCCAACTCGTCTGGGATAAAGAGAAGAATCCTACTGGCCGTATCCGCTTTATATCCTATAATGGTATCACGGCTACTGGACTCAAAAAACTCGCATGCGAGGACCCCACCTTTTTTGATGATGCGGTGATCGTAGTCGATGAGATCCACAACTTGATCCGTCTGATGCAGGGAACCATTGATCCGTATCTGAAGGATCCTCCTAATCAGGGTAAGGCACACAAGAAAAAAATGGATAAGGAGCCAGTTGAAATGGGACAGTGGTCACCAAGCCTTTGTAAAGCAGAGAAGAACTACAAGCGCGGTTACCTCTTCTACCGCATGTTCCTCGCGGCAAGAAATTCCAAGATCATTGGTCTATCAGGCACTCCTCTTATCAATTTCCCCGAAGAGCTCGGAATTCTCGCGAATGTTCTCCATGGCTATATTCCTCTTCTGAAGGGCACGATTGAGCAGGCGGGTGACAAGACGGAGGCCGATCTTCTCCGCATTCTCAAGGCCCATCCTAATGTTGACTTTATCAATGTGGAAAAGTCAAAGCAGCAGCTGGCGGGCACAGAAGTAACTGTTACGCTATTACCCGAGGGTATTCAGACTGTGGAGGGACAAGAGGGTGTAGAGAGAACAGAAGGTGGTCCATCCTATGCAGAGATACAGCAGTCAGTTCTTGAGGCCATCAAGGCGGGCGGTTTCAAGTTCAGAGGTGAAGTAAAGTTGGAGGCTGTCCCTCTTCTTCATCCGTTTGGCGATGAGTTCCGCTCCGATTTCTTGACAGCCGATGGACTCACAGTTAAGAACAAGCTGGTTCTGAGCAAGCGACTAACAGGCCTCATCTCCTATTACAAGGGAAGTCGTCAGGATCTGATGCCATCTGTTGCCTCAGATGAAGTGATCCGTGTTCCTTTTTCACCGTATGCACAGGCTATGTATAGCGTGGCGCGTCTGGAGGAGATTCAGATGGAAATGAAGAAGGATAAGCAAGGCAAGGGTGGACTCGGTGATGTGTGGGGCGAGGTGTATGAAATTGGCGCGATGGCGAAGTCCTCCAATTACAAGATGGGAAGTCGTCAACTCTGTAACTTCGCATTTCCTGATGCAGTGACGAGGCCGAAGGCGCGTGATAAGAAAGAGCTCGAGTCTGAGAATGGGGTTGATACAGATATCGTGGATGCGGTGATTGAAGATGAGGCTGCTGACGCCGATGTGTTTCCTGAACTTGACGAGGATGATGATGATGTAGCCACTGTTGCGGAAGAGGATGCGAAGGATAGAGAAGAGGAAGAGGAAGAACAGGCGGGTGGTGCACCTGGTGATAGGGTGGAGAAGAAACTTCTGAAGGCTGAGGGGCGAGAGATTTCTGGCTTTAAGAAAAAGATGCAGCAGATGCGTGATAAAGGAGAAATGGCGCCTCTTTTATCGGTTGGTTACAATGCTGGAAAAGCGGCTGAAGAGGCTGGTGCGAGTGAGGCAGACGTTGTCAAGGCAACGATGGATACTCAAGAAGAGTTTGGTCGGTTAGTTGCTGAGGGAAAAACAGAAGAGGATGCTGCTAGGTTAGTTGGATTTCCATTAGGTCCTGTTGTTTCTGAAATTGCGGCTATAGACAAGGGAGCGCGAAAACAGGCGGCTAAAGATAAAAAAGATAAAAAATATTTTGACGATGATGATGAGGATGCACCTGCTCCTGCCGCACCTGCTCCTGCCGCACCTGCTCCTGCCGCACCTGCTCCTGCCGCACCTGCTCCTGCCGCACCTGCTCCTGCTGCCGCAGCTGTGGCAAAGGGCAAGTCACTCAAGGCTCTTCTTGCAGAGAAGAAGCAGAGAGAAGCAGAAGCGAAAGCAAAGGCTGAAGCGGAAGCACAACTTGATACACTTGCGATAAAGCCGAAGGGCAAGTCTTTCAAGGAGCTCAAAGAGGAGAAGGAGCAGAAGGCTGCCGCCGCTGCTGAAGCCCCTCTCTACTGCAAGGGCGGTATCCGCGAGGGTGAAACCTACAAGGACGCCTTACAAAGGGCCAAGGACTGTCTAAGAAAGTTACAAACAGGTGCCTTACTTCTCTCAGATGAAGAGGAGTCGCTCAAAAAATACAGTCCGAAGTTTGCAGCCATCTTAGAGCGGATTCTTGCTGCGCCTGGATCAAGTCTTGTCTATAGCCAGTTCCTTGATATGGAGGGCATTGGCATTTTTAGATTAGTGATGGATCTCAATGGCTTTGCCCCTATTGAGATTGTGAGCACGCCGACGGGCCCTGCATTTACAGGCGAATCTGAGGCCTCGCTCAGAAAGGGGCCTTATGAGGGCGCCTCTAAAGGTCAGCCCCGCTACATCACATTTTCAGGAGAGGAAAAGGAGGATGTTCGCCGCCTCGCCCTAGATGTCTTCAATGCCAAATTCGATGAACTTCCTGGCAACCTCAAGAAGGTTCTTCAGGAATCAGGCTACACGAATAATCACACGGGTCAACTCTGTCGCGTTTTCTGTATCACATCTGCTGGCGCCGAGGGTCTCTCTCTGAAGAGTGTGCGCGCCGTTCACATCATGGAGCCCTACTGGAATGATGTGCGTCTCAGACAGGTCAAGGGCCGTGCCATCCGCATTGGATCCCACTTGGAACTCCCTGAGGATCAGCGCAATGTGAGTATTTACACATATATCAGTGTATTCGGCGAGGAGGCACAGGGTGGTAAGAATCCTGATACAAAGGTGGATGAGACAATCAGGTTGCGCGACAAGGTGGAGAGAAAAGAGGCACTATCTTTTGGCCTCCCTATTGCCGCAACCGCTCCCTCCTATGTTCTCACCAGTGACGAGCGCCTGTATGTTATTTCAGAGAGAAAGAAGAAGGTGATTGAGGATCTGGAAAACGTGATGAAGTCTGCGGCGGTGGATTGCGAACTGAACATTGCCGAGAATAAGGATGGAAGTTTCCAGTGTCTTAACCTAGAAAATATGGTAGGTGATTTCTTGTATCAGCCTGAACTGAAGGCAGATATTGCGAAGTCTGAGTATATGTATAAGGAGGTGAAGCGCGTTGTCATTCCCATTAAGTATAAGAGCAGAGAGTTCTGGGCTGCTGCGAACCGTGATGACAAGAGCACAATCACTGGCTTTACGCTCTATGCAAAGGAAGACATGGTTCTACAGAAGCCTCTTGGAACGACGGGGGTCGAGGATGATAAGCCTGCTGCGCCTATTACGATATCATAATGAGGCTGTGACCAATAGAAGAAATAATATGTAGAAGAGCATGATATGTCTCGGACAGCACTGAGTCATTATCAAAACAATATTGTTTAGTTAGATAGCCATATTCATAGATAAAAACAACTGAGAAAAATGTGGAGATAATTAAGAAAGAAATAAGCGTATGTATGGAAGGGTATTTCATGTAGAACATGTAGCCTCCATACAAAATAATAGCATAGACAAATAGTTTATCCAATGTGTATGTAAATATATTCTTATTTAATCGAAAAAGAATAGAAGTAAGAAATAGAATGAAAAAAAGAACAGAATACAGCATATAATTAAAATGGGCAGCAATGAATGAATTTGTTAAAAATATAAAGGAAGAGAGAAGTGTTATTTTTCTCTCCATCTATCTACTTAGAGGCATTAAATTTAAAGCCTTAATAGCTCGCGCCACCATATATCAAATGGCATCTGCAACGACAAATCCTTATATCGAAGGATATCTTGAAACATTAGGGGAGAAGGAGGACATGTTACGTAGAGCCCATAAACTCACTATTTATGGGATTTATCAATGGAATAAGCCGATCTCTGAGGAAATCTTCGATCCTGTGCGAATTTACTGTAAAGAGAAGAATATTACCTTTCATCTTCGGGAGTTTGATCCTGATCATAAGGAAGAGGACCGAGAGATTATTATTAAATTACCAGCTTTTAATCTGCATAAAGAGGGTGAATATGTTCTCACCTTCTATCCTGATGATAATTATAAGGGAATTATCAGAGATCAAGTGCGCCCTCCTTGCATTCCCAAGAGAGTATGGTCATTTCCTACGATCAAGTTCCCTGTCCTAACGCGTAAAAGACGTATTGCACCCTTTTCGTCTGAGCCTTAGCATTTAGATAACAATCAAGCAGGCAAGCTTGTCAAGATGCGCCCATAGCACGTCCCCTGTTCAGCCAGAGGAGGATCAGCCCACAGCGCCTTTCCACCGTGGATCATGTTCTGATAATTCATCTCCCAGTCAATGATCTCCCGAAACGGCAGATATGTCTTCACCACTTTTTTCAAGAACTTTGTGTGAAAGAGCATAGAATCCGTGCAGCGAAAGACAAGTTGGTGCGGAGGCGTGTAGGCCTTCGTCGGCGCATACATGGACTCTGGGGCGCCAGGTGGCCGTGTCCCAACACCCTCTCCAAGACTGACATAATCCCAGTCCCCGTTACCGCTTGCGCTAGTGTAACGAGTCTCCAGATCCTTCAGTAAATCCCATAGTCTAGGAACAAAATCATCCCGCAGAAAGATATCTGATTCCAGCGTCATGACCACGCTGGCACCAGAGTCAACCGCCGCCGTCATGGCATAGTAGAAATTCAGATTTAGAGAAATCTCGGGCTTCGTGAGGCTCCGCCCCTTGAATGTTAAGGTGGGGCAGTCTCGTGGCAAGAAGGGATCCCACACCTGAAAAATCAGCGAAGCGGTCAGATCGGTTCCCCAGTGAGGCGCCACAAACTCAATACGCTCTCTGGGTATTCCTCTTTTCAGCATATGAGGCAAGAGACGATCATATCTCTCTTTTTCTTTTACAGGGTGGCAGATCACATACACCTTTTCAACTTGGCTCGGCCACTCCATCTTTTCTTCTTTACACTATTTCTTTATGCTTAATAGGATGAATGATTATGGTATAACATATAAGGAGTATAGAAAGACATTTGACCCAACCCCTCGCCCTGTAAAATCTGCCTTAGTGTATGCAGCAGATGAGGCGAAAAATTTTGAAAGGCGTATTCTCAATGATTTACGGTATGAAGTTGCAGGAAATCTTGCTGGGCAGGCGGGTGCATTTAGTCGAACACATGAAAATTATTCTAGAAGACAATATGAATTATTAAAATCTGGATTAGAGCATTATCTTAGCTCTCCTACTAGAAATCGCCTATCAAACCCTACAACAAGGCTAACTACTAGTCAGTTAAGAGGAGGTAAAAAAACACGCAAACATAAATATAGGCAAAAAATTGAGCGGACTCGTCGACGACGCCGTGTATATTAAAATGACGACCTCCATCGCCAATGACTGGCTCTGCCCGATCACTCTCTCCATCATGAAGGACCCCGTGATTGCGCAGGATGGTCACACCTATGAGCGCGATGCAATCACGCAGTGGTTCCAGACAAATGATCGCAGTCCCAAGACGAATGCGCCTCTCTCCAGCACTGCCCTGATTCCCAATATTGCTCTTCGGAATACGATTGAGGATTTCTTGGCCGCGAATCCTCAGGCTCTTACATCGGTGGCAGCACCCCTCTTCAGCCCCGCCCCTCTGACTACCACGGTCACGAAGAAAGGCTCGTCTATCCACGTCTCTGTATCTGCTCCTGCCACTGGTAAGCGCCAGCCCATTGTCCTGATCGCCATCGTGGACAACTCGGGTTCAATGGGAGAGGTGGCAGATGCTGCCGCCGCCGAGTCATTTGGCTACACGCGCATGGATCTGGTAAAGCACACAATCAAGACAATGGCAGCTGTTCTTGGACCTGAGGACATGCTCGGTATTGTGACCTATAGCACGATGGCAAAGGTCATCTGCAAGCCGACCCAGATGACAGAGGAGGGTCGTGCTCGCATCCATATGTGTCTTACCACAATTCACCCTGATTCGCAGACGAATATCTACGATGGTATCCGCCAGGCTGCAGCTCTTGCAAATGCACCTGAGCTTACGGGTCGCCACATTGCGGCACTTCTTCTGACGGATGGCTTTCCAAATGTGAATCCGCCCCGTGGCATTGTGCCGACGCTGCACCAGCTGGAGCTCAAGAACCGCTGGACTCTTCACACGTTCGGATTCGGCTACAATCTGGATAGCGTTCTTCTCTCTGAGATTGCCGAGTGGGGGGGCGGCCTCTTCGGCTTCATTCCTGACTGCTCGATGGTGGCGACAATCTTTATCAACTTTCTCGCCACTATGCTCTCGACTGCCGCACTAAATGAGACGATTCAGTGCAGCCCTACAATGATTCCAATTCAGACAGGCCCGATCCAGTATGGTCAGAGCCGCGACTTCATTCTTTCCATGGATGATGTGGCCGCAACAGAGATTGATCAGCTAGATGGATTTGCCGAGTCTCACCACCTCTATATCGGTGGAATCAAGAAGGCCCTGACACTTGCAAAGAAGATGAAGCACGAGGATGCTGTTGCCACTCTTCGTGATGTGGCTACATCGATTATCGCACTTGGCAATACAAAGGCGCAGGAGTTTGTGCGTGATCTTCAGGGTGAGGATCCTGAGGGCCAGGTTGGGATGGCGCCTGAGCAGAAGTTCTTTGCCAAGTGGGGTGAGCACTATCTGCGCTCCTATCTGCGTGCTCAGGAGCTCCAGCAGTGCATGAACTTCAAGGATCCTGGCCTTCAGGTGTATGGGGGTGATCTCTTCCGCGAGATTCAGCTTCTGGCTGACAAGGCGTTTGATGCTCTTCCTGCCCCAATTCCGTCAGGAAAGCCTCCGCAGCCTGTGTCACATGTCTTTGGTGGTGTTCCTCTTCAGTCACCTCGCAGCCTCACACAGTCCTTTAACAATCCCACTGGAGGCTGTTTCGCGGGCCACTGCAGGGTTCTGATGGCGGATGGATCTCGCCGTGCAATCAAGGATCTTGCTCCTGGTGAGATGGTGTGGACGTGCAAGTTCGGTGATAAGGCAGCACAGATTCTCGCGGTTCTGACCTGTTCTACCAAGAACAAGTCACAGCCGATTTCTCAGATCAATTCTCTTCAGATCACGCCGTGGCATCCTATTCTGCAGGAGGGCAAGTGGATCTTTCCTGCCGATATGGCCTTCTATTCAGAGCGCATGATCCAGACGGTTTACAATCTGGTTCTCGACTCTGGCCACATTATTGACATTGAGGGTGTCAAGGCCTGCACCTTGGCTCACGGGTTCGAGGAGCCGGTTGTCAAGCACCCGTATTTCGGAACGGGCGCCGTAATTGATGACCTCAAGAAGGTGCCTGGCTGGGATACTGGCCGCCCGACCTTTACCAATCTCATCACGGTGCGTGATCCGGTGACTGATATTGTCTGCGGATGGGTTGACAAGCCTTAGTCGCCACGTCATTAGTCGCGACGTCATTAGTCGCAGGACCCTAGTCGCGACGTCATTAGTCGCAGGACCCTAGTCGCGACGTCAAATCAGATTATCAGGCCGCAGGCGGCTCGCCGAGTCCATATCACGCGTGATGACGCGCAGAACCACCTGTGTCTGATGATTCATATTAATGAAACGGCCCTTATTTACCCTGGCACCCTCCAATGAAGAGAGGAATGTGTCATTTGCTCCCTCAGATCCGCCATAATAGGCCAGATCTTCAGATCCAGTCGTAGGATCCGCGAACTGATTCCGTATAATCATATAATTACAATATCCCTGAGTATTTGCGCCTGTTGTCCAGCCCTTTGAAACACTATAATATCCCACATTTACAACAATATGCCCCGCGCTTTTTTGTATGAAGCTGAGGAACTCTGCCTGTGCCGTCGTCGGTGAGAGAGGAAGTTCAACATTCTTGAAAATCACACGATCACCCTGGCTCACCATGAACTTGCTGAACCACGACTTTGTCTGAACCCAGATGTAGGAGCCGATCGTATCTTTATAGAGAGTATTCGTAGTAGTCGCAGGATTTACAGGCCACGCCGTCAGCTGTGAAGAAAATGTGAATCCGCTAATATCCAGTGTATCCAGATTACCACTTACGAGGCTGCCATCAGGTCTCTGGAGCTGAATCGTGAGCTTCTGGAGAGTGGCGAGAGGTGTGGGATAATACACCTTCTGGCACTTCATGAACTTCGGAATCATGGCCACATAAGCCCTATTTAGAGCTGAATTATCAGAGATCCAGTTACCGTCATACTGGAGAACACCGAATGAAGAGTCGAGTGCAGGGTTTGTGCCGAAATTGTTCGTGTCCAGCTCAGGAATGCGGAGCATGAGGTAGGGGAAGGACAGAATATTCACATTCAGATTCGTATTATAGCTGAGATCAGACTCCTGTGTCGCCAGAATCTCGAGGCCCTCCGTGGGTAGAATGGCCTTTACGAACTCAATACGCACAATGTTCTTAAACTTAATCTGGGCCGCCGTCGAATAATATGTGCCTGTGCCATTGTTGCCAGGGTCAAAGTTTACGCTGAAATTGTAGCGATTCTCGGTCGAGTTGCTCACCCAGTCACGATCGGAGCTATAGAGAAAGAGATTATACTCATTTTCTCTATAGGACACGATATCGTCCTGCTTCTTGATAATGTCCTGGGGCAGAGAGGGGCGAGTGCGAACAGCCTCAGGTAGAGCCACTGTAGGATTCGTCTCGGCCAGGCCGGAACCTTGGTTACCGAAAAAGAAGGCACGAGGATCAGGGGGCGGCTGCATTTGCTGCATTTGCCCCTGCTGCCGTTGAACAGAGCGCTCAACAAGCGCATTTTCGTCTCTCGCCCTGGCCTCCGTTGCAGTCTGTCTGAACATGTCGGTGGATTCACTCCAGGCGATTCCAGGATTGGGGATGTTGGAGACAGCGAGGGTGGTCACCGCTTGCCCAGAGGCAGACGCCGCCTCTCTGGCCGCCTCCGCCTCCCGCTGCTTCTTAATCTGCTCAAAGAGAGACATCGCGGTGGAGGGTCCATCCTCTAGAGCAATTCGGAAGTCGGGTGCAGCAGGAGGTGTCGCCCTCACATCCTGCCTCTCCGTTTGTAGCTGATTGAACCGATTCGTCGTGTCCATGCGAACACGGTCCTCTGTTCCTGATGCAGGAGGCAGGCCCTGGCTTCTGCGAAGATAGGCCTGGAAATCAGGGACAACTGCGGAGAGAACCTCCTTATTCAGCACAGGAACAGGCTTCGCACCCAGGTTTTCATAGACCTCGCCCATATAATGGCGAACCGTCTTTACGAGGCGTTCCTTCTGTTTTTCATTGAGGTCGCTACCGAGACGACGTTGGAAATCAGAATAAAGGAGTCTGTCTAACATGGCCTCATTGCGGCCTGAAAAGAAGTCGCTATTAGGATCTGCCATACTCTACATTCACGTTATGTCTTTTTAGACCCGACGTTAAACTCAAGTTGAAAAGATCCAGTGCCGTAATTTCAGCATTTCCTCATCGGGAGGGGCTTGACGAGAAAAGGCGCGGAAATTGTCACCGTGAATCATGCGGATAATGAAATACAGAGAATACATTCCACACTCTGAGTTCTTATGCTGGAATCTGCGCCCATTATAGCCGAGTTTCATCTTAGGATCCTGAACTGTGAGCCACTTCATAAATTTCGCTACCTGCTTCGGGGGATACATTCCATATGAATCAAAATAATTGGTCATGTGTTTCTCAAGATTAATAAAAAGAGCAACCCAGTGGCTTCCACCCTTGAAGTGCGGATCAAGATTATAGATAACACCAATGTGTTTAGTGCCGTTCTTAATCGCGTCTGTAACTTTAAGTTCGCACATCTCATTAATCAGACACTTCTTCTGCCCCTTTGCATACGGATCTGGCGCGCCAAAGTCGATAGGATAGGGCCCCATGAACTCAAAATCGGGATACGCATCCTCATACTGCTTCATAACCTCTTCAATGTTATTAGAGTCGAGCCACATATCTGGATCAGAGGCCCATGTATCAGGCTGTTTGGGCCGTAGATACTGCTTTGCTAAGGCTGCCTTTTCTTCATTAGATAAGGGGCTAGCATGCAAAAAACTCCACTCCTTCTTCGGCTCCACATTGAGCTTCTGCTCTAGAGTCGCACGGAGCTTTGGTGCTGTTGGCATCACGCCAGCCGCTTCAGCAATCTTTCTTAAAACAGGCTTGGGCAAGCAGCCCTCGGCAGGGCGATCATTCTTTATAGATGGATGGCATTGATAGGGGCCTGGATTAAGAGCATTTCTTTTCTTTCTTGTTTGCAGTCTCACCATTCTTCTTATACCTTATAAATAGATGGCATCAAGTCAGCGTTCAGCAAATCTATATTGGACTCGCATCTTCATACCTTTATTAATTATTGTTATGGCATTTGCATTCTATCTTCTCTTCTTTTTACCACATGTGCAGATCATTTCAACTGCCGCCTTTCAAAAGGCTGTTAGATTTCGTAGCACCTGATAACGTCGTGAGTTTATTTTAACGAAGCTTTAGCTTCGTTAAATTAAATGTCAAACGACTAATAATCCGTCATACCTTATTTTTAAGGAAGCTCTTTGAGCTTCCTTAAAAATAAGTATAGACGGTAGATATGCAGTGGACAGATATGGTTGGATACCTTCTCCTCTTTGGAATGTTAGCTACAGTGGCGACAACTATGGTTTTTATCACTGTAAATAGTGCTAAGCAGGACTCTCAGAAGATGACAATGGAACAGATCCGGTCAATGGGGATCGCGAACTTCTTTCTGATTGGTGCTTTCGGTGTTATGGCCTCCTATTATCTTGAGGCAAATCCTCAGATGTTCCAGCGCTATGTCCTCTTTATGTTACACGGCGCTCTTTTCCTGAGTATCATGGCGGTGTCGGTCGCCTCAATACAACAGTTGAGCTAAATGCAGCCCAACCATCAAGCAGCCTTAATAAACAACGCCATAATCTTGTGCTGTAGTCTAAATCGTCCCGACCACGATCCAAAGGTAGGATGTGTATGGAACGAAAGACCCTGAATACGAAGAGCAACGCGAACCAGATCTCCCGGTTGTAAAAAGGTGGGTCGCACCCCCTGATGTGCCTGAATAGGGGACCCTGGGGTCGACCGATACACAACAATAGAATCAACACCTCCACTTTTCTTGTCCTGCACACTTACTGGACAATATAAATGGAGCACATCTCCCTCAATCATTGGTTGAAAAAGGCGAGCCAATTCAGCCATCTCCCGATGCTCTTGATTGAACCATAGTGACTGCTGCGTATAGACATAGGTTAGCAGTGTGCTCTGAAGAGCCTGTAGCTTTTGCAGAGCCTGTGCAGGCTGTAGGATCAGAGCCAATTTCCCCGTGTTGCTATCATAGCTTTTTACAACAAGGTGCGGTAATAAAATAGAAAGTGAAGGAAATTGCGTTTGACCGTCAATATAAGATACTGATGCGAGCGGCTTGGGGCCATTGATTAGCGGTCCGAGTTGAACTTTTGTGACTTCTAATCTTTGCAGCGGTATAACCCACTCCATCCTACTTTATAAAGAATGTTGGGTTTAGATAGATATGCCTAAATTTTTTAACAGAGTAAAAAACTTAACACGAAGGGTGTTTGGACTTAACAACACTAAAGTTCACCCTGAACGCCATGTTAATAACTTAGCAGTCAATGTATCTTCTAAAACACCCTCTGCAAAGAAGACAGCTAAAAAGAACAAGCAGCCAAATGTCAACGGCGCCTATTTTAATCCGAACACTTGGAATACTTTTAATCCCAGTGGACTAATTAAACTTACAGATAGAAAAGTAAAAGAACTAATTGCTAAATATCCTGCTATGAAGGATGAAATAGATGAAATATATAATAATAAAGAGTTAACACCGCAAGAACAGATCGATGAACTTAATGAAATAATAATAGATTATATGAAAGCCAGTGCAAAACAAGAGCTTAATGAAAGAAGAACAAATCCTAGTGCTGAATCTATGAGGCGTGAGCTAGCCTCAATTAAAGCTCTCAAGAAAGCAAGAGCTATAACTAGGAATAATAATGAAAACGAAATAAAAGCATTAAGAGAGGGCAAGGCGACATCACTTGCAGCTGTTCCCAATGGTATCAAGTATCGAACAATGAATAATATTCTAAGAAATCTGGGCCCCGCGGTTACAGCTAAGTCTAAGGCTCTTCAGAATCGGCTCACAAGAAACCGTAAGAATGTAAAGACTTTCGAATGGAACCCATTTAATATATATCAGCCTGTAAAGCCCGAACCAGCAGCTGCAGCTGCTGTTGCTGTTCAGGCCGCTGAAGCTGCCGAGGCTGCGTCAGCCACTGCGCAGCAAGCGGCGGTGGTAGCGACACAAGGGGCTCCTAAGGGGAGATATAACAATAACCTCGCCAGTATTAATTTTTCAGCACCAGAGAAGCCGAGGCCAAATATTGGAAAACTCTTTAATGAATTTGAAGCTAACAGGTTGGTAAGACAGCAGCGCGCTGCAAACTTGGGGCGCAATATCAATGTATTTGGATATGATCCTGTGAAGTCGCCACCTGCTGCGGATAATAACAATGAGTTTGGAGAGTTTGTGTCGGCACCTCCTGCGAAGAGGCCATGGAATTGGCAACGTAATATACCTCCGCTGGCTTCTCCAGCGGCGAAGCTAGATTCTAATAACAATGAGTTTGGAGAGTTTGTGTCGGCACCGCCTCGTGTTAAGGGTGATCCTTTCGCCGCCTTAAATAAGAACTGGGATCCATATACAAACGAGTCTAAGGAGCAAAGGGCTAAGAATGCTGAAAAAGAGTTATTAATGAAGAGAATAAAAGGTCCCTCTACAACTAGCTATTATGGTATGCCCAATAGACTAAATCGTATGCGCGAGGCTTAGAGACATACAAACACCTTTCAAATAGATGGATTCGCTATCCCTTTGTTGGAGAGGAAATCCAGGAACAGGAAAACGAACACAGCTTCTACAACATTTACAACTGATCGCCAAAAGCCGCGGCTATCCTTTTTCTCTACAGACGAAATATCTCCAGGTTGGCACAGCCACTGCGACTAATGGAGCCGTCGAAGAGAACGACGAAAGCTCCAGTGAGCGCGTCACAGAACAGGGCCAGTTCTCCTATGAATCCTCCGTTGTCCACGTCGGCTTTGATGTGAGTCGCATGAGTATGCAGGATAAAAATATCTTGCGGCCAGTTTTCTTGAAGCTGGGCCAGGGAAGCCAGGTTCTGGCAGGAGCCCAGGGTCGCGGATCGCGTATTCTTGTGCTCTATCATGCGCATCTTCTCTCCACCGAGTCAATCCTCTTGCTCCAGGCCGCTTTAGAGCAGAATGACGGTGATCTCTCCGTCTGGATGACATCAGAAGTTCCAGTTCCTCTTCGTGTGCGCGACTGGTTCGTGGAGGTGCCGACTCCTGGCAAGGACAGCCAGTTTGATTTGTATGGGCAGAAGATAAGGGATGAAGTGCTGGCCGACTGGCCCGATGTCTTTGCGCGTCTTTTCACGAAATGGACCAAGGAGGGAAAGCCGACGCTTGATGATGTTCCCAAGATCAAAGTGTTTGTGTATGAACTCCTTATGCGTAATCTACGCTGGACAGAGTGTATACATTTTGTTCTAGATACTCTAATTCTTCTTCCTGGCTTATCCTGGGAACAGCGGCATAAGGCCCTCGAAGTGGTGGCAAAATGTGAAGGCACAGGTGGAGGTCAGACACTTCCTTCCTATCGCATTCCGATTCTGTGGGAGAGTCTATTTCTGCAGGTGCGGTCTGCATTAACGAATTAGCAAGACCAACCAGGCTCCCGCGAGCCCGTTTCCAACATGAAGAAGACAATGCCAGCGTGTTGCTACAGTATAGTCTGGGCACCAAAGAAAACATCTATTACGCTCACCATAATAGTATAAGATAAGCCCTCCTCCAAGAAAGAAAGATACAGGCATTAAAGAAAGTATGGAACCACGCATCGCAGTGTGAACTGCCAGCAAACCAGTTGTATTTGCCGCAATCATATCGGCCATAAGAATCCAGTTATATTTCGGTTTTGTTGAATGCCACAGAATAGAAAAGAAGCAGCACACAAAAGAAATAGATGCTTGAATATACTCTGCTCTTTGAACAAAAAACACGCCTGGTAAAGCCAGGGCTAAGCTGGAAACGACCAGCGTCGGATTCGGCTTAGACATCTAAATAATAATGCTTCACTTATTTAGATCATGTTTCATGGGAGACGCGTGCCTCTTTTGTTTAGAAGAAACTACGCAAGACAATGTAGTTATCTTAGTTGACTTTACTACGTATGCCGAGGTCCCCTGCAATTGCCGACTCTATAGTCATGTGGGTTGCTGGATGATTTACTATAGGTCAAAAGGAGGATTTGAATGCCCTATTTGTCACAGTAAGATTGTAACTAGCCCTCCTCATCAGGCAGTCATTGTTAGAATTGTTCAGATTCCACCCGAAGAGTATCGATGTCCCAGGATAGTTCGTATTCTTGTTTGCAGTTCACCCTTCTTTTTTTTTATTATGTTAGGCCTTATTTATATATATCATACCGGTGGCGCTAAAAATTAAGGAAGCTCTCTGAGCTTCCTTAATTTTAAGGCCTGCCATCATTAACGTAGTAAGTGCCGGCCAAGGCCGACCCTTAGGGTAGGACATTTTATTTAAGGAAGCTAAAGCTTCCTTAAATAAAAGTCACGACGGTAAATAGGATGCTCCCTCTAACTCTAGAGGAAATAGTGAAAGCAGTAAAAGAACAATATAAAACCCCTGAGCCGACATGGCAGCGTGCCGATCCAACACAAGCAGACTATGAAGCCTTGAGAAAAGAGGCGCTATCCACAGATCCTTTTGATAAGCTGCAGTTTCGCAAGAAGCTGTGGACTCTATTTGAAGAGGGTAATGCTGAACTTCTTTGTAAGGCGTGTGAGTATGGTAGGGTGGTGATCCTCAGGCCGAAAGGAGAGGATCTTGGAATTTCCTGGCCGTTCTGGGGCCGCATTCTACAGGGATTCAATATGCCGTCTGTGCGTATCCTCTGGTTTGTTGTTCCCGTTCCACGTCTTCTCCCCGATCTACACGAGCATGTGGGACCCGAGCATGTGAATGGCGGATATACCTTTCCTTGTAATTTAGATGCGGTTGTCATTTACAGAAAAGAGGAGGCGACACGCGTTCTCATTCATGAGATGCTCCACGCAACTTGCACGGATGATAGATCACTTCCTGTAGAGATTACCGAGGCGAAAACGGAGACGTTTGCTGAACTCTTTTTAGTCGCGTATGCGTCGAAGGGTTCATTAGCACTTGCGTCCAAGCTATGGCCCCTGCAGGCGCAATGGATCCAGGATCTCAATACGAAGCTTGTAAAAGATCATGGTGTTGCATCCTTGAAGGACTATTCGGCTAGGTATACAGTTGCGAGAGAGGTTGAGCTACGTAAACTAGGAATTGAGTTACCGAAGGTGAGTCACAAGATGATGACGTCATCGCGCTTTACGAGCCCTGGGTTGGATAAATTCCTCACCTAAAAAAATGTTCTATTATGATATAGATGCAGATCTTTATCAAGACTCTCACGGGTAAGACAATCACGCTGGATGTTGAGCCTTCGGATTCTATCGACAATGTCAAGCAGAAGATTCAGGACAAGGAAGGGATTAAGTGGTAGTCCCGAAAAGCATCCGGCCGATGAAAAGAAGGAAATTTCATCGGGTAAACCGTTGTTGGCCTTACATGAAAATTGAAAGTTATTTTCTTTCTATAGAGTGAAGCATGGAGCATACAAAGGAAAATTTGGTTCGTTGGTTTTGCGGTTTTTACGAGGGTGAGGGTTCAGTGTCAAATGATAAGGGGAATAATAATAGAATTCGCCTATCTATTGCACAGAATGATAAGACACCATTAGAAATAGCAAAGAAACTTTGGGGTGGGCATATTGCAACGAGGGTAAGGAAATCACCTGCCTCTGATAAGATGTGCCTTGGACATGAATGGCGATGTGGTCATAAGCAGGCAATGACTTTCATTAAAGATATCAAACCATTTATGTTGATCCCCTATAAAATAAACCAAATTAACACTGTCCTTGAAAACGTAAAAGAGGGTAGTAATATGAGATATCCTTGTAAAAAATGCGATGATGATTTTGCTTCACCATCTGGAAGAAGACGACACTTTAAAACATTTCATGAAAACACAGATGCTAGTAGCGAATAGCTGCGAGATAATCAAATTGCGGGAAACCCCTAAAGCATTTTCTACCAAGGAGTATTACGAAAGTATAGTCTGGACAGGTTAATCGCCTCGTGTATGGTAAAAACGAAAATGATAAATGGGCAATCCGCAGCCAAGCTCCTAAGTCGGTTATGGTAACGATATGGAGAAGGTTCAGAGACTAGATGGTTGTCGGTTACAAGTGAGAGTCTAACCAACTTGATGTAGCTTAAGGTATAGTCCGCCCCAGGTGGAAACTCTTGGGAGATCCGGCGACCACCGGATCAGCAGCGTCTGATTTTTGCTGGTAAGCAGCTCGAGGATGGCCGCACTCTATCCGATTACAATATTCAGAAGGAGTCTACTCTCCATCTTGTTCTTCGGCTGCGCGGCGGCAATTAAAATTGAGAAGCACCCTCTCAAACTTCCATACCAGTTAAAAAATGGGTGTAAAAGGTCTTTATTCCTACCTCCGCCCTTACAGACGTCCCGTGGCTCTAGATAATCCAGGCCTAGTCGGTGTAGATGCAATGTCTGTATTATACAAATTCCGAGGAAACACAGAAATGATTCTAAAGTTCTTAGAAACATTCGTGGGTTTTACATTTATATTTGTCTTTGATGGCAAGGCGCCTGCCACTAAGCAGGAAGAGCTTGCACTACGAAGAGATCAACGCAATGAGGCTAAGGATCAGCTGACTGCTCTTAAGACCTATCTGGAGTCCTCTATATCACAGGAGTTCTTAGATAACAGAGGTCGTGCCTCTCTTGAGCGAAAGATCCAGCAGCTGGAACTTGGAAAGGCCTGGTCGATGACGCGAGAAGTGCGCCATGCGTTCCAGGACCTTCTTAGAGAAAAGGGGATTCCGTTCGTGAAGGCGCTCGGTGAAGCGGATGATCTTCTCATGTCACTATGGTCAGATCATAAGCTAGTAGCTGTCGTCTCAACAGACATGGATTTCCTCGTCGCAGGCGTGGAGAGGCTCTGGATTCCTAGTCAAGCAGGTGCAGAGGAAATCTGTCTTTCGCGTGTTCTGGCCGAGGAGGATGTGGATCAGTCCGCTTTCCTTGATGCGGCACTTCTTTGCGGTTTAGATGGTGCAGCTCTTATACCGAATATGTATCCTCAGAAGGCGTTCTCACTTATGAGACATTACGGGTCTATTGAGAACATGGTAAGAAAGCAGACAAACCTCGACTCTATTCTGAATAGCCTTACAGATCTTCGTGGGCGATTTCTTCTCTTTCCCTCTCCTCAACATATGGTTCAAGAGAAGCACAAGGAGATTATATTACGACTCTAAAGATAGAATGCCCACAGATAAGATCCAACACCACCATCTTTTGATAAGGGCCGAGACAGTTCACTGTCCTGCCGAAGAAGATAAGGATAAGATCAAAAAGTTTGTTATGAAACTGATTGATGATATTGACATGAAGGCTCTTGGTGAACCGCACGTCTATTATGTGAATACGCCAAAATACAACGAGGGTATTACGGCAGTCACAACGATCCAGACGAGCCACATCGCTTTTCATTTCTGGAACACACCGAATCCTGCCACTCTTCATTCAGACGGCACATGCCTTCTCCAGTTTGATATCTATACATGTGGTAAACTCACGAGAAAACAGATTCACCACATTCTCCATATGCTCACTCCATTCAAACCCTGTCACGTCGATGTGACATTACTCAATCGTAAGTATTCTCTTGAGGTTGATCTGAATGAACAGTGGAATAAGTCAGAGTCGAGCTGGTCGTCGTGGATTTCGAGTCTTTAGCTTCTGGTAGATCTTTTATAGATATGAAATCTCCTTCTTCAGACATACATGTCCAATCATCCCATTTATTAACAATTTTTTTTAGACTTGGATTCACTGCAAACTTATGAGCAGCATTAATCTTCAATAAACTATCGTATTCTATTGCATTTGTAAGGCAATGAAATACGCCCTTTTCTGCCTTATAGATCACTCTCCATTCATTCTCCATATACATATGTTTCAACATCTGTCCATCGCGAAAACATTTTTTAATTTCACGTGGCGCAGGACTTTTAACGGGAACTTCTTCCTTTTCCTCTTCTTGCTGTGTCCTCAAGAGATCAAATAGAGGCCGAACTTCTTCAGCTGGGCAGCGGAAGAACTCACGCCGATCTGTAATTCTGTATTTACCCAGAATCTGATGAAGAAGTTTTTCAACAACTCTAGGATCCTTTACTTTACAAGAGAACTCACATTTCCAGACAGGTATGGACCAGGTATCATGATTCGCCTCTGCTAAGCGATCTTCTGGCGTCCTATCTGTATATCCCACCTTAATGAAAAGAGGCATATGCTCATTCGTCATACAATAGACATAACCCTCTTCCATTCGTAAGTAGAAGAGGGTTATTTCAAGAGTCAAATTTACTATAAACTCAGTGATCCCAAGACGTATAGAGGGTCACATAGATTGTTCTAGTAGCGCTTGATCCATTGTTCCAGACCTTTGCGCTTGCACTCAAGACGAGAGGCTTATCAAAGACAAAGCACGGGGTGTAGCCTAGGAAATCAGTCACTGGAACGGACTCAGATACCTTGTAGGAGGTGCTATTAATCGTAGTAGGAAGGTTGGCCAAGCTGAGCTGCTGGACCTTCGTTACAACACCAGGAAGAACAACCTGGATTGATGATGCACTCTGGATCTTGTAACCTCCAAGATTTAGAACGCCATAGAGATAACTCTTAAGCGTGGTGCCCACTGAATTCACCACATTATCACCACCAAGGCGTCTTACTTGGACACCGTCATTTGCAGGTTCAGCTGTAGAAGAAAATGATGATGGTAGATCAAGCATTCCATTTTTATACGTAAAAGGAAAGAGGAGTTTTGTACCGGCTACGTCATATGTTGGGCCTCCAACAAACTTGATATCAGGATAGACAAGGCTCATTCTATTGATACTTACTAAAATAATTTATCTATCCCATGATGTATAAAACGTAATATACTGTGTTCCATTTCCAACAGTAGTCAGAGACAGAACCAGAGGACGTTCAAAAACAAACGCAGATCCGTAGTTGGCATGCCCTGCCACGAACTCACCAGGCGGTGTGGCAGAGACAACTGTCGCGTCACCATTAGGATCAATATTTAGAGGAAGCGCATCTACATTGAGTTGCTGCACCTTCGTTATAACACCGGGCGTATTGACCTTGATTGAATTCAAAGAAGCAACATCCCATGAGGAATCCTCTCCCCATCTGCAGTTATACACATAGTTCTTGAAGTTTGTGCCGATACTCTGGACCAGATCAAGTCCGCCTAATAAACTGACCTGAAATCCCCCACTGCCGTTAAGAGGCTTTATTCCAGACTCAAGATCAAATCCAGTTTCTGTTGATATTTCGAGCTGGCCATTCTTAAATGTGAAGGGAAAGAGAGTTTTCTGCGCGTCTCCTGCTAGATCAATGTAGTAGGGGCCACCGACATACTGGATTCGGGTCTCTGTTTTCTTGGCAGTTGCCATTGTGCGGAGTAATGATGTCATCTAGTGAGGCTCGCGATTTTTATTATAATTGAATAGGAGATGGGGGAGCTCACATCAAAATCTACTAATGGAAACAGGCAACAACAAATGATAAAACTTGAATCATTTATAGAGAAAGCAAAACAAAAACACGGTGATAAATACGACTATTCAAAGAGTGTTATGAATGGTATGATTCGTCATATAATTATAGGTTGCAAACTACATGGAGACTTTAATCAATCGCCTACAAATCATCTAAATACATCCGGTTGTAATAAATGTTCTATAGCTTCAAGGCCGCATGTAAGATCACAAGCTGCGCGAACAGATATAAATAAATCAAAGATAACTGAAGAATTTATAGTAAAAGCTAAAGAAATTCATGGAGATATGTATGACTATTCAAAGGTTATAATAAACGGTAAAGAAAAAATTACAATCATATGTAAGATTCATGGTGAATTTTCTCAATCACCTACAAATCATTTGAAAGAGCATGGATGTAGAGACTGTGGAAAAATAAAGTCAAGTCAATGCTTAATTCAGAGATTAACTTGTGAAGAGTTTATTGCAAGATCAAAAGAAAAGCATGGTGATATTTATGACTATTCAAATACTAATTATATAACATCTTCTGAGAAGGTGAAAATAAGATGTAAGCTGCATGGAGAATTTGAAGCAGATCCGCGAAAACATTATGCCCTTGGTTATGGATGCCCGATTTGCACAGGGTGTGGTGTATCCTTTATTCAGCTTGAATGGCTACGCCATATTGAAGAAATAACAGGAAATGATATTATCTATAAAGGAGGTAAACATAATAGAGAAGAATCATTCAGATTTAATAACAAACTTTACAGGGTAGATGGTTATTGCAAAGAAACAAATACAATATATGAATTTCTCGGATGTTGGTATCACGGATGTCTTAACTGTAGAAAAGAGGATACAGTTCATCCATGGAGCAATAAAACAATGAAGCAACTATATCAAGAATCTATTGATAGAAAGACTATTCTTGAACAAAATGGATTTACTGTTATCTATATGTGGGAATGTGAATGGGCCAAAAGAAATAAATAAAGTGCGTTTAAAAGCTCATTTTTACATATACGATATAAGTGGAGAGATCCCTATTGGACGCATGGCGCAGTGGTTTTAGCGCGTCGAGCTGTTAACTCGAAGGTCCCCAGTTCAACTCTGGGTGTGTCCGCAACTCTTCTTTTTATTATTATTAAATAATAAAAAGAATTACCGTCGTGACTTTAATTTAAATGTCCTACCCTAAGAGTCGGCCTTGGCCGGCACTTACAACGTTTATGGTGTCAGGCCTCACAATTAAGGAAGCTCTTTGAGCTTCCTTAATTTTAAGCGACACCGGTAGATAATTTACAGTTAACAAGCCTCAAAGAATTATGATAGAGTGTGCTTTATCATAGTTCTTTCACATTGACAGAGTTTAATTAGTTTAAAAGTTACTCGGCATTTGCACCCTCCATTATAGGTGAGTAGTCTATAATTTCATCAGGTGATATTGTAAAAAGGTGTTCTTTTTCTTCTTTTTACATTTATTCTTTTCTTTTCTTTTCTATTTATTCTACTTCAGCTATCTTAAGCAACTACCACCGCCTTGACGTAGTGCTTGTTGAGGTAGCGCTGGAGGTTGAAGTAGGTGAGCTGCTCGCCCTCAGGGACGCCGAGAAGCTTCTTGAGCGGGGCATCAGGCTTGATGTCGTGCTTGTTCTTCAGGTTGTGCTCCTTGACGTAGTTGTTCACCGCCTTCGTGACCTCAGAGCGGGACATCAGGGTGCCCTTCGCCTTCGTGAGGAAAGAGCACAGCTCCTCCGAGATCTGCGTGGGGCGCTCGAAGATAGACGGGGCACGCTTGACCTCAACACCGTTCTCGTCGACCTTGACGCGGCGCTTGCGCTTGCGCGCATCCTTGATCTCGCGGTGCACGCGCTTCTCCAGGCGCTTGATCTGGCCGAGGAGCGTGGCAACCGTCTCGCGCATCGTGGCGAGGTTGCCCGTGACCGTCTTGATGTCCTCCTCGAGCGTCGTGACCGGCGCAACGGCGGCCGGCGCCTCAGCGGCCGGCGCAGAGACCGGCGCCACAACGACGGGCGCTGCAACCACCTCGGCCTTGGCGGCCTTGGCCTTCACGACCTTCTTCTCAGCGGCCGGCGGCGTCACCAGGGCCGGCAGCGGCGTGGCGGCAACCGGCGCAGGGGCCGCGGCCGTCTCCTTCTTCGCAACAACCTTCTTCGCAACAACCTTAGAAGCAACAGGGGCGCTCATCATACTGGAAGTCGGGGTATTCTGCATATTAATTTTACGCACTACTTGATCTCAAGGCAAAAAAGTGCGTCAATTTTTAGGGGTTTTTTTGAAGTTTGTTGATTTTTTGTTCAAATTTTCAAGGGGCCATCTTTTTACATTATGACAGCTCTTTTTCAAAGAGCACTCAGCACCACCAATGGTTGTGATGGTATTACGTCACAATGAGAAAAAGTTGCTTTTATAGGTATTTATCTATTCTTTCCGGATTTGTTGCATGGTTATTTTATGGAAGCCATTGCTTCCATAAAATAACCCTATGCAACTATTGGCTAGAGTAATCTTTTTAAAAAAAGCTCTTTCAGGGCTTTTTTTAAAAAGATACCTAGCCCCAGAAGCAGAACAAACAATGTCTGATGCTGCCCCTGGCTTTCGCAAGTGCGCGAATGTCAAGAGTAAGAAGCACCCTGATGCCCCGTGCACAGCTATCGCCACCAAAGGAGATTTCTGTATTAGACACTGGAAACGTCCTCATCGATATGTGACGTTGACTGAGTTAAGAAATTCATACTTGACTCGTTCCTATCTTATTAAGATTAGAGCGATTCAGACTTGGTGGAGGAAAAGGCTGCCTCTTTTACTGTATAAAAATCATGGACCACTGATCCATTGTCCTGCTCTCTCTCAGAATGACACAGAGGTGTATAGCATGGAGTCTCTGGTAAATATTCCTAGACTCTATTTTTTCAGTTATGGTGATTCAAAGAAATGTCTGTGGACCTTTGATATCCGTTCTCTTTCCCATATTTTATCTGAAGGACAGCATCCCACAAATCCGTATACGAGAGAACCTCTCCCTCCCCAGACACTTCAGAAACTGCGCGATCGTCTGAGTTTCCTGAGGCGAAGAAAATACCCTATTCTCTATCTGCAAGGAGATACATTGACACCTGAGCAGGAGTGGAACCAGCGTGTTCTGGATGTCTTCATGAAGCTCGAAGCGCTTGGCTACTTGTCTGCCTGTTCATGGTTTCACGCTTTAACATTGGAAGGTCATCTGCGATTCTACAGAATGATGTTTCAACTCTGGAATTGGCGCGTGGGTCTGTCTCACCAGGAGAGAGAGGCCATTGTTCCTTTTCATGCAAAGACAACGACAAAACTCTTTCGCCTCCACCCTGATGCGATAACAACAACAAACCATACACAGCGCTGGTGGCAAAAGACCAATCTTTCTCTGATCCAGGGCTTTATCACCAGGGCAGAAGAGAAGGAGAAACAGAAGCTGGGCGCTCTCTATGTGATGATGGGTCTAGTACATGTTTCGGAGGAAGCCGCAGAAACATATCCTTGGATTGTGGAGACTCTAGCCTGAAGGCGTCGGCCTGAATTCTAACGTCTTTTCCACGCATCGTAATCAAAATCGGCCTCACTCGGCCATCCCGTCACCGCATATCCATCTGCGCGATAGGTGTGGCTTCCACCGGTCACAAGATTGTAGAGGCGTGTATTAAAGTCCATAGGAATCTCCTCCATCTTTGTCAAGGTGCGGTGTCCATCAAAAGACTGAATACGCATAAGAGGCCGTTCCGCATGAATTAACAGATATAATTATAATAGGTTCATCTTGTCCAAAATCTGTAAATCCTATTCTAGCCTGTATATTTGAGATCGTATCAATAATAAAACCTGCACCTGTAGAGGTAATTGTGTATGAAGTGGCGTTCAGATCAGGGGTCCAATTAACAATAAAATAATGATAAGGCGCTGTATATGTATCATAATAATAGCTCACATTCGTCACCGGTCCAGGCGGAACACACTGCACAGGGCAAGAGCCAGGAAGAACAATATAGGCTGCGACAGCAGGATCAGGCATTGCGCAGATGGCGGCAGATTGCTTCGTCTGTAAGATATTTGTATACTCATTCTGCGTCCCCTTTCCAGTGGCATAGGTAGTTGCAGCGCAGCCATTCTGATCAGACACCCCTCTTACGATAGGGGGTTGTGTGACCTTGCTTGCTCTTGCTTGGTGTATCATAATAAGTTCAGATGAATCACGAACCTTATTTCTTGAGATAACTCTTGGAAGTGCTTCTGTTAACTTGCGCAAGTATTCACTCTGTGACTGCGCCATCTAATTGAAGGGTGAGTAAAAAATCAATTCCTGCGGAAGGCAGGGTAAAAATTGACGCGCAAAATTCCTGTTTCAGTCAGCATAGAACAAAATGTCTAGTGCTGTTGTTGCTCCTTCTTCGTTTGACGTCTCGAACATCTCGATCACTGCACCCAAGCTTCTGCCGAGCGGCGCCAAGCAGGCCTATCTCAACTATGATAGCCGTAGTCTGACGATGCAGGTGGGCTCTCTACCTGTTCCGTATGGCATGAGTGCTTATGACAAGGCGGGTCCGGTCAAGTATAGTGTGGACATGTCTCTCCGCGGCTACGAGGGTGAGAACCCGAAGGCCAAGGCGATCTTTGACTGCTTCTCTGCCCTCGACAACTACATGATCGAGCAGGGCGTCAAGAACTCTAAGGCGTGGTTCAAGGCCGATCTGAACAAGGATGTCGTCAAGGCGTTCTACACGCCGTCTCTCCGCTTCAGCAAGGATGCAGAGGGTAACCCTAAGCCGTATCCGCCGACTGTCAAGGTCACGCTCAAGCAGCGCGACGGAAAGTTCGAGACGGCCGTCTACGATGACAAGAAGCGCCCGATGACGGACATCCCGATGGAGGAGGTTCTCGTCAAGGGCGCCAACCTGACGGCTCTGATTCAGTGCACGGGTGTCTGGTTCGCGGGTTCCAAGTATGGTCTCAGCTGGAAGGCTGTTCAGATTCGCGTTGACACGCTCCCCGAGCGTATCCGCGGCTTCGCCTTCCTTGATGATGGTGAGGCTGCCCCGCAGCCTCTGCAGGGGCAGAAGAAGGCCGCTCCTGCCCCCGCGCCCAAGCAGAGCGCCTTCCAGGCTCTTGCTGATGACGATGAGGAGGTAGATGATGAGGAGGTCTTCGTCCCTGCTCCTGCTGCAGCAAAGCCTGCCGCTGCTCCTGCACCCGCCGCTGCGGTAGCCTCTGCTGTCGCCTCTGCTGTCGCAGAGGAGGATGAGGACGCGGATGACTTCACTCCTGTCGCTGTCCCGAAGAAGGCGGTGACTAAGAAGGCGGTGATGAAGTCCGTTGTCAAGAAGGCGTAACGTCGTGACTTAATTCTAAGAATTAATGTCAAACGACTAATAACCCGTCATAACTTTAATATTAGAAAGCTCAAAGAGCTTTCTAATATTAAAGTTTAGACGGTAGGTTCTAATCTAGAACCAAAGTCTACTATTAATAAAAAAATCTAATTACTATCAACGCCTCCCGCCAGGCCAGGAACCGTGGCACGCTGATCCACCATTGAGCCCAGTTTTCTTGTGAGAGGGATCACAGCGCGCTGATCCGTTGGCTGCTCTCTAAGAGTGATATTCGGATTTCCTACGCGAGCATTAATCAATGACTGGTTGTAGTTGTAGAGGGTTCTTGACTGCTTGATACGCGTATTAAGCGAAGAATCATAGATGGCCGTAGGCATTTCTAAACTTAGACTTCTTTTTTATGCGGGAAGTGTGGCATACAAAAAAGAATTAGGTAAAGGACAGGCCGTGCTAGGCGCAGGAAGATAGGAAAGAGGTGGAATAACAGGACACGGTGTCGGAAAAAAACGAACAAACTCTCCAAACTTCTCTTCTGCTGCCAGCACTTTCTGCACGAGTTTATTGATTCTGGCACCCTCTGTTAAAGGAGGAAGAGGGCCCACAAATGCAGTGCAAGCCGAGCTAGCAAGTAGTTGGCTTTCTGTCTGGACTATTCGTGTAGAAGAGGGCTTTGTGCCGTAGTATGCCTGTGCCCTTCTTACTGATGCCAATGATGAGGACGCTCTTGCTTGTTCAACAAGCCTCTGTGTTCTCATGAGCTCGCTCATTTCTTATGAGTCTTATTCTTTCTCTTCTTAACTCTACGTGTTGATTGTTTACCTAGGAGTTGCTTTATCTTTGCAGATGCCTTCTCTTTTGCAATTCGTTCCACCTTTTCTCTGAGAAGTGTCGGATACCCCTTCTGATATCCTCTACAGAACAGAGGAAATGGAGGAAATTGTCCTATCCGTTTGGATCTCTGTAGCTTCGTATTCACATCTATGAATCGCTCAGCTGCACACATAAGAGAGAAACCAAAGATATATTTTTCATCTCGTGTGAAGATGGCCAGGGATAAATACAAGGAAATCAATGTATCAAGACTGGCAATCAGAACTGTCCGCCCCTTTTCATCTTTCATTGTATTGAAGGAGTGACATGCAGTCTCCTGAATTAAAAGTGCAAACGGCTTCTTTCCTACGCTCATCTCTAGACGCGCAGGAACAACTTCACCCATTGCGGGAAAATAACGAATATCGAGCTGGGGGAGCCGAAGTCTTTGTCTCAGTGTTAGAGCATCCTTCTTCGGATCTTGACTATAGAAAACAACAGCGCCACCTTCCCTCGTCTCCCACAGTATTGGGGTTGAAGCCTCCATTGATTTAAAATACACCTTTTCAAGACGCGCTCCAGCCAGAATCTTCTTGTTTTCAATACAGAACTCGTGTATTTGCTTTCGTAGCTCGAGAGGAATCTCCTTCGGTTTTCTCTCCTCCTTTACGCACTTTTTCATCGGAAACGCCTTATTCATTAACTGAAGGCGATCATACACTTTTAGCCATCGCTTTACTTCACCCTTCGGTCTACTTAACTCAAGATACATCATCATCCGGAGAATATCAGGATCCGTGTAGTGGAATCCCTTGATGATAACTGATCGTTTCTGAATCTTCTCGTATACATCAGACTCCATCTCACTTATGTCAGCAACTGCCACATAATTTACAAGAATCTTCTTGGTGCCGTCGTGCATTCCTACACGATTCGCCACCTCTTCAAACCCTGCTTTTTTGAGGTCATTTATAATCTCATCTGTATCTTCTTGTATATTAGGTGTGAAGAAGTCATAATCGGGTAGATCCTTTTCTTCAGAATAGAATTGAAGTTCCTTTGGAAGCTGTGCATTCATGGCCGTGCCGCCATAGCAAACCCGCTTTTTCTTCTTTAGAAAGCGCTCGACAATATCAAGGGCAAAGCGAAGCTCTGGATTTGCAGCAGTCTCTTTATCAATGCGCTCTTGAGCTTTTTCAACAATCTGTTCAAGTCTTTTTTCAACAATTGTTTCTGTTATAGAGTCTTTTGATCGGAGATCTTCCTCCATTCCTCCCTACCGGTGGCGCTTAAATTAAGGAAGCTCAAAGAGCTTCCTTAATTTAAGGCCTGCCACCATAAAAGTCACGACGGTATTATTGCAAGTTATTTACTCCGAAGTGCAACCGGTCTCATATTCCATGTATTCTTCTTCCACAAATCAAACAGGGCGGCCACCTGCTTCACATCAAATGAAAAGAGGTCAAGAGGGAGAACATTTATGCCCATGGATCCCAACAAACTATTCGCATCTATTACAGAAGGATTTGAGGTGGCACTTGGAATCACAACTGAGAAATAGTCCTTATTCTTTGTGGCCCATGCCTTCTGCGATTCGGTGGAGAGACCCAGGACAGACTCAATCGGCACTACAATGGCCCTCGGCTTTGTATTTGCAGAGGCTACAGCGGTTACACCCAGATTATCTGCATCATCAAGCTTATACAGCTGAGCATGCACCCAGTAGTCTAAATCATCTGCTGGAGCATACGACTGGATTCCCTTGCGGAAAAGGCTCGTGTCCATATTGCTCAAGATAATCACCTTCTTCTCAAACTGCTTGAAGTTACTTGTAAAGAGTTGTCCTTGAAGGGCCTGACGATGGTAATCTCCATTTGTTGTGAGGCCGAGGTGGAAGGGTGCAAGGGGGGCAAGTTGCTTAGCAATCTTGCTACAATAAGCCAGATAGTCTTTCGGTGCTGTCACAGGGTCAGGCGTGCGAAGAGCATAGAGGATGAGAACGATCGGATCGTCCTTGGCAGGCAATGTATTTGCAAAGGCATGCGTCGCAAGTGCATCTGCCACTTTCTTGATAGAGCCAGCATTGAGTGAAGTTAAAACACCTGTATCATCGCGATAGAGAAGGCATGGCTCATTTTCTTTAGGAAAAAGAGGCTCCTTCTTATTAGCATCTGTCTGATAGTCAATTTGAAGAATAAAGGTGCGAACACCAGACTTTAATGTGTTCTGAACACCTGCTATCTCACCGAAGACACCTGAGTCAACGGGGCCAAGAAATCCTGTTTGCTTTACAGTAAGGGGCTGGATATTGATGAGTTTAAGATCATTATCTGTAGTGCCTGTTGCATTTGCGAATTTTTCTTTTAGTTTTTCTTGCGAAGTATTAGAAGTTCCTTTGACTGTCTGACCCAAACTAGCAGCAGTATCTGCTGCGATAGAACCCTGTGTAGTAACTATAATAGATACATCGTTAGGATTGCTCGTTGATCCTGACGGGTATACAATTAAAAATACTATAACGACAACTAAAATAATAATAAAGACTAGTCCAAAGAGTGCAATTTTTACACCACCCATAAAAATGGAGGAACTGACTGTTGTTATTGATGTGAAAACACTGGACAATGACATCTATCTTTAGAGCCTATATTCTTTCAGAAACTCATCCAGCTTGCGAATAGGAATCGACTTTGCCCGAGCCGACTCGATCTTAGAACTCGCCTTCTCCTCTCCATTCGGAATTACCAGAACAGTCGTAGTCTTCGTAATCGTGGAGCCGATACTGTAACCGCGGGACTCTAGCACCTTTTCTAGAGCAGCATCGCGAAAGCCTGTGAAGCAGACAGTGCCCTTCTTCTCTGTAACCACTGCAGGCAGCAGAGGATAAGGGATCCCAGGAAACTCGCTCTTCCTCCACGCCTCATAGGTCGGCATCGTAAGCAAATAAGCCGCCAGAGCATCTGCACTCCAGCCCTCGGCCGACTTCAGAGTGGACCAGCGCCTCACATCCTTTTCGACTAAGAACAAGCCCCCCAGCTTCGTCTCTCCTACCGTGCGAGGCAAGCAGCCACTCGCCACCATGAGTTTGAGTTCGGTAAAGGCCAGCTTCTCCACTTCTCCCCTGATGGAAACACCCGTCTTGGATCCGAGCAGCTCTGAGAGGCGCTCCACCTTTGCCTCCATCAAGGCCCGTGGCGTCGTAATGCCGCCCGCGACGAGCTTCTTGACAAGGCCAGGGCCCAGTCCGTCCATCTCAAAGACGGTGGCAAAGTGCTTCAGCTTACTCTCCAAAAGCTCAGTCGAGGCAGCGCCCTCCTTCGCCTTCAGATGCACACCTTCCCACACCCATGTCTCGGCAGGAGGAAGATCAGGCTTCGGGGCAGCCCTGAGCACGCCATCCAGAGTGGGAATTACATCACCACTGCGCCGAATGCGAATGAGAGCACCCTTTCCAATCCCCTTGTCCACGATCACCTTGGCATTGTGGCCTGTCACGAACGTAATAAGAGCGCCACCGACCTTGACAGGAGTAATCTCCATCCGAGGAATAAAGTAGCCCTGGTAACTCAAGGCCCAGTGCACGGCCACGACCTCTGTCTCGGCGCACTGATCTAAGAGCACCATCTTGAAGGCTACACAATCCTTCGGATTCTTGAGGTTCATAGGCCCAGAGTGCCAATCAGGCACCTTGTTCTGACCGACAACGATGCCGTCAATGTCATAGGCTCCATTGGCCCTCCTCTCTTTCAGATGGATGGCTAACCCGTCCTCTGTCAGCTTCTCAACAACCGTGAACCAGGGCACCTCAAAGCCGTGCTTTTCCAAGAAGGCGAACTGCTCAGCACGCGGCTTGGCAGGAGACATGATCTCGTAGGCGACAAAACGGATGAGGGCGGCATCCTCCTTCTTTGTCTCCTTCTGGTGCAGAAGCCCATTGATCCAGCTCCTGCCGATCGCCGTCCCAGAAGGCACGTCGGCCTTCTTGATCACGAACTCTCCGCGCACCATGAAGCCCTTTTCTAGACGAACTGCCAGACCCTGAACAAGGCCGACCAGATGACTCACATCCTGGCCGACTGCCCCGTCGCCGCGCAGATAGATCTTCTTCTCTCTCGGAATCCAGAGGGCGCTGATTCCGTCGAGCTTCTCTGAGAGAACCCAGCTACTTCCTAAAGAAGCAAATGCCCCCACAGCCCCAGTGCCAGGCTTGATCTTGTTTAGAGACGGCATGGGAACGGGCAGAGTCACTGTGCCTCTCTCTGCGGTCGCCCCCACCTTTGTAAGAAAGGGATTGGCAGGATCAAGAGCCTCCAGCTCCTCTCTTAGCATGTCATACTCATCATCGCTCATGATTGGGACCCCAGTATTATAATAGGCTTGGGAAGCAGCTTCAAGCTTCTTCACAAGTAGGTGGGCCATTCTTGCGTAGAGTAGGTATATTTCCTTATACCTCGGTCCCGTTTTCAATTTTTTATGGACACTGGATTTAAGAATATGTTACTCTTTATATCTAATGGAAGGCTTATATATAGTGCCAGCAGTTCTTTTTTTGAATACTTTTTTGTCATACAATCTTGTAGCCCCCTTTGAAAAGTATAGGAAGCTAAAAGATGCACATAAATATGAGCTTCTAAATCGCATTACAGGCTGCCTCTTTCAGCTCTTTATAGTGTATAATGGACTTTACATGAAAACAGATGATGTTCTGAGGATAACGAGTCAGATGACAGGATATATGATATTTGAATTACTCTATATGCCTCTTTATTTAAGATCACCCGCGATGTATATTCACCATATACTTTATATACTCGCTTTTATAGCAAAAGACTATTCGCCAAAAGAAGACTTAGAAGCGTTTGCTTCTATTTCATATATCCTCGAATCAACCGCACCTCTCTTTACACTTGTTTGGTGTCTTGAAAAATTTGAATGTCCAAAGAATTTCTTATCTAAATCGGTTCAGATTGTTGCCGTTTCCTATTGGACATGTATTCGTATTGTATTAGTTCCCTATATGATATATAAGACAAGGTCGCATGTCATATATTTTTTTGGTGCTCCCTTCTACCTCTTACAACTTTATTGGTTTAGTTTGATACTGAAAAGGATGAAGAATATAAGATAACGCTTGCCACATTGCCCATAATATGGCACATGGTATGTGCATACACTGATTTCCATGTATCCTTTCTTACATAATGAAAATATACGCCAACTAAGTAAAAGAGCAACGTATTTGAAATAAAGAAATAATACAGTGTGGAATTATTAGAGTGAACTGCTCTGTAAGACTGAAATAAAACACACGATTTTGTTACAACTATATCTAGATTTCGTTGCCATCCATATACAGGATTCTGCCAGAAATTTAGAGATGTTAATAAGATTGCACTGTTACAGAGGCCTAGATCGTAGTATCCATTGTAAAAAGCTAATGCGGATGGGACAAAGAGTAAATGGGAAGTCCTATAGATAATAATAGATTGCTCTTTACTAAGTATCGGCTCCATACTATTATATTTGTTGAAACTTTAGGTTTTTATTTATTCATAAAATTCATGATCATCTCATCATATGCATCCATCTTCTCTTTGAGGGCCTCCTCTCCCACCTTCTTCTTTTTAGGAACAGACGGAAGAGCTCCTCTATTCTTAAACGCCTTACTCAGGGCCTTATTACCCTGGACCGCAGGATGGGCCAACACCTCACGAAAAAACTTACCCGTCTGCGCAACAGCGCGAGATACCTGAACAGGGTCGTTAATCAAGGCAGGGGCGGCAGGCACCTTCCACCGAGGCACTTCGCAAAGCATCTGGGCAAAAATTCCAAGTATCTTTTTCCTAGACGAGGGAGTCACCCGTGGATCCCCTCCCCTCCACAACTCCAGAAATATCTGCGCCTCCTCGTTCATGCGGATCAATTGTCTGGACGCCAGATCCTTGTAACACTCTGCAAATAAGGTTGCAATATAGTGCCCTACGTCTGTAGATCCTGCAGGCCCTCTATGGATTGTGCTCAGGGTTGCACCCTTTGTCTCCTTCTTAAGATTAGCCTCCTCTTCAAAGAGCCATTTCACCCAAAATAATGTCTTTTCGAGGGATGCACTCGTTACAGCTCGGAGAAGCTCCCCACCTGCCAGCTTCAGAACCATCATATCTCCCTCCCCTCTCCAGACACGCCGTAGAACGGCTGTCTCCGTGTTTCCGTCTGAAACGGATGCACGGAGCCAACCATCTAGATGGGTTTCGGGTCCCACTTTGGGCCAGGTGATTTTCGGTCTCCGAGGCACTTCTCTTAAAACCATGATGATCTCTCCTATCCGTGTATGGAACTCATCATTGTTATAGAGAGTTTCGTCGGGATATTTCTTAAAGAGTGCATCCAGTTCTCCTATTCTCTTTTTGAGATACACAAAGAGACGAGGAGAGGCGATGCCGACGTGATCAATGGCGAAATCCCAGAGGCCTGCTACCCAGATATCGTAGGCTCCGCTACACAGTAGATCTGCAGAAAAGTGGAGTGCTTTGCCTGTTGCCACCGCACCTGATTCTAGGAGTGCCGCTTCGTATGCTTTGAGACTTTCGCCTGGTTTATATCCACAGCGGCTAAGGAGCTCAGGCTCTTTTGCTTCTACGAAGAAGTTCATCTTACTTAGTGGCGTATTTCTTACTTACAATATATTTGCCGCGATTCTTCTTAGAGTTTCGCGGAATAAGCCCCTTCGCCTTCAGAGAAGCACGCATAGTGAATCCAATGGACTTACCTGCCTTCCACCGCTTGAGAGCATTCTTATTCTTACGTGTGGCTACATAACCACCTTTGAGTAAAGAACAAGGGCAAGACATTTCTACATAATACGTAGATGTTCTTGCCCAAGAAGTATTTCAAGGGTCTCTCCAAAACCAGAAAACTCAAACGGAAGGGCGAAATCAAAAAATACGGAGCCATGTCGTTCAAATCGCCCCGCGCCTACGTGGGTTTTCAGACAGACAAGGGCATTAAGACAAAATCATCTTCCTATACGCAAACATGGAAAAAGCGCTTTCCAGATGCCAAGTCTCTAGAGGAGAAATCTAAGGTAACGGGTGTTCCTCTCTCCTACCTCAGAGAATCGTATAACAGAGGAATGGCTGCCTGGAGAACAGGCCACCGGCCAGGAGCCACGCAGCAACAGTGGGGTTACGCGCGTGTCTCCAGCTTTCTCCTCTGCGGAAAAACATACTACACTACGGACTCGGATCTGGCAGAAGAGGCGAAGGCGAAATCAACTTCCGCCAGAAAATGGTTTCGCGACACTTGTTAGAATGGCATCGCCTAAGGAAATTGTGACAAATGTTCTTGAAACATGCCAAATTGTCAGGCCGCAGAAGGTCAAGGCTCTAGCAAATATGGAGTCAGGTTCTGCAAAGACGCAGTGGCTCAATGTAGCACGTTATTATTCTCGTAGCTGCAACCAAGCTCAGATTCTTAATAGAACACTTAGAGTTAATAAGAATAAGAATATTTCCACAAAGAATATCCATCCTCAGTGGATGCAGGAGATTGCGGAGCAGGTTGAGGCTACACCTGTCGCTCCTGGAGGTGGACGTCGCACTAAGCGAAGCAAGCGCACTAAGACTATGCGTAAGCGCAAGTAAATAAGTTTACCATACTATCATATTTGTCAACTATCTTTTGAAGTTGACAAATAGTATTATTAAGGCCAATGCTCAGAACGAGAAGGAGATATTTGAGGTCTTCGTGGAGGGCGCGGAAGGAATGATGGGCGCAGTCGCCTTCACTACATTTGACGGCTTGAAGACACATCCATTTGGCTCGCGTGAGAAGGTTCCTGTAAAGTATCCCGTTGCACCTGTCTGAGAATTCGCATTCCCGTTTGAGTCAACCGTTGTTGAGTCATAGGTAATTTCAAACTCGCACTTATTTACACCCACGCGCAAGGTCTTATTCACCTTCTTCAGTGTTGTAGATGCCATCGCCTTTGGCTTTACAGGCTCAGGCACAGGCTCCTCTGCCACTGCGTTAGCATCTCCACTGTCCTCGGTGGTGGCCGCAGGCTCCTCAGTGGTGGCCCAATCCTCTGGTGCAGTATCTGTTCCATCTCCCGCACCCTGATCCGTCTGATCTGCACCCGATAGATCTGTCTGATCCGCTCCTGATAGATCAGCGCTCGTATCATCTGCAGATGTGTCATCCTGGAAAGGCTCCATTAATCCATGCATCCACTTTCCAACCATACCTACCCATGTGCTCTTAGGACGTCTAGGGCTGAATCCCTCAATATTCGCGCTCTCATACGTTGACTTTACTGCTCGTAACAAATCAGGATTCGAGCAGTCAAGATCACAAGCAGACCCAGTGAACGGAGGATTGAGTGCAGGAGATGAGCTATTTACGACGGAAGGAGTCGCTGTCTTAGACTGGAATCCCTCGGCCCGCCGAGGGCCAGCGAACGGCAGACCACCCTGTGGATTTTGAAACCCTTGACTTCTCTGGTTCAGACGCGGCGCTTGGAACCCCATTTTCTGGAACCCTTCCACCTTTTTAGCAGCATTAAACGGAACACCCTGGAACCCCTCCACCTTCGTGACAGGGTCCACAACAAAGTTGCAGCCACCGTTATCCTTCATCGTAAATCTCTTCGTCTTCTGTGTGATTACGATGTTCGGCGCCGAGGTATAGAGATCCGCATACATCTCCTGCTTCTCCTCGAAGTTCACGTCGCACAGATTGGTGCCCGCCGTGCCTGCCTTGATCACGCGACTTATCGTCTTCTTCGTTACATTCGTCCTACTAGAAGGGTAATTTGCAGTATTGTAGAAATCAATGATAGTATTAAGGATATCCGCGTCTGTGCACTTCTTGGGACATGAGCCTAGCGTCTCAACCTGCCCAAAGGTGCCGAGGGCAGAGTCGTGGGCCGTTATTGTCGCACCCTGATATTGTGAGATCTTCCTGGATACATTGCCTAGGGCTGCCTGCGCCGTCGCTGTCGTGGCCTGCTGCGCAGAGATCACAAAGTCCTTCGTATTCACGGGGACTGTGAGGCCTGCTGTGTTACCCTGGATAAAGGTTCCAGAGCCGGCTGCACCTACCGTCTTTACACTGAAGACGCAGCCGCCAGGATCCTTCGCCAGATCAAAGCGGACCGTCTGATTGACCGTCTGCTTAGTTGCTGACACAAAGACATCAGCTTCAATATCGCAGCGCAGTGCCGACGGCGTCACCACCTTTCCGATGCCAATGATCTTATCAGCATTGCCAGGTTTCGTGTTAAAGGCATTCACTAGTTTCTGCACTATGATCGGATCATTGCACGTTGTCGAGCAACCCTGTAAACTGGTCTCGGCGGGGACGGGGGTTGAAAGAACAATCGGTGTATCAAGCGGCTTAACCGTTGTCGAAGGAGCCGCAGGATTATAACTCTGGAGAGTGAATCCGCACGCATCCGAGGATGTATCCTGTGAATAGTTGAATGTGCCCGTCTTTGTGACAGGGTTAGACTCCGTATTTGTGCTGGCATCATATGTAACTTCCTGCCACGTCATTGAGCATGTATTTGTGCTTGTATTTTCGACACCTAGGATCGTCTTTATACGAAGAGTTGTAGCATTCACTGTCTTCATATACGCAGCCGTCATCGCAGTCACATTGGCATCAGCCTTGCACTTATTCAGGGTGATATTGACACCTCCGCATTTCTTGACTACAGGCGTGAAGGTCACTGCCTTTGCTTCGGCACCTGTGGTAGTAACATCAGGCGCTGTCTTGTTCACGTTTGTGCACGCGGTCACAATAAAAACACAACCATTTGTTATCTTCGCAAAGTAGAAACGACGATCCGAATTTGCGGCAACCTGTGTTGACATTGTTTTGCCCGTATCAGAATTCACCACCACATTCGTTATATCACATAGTATATCAGCAGACTGCTCTGAACTGGCGATAACCTTTAAGATCTTTGTTATATATCCGAAACTGATTGTTCCATCAGCATTCGTATTGGCATTCGTCACTGCAGATGTATAATAAAAATCACACATATTCTGCAGATTTGTCGGTGATGAGAAATCTGTGAAGCATTTTGTGTCTGGATCTTCCGCATACATAATTGAAAAGTAGGGGAGGGGCGGAGGAGGAGGCGGCGGCTCAGGCGGCGGCGGCCCTGCCATCTTCAGCTTTAGCTTCGGATTTCCAACACCGCGATAATAGGAAGTTCCACGATCGCCTACGCATTGATAGGGGGCTCCAGGTGCGTGATTGAGCGGCTTTCTAGGGTCCACTGTAACATTTTCATCAATCATAGGAATATTCATTTCAAGGACAGTTGCGGCTGGTTTAGCGTATTTGGCAACTGCCGCGTTATAGTCGGCAAGTTTCTGTTTATACATGAGATCAGGAGCCCCCTGAATGTCTGGACCAGCAGCAAATGTGCCCATCCATTGTCCAACTGCTGGAGGTCTATATATCATCGGTCCTGGAAACATGAAAAATTCTTTGGGAGGAGGTCCATCTATAGGAAGGCGAGGACCATCAGGATTGCGGATATAGGGCTGTGTTGCAGGTATCATTGCCTTCATATCCTCCGCCTCCGCGTCGGCCATTGCCTTTGTTAGAGATGTGATGCGATTAAGATCTCCCTTATCACCCTTTGCCTTTTCTGCATCAAGTGCCGCCTTTGCAGCATCTCTCTTTGGAAATGGGCGTTCTTTTATCCAAACAGGGTGTTTCCTCACAACTGTATAGGGGTTTCCACCCTTGATAGGGCACTTTGCATAGCAGAGCCCATCAATAAGTTCAGGATGGTCTCCAGGGCAACGAAGGCGCGAATCTCCATTCATGCGACCAAGAAGAGTTCCACCTGTTGTTCTCATATTACGCTCGCCCAGATTCCTCTTTACACAATCATAGTCGGGCATGTGACCCGCGCAATCACAGCATTTCCATGCGCCACAATCCTCACCACACCCTCCTCTACATCCTCCTTGGCATCTTCCCCAGCATGTTCCAGCAACATCGTGTGAACCACCGGGACAAGGATCTAGGTTCGTCTGTAAAGGCTCACGACAGATTAAACCATCATTTGCCCATCCTCCAGGACAATCCTGTAAAAGACCTACACCTATACTTTCATAATGACTCCAGCAACGGTCTAGGACACCATCATATCCAGGATCACATTTAGCATAGCAGAGTCCAGCACTTTCTTCTTCATCAGGTGTGCATTGATCAATAGAACACATAAAAGGAGCCATTGACCCCATGATATCACCTAAGCCAGGAATCATATCAAGATAGGAGGGCCAATTTTCGGATACACTTTTCCAACCAGGCTCACAGACTGCCCCATCCTTGAACTGAATAGGGAGCGCAATAGACAGGCTTATGCCAATTGCTGCCACAACATTCATAATAATTCCAAATGCAACTGTTACAGGATTGGTGCTGAGTGCAGCGCCCATTGCTAACGCAAGCCCAGACTTCACTCCGATCTTTGTTGCAGCTTTTGCAATAATTTTAGCAAAGATTCCCTTTGCAACACTTGCACCGACTCTAGCACCCACCTTTTTAGCAAAAAGGCCCGTTAATGCTTTTGTAACTTTCTTAGCTCCTGCTAGAGCTATTTTCTTCCCCTTTGCAACTGTATTCTTTGCAGCATTAAGCAGCTTTGATCCCTTCATTTTCTTCGCAACTTTTCTCTTCAGCTTTTCAGCCACACCCCCTGCCTGGCCTTGCGCCTGGTCTTGCGCCTGGTCTTGTGCATTTTGTGCAAGAATATCTCTTGTAGATTCAAATCCCTCAGTAAGATCTTCAGGCGCATCTACAGCGGCAGTTAGCTCAGCCTCAATATCATCTGCGGGGGGTGCTTGGTTAGGAATATCGGTCACTGTGAGTTGAGGACCCGCACCTTTACCTGTTTTCGGATCACCGTCTGATACAGGGATCGCATCAGGGTTTGCCGTAAGCCCTTTTAGTTCGGCTTTCTTAAAAATTGAGATACTGGCATTCTGTGGAATGTCTCCCCAAAATGTATCACTGCTCAGATTGGGATTGTCAACATCTAATAAGACCCCATCTGAAACATCAAACCCTTCGAGCAGGGGCGACTGTTTCTTTTGAAACCATAGTATGGCAAGACTTAATAGAACAAGAATACATAAAATAACTATTTTTATTATCGTATCAGCCATGACTCTCTCTTTTAAAACGAAAGATCTTTTTAAAAGAGAGATTTGACGAGTTATTATGGATCAAACTTATTAACGTCGTGATTTTATTTAATTTAGTTATCACGTTAACAAGTAGGCGCAGCGCATCCCATTGTCTGCATCTGGGTCCTCATCTTATCAATTGCCACATTATACTCTTTTTGAACATCAGGAGGCATTGTCGTAAGCTTTGCCTTATTCTCACATAACTGTGTTGTCATAGTATCACAGAGTCTCTTTTGCTCTTCAGGTGATAAGTTCTGGAACGCGTCAGCTATCGCAGGATTCGTGAACCCCTGGATCAGCTTCTGGAAATACCAGGCGATTCCAATTAATAAAAGAGCAGCAGCAACAACGATACCATAAAACACGGCAGACTTCTTCATCATCTACCAGTGGCGCTCAAAATTAAGGAAGCTCAGAGAGCTTCCTTAATTGTGAGGCCTGCCACCATAAACGTCGTAGGACATTTAAATTAAGGAAGCTAAAGCTTCCTTAATTTAAAGTCACGAC